>Ga0114946_10000003_pt1 | contig 109991 bp, 87 predicted proteins | sample WalLakDeSediment_FD_88676 | JGI IMG/M metagenome (GOLD analysis project Ga0114946, IMG submission 88676) | Lake sediment microbial communities from Walker lake, Nevada to study Microbial Dark Matter (Phase II) - Walker Lake 11/02/13 Deep Sediment | ecosystem: Environmental > Aquatic >... | reverse complement strand
TCTCAGGGACGGGACAGGGGGGCCACGGCCAGGGCCACGCGCTTGGTGCCTGCCGGGTAGTCGAAATCGATGGTGGCCACGGCGTTGTCGCCCACGCCTCGAATCCGTCGGATCTGTCCCAGTCCCCACTGCGGGTGTCGCACGTAATCCCCCGGCTCAAAGGGTTCCAGTTCGTCCCCTTCCTCGACGTCCCTGGCGCTCACCAGCTCCTGTTCCACGTCCATTTCGGAGAGAAAGCGAGAAGGCTCCGGTTCGATCGTGCCATACTCGTTGAATCGCAGCTTGGTGGAGAGGCTGAAGAAGAGATTCTTCTTGGCGCGCGTGATTCCCACGTAACACAGCCTGCGTTCCTCCTCCACCTCCTCCGGGGCTTGCAGGCTTCTTGAATGAGGGAGAAGCCCCTCCAACATCCCTGTCATGAACACCACAGGAAACTCCAATCCCTTGGCCGAATGAAGCGTCATCAGAACCACCGCATCTACCGTGGAATCCCATCGATCCACATCTGTGACCAGGCTGACCTGTTGCAGGTACTCGGCCAGGGAGTCCCCTTTCCCTTCCTCCTCGCCGGCTTGGAAACGGTCCTCGAATTCCTCCAGCGAGGCTCTCAGTTCCGCGATGTTTTCCCTCCTGGATTGTCCCATTTCGGTGTCGTCCTTGGCCAGAGACGCCTCGTATCCCGAGATTCGCATGAGCAGGTCCAACAGATCCGGAAGGGTCTTTCCTTCCCGGGCCTTCATGATCTCGTCCAGCATGATCAGGAAGCAGGACAGGGCCTTGGTCGCCCGCGAGGGAAGGATATCCCCTGACACGCAGAACCTGGCGGCTTCCAGGAAGCTACAGTCCCTTTCCTTGGCCTGCTTCACCAGGAGCTCCACGGTTTTCTGTCCGATCCCCCGGGCAGGTTCGTTGATGATTCTCAAAGCGCTCATGTCATCCGTGGGAGAGAGCAGGAGCCGAAGATAGGCCAGGGCGTCCTTGATCTCCTTGCGTTCGAAGAAACGAAGGGAACCCACCACCACATGCGGGATTCCCCACTGGGTAAAGGTGTGTTCGAAGGCCCGGGACTGAGCGTTCATTCGAAAGAAGATCGCGATGTCCCCAGGCGAGGTCCCGCCATTCAAAAGCGAGCGCACCTCCTGGGCCACCAGATCCGCTTCCTCCTCCCCCACGATCACACGAGGTCTCTCTCCCCGTTCGTTGTCGGTCCACAACTGCAATTCCCTCTTGCCCGGGTTGAATTCCACCAGCCTATTCGCCAGATCCAGGACCGTGCGCGTGGACCTGTAATTCTTGCCCAGGGGCACGATCTTGGTCTCGGGAAAGTCTTTTTCGAAGTCCAGGATGTTATGGACCCTGGCGCCTCGAAAAGCGTAGATGGACTGGTTGGGATCTCCTGCCACGCACACGTTCTTGTGGGATTGTCCCATCAACAATACCCACTGGTATTGGGCCAGGTTGGTGTCCTGGTATTCATCGACTAAAATGTATCGGAACTTGTTCTGGTACAGTCTTCGCAGTTCCTCCTGATCCCGCAACAGGCGAAAGGTCTCGAAGAGAAGATCGTCGAAGTCCAGGGCGTCCTGCTTCTTGAGAAGTCGAACATAGGCCTCGTATACCGCGGCCACTTCCTTGTAGTATCCCCAGTCCCCGTACTGCAGAAGGTATGCTTCCGGGGTGAGAAGTTCCCCCTTGGCCCGGGAGATGGAGGACAACATCAATTGGGCATCCGACCTGGACGGGGCTCTTCCGAACCCCTTGATGATCGATGTGACACATTGGAGCTGATCCTGCCTGTCATAGATCGTGAAGTGTGGGGTGCGTCCCAGGGACTCCGCGTGGGATCTCAGGATCCTGGCGGAGATCGAGTGGAAGGTGCCGATCCACAGTCCCCGGCCATTCACCCAGGTTTCCACCCTGCGTTTCATCTCGTTGGCCGCCTTGTTGGTGAAGGTGACACAGAGGATGTTCCACGGTGATATCCCGGCCGACACCAGATGGGCCATTCGACACGTGATCACCCGCGTCTTGCCGCTTCCAGGTCCGGCGAGCACCAGCAGCGGGCCTTCTTCATGCTTCACCGCGGTGAGTTGATCCGGGTTCAAACCCTCCAGAAATCCAGACGAGGTACCTTCGTTCATCACCTTTTCCTTCACGACCCTTCCCCTGAACAAAGGTTCCATTGTAGCATGGGCTGTATGAATGGACTGGACATCGCGATCTGTGTTCTGTTGTCCCTGGGCGCTCTCTACGGGGCTTTGAGGGGATTCGTGATCCCTTGCGTCAACCTCGCCTCGTTGGGGCTGGGCTTCGTCGCGGCTCGTGAGATCACTCCGCAAATCTTGCGAAGTCTGCCCATGGCCAAGGCCGGGCCGGGAGGAAGGGTCCTGTGTTTCGCCCTGGTCTTCCTGGTGACCGTGCTTCTCTGTCGCGTGATGGGCAGGCGTCTGAAGAAGGCGATCCTGAGACTGCGCCTGGGAAGCGTGGACCGAACGGCCGGGGCCATGACCGGCTTTCTGGTAATATGCCTTCTTCTGCTCTTCGTCGTGGCCTTGGAAGAGGTGTATTTCACCACCCCGCCCTCGGCCCTTCAGGATTCGTTGCTTTTCCCCCTGTTTCGGGATGTTTCGCGCCTGTTCATCGTGTATGTGCCGCATCCGGATTCACCAAGGCATCATGAAGGGCCACGGGAAGCCCCCCATCCCGGGATGGATGCGCCGGAGGAACCGAAGGAACCGGTCTTGTTTCCCGGTTCTTCTTCATGCTAGGTTGAATTCCATGCGTTGGTTGTCTTTTCTTTCTCTGAGCGCGATCGGGTTGCTTCTCGGACCGGCTCTTTTTGCCCAGTCCGCGAACCTCGAAAGACCTTTGACTTCCCGGGTCGAGATAAAGAAGAAGGAGGCCAAGAAGGTCACAGTGTCCCGAGAGTCCCTGAAAGAACTGGCACGAGACATGGGTTGTTCTTATGTGGAAAGCGAGGGCCTCATCTATCTGGTGCCGATCGGCAGGGAGTCGGACCTGTACCGGGAGCCCCTGGTGATCCGTTGTATTTCCCTCAACAACCCGGGGCTCCCTGAGAGGAAGGAACTTACCGGGGTGTTTGGATCCACCCGGGCCGGTTCCCGGTCCCGATGATTGGACTCTCCATCCCTTCCTTTCGTTCCCTGTTCCTCTGCCTGATCGTGGCCCTTGGGATCGTGTTTCATGCCTTGATTCTCTTCCTGCCTCCCGGGTTCAACGCGGACGCGGCCACCGAAGCGCTGAGATGCTTGGATGCCTTGAAGGGAAGGGGTGGACTGGGGTTCATTGATTTTCACGGATATTATGTCAGTCTTGTCTCTCTTCTGCCCCTTGGGATCCCCTTCTCTCTCTGGGGTCCCCAGGTCTTCCCTGTGCGTCTTCTCATGCTGTTCTACGATCTTCTGGCCGTTTGGGGGATATGGAGCCTGGGCAGACGTTGGATCTCCCCGGAGGGAGGAACCTTTGTTCTGCTTTTGGCGCTCTATTCGCCATGGCTGGCGCAGCCTTTCTCGGTGAACGTGGCCACCGCGGTCGCGGTCCCTGTGGCCGGGATCGCCCTGGCTGAGACAGGAGAAAGAAGACGAGTCCTTCTGGGACACCTCATGTTGGGATGGTCCTTCTACGCCTATCACACGGCCCGACTCTGTGCGCTGCTCTACCTCGTACTGCTCTTTATCCTGAGGTGGAATAGCCTCAAGGATCGGGTGGTTCCTCTGATTCTCACGGCCTGCGCGATTCTGCCGGCCACGGTGATGGGGACCCTCTTTCCCAGTCATAGAAAACTCTTTCTGCTCCCCAGAGGGACCGTCCCTCTCTCGAATCTCGGGTCGCGGTTGAGGGAGGGATTCCTGGGTTGGGGTCCGGAAGGCATTGCGTGTGCGGCGCTTTCTCTTGGTGCGCTGCTTGGAATGGTTCTCTGGTGCCGGACAGCGTGGCGTTCGCGCGAACCCCGGCTTGCCTGCCTATGGGTCTTGCTGTCGTGTTGCAGCCTTTTGGCCGCGATGTACGTGGCGCCCTATATGCGGCCCAGGGTTGTGGTGCACGCGGCCCCAGCGCTGATCCTGGCTTGCGGGTATCTGTTGGCCCGAGTCCAGCGCACCTGGACCCTGGTTTCCTGGGCGTGGCTGGGGCTGATCTGTCTTCATGGGGTTTTTCTGCATGCCTTTCGGCTACGGTGGGAGGGCTCCACCGCCAGAGGGGGATGGGACCAGGGGATGGTCGAGGCGTACCGCGCGATTCGGGAATTGGACGCGGATTGGATCCACGTGGATTGCCGAATGGATGACCAGTTGCTGTTTTTCAGCGACAGGTCGCTTCCCATGGAGGATGCAGTGTTTCCCAGGACAGCCGGGGCGACCTACCCATGGCTGGGGTATTCGGTGAAGGATGGCGCGTCCATCTACCTGTTCTGGGCCGATTCTCCGGAAAAGAATCATTTCAGGCAGCTTTTCCCGAACGAACGAACTCGGGATGTGATTATGGACCACAAGGGGAACCGACAGGTGGAAATCTACCTCGTGGAACATGACTGGTCGCTATTGCAAAGGCGCGTGCTGGAACGCGCCGGGCAAAGCGCGCTGACGCAGGAGGCGGAATTCTGGTTGGGCCAAGACGATCCCTTGAAGGCTGCGGCCTTGTACCGGGAGATTCTGGATCGGTTTCCCCAGAGCGAAGAGGCTCCTGTCGCCGGGCTCAAGGCCGGACTTTGCCTGCTTCAGATGGGAAGGTTGGACCCTGGGTTCGAGATCCTTTCGCGCGTGGTAGAATCGTACCCTGACACGCGCGAGGCCTGGACGGCCAGGCAGGTCCTGGACAGGGTGAAGGGAGCCGCTTCAAATTGAGCCGCTTTTTACGCCCGGCTCATGCGTTTCACCTTTTCGGCGATGCCGGGACGCGCATCTTGAAAGAAGGACTCCGCGAACTCCCTGCTCCATGTGCGATCCTCGAAGGATCGATTTTGAAGCAGCTTGAGAAACCCTTCCTCGAAGTGTTGTAGCCTTCGTCCATAGATATGGTAGGAGTCTGAGATATCCATGTAGCGTCCCAGCTTCACTGGCCGTCCTGCCTTCTCCGACACCTTTTTCGCTACCAACTCTTGAAGATGGATCAGCGCAAAGGCGTTCATGAACGCGGCGTCGTAGGCATCCCTGCTTCGAAAACGGATGTTCATGTTGAGCACCCATTCTCCGTCTTCATCGAAAAGGATTCGAAACCAGGCGCTCTGCAGGCAAGGCGGGTCATAGCAGTCCAGATCCTCCCAGGGCTTCCAGGTGATGGCCTGGCAGCGTCGGGATTGAGGCGCGGCCGCCAGCTTTTCGGCCAGACGCTCGATCTGGTCCACCGCATTGGGCGTTCCAGGGGCCTGATAAGAGAAGATACGTTCATGATAGGTATATTCCCATCGATGGTCTTCAGGATTCGAGGGATCGCGAACCCAATGGTCCTTGATCCCATCCAGGACCTCCTGTTTGTACTCCTCCAAGTCCTCGAGTCCTCCCGGAAAAGCCCTGTGGATCATGGGTTCGCTGGCAGGGTCCAGCACCACGAAGATCATGGTGGCGTCCAGGCTGGGGGGATCCACGGCTCGCCCTTCCGAATCCACCCTGTCGTATTCGGTTCTGACCCGACCTCCCTCTCGATACAGGGCTAACAAGGAATTCTCCCAGGCCGCGGCCAGGGATTGTCCTTCCACCTCAATGACGGGAATGTTGCCTGCCACATACGGACGTTCTGTCATGGCTTTTTCCAATCTTTACGCGGCTCCCTTTTCGAAAAGGCACATTTTCTTACCAGAGTATCATGTTTCTGGCGCTGATTCCCAAGGGAAGGAAACCCGCCATTGGATCTCGGGCGCAACACTGTCCGTTTCACCGCGGTCCCTCACCCGGTCTATCCTTGGACATCTCTGATCTGGTATGTTGAAAGAGATTTGTTCCTCGGTTGAAAGGACGCCCATGGTACATATTCAGTGAAAGCGATCCAGAGACAAACCGTCGTGGAAGGGGCTTTCAAACCGTTCGAAAACAGCATCTCTGTCTCTTCTCCGCCAAGGGCTGCGGTTGGATCGGGTTCACTGAATATGTACCGCCCATGAATGGAACTTTCTGGCGGGCCAAAGGTTTTATCCTCAAGGAGGTGTTTCATGCGTGGCATGCGTAGAATGTTTTTTGGAAGGATTCCAACCCTCGTTGTCTCTGTGTCTGTTTCACTTTCCTTTCTGGCAGCCTTGTTCTGGTCGAACGGATCTTGGGCTTCGGTTCGGGAAGACGCCCTGGAAAAGAAATACGAGATCCTGGACTGGGAGCTGCAAAGTCTTGAGAGACAGACCCGGGAAATGGCTTCCAGTCTGAGCTCGCTCCAGGTGCGTTTGATTCGCTTGAAAATGGCACTTCAGGCTGAGGCGAGCCAGAGTCAGGAGCCCCAGGAGAAGGAGGAACTGTCCGTCTTTCAATGGGAAGGCGTGGAGACGGACCTCCTGGACGCCCTGGAGGACGAAGAGACCGTGACCGAGATTTTCGCGACCGTGGCATCGACCTTCGAGAATCCCAACATGACCCACACCGAGGTCATGGATTTGGCTGCACAAGCCAGACCCATAATCAAAGCCATCGCTGAAAGCGAGACCGAGAGTCGATGGAAAGACGAGGCGCTCTACGCCCAGGTGTTTGAAGCTCGATGGGGACATGAAAGGGATTACGCCGCGGCTCTTGGATACCTGGAGAAACTGTGGGAGATCAGGGATCGTGTCCATATCGAGGAAGAGCTTCGATCGCTGCCTATTTATGAGGCGATTTCCTTCGTCCAGATGGAGAGGGCGATGCTAGCGGATGGCATGGACCTCAACCAGTTCGATCCGGTCTCGATCATGATCAAGATGGACATGATCGACGTGTACAAGCAGATGGGACGAGTGGAAGAAGCCGAGAAGATGCTGCTGGAGGTCTACGAACTCGCCGGCAAGCCCAAGGCCGGTCACGTGTTCGATAGGTTCCGTTACTTGTTGGAATACCTGGAAATTGAACCGGACATCTTGCGATGAATGAAAAACCGTTCTCAAGGGGATTCCTGGGTCTCGGAGAGGGATGATTGCTCGATTCTCGATCGGGCGAAGGATCTCGCATCCTCGGAGGCGGTGTAGATCCCGGTCACAACGCGATATTCGGCCAAGGCTTCTTCGATCTTGTCCAGAGCTTCCAGACATTCCGCCAGGTTGAGACGGACATCTGCCAGAGAGGGGTCAGCTTCCAACGCCCTTCGAAAGGATTGCAATGCCTCGTCGATTCTATTCTGGGACGCCTGCATGGTACCCAGGTTGTTCCACAATTCGGCGTCTTGGGGATTGACCTGAAGTCCCTCCTCGATACAGATCATGGCATCCTGGAGATTGCCCATGCGTTGATATTCCAGCGCGAGTTGATTGTAGAGAGGGGAGAAGGTGTTGGGGGCCTGCTCGATTCCCTTCTTGTAGATCGCGAAGGCTTCCGCGTGCTTGCCCTCCATGGACCTGAGCGAACCCCAAAGGTAATGCGTTTCGCCGTCCTGCGGATAGAGTTCAGCCGTGCTTTGGGCCAGAAGCAGGGCGGCATTCAAGAAATTCATCTCCTTCAGGCAATATACCAGATGTATTCTCGCCTTGATGTGTCCCGGTTCTCTCAGAAGGAGTTGGGCGAGGATCTCCGAGGCCAATCTGAATTGTTGGCGTTGCCTGTGGCCATAAGCAAGACGGGTATCGATGGCAGGACTGGGGCCAGTCACTTGGCGCCTTTCTTCCAGGATGTCCAGGGCTGTCTTGAGGTCTCCCAGCAGGAGAAGTCGATCCGCTTCCAGGGCGACTTTCCGACATTCCGTTCGAATGTCGAGTCCCTTTATATTTTCCTTCTGCGGAATGGTTTGCCCGGCGAGACGGAGCAGGATCTCTCGTTCCTGATCCTTCCATTGGGTCTGGGGCGCCATACGTTTTGACCCGTCCGGCAGGTGGGTCATCAATCGGTTCACGACATCCGGGTATTCCGAAGACACGTTGACCTCCTCCTCGTTGACCTGCATCGTGTTCATTCGGTACAACTGCAGGGAAGTCGGGGTCCAAACCAGCTTGAAATCGTTGTTCCTCACGGCCCAGAGTTCCGGACCTTCGTAACGCAATCGGGCCATCAGGCTTTCCACCAGAGCGGGCCTGTCCGGGGGGACCATTTTGTGCTGTAACGTGTCAGCCAAGTTGATGCCATCCACATCCTGTCCTGTCGGAATTCCAACCAGATTCAAGAGCGTGGGATACAAGTCCACGATTTGTACCTGTTCGTCCACGGTCCCGCCTCCTGTGCCTCGATGAGGCGTCAAGATTTTCAGAGGGACCCGAATGGTGGATTCCCTGAGAAACATCCCGTGCGTTTTCTCCGGACCGTGGTCATAGACGGCTTCCCCATGGCTGCCCGTGACCGCGACAACGCACCGCTTGGGAAGGTTTTCCAGGAGTTTGACGATCTGAGTAGATGTGTATTCCATCTCTCCCGCGTAGGGATCCATCATGAACCGGCTGAAGTGGGGTTCGGGAGGAGTGTGGGGCTTGTGAGGCGCGTGCAGATGAACCCAGAGAAAGAAGGGTCCTTTCCTCTGGGCCAGCCAGGCCAGGGCTCGATCTACGGTTTCTATCGCGGTCCTGTCTGGATATCCTTCTCCGGGGTCGGTCGCGTCCGGAAGTCGCCTGAAAGGAAGAGGGGTAAACACGTCGTCGTACACGTCGAAACCTCGCGCCAACCCGAAGGCTCGTCCCAAGGGAAAGGCGCTGACAAAGGCGGCGGTGGCGTAGCGGGCCTCTTGGAATCGTTGCGCGAGGGTGATGTGTGATTCCGAAAGGGCGAACCCGTAATTATCCCTTACCCCGTGATTGTAAGGGTATAAACCCGTATGAATCGACGCGTGACTGGGCAGCAACAGTGGGGCGGGACAGATGGCGGAGGTGAACTCCATGCATTGGGCTTGCCAGGACCCCAATCTCAGAGGAAGGGGGCCGCAACTATCGACTGTGATCAAGACCACGGAGTCCGATCCAGAAGGCTTGAGAACGAGAATGCCTGTCAGAGCGAGCGCCCCGAAGACAACGAGAACGACAAGGATCTTTTTCACGCGTCAGCCTCCATTTCGATCGGATCTTCCTTGGATCCGTTCTTCTCGCATCCTATGGCTTTTGCCGGCAGGAGCCAATGTCAGTATTATATGCGTTCAGATCCTTTTCGCGCGACCCGAGGTGATTTTTATCCCTGGAGGACGATATATGGAGAAGGTCAAGCTTTCCCCTCGATTGGGGCTCTACTACACGTGTCCCCTCATTCTGATCAGCAGCAAAGGGCCTTCCACCAGGCCGAACATCCTCACGGTGGCCGCAGCGGGAATCATGTGTGCCCGACCCCCTCTGGTGGGGGTGGGTATCTCTCGGGAAAGATATTCCCATGAGTTGATGGAGGCCGCAGGGGAATGGGTCCTGAACCTGCCCTTCGCTCATCAAGCTGAGTTGGCGGATTTCTGTGGATCGGTTTCCGGGCGTAGCGTGGACAAGTTCGAGGCTCGGGATCTGACGCCGGTCCAGAGCGATGCCGTGGGTGTGCCCAGGATCGCGGAGTGTCCGGTGAACATCGAATGCGCGTGCTTCGATATTCAGCGTCTAGGCAGCCACGACTGGTTCGTGGGGGAGGTCGTGGCGGTCCACGTGGCTAGAACGATCTATGATGAGGTCGAGGGACTCAACGTGTCCAGGACCTCCCCCATGCTCTGGCTAGCCAACGGCTATTGGAGAGTCGGAGAGCGGATCGGTAAGAGGGGCATGTCCAAGGCCCTATGAAAGGGGACATTTTGATGCCCAGTTGGATGCGACGAAAGAAGCGGACAGTGGCTCTGGTCCTTCGATGGCGTGGACGCGTGGAGGAATATGTGCAGTGGCCTCTGTCCATGATCAGCGGACCGGATCTCAGGCGCGTACGGCATGCCCTGCTTCGAGCGAAAAGGGATCCCCGAGTGCGTCTGCTGCTGGTGGACCTGGAAGACTTGTCGATTGGCTGGGGCAAGGCGCAGGAGATGAGGGGACTGATTCAATCGTTCGCTGAGTCAGGGAAGCCTGTGGTCATTCATATGGGCTCGGTGGAGGAGAAAACATATTATATCGCTTCCGCGGCGAGCGAAGTGTATGTGAGTCCCTCGTGTCTTTTGAATATCACGGGTCTTTCGGTGGAGATGGCCTATTTCAAGGAAGCCTTGGATCGGTTGGGCGTGGAAGCCCAGATGGGAACACAGGGACGCTACAAGGGGGCGGACGAGATCTTTACGAGGACCGCCATGAGCGATGAGACCAGGGAAGCGACCTCGGCCTTGATCGAAGGGATCTTCGAGGAGTTCCTCCGCGCTTCGGCCCAATCGCGAGGAAAGACTCCGCAGGAGTTCAGGGAACTCGTGGATCGAGGACCCCTGAGTTCCTCCGAGGCTCTGGAAGCGGGCATGATCGATGGGGTCTTGTATCGGGACGAGGTGGTGGAAGCATGGGACGAGTTGCTGGGGGAAACGCCTTTGTGGATCCCGGCGGAACGATACGGCAGGGGATCTCGATTCCTGGAATGCTTCCATTGGAGACGTCCCAAATTGGCCATCCTCTATGCTGATGGTTTGATCCATGGGGGGGCAGGTCCGATCTTCGGAGAATCGACAGGGATAGGTCCCGAGCCCTTTGCCAGAGCGATGGCCCCCTTGCTGCGGGATCGACGCTTCAAGGGCCTTCTGATCCGTCTCGACACCCCTGGGGGCACTGTGTCGGCCTCGGACGAATTGAGACATGAGCTGGCCAAGGTGAGATCCCGCATGCCTGTGGTGGTCTCCATGTCGGATGTGAGCGCTTCAGGAGGGTATTACCTCTGCACGGCTGCTGACCGAATTTTGGCTCATCCTTTGACCCTCACCGGTTCCATCGGTGTGGTTTGGGGAAAATTTCACCTGCAACGGCTCTTGGAAAGGCTTGGGGTGGGGACAGATGGGTTGTCTATAGGCAAGCGATCCAACATGAACTCCCTTTTCAAGCCCTACACGGAAGAGGATCAGGAGGTGCTTTCCCGGCATATGAGCATGGTCTACAACGATTTCGTAAGCAAAGTGGCCCAAGGTCGCAAGATGTCTTTGCAGGACGCCGAAAAAGCCGCCGAGGGAAGGGTTTGGACAGGACTGGACGGGCAGAGGGTGGGACTGGTCGATGAGCTGGGAGGTATGGAGGAGGCGATTCAATGCCTGGCCCGGCTGGCCAAAGTTTCACCTCAATCCGTTCGACAGGTCCATATCTCCCTCAAACCCCTGTTCAGCGGATTTCCCTTTTGGCCGGGTTCCATGGGCAGGTTTCAACGGTTTCCCTGGCTCAATTGGTGGTAATCTGACGCGTTTTCGTTGAGAAAGAGCCTGACCTCCTGAAGGGTCTTCGCGCCGGCCTGGATCAGAGCTTTGAGAAGCTCTCTGGCTTGGGACATTCCGGGATCTTCCAGCAGGTCCGGCTGTGCGCACAGATGCCGATGATCCTGGTTGGACCAAAGCAGGGAAAGGCGATCCTGTAGGTTCCCATGCACGGTGGAGATTCTCCTTTGCCCGGCTCGCACACTGAGAAAGAGAAACAACCCAATGGAATGGAAGTCCTGTTCCCGGGTCCCACAATCCCCGCAGATCTGTTGCCTGGCCTCAGATAGAGTGTCCGCGTGCAGATTGGTGGCCAGGATATGGCCGGCCGCAGGCAATTGAAAGAGACGGGCCACGTCGTTTCCCCATAAATACGCGTACCACGAACCCCGGCCGATTTCATGACAGACGAGACATTGCCGCGTTTCGGTTTGGTCCAGAGCTCGCTGAACCACGAGGCCGTCGACTGTGGCCGAGACTTTTACACCCAGGGGAAGAAGGTTCAGGAGCGCGCCCATCACAGTGGTCTTGCCCGCGCCTCCGGGCCGGGCCCCTATGACGAAGGAGGATCCTGAAGCCACCCTCCAAAGCAGGAAGGCGGCCAGATCCTGGTCCACGGTCCCCGCATCGATCAGATCCACGATGGACAACATTCTGCCTCCACGTTGATTGCATCGATCGATTTCTCGCATCAAGTCCGAGATCTGTCGCGGAGTCTCTTGAATCATGGAACCTCTTTCCCTTCTTATGCCTACCATGGCTGGTGTGATGTTGACATTGAAACCACTGTAGATACTATAATAAGCACGTGGATTCAAAGACAGTCCTTGGATTGGATGTCGGTGAGCGGCGGATTGGCGTGGCCATCGGAGACCTTGAGGTGCGTGTCGCCATGCCGAAGTCGGTCATTCGACGAACCCATATCAAAAAAGATGTGATCACCGTTCTGGAAGAGGCGAAGGAGCGGGGGGTTGGATTGGTGGTGATTGGAGATCCCTTAAGAACGGATGGCGTGGAAAAGGGTGATACCATGGCCCGACAGTTTGCGAAGCGGATTCAGGCCGAAGGCTTGGAGGTCGTTCTCTGGGACGAACGATACTCCACCAAGGCTGCCGACCGTCTGCTGTCCCATCTCAATGGTGTACAAAAAAGGTCCGGGAAGCTGGACGCGGTGGCAGCCCAGTGGTTGCTCCAGGGTTATCTGGATTCCTTGGGGAGTAGAGATGGATAGCCAGGCGCGATCGAATCAACGAAAAGGTCTTCTCCTGGTCTGGGCCGTTCTGGGGGTTCTGATCTTGATCTGTTTTTCCGCCATTCTGTGGATGGTGCATCAGATCCATGCTCCGATTCGCATGAATCGGTCGGTGGTGTCTGTTACCCTACCCAGAGGAGTTCACGCGAGACAGATCGCGGTTCTCTTGCGACAGGCAGGTGTGAACGTGAATGGTCATGCTTTTCTGTTGTTGACCCGGTTTCGTCAGTCTTCCCGGGAACTCAAAAGCGGGGACTACCTGTTCGAGGAGGGTGTGACCTTGCTCGATGTCTTGAGAAGGATCGAGGAGGGACGATGTCTCACGGTGAAGGTGGTCATTCCTGAAGGATACAGAACGGCGCAGATCGCCCGGAAACTCGCCAAGGCCGGTGTGATCGAGGACGAGGAAGCTTTCATGAAATGGGCTGGTGATGAGGCGTTGGCTCGTTCTCTGGGGGTCGAAGGGAACGGTCTGACAGGGTTTCTCTATCCGGATGGATTTTACTTCGCAGTGGGATTGAGCGAGAAAGACGTGATCACGATCATGGTGCAACGTTTTTTCGAAGTGTTGCCCCCGGATTACGAGGAAAGGGCGAACAGCGTGGGAATGACCCTGTACGACGCGGTCATCTTGGCTTCCATCGTGGAAAAGGAAGCGGTGATGGATGAGGAGCGGGAGATCATCTCCGGGGTATTTCACAACAGACTGAGAAAGGGGTGGCGTTTGCAGGCAGATCCTTGCGTTCGTTTCGCAACGCAAAATTTCAGCAAGCGTTTGACCCACAAGCATTTGAGACATGATTGTCCCTATAATACCTATGTGTACAAGGGACTGCCTCCCGGACCGATCTGTAATCCAGGGATTCCCTCTCTCATGGCCGCGGTAAACCCCTCGGAGGTGGATTTTTTCTTTTTCGTTTCCATGAACAATGGAAGGCATCATTTTTCTGTTACCCTGGAAGAACACAACAAGGCGGTTTGGAGGTATCAGATCATGAATGAGGTGGGTACGTGAGCTGGACCGCCTGGTTTCAGGGACGAAGGCAGAGGGAATCCATTCTACTGCTATCCATTGCGTTCTGGCTCATTATGGTTATCAGCCTGGCCACGAACTTGCCGAGCCTGAAGACATCCGGGAAGCCGCTTGAAAAGCTCCAGCAGAACGAACAGGCCGAACAGAACCTGGGGCAACTCGCGACGATGCTTGCCGAAAAGATATACACGGGTTTGGGCGTAGTGGGCGCGTGGATCGTGCTGGCCTGGTGGGGATGGGGTATTCTCTGTCTCATGTTGCCGACGAGATTCCCTTTCAGGCCCAGCCGATGCGCTGGATGGGCCCTGTTGCTGATGATGGGTTGTTTTCTGACAGGCATGGTAGTCCATGGGGATTATACTCATGGCCAAAGTCTCTGGACAAGCTTTGGGAAGAACCAGAACTCGTTCTTTCAAGTGGTGGGGTTGTTGGGCTACATTGAATGGCAACTGATGGGCAAGACGCTCGGACCTCTCTTCGCTTCCATTCTGAGCGTTCCCCTTCTGATCATCTCCATTAGCCTGGTCACAGGGGTCACGCCTTTCCGACTCTTTCAGGTTGTGGCGGCTCCGTTCCTCTGGTCTGGACGTCGAATCCAGGGATGGTTTGAAGGCTTGTCTTCTTCTGATCCCGCTTCAAGAAGGGACAGCTCCGTTTTTCAGTCTGCGCGCAGGGACGCGGACAGACGGATGGCCGCGGACAGGCGGGATCGAAGAGAGCGACGGGCTCAGGCCAGGGCTGTCGAGGAGCGCAGGAAAGATCCCAGGCGTCAGGAAGAGAGGAAACGCAAGACCCCCAAACCGGTTCCAAATCCCATGGCGGTTCGAACCGTCAAGGAAAAATCTCCGCGTCCCCCTTCGCCACCCAAGGTGCTCAGGGAAGGCAGAACGCAGGGAGGAAAGTTGCCTTCCTTGGAACTCTTGGATTCTCCTCCTCTGGAGCAACAGGATGCGCCGATCTCCACCTTCGACGAACGGATCATGGGAGAGAAGCTGATCGAGGCGCTCAGACATTTCGATGTCCATGCCAGCGTGGACGGAATCTCCACGGGACCTGTGGTCACTCGATTCGAACTGAAACCGGAACCGGGCGTGAAGATCAGCAAGATCGTTGGGTTGTCCAATGATCTCGCGTTGGCTCTCAAGGCCACCAAGGTTCGAATCGAGGCGCCGATCCCCGGCAAGGCGGCGGTGGGTGTCGAAGTGCCCAATCCCAAGAGATCCGATGTATATCTCAAGGAGATCTTGGCGTCCACCGCCTTTCGTAAGGTGCGATCTCCACTGGCCCTGGCGATTGGAAAGGACATCGCCGGGTTTCCCTTGACAGCGGATCTCATGGACATGCCTCATCTCCTCATCGCCGGGGCCACGGGATCCGGCAAGACTGTGTGTCTTCACGCGCTCATCGCCAGTATTCTGTTTAATTCCACCCCGGACAAGGTGCGGCTGCTCATGATCGATCCCAAGATGATCGAGCTTTCCATGTACGATGGAATACCCAACTTGCTGGCTCCCGTGGTCAGGGACGTGAAGAAGGCCGCGGCGTATCTGGATTGGCTTGTGGCACAGATGGACGATCGATACAAGCGTTTTTCCGAGGCAGGAGTGCAGGATCTGGAGAGTTACAACGCGGCGGTCAAGAAGGGACAGATCCCTGAAGGTGAACACAACGGACCTTTGCCCTATGTGATGCTCGTGATCGACGAGTTGGCAGACCTGATGATGCTGGCGTCCAGAAAGGTGGAGGACGCGCTCACGCGGTTGGCTCAACTGGCCAGGACGGCCGGAATCCACGCGATCATTGCCACGCAACGACCTTCGGTGGATGTCATCACCGGGTTGATCAAGGCCAATTTTCCATCCAGAATCGCGTTTCGTGTCACGTCCAAGACGGATTCCAGAACCATTCTGGACATGAATGGTGCGGAGTCTCTCATCGGGAAAGGGGACATGTTGTTCTTGTCCGTGGGGGGATCCAAGCCCACCCGGGCCCAGTGCGCCTATCTGTCCAAGGAGGAAATCAAGCGTTTGACCAGGTTTCTCAAGGGCCTGGGCGCTCCTCAATACATGGAAGGATTGCCCAGCGGAGAAGCCTTGGAGCAGGATGGAATGCAAGGGGATCAAGAGGACGAATATTACGATCAAGCCGTGGAATTGGTGGCACGGTCAGGCAAGGCTTCGGCTTCCAATCTGCAGCGTCGCTTGCGGATTGGGTACAACAGGGCAGCCAGGTTGGTGGAGCTCATGGAACAGAGAGGGCTCGTGGGACCGGATCGGGGTCCTCGAGGACGAGAGGTGTTCATCTCGCCGGAGGACAGGGACGGCCGGGGTGGATAGGAACTTTCGCGTGCCAAGGGTGTCTGAAGGGGGTGAGGGTGAGAGCCTGTGAAAGGCTGACCGACATGGAATTGGTTCAGAGGGTCAGGCAGGACGATGAGGCCGCATTCGAGGAGCTGATGAGACGCTACGAGGACAAATCGTATGGATTGGCCTTGCGATTGACAGGGAGTCCCGAGGACGCCTTGGAAGTGGCGCAGGACGCTTTTTTTAAGGCGTACAAGGCGATAGATCGTTTCCAAGGTTCCTCCTCCTTTTCCACCTGGCTTTACGCGATCACCCTGAACACGGCCCGAAATCAGATTCGAAGCAGGAACAGGAGAGGACATGGCGTCACGATTTCCATGGATGAGGACAGGGACGATCTTCCCAGGATGGATCCCGTGTCCAGGGATCCGAGTCCTTCGGAAGAGCTCCAGGAACGGGCCCTCAGACAAGAATACGAGAAGGCCTTGGATCGTCTATCTCATCCGTTCAAGGAAACGATCCTGCTTCGGGATATCGAGGGATTGAGTTACGAGGAGATCGCCGTGACCCTGGGGGTGAACCCAGGGACGGTCAAATCCAGAATCAGCAGGGGTAGGGACGAGTTGAGAAAGATCCTTTCAGCTCAGGGCCTCTTGGAGGTTTTCTCTTGAGTTGCGAAACCTGGCTAGAGCATCTTTCAGCCCATTGCGATGGCGAGTTGCAACCCGGGCTGGCGCGTGACGTGGAAGAACATCTGTCCCGGTGTCAGGAGTGCAGACACATCCTGGATCAACTCAAGCTTCTGCGGGAAACAGGAAGAGGGCTTGTTCAGCCTGTGGCGCCCTCGGCGCTCCGTCACCAGGTTATGGGCCGAATCGATCGGGATCGGGAAGAGGCGAGAAGGCCCTTCAGGCGTTTTCTTGTCCTGGGCATGAGATGGGGCGTGCCTGCCATGGCCTGTTGCTTCCTTGTGTTGGCGGTCAGGTTCTATTTTTGGCAGACCCCGGGATCTTTGGATCGAACCCCGAGGGTCCCCCGGGTTCTTTCCATGGAAGAACCCTCGATGGAAAGATCGGAGGTTTTGGGGTTGAGGGAGGGGGAGCCGTCGGAGACCTTGGAAGCAAGGGAGAAGGTGGCGCTGGAACCCTTGGATTCGGGAAGGGATGTGGCGTCAGTCTCTTTGGATCGGAGGCAAAGACGGCAGGATGAAGAACAGATGGAAGCGGGACTCTACGTGGGGGGGGCTTCCGAAGCCGAACCCAAGGATTCTCGATCCAGAGGCGCAGTCTCGCCCCAGGCGTTTTCGCATGCTCCGGCGCCCTTGTCTTTGCGGGACCCGTCCCGGCTTATGAAATCCGAGGGAGCTCTTGACGCGGATCTCGAGGCCGAGACGATGGAAGTGGAGTCCCTGGACAGGGCGCGACAAGAGATGAGCCGTCTTGTGGAAGCGTGGAACGGCAAGTTGATCTCCAGCACGGAGATGGGACAGGGACGTCTTGAACTGGTGATAGTTCTCCCTCGAGAGCGGATCTTGGACCTGAGGGCGTCGCTTGGGCTTGAAGAAAAGGAACCTCTGTCTCGGGTCCATGTTTTGGCCAAAGATGCCGGCGGCCAAGGCCGACTTGCGGAGGAAGAGGACAGCGCAATCAAGAGGGAAGAGGACATGGTCTCCCTGAGGCTTCTTCTGGTGGAGCGGGGAACGCGTTGAAGTCGCGTGTCGCGGGACACTGCCTGTCTTGGGTGGGGTTTTTCCTCGTGTTTTCGTGGTTCCTTCGGCAAATCCCTGAAGGTACCTGGTGGAAGGACACCGGGGAATTTCTCGTGGCAGGGGCCACACTGGGTATTCCCCATCCTCCAGGCGCACCCCTGGTGGTTCTGTCCACGAAAACAGCGATGCTCATTCCGCTGGGGGGGCAAGATTTTCGAGGTCATCTGTTGGCGGTTCTCTGTATGGCGGGATGCGGCCTCCTAGCCGTGAGGTCCATGCGTGGTTTGGGAATGAGATGGACGCCAGTTCTCTTTCCCCTGGGGCTCATGGCTTCCTTCACTTGCGCGGTTTCAGGAACGACCGCCGAAGTGTATGGCCCACAGATGTTTCTCATGACAGCGGCTCTGGGTGTCCTTCTGATATCCGACAAATGGGCGGGGCCGGGACTCCTCCTCTGGGGACTCTCTGGGATTTGTCATGGAAGTTCGATCGTCCTTCTTCCCACGATTCTTCTCCTGCTGCCGCGAAGAAAGGCAACGGCTCGAGGCGTCTGCCTGGCTGCACTTTCCATGGGTTCCCTGTTGTTTCTGATGATCAGGGCCAAGGCGTCTCCTCCCCTCAACTGGGGACATCCCTGTACCTTGGGTAACTGGATGTGGACCTGGAGTGGGGCACAGTATCAGGGGCATCTATGGGGGATTCCGGATCTGGCAGGCCTGGTCTCTCGCTTTCGCGCCATCGCTCATTGGATGGTGAAGGAGGATCTACTCCCTTGCTTCCTCTTCCTGGCCTTGGCCGGGGGAATCCTGCACGGAAAGGGACGTCTTTTCCTGCCTGTTTTGGTCATGAACTTGATCCTGGTCTCTTGCGTGAAAAGCTTCTTTGGAAGCTCGGATATTCGAAGCTATCTTCTCCCTGGTTTGTTGATTCTTCTCTTCCTGTCCTGCTTTGGTGCGAGCGGGCTTTTGGCCCATCCAAGGGTCTGGGTTAGATGGGTGGGTGGGATGTTGTTTCTCCTGGGTTGCGTGCAGCCCCTGTGGCGGGCGGCCGGCTTGTCCTGGAAAACCAATCTCAGGGCGAGAGTGGGGCCGGACATCCATGCCAGATCGCTGTTTCGCCACGCGGATCTTCATTCCATCGTGGTTCTTTCCGCGGACGCGAGTCTGTTCAACGCTTGGTGGCTGCGCGAGGGAAGGCAGTACAGGAGGGACTGTGTCGTGGTGGGAAGGACCGAGCTTGGATGGCCGGGAGGATACGCCGCGTTTCGAGGGCATCACCCGAACCTGGCATTGCCGAGGGAGGCCGAACTTCTATACGCTCTGCGGGGCTTGGGTGTCGAGGAGAAAAAAGGCGGCATGTCCATGGCCACCCTGGGACTGATACGTGTCATGGAACCTTCTCTCAGAACGGGACAGAGATCCGTCTATTGGGAGTTGTCCTCTCCTTTCAACGATTCTGTCGTGTCCGATCATCTCCATCCTCACGGTATGCTGGGAAGGTTATGGGCTATCCAGGTGGAATCTGAAACCCCGTTTTTCCAGTATAGGCGCCATGTGGATCTTCATGAAGGCGTCTTGAGGCACCTGGGAACCAGGGAGAGAATGTTTTTTCAGGATGAGGATGGTGTGGCTCTGCTGGGATCACGCTTTCGGTATGCTTCGCGTCTCATGAACCGAGGGGAGTTGGCGCTGGCCAGACAAGAAATCGAAGCGGTCCTTGCCTGGTACTATCCCTATTTCCCGGCTCATCACAACCTGGGATTGATCCTGGAAGCCATGGGAGATTCTCGTGGCGCGCAGGCCTCCTTGGATCTGGCGAGAAGCTTTCAACCCAGGTTCGCCGCGTTGGGGGACGTGATAGAACTGCCGGGGTCGGCTCGGGTTCGGTAAAGGTGGCCTGACCGGGGTTCCGAATGTCGCCTCTTGTCAACGACAATTACACTTCCCACTACAACTTGAAATCCGCCTCGGTGTAGCCGGGGGGGACTGGCAGCCCGAGTTCCAGTTTCCTGGCGTTGTAGAAGAGATAGAGGCAGCGTCTCACGCCTTCCTTCTGATCCGGGTCCCGGAGACGGGACAGAAGACGTCGGTAGAAGGCTTCCTCCAGGGCGTAGGCCTCCTCTTCTCCTAGATCGTTCCACTTGTGTCCGGATTCATGGCAGAGGTGTCCAGCCAGGGCGATTCGTCCGGAGGCGTCGTGGGCAGGACCCGGTGGACCGATCCCATGTTGGCCGGGATCGAGCAGGGATTGTCTCGAAAGATAGATGATACCAGTGGCCCTGTCATATAGGGCTCGAAAGCCCAGGTTCTCCAGTCCTTCCACCATCCTGATCTTTCCCTTGATCATGTCGTCTTCCAGATGACGTGCGTGGTCACGCATGCCCGCGACGTGCAGCAACTCGATGGCGGAAAGGAATCCTCTGGCTTCTGGGGAATCCTGTTCCACAACATGGTAGGATCCCAACTCCATGATGGGTGGAATGTCCTTGCCGTGAAGCAAGGAGAGAATCAGATCCGCGGTTGCTCGACTCCCTTCTTCCCTTCTCCAGGGAGCGTCCAGTACAATAATGCCTGTTACCAGGGAGAGAAGGAGGGGGATCTCTTCAAAAGAGGCGGCTTTCTGTCGCGTGCCCCTTTCTCCCGGGGAAAGGTTGGAAAGAGAGAAGAAGATGACCAGGCCCGCCAGTCGACTGGAAAACCTGGACCGTTGCCGCATGAATGTCGAGAAGGGATTGGATGTCATAGATTCATACCCTCTTTTTTTGTACATCGAAGCGAGCAATGCGTGCAACCTGCGATGCCCCATGTGTCCCATCACCCTGGGCGAGAAGGAATATGATCTGGGAGGTGGAATCCTCTCCGAGGAACTTTATGATAAGCTGCGTCCCCTCTTCCCTTACGTGGTAAGGGCGTCTCTCACCGGAGGAGGTGAGCCTCTGATCCATCCAAGGTGCACGGACATGGTGCGGGAGTTGAAAGACCATGGGGTGGAGATCGGCTTCAGCACCAACGGAATCCTGTTGACGCCCGCGCTTTCCCGGGATCTGGCCGATGCAGGGCTGGACTACATCAATCTCTCCGTCGACGCGGCGGATCCGGAAACCTATGAGGCGATTCGGGTGGGCGCCAGGTTTCACAAGCTTCGAGAGAACCTGCTGGCCCTGGCTGAGGTGAGACGTGAGACGGGGGGGCAGCCCTTCTTGAGCGTGCAGATGACCCTGTCCCGAGCCAACATGCATGGCATTCTCGATATGGTTCGTTTCGCTTCCGAGGTCCAGGTGGGACATCTGGCCATCGAGCCTATCACGCCCGCGTTTGCCGGGGAGACATACGCCGAGTTCTATCGGGAAAACTACGTGGCCGCGAAAGAGGTGGTGGGACAGATCCGGCAGGCCAGGGATGTGGCCCTGTCCCTGGGAATCCCGAATTTTTCCTCTCATTATCTGTCTCCCAAGGTCAAGGTGGAACGGTGCAGTCAGCCTTGGATCACTCTGGGCGTGAGGGTGGACGGTTCCACCATTCGCTGTTGCGGCACCCCGGAGAGGATGGGGGACGTGAAAGAAGACTTCTGGGAGGCTTGGAACGGTCCTCCGTTCGTCGAGATTCGGCGATATCTTGCCGGGGGCAAGTATCCCAAAGCGTGCGGTCCATGCCTCAGGGAGGGAAGGAGTTCCACCTTCAATGAGGATCTGCTCTCTGTGGGAAAGGCTGCAACCACTCCAGGTTGAATCGGGCGAAGGTGATGGTCTCATAGGGATGCTTTTCCCCCTTTTCGAAGAGGCATGCCGCGGTCCGGTTCGTGAGGCAGGCCAGGTCGCTGTAGGCGCTGGGGCCATGGTGGAGGACTCGGCTGTGGGACCACGTGACGCCTTGGTCCAGGCTCAGGCGCACGGTCAGGTTGATCCTGTCCTTGGGATGGGCCGGATTGGAGAAAAGGATGGCCTCGCCACATCGTCGAATGCTCGCCTGGCAGATGGGTTCCACCAGGGTTTCATCGAACCTCTGGTCTGTCCACGTCGTTCCTCCATCATCGCTCCAGGCGATCTGGCGGTGATGCTTGGAACGGTCGTAGTTTCTCATGTTGAGCAGGAGGCGTCCGACCCCGAGTTCCACCACTTGGCATTCGTTGACCTGATGATGGGGTGTTCTTCCCCCCAGGTGCCAGGTCTCTCCATGATCGTCGGAATAGATGACGTGGGAATAGTAGTGCCGAGTATCCGCCTCGATATGGTCGCAGGGAATGACGAGACGTCCCTTGTAGGTTCCTTCTTGAATCTGGATGCCTGCGCCGGGGCCGGTGGCGTACCATGTCCAGTCCGCTCTCTTCACGGATTCCGTGATTTCCCTGGGCTTTGCCCAGGTGAGACCCTCGTCCTTGGAATGCGTGACAAAGACACGGCGGGTATCTTTGCTCTTCTGCTGGATGATGTCAGGCTCTCGGTCATCTCCCCGATTCCATGTCATGAGGAGCCACACGACAGAAGTATCCCTGTCCACCACAGGGCATGGGTTGCCGCAGGTGTTTCCTTCGTGGTCCCAAATCACCTGCTGCCGGCTCCAGGTCTCGCCCATGTCTTCGGATCGCTTCAACAGCATGTCGATGTTTCCGCTGTCCCCTCTGCCCTCTCGTCGCCCCTCACAGAAAGCCAAAAGGGTCCCTTTTTCAGTGATCGCCAGGGCAGGGATTCGGTAGGTGTGATATCCCTCTTCTCCGCTCACGAAAAGGGGTGATTGGTAAAGATCCGCAGAATCAGAACCTTGGGCCGTGGCCCAGCCCATGAGCAAAGAGGGAATTAGAAACAGTCCACTGCGCAAATCTAACATGGAAAAACCTCCTTGGGTGGCGGGGAATCCTCTCGGTCCAGTTCTAAAAAGGTACCAAACCGGCGAAGTCCCGGGAAGAGAAAGGTCCAAGAAGCCACAACCAGTAGAGTTCCGACTCCTCCGCTGACTACGGAAACGATGGGTCCGAACAGATGGGCGACCATCCCGGATTCGAAGCCTCCGAGCTGATTGGAGGAACCGATGAAGATGGAATTGACCGCGGAGACGCGGCCTCTCATTTCATTGGGTGTGGCCATCTGGACCAGGGTGTGCCGGACCACGACGCTGATGTTGTCGAACAGTCCCGTCAGGAACAACATGGCCCAGGAGAACCAGAAATTTCTGGATAGTCCAAACCCGATGGTAGCCAGACCGAAACCGGCCACGGACCAGAGTAGCAACTTGCCTGCCTTTCGCATGGGGGGAAGGTGGGCCAGGATCAAGGCCATGAACAAGGCCCCGGCTGCCGGCGCGGCTCTGAGCCACCCCAGAGCCTGTTCCGGGCTGATCCCCAACGCGCTCAGATCGAAGATATCCCTGGCAAAGATGGGCAGAAGATAGGTCGCGCCACCCAGGAGTACGGCGAACATATCCAGGGATACCGCGCCCAGCACGATCTTTCTGCGCCATAGAAACTGGATCCCCTCGGATACCTGGGTGAACATGCGTCCCGGCAGGCTGACGGGCCCTAAAGGAATATGGATACGAAGAAGAAAAAGGATGAAAACCATGCTGGCCCCGGCAGCAATGACATAGGTTGCGGTCAGACTCCGCGCGATAAGGAAACCTCCCATCATGGGCCCCAGCATGCCTGAGATTTGGGAGAGGCTTGTGCGCCATTTGACCGCGTTTTCAAAGGTATCCCTGGGAACCAGCAGGGGAAGGATAGCTGTCCTGGCTGGGCTTCCCAAACGTTCCATGGATGCGTCGAGGAAGAGAATCAAGTATATGAGTTTGACAGGCGCTGAGGATGCGCTGGCCGTGGCCAGAGCAAGGGACATCAGGCCGGTGCCCAGAAGGCTGCCGATGATGAGCTTTTTGCGGTCCAGGACATCTGCGAGAACCCCGGCAGGAAGGGTGAAAAGAAACATGGGGAGTGCCTGAACCAGACCGGTGAGACCCAGGGCCAGGGGCTGGTTGGTTCTTTGATAGATCTCCCAACTGATGGCCAATGCTTGGCCCGCCTTGCCGATCTGAAGAAGGAGGGACCCGATGAGGAAAAGGCGGTAGGAGGGCACGCGAAACGCGGCATAGGGATCGTGTTGCTGTGAGGAGGGATCAGGGTCTTTGAAGTGGGACATGGTCTGCCATGGTACGTGACCCCATGAGGGCTTGCAAGGGGTTGTGGCCGGGCTCCGTAATGCCGTGGATAGGTAGTCTTGATCGTTATGGAGTCACGATGTACCATGCTGACATGATCGATTTCAAGGAAACGGGAGATTCAATTCGAAGGGAGAATTCGAAGCGTGCCAAGGACCATCGAGGCCCCGGGTGGTCTAGGCGTCAGTTCGTGCAGGCTTTCGCTGTGGCCGGCGCTCTGCTGCCCCACGTCACTTTGGGAAAGGACAAGACCATGAACAGGCGTCCCTTATGTATCTTCTCCAAACATCTGCAATGGTGCGCCTCCTATGAGGAGATGGCTGAGGTGGCTGCTGTAGCGGGATTCGATGGAGTGGATCTCGCGGTGAGAAAGGGCGGGCATGTCGAACCGGAGGCGGTTGCGGAACGGTTGCCCGAGGCGGTTCGGGCGGTTCGAGCTGCCGGGTTGGATGTGTACATGGTCACCACAGGAATCATCGATCCTGAGGAAGCCCATACCCTTTCCTTCCTCAAGACGGCGGGCGAGTTGGGGATTGGCTTCTATCGTTTCGGTATGTTTTCCTACGATGATCCTCATGATATCCAGAGCAGCATGCAAAGACTGAAGCCTAGGTTGAAAACCTTTGAAAAGCTGAATGCGAAGCATCGAATCCATGGCGCGATCCAGAACCACGCGGGCACCAGGGTGGGGGGACCTGTCTGGGATCTGGGGATTCTTCTGGATGGATTGGACGCGGCCTGGATGGGCTGTCAGTATGACGTGCGGCATGCCACCGTGGAGGGGGGAACCGCCTGGCCGTTGGGGTTGGCCTTGTTGAAGGACAGGATTCGTATCACGGCCATCAAGGACTTTCGGTGGGTGGAACGGGAGGGACGTTGGAGCCTGCAGAACGTGCCTCTGGGAGAGGGAATGGTGGATTTTCGAAGGTATTTCCAACTCGTGAAGCGGTATGAACTGGAGGGGCCTATCTCCCTGCATTTCGAGTATGATCTGGGAGGCGTGGAACATGGAAGAGGCTTGGGTTCGGTGGACCGGGACAAGATCATTGCGTCCATGAGCAGGGATGTGAAAACGCTTCGCGATTTCCTGGAAGAGGCAGGCGTGAGCCCTTAAAGCGGGGTGGGAAGGAATTCCTGGAGGACCCAATAGGCCTGCTTTGGGGTTCCAGCAGGGATTCCTTCGGCTGCCTCCTGGCCGAGTCCGTCATAGACCAGTCCGGTGTGATCGAAGTAGCCACCGGGGTTTCCGGCGAAACCATACTCCTCGATCAGTTTGCCGAGGCAGATCCGTGAGACGCCTCCCTCCATCAGCAGACTCAAGGCTTCCCTGAGAAAGGATGCCTGATCCTCTTCGCTCTGTGCCGGGTGGCCATGAGGGGACCCGGAATGGGTGCCAATCTCTGTGACCCAGATCTCCTTTTCGCGAAAACCTGTCTCCTTGAGCAGGTTTTGGTAGGTAGAGAGCGCCTCCTGTACGAGATGTGCCTCGTCCGCGCCTTTCCAGAGGTGGAAATCAAAGACATCGAAATCGGCTTTTCGCTTCTTTAACCCTTTGAGGACATCTCGATAAAAGACCAGATTGTCCGATTTCGAGTCATACTGGTTGCTGATTCCAGCCAACACGAGGGTTGCTTCAGGCCTGTGTTTTCTGATGAGTCCGGATGTCTGGACGAAGAAATCCACATACTGTACCGCGTTCGGTTCCATGCCTCGCAAGGCCAGGTCAGGCTCGTTCCCGAGCTGCCAGAGGAGCAGCTCGGGGTGGGCCTCAAGGTAGGGGACCAGTACCTGGGTCAGTTTCTCAATATCGCCTGTCCATTGAGGCCTTGGGTCTAGGGTGACCATGACTTCGAAGCCCATGTCCAGCCCGGCTTCCGGATTTCCTCTGAGTTGCCCGTTGATGTAGAAAAGAGGCATACGTACCCAGTTGGCTCCGGCATCTCTGGCCAGTTGAGCGCAGTATACCTGGAATGCGTGGGGCGAGTCCAATCCGAAGGATTGAAGTTGCCGTTCCATGGCCCCGGGATGGCGTCGATTGAGACCGCCCAGGTTGAGAAACCCCAAGCGAAGATGCACCTGAGGCGATGGGCCTTGGCTTTTGGAAAGGGTTTTCTTGTCAGCGGTGCGAGTTTGGATCGGTTCGCGTGCCTTGCAGGAAAAAGCCAGAACGAGACCTAGGGCAGAAAATAGACGACTCATTCTCATATTGATAGCATACCTGCATCCAAAATGGAGTACAATGGCTTGGGATCAGGTGGAATCCTTGGAGTATGTTTTCGACAATGTTGTGATATCCTCAGGGCTTTTAATTCTCCAGAACTCCCGGAGGGGGAGAGGAACAAGGGAAACTCGAGGAGGTTATGATGTTTGATCTGGCCAAGATGGGGCGAAGCTCCAGGGGAAAGAAGTTCCCGGGTGTGGCCATGTTGGGGTGGCTCTTGAGCGGGGCATCTCTGGGAAACAGTCCAAGGGAAATTCACAGCGTCGAGATTCTGCCTGAAAGGACCTATCAAACCATAGAAGGGTTTGGACAAGGCAACATGGATCAGGCCAATGTGCCCTGGTTTACGGAACTTTCGAAGGCTGACAGGGAAAAGCTCCTGGACGAACTGTACACGCTCAACCAGGGGGGGCTGGGATTGAACATCTGCAGGACCTATATCTGGGGAGGGGATGATCCGAGCCATGAACATATGTGGAGGGGACCAGGCAGCCAGAAGTGCATTGGTTTCGAAATCAGCCCGGGTGAGTTCGTCTGGGAGGGACACGATTCGTCGCTGTGGCATCCGCGAGGCGCTCAGGAACGAGGGGCGACGATGGTCGCTTTTTGGAACAGTCCTCCCTATTGGATGACCGTGAGCGGCTGCTCGAGCGGATCCAAGGAGAAATTTCAGAACAACCTGAGGGACGATATGGTGGAGGCTTTCGCGCGCCACATGGCCACGGTTCTCAAGCACTACATGGAGACCTGGAAGATCCATTTTCAATACGTTTCTCCCATCAACGAGCCTGAGGCAGGGTATTGGACCGTGGATTCAGGACAAGAAGGATGCAATGTGGACGCGCCTCAAGCCATAAGGATCTTCAAGGCCTTGAGAAGGGAATTGGATCGACAAGGGATCCAGATCAAGATCCAGGGACCTGAGGCCGCGATGTCCCGCAGTCTGGATTATCTGGACCAGCTTCTTTCGGATCCAGGGGTTGTGGATGCCATGGATGTACTCACGTGCCACCAATACTGGGTGGACGATCAGTCCATGCGAGCCTGGGCTCAACGCGCCGAGGATCTGCGCAAGCCGCTTTGGATGAGCGAGTGGGGGGATTGGACCCTGGTTGGGATGCCTCAGGCGCTCAATTACGCCCAATGTATCGAGCAGGCGCACAGACACATGCGCACCGGGGTATGGTGCATGTGGGAACCCAAGTTTCTTTACGATCAGAAGGATGGACAATTGTTCAGGCGGCCCTCGTTCTACGCGGTGGCGCATTTCAGCAGGTTTCTCAGGGATGGCGTTCGCATGGTCGAGTGTATATCGCCCACGGTTCGAGCGAACGCGTACCTGAACGATGAAGAGCTGATCGTCGTGTGTTTCAGCCAGAGGACCGAGGATGTGATCCTGCGATTGGACCTGTCGCGGTTCAAGGGCTTGGGTTCCATGCGGACGTACAGGACCTCGGAGAAGGAGAACATGGTAGAACTTCCTCCTGCACGGGCCAGAAAGAGGACCGATCTTCTGCTGCCTGCCCAATCCATCCAAACCTTGGTGATCCCGTACAAGGAGTTGCGTTAGCCCCAATCAGGCGGAACTTCAGGAATTTACCACATCCATGGCGATCTGCGCCCATTGGAAGAGCCTCTGTGGCTGATAGCGCACCGTGCTGATGTCCTTGAGAATCAGTTCCAGGGGACAGTCGTATCTCTCACAGATTTTCCTGGTTTCGAGCAGATCCTGCCTGACTTCTTCGGCCGGGAATTGATGGAAGGCGAGGAAAGACGGGTTCGGTTTTCGGGAAAAGACGAACTGTTTGTCTATGGCTTCCGCTCCCCGTTCTTGATCCGTCCATGGGCTCATGGAGACCTTCCTGACCTTGGGAATCAAGCGCACCTCATTCATCTTGCCATCCAGGGGATCGCAACACCCGTAATAGACCAGTCCGAAACGTTCGCAGATTCGACTGGCGTAATCTACCTCGAATTCCTTGAACATGGCTGGAGATACGGTGGAAAACATCTGAGCCAGACCGAACATCCATAGATCCTGGGTTCTCGGACTTCGAGGGTCATATCCAGGGGCCGGCAGTTCGTCTGTGAAAGCTCCAGTGCAATGGATCAGGCTCTGAGGCTCGCACAACAAGCCTTGCTCTTGCAATTGATCCAGCATGCTCAGATAGCCTTCTGTCATGCGGGACAGCACCCCATGGATCAGATCGGGCCGATCGATGAGGGCATACAAGGCATTTTCCACGCCCATCCATGTGCTGAGGGGATCCCACAGGGACAAGTAGGGGTCCATACCTGAAGGTCGAACCTCGATGACGCCGTCGAAGAGTTCCCTGGCCAGCTCTAAACGACGATCGGTTTCCTTGGTGTCGTGGTGGATCTTGGGTGTCTTAATCTTTTCCAAATCCTCTTCGGATTGGAATTGATTGAAGAACTTGTGTCCTACCACACTGCTGGTGGGATCGGTGACAGCCACATCCTCCTTTACCGTGATTCCGAAACCCGTGTTGTGAATGGCCCTGGGGATTCGGAGAAAGGGCTCCACAACCATGTCCACGGGGAAGTGTTCCCATTGAAACAGGGTCATTCTCAGAGAAGCTTCATAACCTCGGCATTCAGGATCCTCGCATTGGAGGGTCAGTTCGTCATGGACGTTCATCTCGTTCCAACAGACCTGGTCGATCATGACCATGGGACGAGTGGTTTGCAGTCCGTTGAGCTTGCGCCATAAAGTTTTCTTCTCTTCCTGAATCGGAAGAGCCGCGATTTCAACAACTTGGGATGCCAATTCTCGCAATACACATATATCTTTTTTCTTCATGGCGCTTCCTCCAGAGAATCCTCTTGGGATGATGTTGGATAAGCGATATTACCTGGGATCGTACCAGTTGTCCAGAATCAGGCTGAGCTTTTGAACGAGATCCGGTTTTTCCTCGGCCAGGTTGCGTTCCTCTGTGGGATCTGTCTTCAGGTCGTAAAGTTCCGCGGGAATATTCTCTTGATGCAGCAGGAGCTTCCAAGGGCCTTGGATCACCCATCGTGTCTCAAGACTCGACCACGGTTCGTTTCTGTCCACGACGTCATGGGTGTAGGAGGCTCCAAAGATCGTATCCCTTTCCGACAAGGCGGTCTCATCGAGAAGATCGATCCCTTGCATGGCCGAGGTGGCCTCCAGTTCGCAGGCACGAAGCACGGTGGGCGCCAAATCGATGCTGCTTACCAGTCTCTCGGAGTCCATCCTGGGCTGGACGTGCCCTGGCCATCGAATCATGATCGGGGTGCGAATCCCGCCCTCGTAGGGGGTCCTTTTGGAACGGGGTGCGAAGTTGTCCTGATCCAGGGATTGGATCCATCCGTTGTCGCAGACATAGAGAACCATCGTGTTTTCGGCCAGGCCTCTTTCTTCCAGATGATCCAGGAGCTGTCCGCAGGTTTCATCAAACCACTCGCACATGGCCCAGTAACGCGCGAGACGCAGAGAATCCGTCTTGTCCATATACTTGGAAAGAATCCTCTCCGGGGGATTGTGGGGGGTGTGCGGCAAAAACGGGGCGTACCATAGGAAGAAGGGACGGCCCTGAAGCTGATCGATGAAATCGAAGATCGGCTCCATTCCTTCGCGTCCGATCTTCAATCCCTCGTCCCCATGTCGGCCTCCTCGGTCCATGTCCCCATGCGTCATGCCATGGGTGAAGCCGGCTGCACTGAAATGGCCGCACCACCATTTGCCTGTTTGCAGGCTGAGATATCCTCTTTGCCCAAGAAGGCGAGGAAGGGTTGGAAGATCAAGGATAGGGGACATCAACAACTGTCTCTGGGTTCGTCTCTCCTCGGTCCATCCTTTCTTCCATCGTTCTTCCGGATCCCCGTCGTACGCCGGATCGTTGCTGGTGATGCGATGCTGGTGAGGATGCAGTCCTGTGATGATGGAGGCCAGGGAGGGACAGCACAGGGGGGCTGCCACATAGCCCCGGGTGAAGGTCAAGCTTTCTTGGGCCAGTTGATCCAAGGCCGGGGTTTGAATGTGGGGATGTCCCATGAAACCATAATCCCCCCATCCTTGATCGTCGGAGATGATCAAAACGATGTTGGGAAGGTCTCGGGTTTCTTCCGCGTTTAGGGACCTGGCCACACTCCATAGAGAGGCTGTGCCAGCCCAAAGGGCTGTCTTTCGAAGGAACGCTCGACGGTCAGATGCGCTTCTATTCTTCAGACCCATGCCTCTCGTTTCGTGTAGGAGGTGTGAAGAAGATGGTGACTCTTCTCTCCCAAGGGCTGACCCAAGAACTCCTTGTAGAGTTGATGGACGGAAGGATTCTCATGAGACAGCCTGAGCGTTTCGCTCTCGTCGATATTGTAGAGTCCCTGAAGCCTGGATTCGATCGTCCTGGGTATGGCATCCAAGGGCTGACCACCGCCAGCGATGCATCCGCCGGGACAAGTCATTACCTCGATGAAATGGAGATCCTTGCGGCCCAGCTTGATCTGATCCAGGAGCGTTCGCGCGTTTTGAAGCCCGCTGGTGACTGCCACGCCAATCTCCATGCCGGCAAGGGTGACCTTGGCCTCCTTGATGTTTCGCAGGCTTCTTACCTCTTTCACTTCCAATTCCCGAGGATTTTCCCCGGTTAGCAGAAAATGAACGGATCTCAGGGCCGCTTCCATGACCCCGCCTGTCGCGCCAAAGATCTTGCCTGCACCGCTTCGCTCTCCCAAGGGATCGTCCGCATCTTCCGGATCCAGGTCGGGAAGATCGATTCCGAAAAGGCGAATCGCCGAGGCCAACTCGCGTGTGGTGAGGACCATGTCAATGTCGGGCAAGCCATTTTCAGCCATCTCCGGCCTCTGTGCCTCGAACTTCTTGGCTGTGCATGGCATGATGCTTACACTGACGATGTTGTGGGGATCCAGCCCTTGTTTGGGCGCGTAGTATCGTTTGATTAGGGCTCCCATCATTTGCTGCGGACTCTTGCAGGTAGACACATTGGGAATAAATTCGGGATAGAATTGTTCGACAAACTTGATCCACCCCGGGGAACAACTCGTTAGCATGGGCAACACGCCACCGGATTGGATCCGATGTACCAGTTCCGATCCTTCTTCCATGATCGTGAGGTCCGCAGAGAATGAGGTGTCAAAAACTCGCGCAAAACCCATCTTGCGAAGCGCCGCATGCAGATAACCAGCTACATCGACCCCTTCCTTGAATCCGAACATCTCTCCCAGGGTAATCGAAACCGCCGGGGCGTGCTGGACTATCACCGTCTTCTGGGGGTCCGATAGATAGGACAGCAAGTCTTGCACGCAGGATTTTTCACGGAGCGCTCCAGTGGGGCATACCATCACGCATTGGCCACAGTTGATACAGCTTGAGACATTGAGTCCCCTGTCCAAGGCGGTTCCAATCCGCGTTCGCCATCCTCTGCCTATGAAGTCGATGGCGGAAACGGACTGGATTTCCTCACAGACGCGGACACAACGGCCGCACAAGATACACTTATTGGGATCCCGCACGATGGACGGACTGGACACATCGAGTTTGCCTTCATTTCGATCCCCATGGAAGCGCTTTTCACGCACCCCAAGGGTTTGTGCCAAAGTCTGCAGCTTGCAGGATTGATTACGCTCGCAATAGAAACAGTCCTCCGGATGGCTGGCCAACAAAAGCTCCAGGATGGTTTTGCGGGAATCCAGGACCCGTTGGGAGTGGGTGTGAATCTTTATCCCATCTTGCACGGGAAAAGCGCAACTGGGAACAAGAGGTCCTTGGCCATCCACTTCCACCACACACATGCGACATGCCCCGGTTGGAAGCATATCTTCCATGTAACATAGGGTGGGGATATCGATGTGATTCCGCTTCAGGACAGGAAGCAGGATTTCTCCAGATTCGGCCTCTAAATGTCTGCCGTTAACATCAATGGTGATCATGAAGCCTCCTATGATGATTGTCTACTCGATCCTCCTTGTTGATACTCCTTTGTTCACGATGAGACAGATGCCCCAGGACAAATTGGAACGCTCCTGATTCAATATAGCGCAACTACAGCAGATTTTAAACAGGACACGCTCCCCCTGATCTACCCCAAAAAGAAAGACCCTCGTTGCGCCTGAAGAATCAGGCAAGCGCATTGACTCACTGTTTTTGTTACCGAAGAATAGCCGGTGCCTCACGAGAATGTTACCGAAAAAGGATGAGGCAACGGGATGGGGAAGTGTAATTGTCGTTGACAAACTGCTCAACCATCTGCTTCCACATGGGGGACTTGCGGATTCGCTTTTGGAACTCCCTGGTCATCTGGTCTGCCACGTCGGGCGGCGGGACGCCAGGCACGAGGAACGACGTGTGGATGCCGTCCGCATCCTCCCAAAACGGGTCGGACACGGTTTCGCGCTTTGCTCGACGCTCACGCTTGATTCTGGATTTCTTTCCCATCTCTCCTCTCGTGCAGAACGCTTAGCCTGACGACTGTGGCTTTAGACGCGTGTCGTCCAGGCGATTGTTCTGCTCACTCGGTTGTTTTGCTAATCGGCAGCAGACGAATTCTCGCTCGGATTTCGTCCACGGAAATTAGAGCCCCTGCACAGAGAACCTCGGCATGACGCCCCAAGACACCCAGCACTATTTTTGCGCAGCGTTGTGGTGTCGGATCCTCAGTGCGGATCTGCAGAACGCTGGGAAACTCTGCCTCTGTAGCTGCGAGGATCGCTCCGAAATCCAAGTCGTGAGTGAATAGAACCATTCCGTTTTCCTTGGCCCACTGCAGAATTTCCCTGTCCTGAGCGTTTGCGGCGCCAATACTCGACCAGTGAGTCGCACTGTATCCACCCCGCTCCAGGATGGGAATCCAAGCCGGGGAAAGGTTCATGTCGATCACGAGTTTCATACGGGAGCCAGAGGCAGATCCATTTCTTCAGCCCGCCATGCGGCGTAGGTTAGTGCCTGGTGAATGTCCTCTTCCTCTAGGTACGGGTACAGACCCAGTATGTCCTCCCTTGTCCGACCCGCGGCAACCAGTCCCACAAGCGTACCGACTGTCACCCGCATGCCGCGTATACAGGGCTTACCCCCCATTACCTCTGGATCAAACGTAATTCGATCAATTGCATTCATTATCTACACCTCGCCAGAAACATACCACAATTGGCCGAACCTTGCCAGTCTCCTTTTGAGCACGCGTAGCATCACCTGAGAGCCTGGCCCGGCCTTTGCTCCGCACGGGCCGTGACAGAGGGCTTCAGGTGCATGCCATTGTTAGAAGATTCTTTCATGATATTGGCAAGTCAGCCAGAATTGCCGCAGCTTCTTCTGCTCTATTCCTTGGCACCATAACCCGCATTCTGCCTGCCCCAATCCCAATTTCTCCAAACAGCGCCGAAGAGAAGGACTCATTCTCAACATAACACGGGATGTCATTCTCTTCCAAGGCGCTTCGGGCTAGGCTCGCATTGGCCGGATTGCCCGGTTGGTAGACACACACAAATTCGGCGTCCTTTTCTTCCATATTCATGTTGGTCCACATTGCCTCTCTTGACGTGAATCCTCCTATGATGATTGTCTGCTCGATTCTCCTTGTTGATACTCCTTTGTTCACGATGAGACAGATGCCCCAGGACAAATTGGATCCCTCTTGATTCAATTTAGCGAAACTACAGCAGATTTTAAACAAGATACGCTCCCCCTGATCTACCCCAAAAAGAAAGACCCTCGTTGCGCCTGAAGAATCAGGCGAGAAAAATATCAAAACGATGCGCCCCAGTTCAAGCTTGCCGTGATGGGAGTGCTCCATGGGGACTGGACGCCTGTTTTCCGTGAAGAGGATGGAGAGAAGGTGCCGACGAGCCGAGAATGGGCAGTGGAGGGTAAATATTCAGTGAACCCGATCCAAACGCAGCCCTTGGCGGAGAAGAGACAGAGATGCTGTTTTCGAACGGTTTGAAATCCAAGGTACGTATCACGGCATTCCAATCTGTCTCCTCTTCCCACGACGGTTTATCTCTGGATCGCTTTCACTGAATATGTACCGTGGAGGCAAGGTGGCGATGGCCGGCTTTTTATCTTGACAGCAGGCATAGGTTTCCTATTTAGTGGAGAGCTTGTCTTGTCGCGATCCATGGACAAGAGCAAACCTTTGTGGCATGAGTTTTGGTGGACATGGCAAAGCTTGGGATCTTCTGATGGCAGGAGGGTCCTTTTCGAGGGTTGGAGTTCATCTCGATATTATGAGCAAGGCGCCCGTGGGTTGGATGGGGCGTATTGCGTGATGTGATATGGAATATCGGAGATGATGATCCAGACCTCAATTCGAAAATTCTAGGGATATACAATCGAGTATCAGAGGAGGCTTTTGTGGACATCACCATTGATGGAAGGGTATGTAAGGCAACTGCTGGTCAAACCATCCTGCAAGTAGCCAGGGAAAATGGGGTGGAGATTCCATCCTTGTGTTGGCATCCGAGACTTCAAAAGGCAGGTCGCTGCAGAGCGTGCGTTGTGGAGATTGAGGGGATGCGCGGGTTGAAAGAATCCTGTGTCCAAGAGGTCAAGGAAGGTATGGTCGTGAGGACGGATACCCCTCAGGTGCTGGCCGTGCGAAAAATGGTAGTGAATCTGCTCCTGGCCAATGGCAAACATAATTGTTTGTCGTGCGAATCCAACGGCAACTGTGAGTTGCAGGATATGGCTTACAAGCTGGGGATCGAAATGCCAGCTTTTATCATTGATACAGAGGATGAAGTTCTGGATATGTCTTCAGAGGGAATCGTCAGAGATCCCAACAAATGTATCCAATGCGGACGCTGTGTGGCTGCGTGCAACAATACGGTCATGCACGAAGTTCTGGATTTTGGTTGGCGGGGGAGCGAATGCAAGGTCATCTGCGATGACAATGTTCCCATGAAAGATTCATCATGTGTACAGTGTGGCGAGTGCGTTCAGGTATGTCCGGTTGGCGCTTTGACCTTTAAGACATCGAAAGGCAAGGCCAGGTCATGGGAAGTGGAGCTGAAGCGCGTGATCTGTCCTTACTGTGGCGTGGGTTGTTCCATCGACATGGCTGTCAAGGACGGAAAATATCTCTGGTCCATGGGCACGGAGGAGAACTGGGAGAATCTACCCGGCCAAGGGATGCTTTGTGTCAAGGGAAGATTTGGGTTGGATTATCTCAACAGCTCGGATCGTTTGACATCTCCCATGATTCGCAAGGGTGGCAAGCTCGTGAAAGCCACTTGGGAAGAGGCTTTGGATCAGGTCGCGAAGAAATTGGACGAAATAGGTTCCAAGCAGCCGGGGTCCGTCGGTTGCTTCGCGTCGGCAAAGGTGAGCAATGAAGAGAACTATGCGATGATGCGTTTCGCGAGACGCGTCCTGTGCACGAACAATGTGGATCATTGCGCTCGACTTTGCCACAGTTCCACGGTGGTCGGACTCGCGGGGACCTTTGGATCGGGCGCCATGACCAACAGCATGCAGGAGGCTTGCAAGGCTGGAGTCATTCTCGTGACTGGAACCAATACGACATGGTGCCATCCTGTATTTGGCGGCATGATCAAAAACGCGGTGAAGAAATATGGTGTCAAACTGATTGTGGTTGACCCTCGAGAAATCGACCTTGCAAAATGCGCGGACATTCATTTGCGGCAGAAGAGCGGATCCGATGTGGCCTGGTTAATGGGAATGCAACACATGATCGTCAAAGAAGGATGGCAAGACGAGAAATACATCCAAGACCGTTGTGAGGGTTGGGATGAATACAAGAAGAGCCTGGACTTCTATACCCCGGAAAAGGTGGAGGAATTGAGTGGCATCGAGAAAGAAAAGCTCTTTGAAGCGGCCAAGCTTTTTGCCACAACCAAGCCGGGTGCCATCTACTTCAGCATGGGTATTACCCAGCACTCTCATGGTGTGGATAATGTCAAGGCATGCGCCAATCTCTCCATGATCACCGGAAATGTGGGCGTCGAGGGAGGCGGAGTCAATCCCTTGAGGGGACAGTCCAACGTTCAGGGCGCCTGTGACATGGGCGCGTTGCCGAACGTGTTCAGCGGGTACCAAATCGTGACGGACGCGGCTGTTCAGAAGAAATTCGCTGACGCGTGGGGCATGGATTCAGGCGCGATGGACCCGAATATCGGCAAGACCGTCACGACCATGGTGGAGGCTTGTGGTGATAGTATCAAGGCCCTATACATCATGGGAGAGAATCCGATGATATCGGATCCGAACCTGAACCATGTGGAAGAACAGCTCAAAAAATTGGATTTCCTGGTGGTACAGGACATATTCCTCACGGAGACGGCACAACTGGCGGACGTTGTATTGCCGGGGGTGGCATTCGCCGAGAAGACAGGCACCTATACGAACACGGAACGAAGGGTTCAGTTGGGGCGTGCCGCCTTGATGCCGCCTGAGGGCGCTCGACAGGATTACGATATTATCGCTGATCTGGCGAAGAGGTTGGGTTGTGATGATTTCCCCAGAACACCAGAGGAACTCTTCGCTGAGATCCGTGCCTTGACTCCTTCTTATCATGGCATTACCTATAGCAGGCTGGAAAACGAGGCGGGCTGTCGATGGCCATGTCCCAAGGAGGATCATCCAGGCACTCCCATTCTGCATGTCGGCAAGTTTACAAGAGGGAAGGGTTTGCTGTCCGCTCTGGAATACCGTGCTCCGGCCGAAGAGCCTGACAAGGAATATCCGCTTCGGCTGACCACTGGCAGAATGCTGCAACATTTTCACACAGGGACCATGAGCAGGCGCTCCAAGGTGTTAGACGGAATTGTTCCTCACGGTGAGGTGGAGATTCATCCTAAGGATGCAGCCGAGCTTGGCGTGAAGGATGGAGAAAATGTTAGGGTCTTGACTCGTAGAGGATCCATTGTGACACCGGCCAGAGTGCTGGATCGTGTGCCCAGGGGCACGATCTTTGTGGCGTTTCACTTCGCGGAAGCGGCAGCCAATCGACTGACCAACGACGCGTTGGATCCCATTGCCAAGATTCCGGAATTCAAGGTGTGCGCGGCACGTGTGGAAAAGGCAGGTTAGGGGGTTTCTTTGTTCTTTTCCAGAAGATGAATGTTGGTAATCACCATGGCCTTGTCCGCGGCTTTGCACATGTCGTAGAGGGTCAACGCCGCGACCGAAACCGCTGTGAGGGCTTCCATCTCGATTCCTGTTTTCGCGGTGCATGTCGCGGAGGCCAGAATCTCGATTCCATCCTCCTTGGGCACAAAATCCACGGATATCTTGTCAATGGGTATGTTGTGACATAAGGGAATGAGGTCGCTTGTCTTCTTTGCGGCCGATATGCCGGCAATACGAGCGCAGGAGAGCACATCCCCTTTCTCCAACAAGCCTTTGCCAAGCAGATCCATGGTTTTGGGTTGCAACTGGATCTTTCCCGAGGCGATGGCAATCCTTTTGACGACCGCCTTGCCCGAGATATCCACCATGTTTGCCTCGCCTTCACGATTTACATGGCTCAGCTCCATGTTAGCCTCCAATCTGACTCATGGGACGCTCCTTGCATGTCTCTCCGGCAACGGGCTTGCCTCGTACCGCGGCACGGAGCGATCCCTCGATGTCTTGAAAATCCACCCTGATCTCATGATCGGAAAACAAGCAAGGCTTGAGAAATCCATCCGCTGTCAGACGGATACGATTGCAGCATCTGCATTGGGGCGGGCGATCCGTTGAAAAGGAACCGCTCGACTTCTTGTCTTGCAAGGAAAAACGCTGAATCGTCTGAAGGATGGTTCCTTTTCTGGAGCAGAAGTCTCTCATCGCCTCGATTTCTCGAATCGAGGTGTCTTCGAAGATGAGCATGTTGATCTTGACAGGTTTGAGATTGGCATCCAAGGCGGCATCGATTCCACGAAAAACGTCCTCGATTTCGCCGCATCGGGTGATCCGGGCGAAACGTTCTCGGTCCAAGGTGTCAAGGGATATGTTGATTCGGGTCAAGCCCGCCTTCTTGAGAAGCCTGGCCTTCTCGATCGTAAGCAGGGATCCATTGCTGGTCATACAAGTCTCCAGGATGCCTGGTGTGGTGGAGACCTTCTGGACGAGGAATTCGATGTTTCTTTTGACCAGGGGTTCGCCACCTGTCAATCGAACCTTGGTGATGCCCAAGGTGGCGCCCACTTCCACAATGTTCGCCATCTGTTCGTATCGCAGAATCTCAGCATGGGACTTGAGCTGGATTCCTTCTTCAGGCATGCAATAGGTGCATCGAAAATTACATTTGTCCGTCACGGAAATCCGAAGATACGTGATGTTTCTGCCACAAGGATCTGTCAACATCCTCTCTCTCCGCGATCCATGGCCAGGGAACTGGCTCTATAACAGATGGATTTGTACATGGCTTCCCTTCTCCAGGACAGACGCGCCGGCGGGCAGCATCACCATTCCATCCGCGTTCACATAGGCGTGAATATGACCGGAACCGAGATAGTTCAATCCTTCCACGTGACCGTTTTCAAGTACACGGACCGGGCGAAACTCGTCACGATCAGCTCTTTTGCGTTTGATTTCCTTGGCCAGCTCAAGAAAGACCTTCCAGGTTTGGGATGATTTTCCCATCAAAGCCTCGAGAAAGGGTCTGACGAGAAGCTCGAAAACGACGAAGGTAGAGACAGGATTTCCAGGCAATCCAAACAGAAACTGGTTGTGACGAACCCCAAAGACCGTGGGTCTTCCGGGCTTGATCGCTATACTTTCAAACCGAAGCTCGACTCCATTGTCCTTGAGAATCTGTGGGACGAAATCGAAATCTCCCATGGACACTCCTCCGGATAGCAGGACAACATCCGAGATTGCCATGGCCTCTTTGAGGGCGTGATCGATCTGTTCTGGAGTGTCTGGAGCAATACCCAGATTGGACGCAACGCACCCGATACGTTCCGTTTGCGCTGCGAGTTGATAGGAATTGCTGTTGCGAATCTGAGCTTCGCCTGGGATGTGACAGGGTTCGACCAATTCGCTGCCTGTGGCAAGAATGGCCACGTGAGGTCGACGGGCTACAGGAACCGGATCACATCCGACCGAAGCGAGAACCGCGACAACAGGAGGATCGATTCTGGCGCCTCTTTTCAGAACGGTGTCCCCTGCACGCACGTTTTCCCCCTTCTTGCGGATATTGGAGCGAGAATCTTCCTGTACCACACGGACCCAATCTCCTTCTGTGGAGGCGTGTTCGAACATGACCACGATATCCGCTCCCTTGGGCACAATCGACCCTGTCATGATGCGGCTGCATTCTCCTGGACCGATCTGGCGGGTGGGTATATGGCCGGCCGGAAGGGTCTCTAGCACTCGCAATCTTTGCGCGGTATCTTGTCTTCTGCAGGCAAATCCATCCATGGCGGATAAGGGATGGATCGGAACATCGCGATCGGCCAGGATATCTGCCGCGAGAACGCGGCCTGATGCTTGGGATAGGGGAACCTGTTCCTGGCTGACTTGCTTTGCTTCCTTCAAAAGGATCGATCGAGCTTCATCCAAGGGGATCATGTGTTTCAATCCGTTCTTCGTGAGAATACACTGTAAATTGTCCTCCTCGGGCAAATCCTACAATCGTTACGCCCATGTCCCTGGCACGCAAAATGGTCTGATGCGTGGGGGCGCCACGTGAAATACTGATGGGAATGCCCGCCTTTTTCGCTTTATGAAGGATCTCGGAGGAAGTGCGACCGGAACTGATGAGGATGGAATTCGACAAATCCTTTCCTTCCATACAGGCCTTTCCGATCACCTTGTCCACGGCATTGTGCCGTCCCACATCGTCGAACCAATAGATGGGGATTTCCCCGAATTCGCTCAACGCGGCGGTATGCACGGCTCCGGTCTCTCGGTAGAGACTGGAACAGTGTTGGAGCCAATGAGCCAGGGAATTCACTTGCTTTGGAGAGATTTTCAAGGGGGTTTCAATAGGGTGTCGTGTCCCGATCTCCACAATACTGGCATACATGACGCCCTTGCCACATCCGGAGGTATAGAGGCGTTCCTCCAGGAGCTTGGGATCAGGAGAACGTGAGAGTTCCACCTGTGCGACCCATCGCTGCGTGTCGCAGTCATAGGAAAGGATCTCGCTGGCATTTTTGACGAATCCTGACGTGAAGAGATATCCAACCGTCAGCTCCTTGAGATCTATTGGAGAACACAGAAGCGTCACGAGATGGATCTCATTCGCCACAAGGGTGAACGGGATCTCCGTGGCAATGGATTGTTCCGCGTGTTCCATGGCCCCGTGTTTCACGCGAACCACATCCATGTCCATAGAAGGGCAAAACTCCACAGGCAAACTCATATCTGCTGATCCTTGGGGTTTCTGGATCGTGCAAAGGCGATATCTCGTTCAGAATCTCTTTCAAGGAACTCTCTGTATTCCTCCGGGGTGTTCAGATTGGCATACCATGTCCCATCTTCCACAAGGATCTCGCGGAAGGAACAGCGATCCAACAGCGCGGCGACACGCCGTTTTCCTTGACAGAGAATCTCTTCCGCCGCCTCTCCGACGGTTCGACGATAGATCCCATAGAGAGGCTCTCTATGTCCCACTTGGAAGGAAGGAACAACAATATCGTATTCCTCGCTCCACATCAACAATTCATAGATCAAGCCCCAGTTCAATCTTGGTATATCACAAGCGACGACGAAATTGATGGCGGTTCGCGATTGCTGGAGACTGGATGCGATGGCACGCAAAGGTCCCTGGTCCGGGACACGATCCCTGACGGTACGAAGCTCGCCGTATTGCGTCCGGTCCTCATGGCTGACAGACAGGATAAGATCGTCAAAGTGGGGCTGCAGTCTTTGCGCGATGGCCTCGACAGCGGTCAATCCGTGGAAGAGCAGAGTGGCTTTCCGTGTTCCCATTCGGGAACTCTTGCCCCCGGACAGAATGATCGCTGTGGTTTCAGAAGGCCGCGCGCCGGCCAGCCAGGCTATCTTCCGCATGCAGCGATCGTCCACATCCAACCGCTGAGCGTATTCCGTCACTCTTTCGGGGGTGATCCTCTGTCCCCTCAGGATATCTGCTTTCTCTCTCGCCCATGCGGAGGAAGGTTTGGGTGATTCAGAATCCAGGTAGATCGCAAGGTCGGGGGTCATTTCTTTGAGAATACCATTGCTCTCCAGGATAAGGTAGTGGGCAGCGCAGTGGATTCGAGCTATTTCGAGGAAAGGCGTACCCAGGGGATACAACGATTCCATCTTGCCTGTCCTTTTCTGACCATGGCCGATTTTCACACAGACGCCATGGGGCAACAGAGCCGCCAAGGCTTTCGCCAGCGTGGTCTTGCCTGTTCGCGATTGACCTCCAGAGACAACGATCGTTTTCATGAGGATTCCCGGTACGCAAGATCTCTGTCTGCTCAAGGAAAGCACTGCAACTGACAGGCCGCGATTCTGATGTCCATCTCGCGACAGAAATCCGAGATTTCCTTGAGGGACAAGTCGTGCTCTTTGGCCAATTCAAATGCCTTGGCGCAAGCCAATTGGAGTCTGCCGTCTTTTCGCTTCGTCGTTGCGCCAAGGAGTAGATCCCTTTTCTTTTGATCCATCCTGTGTCCTCCTGACCGTGGCGTGGGTTCGATGTAGATCTTTGGACCTGAAAAACTCTCTATCCTATCTTTGCATGTCAGGAGGCAGGCAATGAACAGGGGGGCTTTCCAAAAAATGGTTTACTACACGACAAGGGGCGGCATGATGTCAGAAATCCACTTGAAACCTCATGGCCACCATGTCGGCCTTTCCGATTCCATCCCGTCCTGTCACAGCACAACCTTCTTCTGTGCTGCCCGAACCCACAGAATCCGTGTCTACGAACGCTCCCAACGCCCAGGTCATTCTTTGGTCCAAGGGTGCCGAGACATTCCCAATACCTACCTTGTAACCGGGCGAGAATGCTGCCAGCAGGGGCCTTTCCATGAAATCAAGGTTTGTGTTGGCCGACTGCTCATTCAGACAAAAGGGTTCCTTGAACTGTCCTAATGTGAGTTGACCGATGAATGGAATGTCTTTCAAGTCCATCAAAGTCCTCCTTCTCCTTTCAGAACATCGATCGATCACGGATTGTCTGGGGTGCTACAAAATCGTCCTTCTGATTTCGTTGTGCAAATCTAACATAACGAAATTGTTTTGTCTATCCTGAAATTCCAATATAAGGAGAAGGTAGCACAGAAGGGTTTTAAAGAGGGGGTAGGAAGGGGAAAAGACACGAAATCCTTCCTTTATATTGGAATTTCAGTTTTGTCTATCTCTTTGGCTTCCAAAAGCAGTACACTTTCAAAGAACGTCTCTGCCCCAGTTCGGTTGACTTGGAGGAATCATGAGAATCCGATCAAAGGTATGGTTGGAAAAGGACGGCAAGCTCTTGTTTGGCAGAGGCGTGGCCTCCATCCTAAAGGCGGTCGAGCGGGAAGGATCCTTGAACAAGGCGGCCCATCGGCTAAACATGCCCTATCGACGGGCCTGGAGTCTCATTCGAGCGGTGGAGGAACACGTGGACCAGCCCCTTCTCAAGAAGACCCGTGGAGGCAAAGGAGGCGGAGGGGCGTCTCTCACGCCATGGGCCAAGAATCTTCTCGAAGGGTTCGATCGTATTGATATCGAGGTCAACCAGTATGCCAGGGAACGTTTCGATGCCTTGTTGGGTACCCACGAACCTCCGAGGAAGTGAATTCCTCGTTGCCTGGAGATTTTCTCACAATATTCTGACAGCACTGGCCTTGAAACTGATCCAGACATTCTGTCCGACATTGAGCCCCATATGCTGAAAGGATCGTTGGGTGATGGTCGCGGAAAGAAGAACTCCGATCGAGACCGTGAGGTGGATGACTTCCCCATGGGATTCGATCTTCCTGATCGTCCCGTGGAAGGCATTGAGAGCGCTGGAAGAGAACTTCTCCCTGGACAGAATGATCTCCCTGGGATCGATCACGACGGTCACCGGACCTTCGGAGCCGTGGGACACCGCGATTTGGACGTTGGAACCCACGGAGATGCTCCTCAATCCATCCCCCTGGACATGCAATGTCCCGGTAAACGCGTTGTCATAGGAGAAATCTTGGACGGATCCATCGACCATGGAGAGAATGTTCTCGGACATTCTACGAGCCTGGTCCTGGGAATGCGTCGTCATGATGATCGCTGCCCGGGAACTCTGCTTTCTGTCCAGGATGATTTGTTCGATCCCATGCACGCTCTCTTTGTCCACGTTGGCGGTCGGTTCGTCAAGCAGATACACATCGGCGTCCAGTACAAGAACCCTGGCCAGAGCCACTCGCTGCGCTTCGCCCCCGGACAACTCTGACGCTGTACGATCGACTAGGTGTGAGAGATGCATCCGATCGAGGATTCCATCCACCTTGAACTCGACCTGCCTGCCCTTGTAGCCTCGAACTTTCAGTCCATATCGAACATTGTCTCGCACGGACATGTTGAATAGGTAGGGGGATTGAAGCAGATAGGCGATTCTTCGCCTTGCGGTGAGAAGGGATTCGTCGTGGTTGAAATCGACACGAGATCCCTGAAAGAACACGGTCCCCGCGTTTGGCTTGTAAAGCAGCGCGAGGAGATTCAGAAGCGACGTTTTCCCGGAACCGTTTGGGCCAAGGACAGCATAGATCGTGTCCTTTTCGAAGCGGCATTTCTCGATGTTCAACTGAAAGGATTTGATACTCCATTGGATTGCTTGTAGGTCATATACCGACACGACGAATCCTCTTCTGGAAACTGGCGAGCAGCAAGTTTACGCCAAAAGCCACGGTGAGCAAGACGAGTCCCAGCGCGATACCCAACGCAAACTCGCCTTTGCTTGTTTCCAAAGCGATGGTTGTCGTGATGTTGCGGGTATATCCCCGAATGTTTCCCCCCAACATCATGGAGATACCGACCTCGGCGAAGACCCTGCCGAATCCAGCGATCACCGCTGCCAGAAGCCCGTGACGGGCCTCCCTGAGCAGTGCGAAAAAAGCCTGCCATGAACTGGCTCCCAGAGACAGCGCTGTTCGATTCACCCGTTCGTCCAGTCCTCGAATCGCGGAAGCTACCAGTCCGATCACAATGGGAAGCACCAGGATGAACTGTCCGAGGATCATGGCTGTCAGGGTATACAATAAACCCAAGGAACCCAGGGGGCCGCGCCTGGATAGGACGGAATAGAGCATCAATCCCACGACCACTGTGGGAAGAGACATCAGCGTATTCACGATCGTAAGCAAAGCCTGCCTGCCTCGAAAGCGCTTTCTGGCAAGCATTACGCCCAGAGGGCAACCTACCAAGGTGGCCAACAATGTCGATGTAAAGGCAACGCGAATGGATACAAAAACGATCCACGCGAATTCCTTGTCCAGACGCAGGATGATGAAAAACGCCTGCCGAATTCCCTCCCATATATAGTCCATAATCCTCCTCGTCAGCCCTCTATCATCGTACATATTCAGTGAACCCGATCCAAACGCAGCCCTTGGCGGAGAAGAGACAGAGATGCTGTTTTCGAACGGTTTGAAAGGTGCGTATCACGGCATTCCAATCTGTCTCCTCTTCCCACGACGGTTTGTCTCTGGATCGAGTTCACTGAATATGTACCTATCATCTAAGATCAGATCGGGTTCACTGAATATTTATTTTATCTGTTGCGCGGCATTGCTTATGTAGAGCTTATGTCCATCTTTCTCGAAGGAATCAATCATTGCCTGGCAAACGGGACTCGTCATCCAGGCAATCAGGGCCATGGCAAGTTCATATTTTACATGGGGATATTGATAGGGACTCACCGCGATGATTCCATAGGGATTGAACAGATCCTCGTCGCCTTCCACCAGAAGGGCCAGCCTGAATTGATCCTTGTTTGCCAAAAAGCTGGCACGATCCACGAGAACATAGGCGTTTTTCTCATCAGCCATGCGTAGCGTCGCACTCATTCCCTGACCTGCTTCAAGATACCATGAGCCCTGAGGCGGAAGCTCGATCTTGGACCAAAGCATCTTCTCCTTCTGGTGTGTTCCTGATTCGTCCCCTCTGGATACGAAGCAAGTTTGCGCCTTGTGGATGCGTCTCATGGCTTCCTTGGCATCCTTAAGATCCTTCAGTCCCGCGGGATCCTCCACCGGTCCCATGACCACAAAATCATTATACATAACATCTCTACGATGTACTCCATAACCCTGTTCTACAAAGAGATCCTCGGCATCTCGAGCGTGAACGAGAATAACATCGACGTCCCCGTTCTTGCCAAGGGCTATCGCTTTGCCTGTTCCCACGGAAATGATATGGATCTTTACGTCGTGTTTCTTTTCAAAGGGAGGGAAAAGATGTTCCAACAGACCCGTCTCATAGGTGCTCGTGGTGGTGGCCAGACGCAGAATCTCGGCTCCAAAGGCCATGGAACGAGTCCCTACGAGCCAAAGCGCCACGGAACCGATGACAAAGATTTTCCTTTTCATTTCGTTTTGCCTTTCTAAAAAGCCTTTCTAAAAACCTATACAAAGAGTGGAATGGTGTCTTGATTTATCGTTATGTCAAATTAGCATAATGCTATCAAATGGGTTGAGTCCTTGGCAAGTTCATGCACCTTCAGTGAACCCAACAGGGCCCGGAATGTGGGAGAGATACAGCTGGCGATGAAGCCCTTGCGCAGTTTGGGGCCATGGAAGGTGTACTGGAAGATCGCCTATCAACCTCCCATGGGAGATCTATGCACACTTCTGGAGCCGATTTCTCTATACGAGCAAATCCCTGAGGTTGGTTGGTTTCCCACTTCATTTGAAGGTCTTCATGCGTCAAGCATGGTGAAGGGACCTGGCGACTGCGCATTGGAACGTTTTTTGCTTTTTTCTTCGTTCCGAGATCAAGGACGGGTGATGGTAACAAGGAAAGACAAGCTGCTTCAGGTCTAGGATCCCAAGGATGTTTGCCGCGGAGTACAAAGCGATTTTCGAGAAGCATGGCTATCGAGAGGAAGGTGTAAAGACGCAATGGACCTGGATTCGTAAAAGAGCCTTGGCGCCAAGCCATGCAATGTTACATGACGAGGGATACACATCGGTTGTGGCGCTGTTGACAGAGGAGGTAAATTCATGGTCAGCCTGACGATCAACAACAAGCTCATCGAGGCACAGGAGGGTAAAACCATCCTCCAGGCCGCGCGATGCGCGGGAATCGAGATTCCCACCTTGTGCCTGGTCGAGGAGCTTCCGCCCACCGGCGCTTGTCGCATCTGCGTGGTGGAGGTCGAAGGTATGGGAGGATTGGTACCCTCTTGTTCCTTCCCGGTGGCGGCGGGTATGAAGATTCATACGCATTCGCCCCGAGCCGTTGAGGCCCGCAAGACCCTTGTCGAGCTTTTGCTGGCCGATCATCCAGATGACTGCTTGTATTGCGCGAAAAACAAACAGTGTAAGCTCCAGGATCTGGCTGAGAGCCTTGGTATTCGCAAACGAAGGTATCGGAGCACGAGCCATCCCCTCAAGCTCGATGTATCGAGCGCCGGCATCATTCGTGATCAAGAAAAATGCGTGCTGTGCGGCCGCTGCGTGTTGGTTTGCAACGAGATTATGGTCAATGATGTGCTGGATTTTGGCGCTCGAGGCGCGAAAGCCAAGATCATTTGCGACGCGGACCGTCCTTTGGGGTTGTCTGATTGTGTCCAGTGCGGTGCCTGCGTGGATGCCTGTCCTACCGGAGCGTTGGTGTTCAAGGCCCAACATGCCTGTGAGCCCGATGGTCGAATGGAGGTTTCCCGGGTCACTTGTCCCTACTGCGGCGTAGGTTGCCAGATCGATCTGCATCACAAGGATGGAAAGGTCGTGTACAGCACAGCCACCCTCGAGAACGCTCAGCGGCTGCCCAACCAAGGTTTGCTCTGTGTCAAGGGGCGTTTCGGTATGGATTTCCTGAATCACGAGGCTCGACTCACCTCACCCTTGCTTCGCAAGAACGGCGAGCTGGTGCCGGTGTCCTGGGAAGAGGCTTTGGAGTATGCTGCCAGCAGGTTGTTGGAGATCAAGGCTGCCCATGGGCCTGACGCGATCGGTTTGCTGGCCTCTGCCAAGGTGACCAACGAAGAGAACTATGCCATGATGCGACTGGCCCGCGGGGTGATCGGCACGAACAACATCGACCACTGCGCGCGGCTTTGCCATGCCTCCACGGTAGCCGGTCTGGCCACCACGCTTGGATCCGGCGCCATGACCAATCCCTTTATTGATGCGTATAAAAGCCAGGTTGCGCTGGTGATTGGTTCCAACACAACCTGGAGTCATCCAGTGTTTGGCGCCATGCTCAAACAGGCTGTTCGACATCATGGCCTCAAGCTGATCGTTTGTGATCCACGGCGTATCGACCTTGTGGGTTTCGCGGATGTTTGGCTGCAACAACTCAACGGCTCCGATGTGGCGCTTCTTTCGGGCCTGCAGCATATCATTCTGCGAGAAGGATGGCATGCGATCGAGTACATTGAAGAGCGTACGGAGGATTTCGAATCCTATCGCAAGAGCATGGAGTGGTTCACGCCGGAGCGGGTCGAAAAGATCAGCGGTGTACCGCAAGAAAAGTTGTTTGCCGCGGCCAGCCTGTTCGCGCAAGGAGGTCGCGCGGCGATCTACTATTGTATGGGCATTACCCAGTCCAGTCACGGCGTGGACAACGTCAAGGCCTGCGCCAATCTGTCCCTCCTCACCGGCAATCTTGGCTTCGAGGGCGGAGGCGTGAATCCTCTGCGAGGCCAGTCGAACGTACAAGGCGCTTGCGACATGGGATGTTTGCCCAATGTGTTCACAGGGTATCAGCCTGTCACATCACCGGATGCTCAAAAGAAGTTCTCCCAGCATTGGGGTAGTGAGCCTACAGCCGAAAAGGTGGGGCTTACGGCCACCAAAATGATCCCGGCAGCCGGAGAGCAAATCAAGGCCATCTATATCATGGGAGAAAATCCACTGGTCTCAGATCCCAATGTGAACCATGCGGAGAAGTGTCTGGCAAAGCTGGATCTGCTGATCGTTCAGGACATCTTTTTGACCGAAACGGCGCAGATGGCCGACGTGGTTCTGCCCGCGGCGGCCTTCGCTGAAAAGACAGGCACCCTCACCAATACCGAACGACGTGTACAGCTCTCGAACAAGGCATTGAATCCCCCGGGAGAAGCTCGAGAAGACAGCCATATCATCGCGGACATCGCCTCGCGTCTTGGAGCTCAGGACTTTCCCCGTACCGCTTCGGCCTTATGGAAGGAGATAACCGACCTGACACCGTCCTATGCCGGTATGACGTATGAAAGACTTGAGGAGTGCGGTTTGCATTGGCCATGTCCCAGCCCAGATCATCCTGGCACACCGATTCTTCATAAGGACAAATTCGCGCGAGGCAAGGCGTTGTTCAGTCCGCTCGAGTACCGGCCGCCGGCTGAGGAGCCGGATGATGAATACCCGGTGCGGTTGAGCACCGGACGGTTGCTCCAGCACTTCCATACAGGCAGTATGAGTCGCAGGACAGAGGTCCTTGATATTTTGGTCCCCCAAGGCCATGTCGAGATAGGGCCCGCGGACGCGGAAAAACTGGGTGTGGCCAGCGGCGACAAGGTACGAGTGATCACCCGAAGAGGTTCCATCGTAACCTACGCCAATGTGGTGGATCGGGTCAGACAGGGCTCGGCATTCGTGCCGTTCCATTTCAGTGAGGCTGCCGCCAATCGTCTGACCAACGATGCCTTGGATCCTGTGGCGTCTATCCCTGAGTTCAAGGTTTGTGCGGCGCGTTTGGAGAAGGTACCATCGTGAAGGAATACCCCTTTTTGCTGGGGAGCCAGAAACGGTCAAGAGAAAGATAGGACTCAACATGAATGTACAAGTGAGTGATCGGGTCGATCAAATCTTTACGAATCGTGAAAGCAAATCCAGAGATTCTTTGATTCCAATTCTGCAGGAAATACAGGAGGTCGATGGCTACCTTTCCCAGGAAGCCATTTCCAGGGTTGGTCTGGAACTGAATATCTCACCAAGCAAGGTCTATGGTGTGGCGACGTTTTACAACCAATTTAGATTTACGCCCCAGGGTAAATACCATTTTATGCTCTGTCGAGGCACGGCGTGTCACGTCAAGGGCAGCAAAAAACTGCTTGATGCCTTGATTCAAATCCTTGACATACAACCGGGTCAGACCAGCCGGGATCGACTGTTTAGCCTGGAGGTTGTGGCTTGTATGGGGGCGTGTGGCTTGGCTCCTGCCCTATCGGTCAATGGAGAGGTGTTTGCCAAGGTCACACCGCTCAAGCTGAAGAAAATCATCGATGATTGCCGAGCCAAGGAGGTTGTCCATGTCGAAGCCTGAGGCTTGTACCCAAGGTTGTTGGAGCATGAACCATGCAATGTCAGCGCGATTGCTGGAAAGAATGTCTAAGGGGCCGTGGTCCGATCTTTCGGCCGGAAATAGGGAAGATCTCTTGGCCAAGCTTCGGCGGGACAAGGTGGAACGACCCACGATATTTGTCGGAACCGGTACCTGTGGTCTGGGTGCCGGAGCGGCCAAAACGGTTGCTGTCGTGAAGGAGTATCTGGACGAAAAACAGATCGCTGGAGATGTGGTGGAGGTCGGTTGTATCGGTATCTGTTCCGAGGAACCCATCATGGATGTCCAGCTCCCCGGTCGGTGCCGGGTGAGTTATGGCAGAGTTGAGCCTGATCGAGTTAAGCCGATTTTGGACGATGTCCTCGAGGGCCGCGCGCCCCAGGAAGACTGCTTGGGCCAGATGCGGACTCCAGGAGCAAAGGCCTGGGATGGCGTGCCCATGCTCGATCAACATCCGTTTCTTGCCCCTCAGGTGCGTTTGGTCTTGAAAAACTCTGGAATCATCGATCCGAGCTCGATCGATGAATATATAGCTTGGGGCGGCTACAGCGCCCTGGCCGAAACCTTGGGAATTCGTAGCGCGGAGCAGGTGTGCGACGATATGCTCGAGAGCGGTCTGCGGGGTCGAGGCGGAGGGGGGTTTCCTACAGGACGCAAATGGAAGTTCGCCCATGCCGAGAAAGCCCCTCAGAAGTACCTGATCTGCAACGCAGACGAGGGCGATCCTGGAGCCTTCATGGACCGTGCCGTGTGTGAGAGTGATCCGCACCGGTTGATCGAGGGCATGGTGCTGGCAGCCTATGCGATCGGCGCCAGCAAGGCGTACATCTATATTCGCGCCGAGTATCCGCTCGCGGTACGTCGCCTCGAAAAGGCTATCCAGCAGGCCAAGGCCTATGGAATGCTGGGCAAGAACATTTTGGACACGGGTTTTGATCTTGAGATCGCAATCAAGATGGGCGCCGGCGCTTTCGTCTGTGGCGAGGAAACTGCCCTGATGCATTCCATCGAGGGAAAACGCGGCATGCCCAGACCCCGACCGCCTTTTCCCGCGCAAAAAGGTTTGTTCCAGAAGCCCTCGATCATCAACAACGTGGAAACCCTGGCCAATGTGCCTTCGGTCCTGTCCATCGGACCTGCGGCTTTCGCCGCCATGGGCACTCAAAGTTCCAAGGGAACCAAGGTGTTCGCCTTGTCCGGTATGGTAAAGCGTACCGGTCTGGTCGAGATTCCCATGGGCACCACCATTCGGGACATCGTGTTCACGATCGGAGGCGGCAGCTCGAGTTCAAAGAAGTGCAAAGCGGTGCAAATCGGCGGTCCCTCAGGAGGCTGTATTCCTGAGCCTGAAATGGATTTGCCCACGGATTATGATGAACTCAAGAAATTTGGCGCGATCATGGGATCCGGCGGTCTGGTGGTTATGGACGAGGGCACGTGTATGGTCGACCTGGCCAAATTCTTCATGGAATTCATTCAAGCCGAATCCTGCGGAAAGTGTATACCTTGCCGCGAGGGCACCAAACGCATACTGGAAATCCTTGAATCCATGACGCACAATCGACTCGATGAGTCTGAAAACGACGCGTTGTATCGACTTCAAGGTGTCATGGAACTCGAGCGACTCGCCACGGTGATTCGCGATACCTCGCTGTGCGGTCTGGGACAAACCGCGCCCAATCCGGTGCTGGCCACCTTGCGTTGGTTTCGGGATGAATACGAGGCGCATGTGTTCGAACGTCGATGCCCGGCCGGAGCCTGCAAAGACCTGGTGGGAGCGCCCTGCGAAACGGGTTGTCCCTTGGGTACGGAGGTATGGCGTTATGTGGCCCACATCGCTCGAGGTGAATACGAGCAGGCCTATCAGATCATTCGTCAGGCCAATCCATTCCCATCGGCTTGCGCGCGTGTCTGCCATCATCCTTGTGAGACCCTGTGTCGATGTGGTTCGACAGGTGGCGATCCGATCGCCGTTCGAACCCTCAAACGATTCGTGGTCGACCGCGCGAATCCAGAAGCTTTCAAGGTCGATGTCATCAAGGCGAGCGAGAAATCCAAGAAGGTGGCGGTCATTGGAGCCGGTCCTGCGGGAATCACAGCGGCTCATTGCCTGTCTGTCAAGGGTCACAAAATCACCCTCTTCGAGAGGGAGGATCGATTGGGTGGAATGCTTATGTGCGCCATTCCCGAGTATCGTTTGCCGCGCAAGATCCTTTCCCGCGAGATCGAGGCATTGCTCAACGAGAATATCGAGTTGCTGTTTGGCAAGGAGTTGGGAAAGGATTTCACCATCGACTCCCTGTTCGAGCAGGGGTACGACGCGATCTATCTGGCCATGGGCGCTCACAACAACAAAAAGCTGGATGTCCCGGGAGAAGACGCCAAAGGGGTGTTGCCGGGTATCGAGTTCCTGAAAGCCTACAATCTCCACGGCAAGGAGCTTGGAAAGGGCCATGTCGGTATCGTTGGCGGCGGCAACTCGGCCATCGACGCGGCACGTGTGGCCCTGCGCCAGAAGAAGGTCAAAAGCGTTGCCGTGTATTATCGTAGAACCGAAGCCGAGATGCCCGCGTATCGAGAGGAGATCGAGGCGGCACGGGAGGAAGGTGTCTCCATCGTAGAATTGGTGGCGCCCCTGGCTGTTCTTGCAAACAATGGCATGGTGAAAGGCTTGCGTCTGCAGCGAAACGAACTCGGCGCTCCGGATGACAGCGGACGACGGCGACCGGTTCCCATACCGGGATCCGAATATGATGTGGATGTGGACACCCTGGTGGTCGCGATCTCTGAGGAACCCAGCACCGAGGGCCTGAGCGAAATCCACCTCACAGGATGGGGTTCGCTTCGTACCAACAGCGAGTCTCACATAACCAGTCGCCCGGGCGTGTTTGGTGGCGGCGATGTGGTTCGTGGACCCAACACGGTCGTGGACGCGGTTTATGACGGTAAGGACGCGGCCGAGATGATCGATCGTTTCCTGAACGGCAAGAATATGAAACGCTTGGCCAAGGTCAAATTGCCCACGGTATATATCGCGCCGACGGCTGATAGCGAAGGCCAAACCGATGAAGCATCCGAGAGGGTTCGTGCGCCGCATCTGGCCTTGGAACAACGTCACCACTGCTTTGCCGAGGTCGAACTGGTGGTGAGCGAGGCTGCGGCTCAGTGTGAGGCGAAACGTTGCTTACGCTGCGATCTGGAATTCACACAACCAAGATGAAGTGAGGTTATCCTGGGCTTGATCCGCGTTCAATGGACAGGGAAACCACGAGAGTACATACTGATTGCCTGCACTATAGTTGCGGGGCTGAAGCCAAAGGAAGAATGTCATGAAACAAGACAAATTAGTGCTCATCGTTGATGATGATCCCGATTGCCTGGAACAGGTTGCCATGATCCTGAAGTCAAGCGGGTACGATGTGATTTCCGCCTCTTCTCAGGTCGAAGCCGAGGAGTTGATTCTTCGCCATCAGCCATGTCTCGCGATCTTGGATGTCATGATGGAAGAGGCGGATTCCGGATTTATCCTTTGTCATACCCTGCAGAAGCTCTATCCCGAAATGCCTGTGATTCTGCTGACCTCTCTGACCGCCAAGACCGGGATGTCTTTCAAATCACGGGATCCACGAGCTCAACAGTGGATCAAGGCCAATGTGATCATGGACAAGCCTGTGCGACCTGAGGATCTGCGCGCCATGATGGACAAGCTGTTGCATGCATAATCCTTATCCTTCCGTGGTTTGTTGGCTTGCCTGCCCCTTGATAGAATGGTATAGATCAAGAGGTTGTCATAAAGGCAAGTCGGGTTGCGTATGAAGAGAATGAGGTTTAAGGCCTACGCAACCCCTTCGATCAGGCCTGTTGGGAGGTGTTCTGATGGTGCCCGGGGTTCACGGTAAGGTTCTTTGGGTGGATTTGTCCTCTGGAAAGTCGTCCCTGGAAGAGATCCCGGATGAGATGATCCGTCATTATCTGGGCGGGTATGGCGTGGCAGAGGCCTTGACAGCGGAACAGCAGCCAGCCGGGGCGGATCCTCTGGGGGAGGATAATGTACTCTGTTTCTCTGTGGGACTTCTCACCGGGTCTGGCGCTCCTTTTTCCGGCCGGTTCATGGTATCGGCCAAGTCTCCTGTCACGGGAGGCGTGGGGGAAGCCAACGCAGGTGGAAACTTCGGTCCAGCCCTCAGACGGGCCGGGGTGGATGTGATCGCGGTGAAAGGGTGTTCCGAGACGCCCGTCTATCTGGTGGTCAAGGACGGAAAGGCCGAGATCAGGGACGCGTCCGAGGCATGGGGTAAGGATACAGTACAGACCGAAGCCTGGGTCAAGGAACAGGTGCCAGTCAAGGGCATCCAGGTGGCCTGTATAGGTCCGGCTGGGGAGAACCGCTCCTTCATGGCCGGGGTGGTCAACGATGGAGCCAGGATCGCGGCCAGGATGGGACTAGGCTGTGTCATGGGCGCCAAAGGACTCAAGGCCGTGGCTTGCGGTGGCTCCGCCAAGGTGGAGGTGTACGATCGGGACAAGCTGCTTCAGGTGAATAAATCCTTCCTCAAGGTCTATCAGCGAGGAGCGTTTCTTGACAAACTCATGCTGGCGCGATCTTCGGGACCTTTGGGACTGCTTTGTGGGGTGTGTCTGAGCAAGCTCGGAATCGCCATGAAGCAGAATTACGCCCTCATGCGCTCTCTGTTGCGAACCCATGGCACGGCTGGATTCTCCTCTTTTAGTATGCTGTCCGGGGATGGACCCAGCAAGAACTGGAATGGTTCGGCCTGGCAGGATTTTACATCCAAGCAAGTCAGGCGAATTACAGGCGATTCCATCCTGTCCCTTCAGAAGAAAAAATACCATTGCGCGCACTGTCCCTTGGGCTGCGGCGGGGAATTGGAGCTGCCGGAGGGATTCAGGGCCTTGCCAGGGTGTCACAAGCCGGAATACGAGACCCTGGCGTCTCTTGGATCGCTACTTCTGTTGGACGACGTGGAGCCTTTGTTGGCAATGAACGATCTGGCCAACAGGGCGGGGATCGATTCCATTTCCCTGGGAGGCGTATTGGGGTTTGCTGCCGAATGCGTGGAGCGTGGCGTATTGAGCCGAGAGGAGTTGGATGGCGTGGAATTGAAGTGGGGGGGAGGGGACGGGTTCCTTGCTCTGGCGGAGAAGATCATACGCAGGGAAGGAATAGGCGAGATTCTCGCGGACGGGACGCGTCGGGCCGCGGAGCGACTGGGGAAAGGATCCCAGGAGTACGCGATCCATGCCGGCGGAATAGAACTGCCCATGCATGATCCGAGAAACGATCCGGGGTATGGCGTGGCGTATCAGTGCGATGCCGTACCTGGAAAGCATTCCAGCGCCTTGACCTTCGCGGAACTGTTGCAGGTGGACAAGGTCTGGAAGGAAGTCAAGGGGACAGGCATGCTCTACGGCAAGAAACGCCGCTATGATCCTGAATACGTGGGGCGTTCCACAGCCTTGGCGAATCTCATGTTTCATCTGAGCAGTTGTGCAGGACTCTGTGTCTTTGGCGCTCTGACTTCAGGTGCTTCCTGGCCCTTGTTCCCATGGGTCAACGCTTGTACTGGATGGGATCTCTCCCCCGACGAATTCAAGGAATTGGGGCTCCGCATCGTAAATCTGAGGTGGGCGCTCAATCGCAGGGAGGGGATCGGGATCAAGGATTTTGGAGTGAGCAAAAGGGCGAAAGGACAACCAGCCTTGAAGCGCGGACCCAATCAGGGCGTCACCTTGGATATGGATTCTTATGCTCGCCACTACTTCAACGTAATGGGGTGGGAGTATGATTCCGGCATGCCGAATCTGGAGAAGATGTCCGCTCTGGGATTGCCTGACGGGATCCTGTGCCATTTCAGGCAGGAGGGTGGGGCGACATGACCTTGGTGAAATCCATGACGCGGCGTCATTTCATGAGAATTCTGGGAATGGGCGCGGCCGGGGCAGCCATGGCTCAGGCGAGAAGAGACAAACACGGTCCCAACATCGTACTGATCCTGGCCGACGACATGGGATTTTCAGATGCGGAGTGCTATGGGGGAGAGATCTCCACCCCGAATCTCTCCAGCTTGGCCGCTGGTGGGATTCGCTTCACGCAGCATTATTCCACCGGGCGTTGCTGGCCTTCCCGCGCCTGTCTCTTGACGGGATATTACGCCCAGCAGATTCGCAGGGATGCCATGCCGGGGATCAAGTTGGGGGACAGACCTTCCTGGGCACCCTTGCTCCCGGAGATTCTTAAATCCAAGGGGTATCGCGCCTATCACTCGGGCAAGTGGCACATCGACCAAGAGCCTCTGGACTGCGGATTCGATCGTTCCTGGGGAAGACACAGAGAAGGATGCGATTGGGATCGATTTTTTGCCTCCGGGATCTGGGAAGAGGATGGGATCAAGGCTTCGGTGAAGGAGGGAGAGGACTACTATTCAACGGTCGCGGTCGCGGATCACGCGATTCAATGCTTGAAACTGCATCACAGCCAGAGTCTCGATCAGCCTTTCTTCCAATACATCGCCTTCTATGCTCCTCATTTTCCTTTGCATGCCCTGGAGAAGGATATCCAGAGATACAAGGACTTCTATGGGGAGGGATGGGATGTTGTCCGGCAGCGAAGGTGGGAACGCATGAAAGGCATGGGAATCGTGAATTGCGGCCTGTCCGATCGCGAAGAGGATGTCATTCCTGGCTGGAACCTGTCCAGCGAGCAGCTTCGGGAGAAGATCGGCCCGGGCGAGCAAGGACGGGCCATAGCATGGAAAGACTTGACCGAGGAAGAGAAGGTTTTCCAAGCCCACAAGATGGCGATCCATGCGGCCATGGTCCATCGTATGGATCAAGAGATTGGAAGGGTTCTTCAGCAGCTCAAGGACATGGGGGTCTTCGAGAACACGCTGATTCTATTCGCGTCAGACAACGGGGCCAGCGCGGAACAAATCATTCGAGGGGACGGACATGATCCCACGGCGCCGATGGGTTCGGCCGCGAGTTACCTCTGCCTGGGGCCTGGTTGGTCCACGGCATCCAATACGCCTTTCAGACTTCACAAGCACTGGAATCACGAGGGTGGGATCGCCTCCCCGCTGATCGCGCATTGGCCTGACGGGATCGAGGCTCGGGGAGAACTGAGGCATGACGTTTCCCATTTCATCGATATTGCTCCCACGGTTCTGGAACTGGCCGGTGCCTCGTGGCTGAAGACGATCCATGGAAGGGAGGTCCCTCCCAAGCCAGGCTTGAGTTTGGTTCCTGCCTTTCAACGGGATCGTTCGATACAGCATGAGAGCTTGTGGTGGTGTCACGCTGGACATCGGGCCCTTCGCGTAGGGGACTGGAAACTGGTTTCCAGGGAGGGTGGCCCTCGATCATGGGAACTGTACGATCTGAGCGTGGATCGGTGTGAGAGTCATGATGTGGCCCAGGACCATCCTGAGGTGGTCGACCGTCTTTCAAGGGAATGGGAGAGGATGGCGGAACGGTTTCGCCAGGATCTGGCCACATCGAGCCAGACTTGAGCGAAAGGGAAAACATGGGATGTTTTTGCGGGACAGTTTCTCGTGCGGCAGTATTTGTGATTTCTCTGTTCTCCGTCGCCTGTGCCCAGACTGGGGGAGGCATTGAATCGTCCTATGGACAGGGCGTCAAGAGTTTACGTGTCGACGCGGCACACACGACCGGAACCATTCGATCCCTTCTGGGGACCAATCGTGGACCGATCTCCTATGCCTTGAGAATGGGAGAGGGGACCGTATGTCATGTGGACAGCTTTCGAACCATGGGAATCGATTTCATCAGGAACCACGATTTCTACGGTCCCACCGACTGGTATGTCATCTTCCCGCGATGGGATGCGGACCCGGAGGATTCAGAAGGATATGATTTCACGAGTTCCGACGAGAGGATTCGAGCCATCGTGGAGAATGGATTTCGCTGTTTTTTTCGTCTTGGAACCAGTTGGCGGGGGAGGAATCCCAGGCCCATCCATGATCCACCAGGAACGATTCGGGACGAGTGGGGACGCGTCATCCACAGGGCGGATCGGGACGATTTCAGGAGGTGGGGACGTATCTGCGCTCGCATCGTTCAGCACTATACCCAGGGCTGGAAGGATGGATATCACTATCCCATCCAGTATTGGGAGATCTGGAACGAACCTGATCTGGCCGAGCAGTTCTGGACCGGAACCCCGGAACAGTACTACATGCTCTATGAAGAGGCGGCCAGGGCCATTCGGGAGGTCGACCCCACGCTGAAAGTGGGGGGACCTGCCTGCACAGGGAGGCTTTCAGCCGAGTATGTGGAAGGATTCCTCGACTATTGTCAAGAACGGAACGTTCCCTTGGACTTCTTTTCCTGGCACAGTTATGGAGGTCGGGACGAGTTCAATCCTTATCGATTTTACCAGGACGCTGTGCGGATTCGGCGGGCCTTGGACGATCATGGCTTCGAGAAAGCGGAGAATTGCCTGACCGAGTGGAACGCAGGGATTCATCACAGGCTCTTCAATCACACGATCCAGGGAGCAGCTTTCTATGCTTCCACGCTGGTGTATCTGTTGGACGGAGGCGTGACGTACGCCTTTCAATATTGTGGGGATCAACATCCAGGACTGGGACTTCACGAGAGGCCGAACGGGAAGCGAAAGGTGTGTTGTCACGCGTTCACGGCGTGGAAGAGTCTGTGTGAGACGCCCATACGTCTGCAGGTACAAGGATCGGATGAGCGAGGCTATGTCGCCATTGCAGGGAAGGATAATCCTCAGCGATGCGTGAGGATTATCATCAGCGATTTTCAGTCCGGGCATGAGGCTTTCGAGCTTGACGTCACAAACTTGCCCTGGGGAAAGGAAGACGTCTTCGAGGTGAAACGCTGGTTGTTGAACACGGAGCACAGTATGGAGCAGATGGAAACATGGCGGGACAGGGGCAGATCCCTTCACTTGATGTGTCCCTTCCGCGCTCCCGCCTTGTGTCTTCTCGAATTGCGCGTGATCAAGGATGGGTCATGGGAACAGAGTCCTCGAGGGTTAGGTGTCGGAAGCCCTCAAACCGGTGGAAAGTGAGGAAGTTGGCGTCGTGATAGGTGTGGGCCCCACCGAGTCCATCGTCATGGGCGGTTCTTGACACCGCGATCAGATCCTCTCCTTCCGCGAGCCAGTCCACGTACTGAAAGGCGTGGTGTTGTGGCTGGGGATGATGCAACAGGACGCAGCGAACCTGGAAGCTGGTCAGATCCGGGGAGCAGAGAAGGGCCAAGGTGTTCCTGATGGCAGCGGGCGCCCTGTCCTCGTAGTCGCGTGGAATGACGTTGGCGAGAGTCCAGTAGAGTTGGGAGGGTGGATCATAGCGGAGGGCGAACTTGGTGTTGGCCCCGGGCAAAGGAAGAAAATCCTGGTCAGGATCGAAGAAACAACGCGTGCCGTCACGACTCACGTGAACTCTGGCGGCTCGTCCCCCTGGGAAAGGCTCATCGACCCTCAAGAGATTGACCAGTTCCCCCCCTGGCGTCACGACCGCGTTGCCTTCAAGCCACCCCTGGAAGCGTCCGTCGAGCCAGGATAGATCGCTCCCCAAGGGTTCACTGAAGGTCCAATTCTCTCGCATCAAAGGGTCCGCGTCGACCGGAACGGACATCATGATGGAACGGAAATGGCTTCCCCAACCACCGGGCCCCTCAGCGTCCTCTATGGCTCGCCAGAGACGTCCTTCATGTTCGATGACGGGCATGGGAGCGCAGTGATATCGCTGGTCATCCCGCAGCAGTCCGGTTCTTTCGTCCTCGGGTTCGGTCCAGGTGTGTCCCGCGTCCCTGGATTGCCTGATGATGGCGGCTCCATATTCCTTGCTGGTACCCAAGAGATACAGGACATCTCGATTGAGGAACAGCGTGGACCAGAACTGTCCTTGGATCCGCGCGATCAAGGACCAGGTTTCTCCCTGGTCCTTGGACGAGAAGACACGCGTGCTGTCGAAGGAGCTGCCGGGACCAAAGATGTCATGGGAGGCGAGGTAGCCTCCATCAGGAAGAAGTGCGATGCTGGGGGATCCAATGTAGCATTGGGTGTTGGCCGGGATATGGTCAATGACCTTGCCGGGAATTGGGGACGATGTGGAAGTACGCATGGGTTGGATCTTTCGATGTTATTCCCTGGGAACCAGGATATGGCAGGATCTGGGACGCGCGATCTCAAAGGTTCCGATATCCAGGGTGGCCAGGATTCGATAATGTCTGAGTATCTCCTGTACGACCGGTGGAGGTAGCAGGGTTTGTTCGGATACGCACATGAGCGAGAATTCGCGAGAACGGATCTTTTCCACCATAACCGAGGGGTCCCATTTCCCTGCCCTCCAAAGGTCCAGAATATGGGCGGTTTCTACGACATGGAGCCAGTCCCCTTTCGGCAAGAGCAGGGCGTGCAAACGATCGACGTAGACGTCTCCTGGGGCCCAAGCGATGTATCCCTGAATCGTTTCCATGGCTTGTCTGTGGGATGATTTGGGTGCATAGTTGAGGGCGTTCCAACCCCAAATGCCCTTGGGTCTGCCTGGATAGGCATTGAGACACAAACCCAGGGTCAATCCCATTCCAACGAGCCAGGAGGTGCGGGAAGAACCCGACCCTTGTCTCAGGATCCTATCCACTGTGGCCCCTGCGAAGATCGAGGAGATGGAGATCCATGGCAGAAAGTAGTGATAATGGGCTCCGTTGGCCGCGATCAGGAGGGCTTTGCATAAACTGAAGAGAAAGAGCCATCGCCAGAGAGAATGGATGTCCCGATACAGAAAGCAGCCCAGGAGGGAGAGTATGGTCAGAAGAGGCGCCTCCGCGCTCAGGGACAGTCCAAATCCTACAATTCGAATCAGGCTGAATTGCCTGTGCACATTGTTCATTACCACGTTGCGAAGAAACCAACCGTCAGTTGTGACTTGAAGGAGAAAAAATATCAGAACACTCCCGGCGACAAACACGAATGATAGAAGTGCGAGATCTCGCCATTTTCTATGAACGCCCAGCCAGGCTGCGAGTCCAAGGAACCCATAGATAAAGGTCTGTTTCGTGTAGATGGCAAGGACCAGACTGATCCCTGCCAGAATCAGTTTTGTCGGGTTTGGACGCGAGGAATGAAGGATCGATGCTGCCAGGACAACCAGAAAAACTCCCAATGGATCGAAACTGACCACCAGGGAAAGAGGAACAAGCGTGGGGTAGGCGAGATACGATGCGGCGCCCACCATGGGGCCGATCCATCCTCCCACTTCTTTTCTCAGGGCTTTGGCAATAAGGATGGATACGCCAAGGGTCGCTAGAAAGGCCACGATTCTGCCAGCAAGAAGTTGGGGCCCCAGTCCCTCGATGGCCAAAGCTATCCAGAGGATATAGAATGGCGGATAACAGTTGCCCAACATGGGAAACAAGTCATTGTTCCCGTAGATTGGCTCTCCATTGAGAAACCTTTGAGCGTAGATGATTCGGAGTCCTTCTCCTTCAGCCCAGTCATAGGGATAGGAGAACAGTTTCCAGGAAAACACGAGGAAGATGAAGAGGATAAAAAAGGCCCAGATCAACACCAATGCTTGGGGTCGAATCAGTGAGAGAACACACGATGCTTGGGTGTCTCTTCCCTTCTGAGGGCAGGAAGGATGCTGGATTTGAGACTCGTCCGTCATTCTTTCTTGTCCCTGTCTGTCCGCCATGGCCGTGTTCTCACGTCCTCGGAAACCCGCGTGATCACGCTCAACTCACCGGCTATCGCCATCTGTAGGGAGAGTCCCTTCCTCTTCGCATAAGTGAAAAAGTTCTTCTCCGACCAAGACCCTCGATGGAATACGTATCCATATGGACTGACTCGTTCCACTTGATCTTCGTAGTAGGGAAAATGACAACCGGGAGGCCAACTGTCCTTGGAAGAAGCCAAAATATTCCCGTCACTTTCGAAGAGGAGTCTGAACTTGAGGAAATGATTGGCATATACGTGGCGAATCCCTGAATCCTGTAGGATCTTTATGGCTTGATTCAGATCTTCAGGACTGGAGAAGAAGATTTGTGGTTTTCCGTTCTGAGCCAAATCCACGTCTACTACCTGGGGCGGGCGAAAAAGATATGCCATGTAAACTCCTGCCTGAAACGAGACAATCGCGAAGATCACCGAGATGAAGGCAGTCCTTCCTGCCCTTTTCGTGTTGTGCCAGACAACGTCAAAAAGAAATCCAGCTCCAAGATAAAGAAATGGAACGCATATCAACAAGGTTCGAGCTCCATCTCGACGAGAAAAGAACGCCTGCAGGCAAAGATAGGCGAAAAAGACGGACAGAACATAGAGAGGCAACAATTGCTCTCGAATTCTGTGCTTCCACTCGAAGGAGCTACTCTTTGTAAAGCGATATGCGACCTGCCAGGCTATGCCAAGGAGAATCAACGCGAAAAAGATCGTCAACATCCATCCTGACAGGGTCGCCTGGTCAGGGAAAAGAGAAGTGTTTTCTGGAGAAAAGAGGCGAGGCAGATCATGTACCAGAACGAGAAGCAGATGGGACGGTCGTCTGCTTGTGCTTTCTCGGATTGGGTTGGCGTATACGGTGGCCAGGTTGGCTAAATTGGTTTTCAGGTTGAAGAGGATGAGTGGAAAGCTGCCCAGACACAGGCAGGTGATGAAAACGGCCGAGAAACGGCGAAGGCTTCTGGGATGGAGCAGAAGGAAAGAACAAAGGATACAGATTAAGATCAAAGGCAAGACGATCTCGAGACAGTAATAAGCGAACCCTGCAACCAGACCTGATAGTGCGGCTGTGTCTAAGGACCATTGACCTTTTTGACATGCCCTCAGGGTGATATCCGAGAGATAGATGCTCAGGAGAAGGATTTCCAGATAGCCTCCACGCGCTTTCAGGTTCCATTTAAGTAAGGGGATGGCACAAGCGAAGAGGAGGACGGAAATGAGTGCTCCTGGAAAAGAAAGATGGTGATTGGCAAATTTCATGAAAAAGAGAAGCATGAGTGAGGAAAGAGCCCAAGCCACACATTTCAGGGTTATGGAGGAGGGTTCCAATACGGAAAAAAGGAAACTGGCCAGATAAGCCTCTACTGCGGCACCTCCATTGTAGGCCTGACCGTGAAAGAAGAAGGGCCTTTCGTGGTGTGATTGAATATGTTTTGCCATGATTCCTATGACAGCTTCATCTGCATCGGCATGCGACTGAGATGTGAAAAGCAGGCTTAATCTCAGGAAGATTGCAAGGAGAAAGATTACAACGAAAATCGATGTAGAGAATCGATTCCATGGATGTCTTTCAGGATTCATCAGGTTGTTCCCGATCTAAATCGACTTGGGTTCCTCTGCTAGATTTGGCTGTATGTGGGGTGATTTCCTCCGCTTGTCCAGCAAAGCTTTGTATCGTAGGGTCCAGCGCGACAAGATAGAGAAAAAAGCTTTCATCGCAGATCGTTCTTTGGGGCGAGGTAAAAAGAGGTTGTATTTGATGGCTCCAGGATAGCATTTGGGCGTAGGACAGAGGGGAACTACCCAACAGGAGGACGGCTGTCTTGGTTTCCGACTGGATCTTGTGGACTGCTTTCATCAGTTCTTCTGGACCCACAGGATGGTCCCAATTGGAGTCCCAGACGACATACGACCCGTAATCGTTTCGTCGAACAAAGAAAAAACGATCCATCATGGAATACCCCAGAACAGACGTTGGTGAGACCAGATCCCAGGTTACAATTGGAAGTTCGGTCAAGGCATGTTCCTTCATGAAGGATGCTGTCGCCTTGGCTCCGGAAAAGACGTGATCGCGTTCCAGACGAAGAGCCCTTGTCCCTGAAAATACCTGGAGTGCCAGCATGCCCAGAAAGAGCAGGCGAAACAAGGAACGAGATCTTGAAGAATCAGAGTCTTCTTTCAGAAGCATCCATAACGAGGTGAGAAGACAGATATACAGAAAACCGTGGTGGCGGGTTCCTCCGAAAAACTTAACATAGAAAAACAATAGAAGACTTGAAGTCGAGAGGAACCAATAGAGTAAGATAAAAGGTCTTCGGAAGAGAAAAAGAGTGCAAGCCGTAGTGAGCAGTCCACTCCAGAAGATAGGGTGCCTGTACAGGAGTGGAATGGTCATGAGACGTGAATCCTGAATCCAAAATTGATCGGAAGACTGGGGCATATATCCATAGGCTTCTGGTAATAGAAACAGGACTCTCTTTAGATACGTTGGATTCCAAAAGAAATTCCAGGAAGGGGATAGATTGGAGTCCGAGGGGGGCAGCAATTGAAGGGTCGACAATACCATTCCGGCCATGACAAGACCCGTTGCCATCCCCAATCTGCCTGCTTGGGCGCATTTCGCAGAGGAGCGAAGAGAAGGACACATCGAGTATTCGAAAAGCATCGAGAGCGTGGCCGAAAAAACGATAAACAGGGCATGTACACTGGTCTGTGCCGCCAGAAAAAGCACAAACGCGACCCGAAGGGGATGACGGAAACGTTGCGGATATATCCATGCGAAAAGAAAGAGGAGCAGGACTCCCAGAGCGTAGTTTCTGGCCAGGACGGCATACTCATAAACCAGGTAGTACCCGAACAACAACATAACGCGTTCCATGCGGGTAAAGGGAGAATGTCTCAAGAGAAGCCAAGCGGAGGTCGTGGCGATCAAGATGTGGTAGATTTGCATGATCCCAGGATGAGGTGTGATTCGGCTCAATATCCAAAGTCCCATATGCCACAGACATGGATGTCCCTCATATTTGATGGTTTGCGCGAAGGCCCAGGGGGTTGGGGTATCCCTGGCCAGAACCCATGCCTGGATCTCATCCCGCCACATCTCATGATGGAATGTGCCCCAGGAAATCGTACAGGCGTATCCGATCAGAACAAGAAAGATAAAGCCTGTTTCGAATTGGCTTGGACTCCATGTTTTCCTGATCGGATCTGTTTTCATCATGGATTCGGCATTTTGATGTGCTGTCATCGGAGGCCTTCGCCTGTTCGACCTCGATCCAGGCGTTACAATGCAGTCTTTTTGTGACTCCTAAATTCAAAGCGGCAGTTTTAGTAAGCACATTGTACCAGGGGGGAACCTCAGCCATGTCTTCTCGACCTTCAGCCACGCGAACGCCTCAATAGCCAACGGTCAGTTTCGTGACGACGTCATCCTTCTCCTACCCCTTGGCAGAATCGGGCTTCAGGTTGGGGCCAAGCGACCAGAGTCGTGGTGGCGAGGGTTTGGGCGTAGTCCCCTACCGCCTTCTCTTCATCATCAAAGGGAAGGAACTCTTCCCACAGTGGGACCTCTTCAGGCCAGGCCCAACCAGGCGAAGCCAGGATCCTGTCCGCCTCCTCTAGACACCCTTGCCAGGGCGCCAGGGCCTCCTCTGCCCTGACCGCCCAGTCCTCATGCATGTCTACAGGGCCGCGGCAGGAGTACTGCTCGTATAGGACCTCTTTCAGGTCCTCGTCGTCGTTGAGGGGCCATCTTGGCATCATGAATTTGAGGATATGGAACCCGTTCTCCTCCGCTGAGAGCTGGGGTCTCTCCCAGTGGAGGGACGGCCTGGGAATGAGTTTGTCATCCAGGTGGATCAGTGCGAGGCAGTACCCCGCCATGATGATACCCATGCAGATGGCGGAGATTCCGGCCGTGGAGATAATCGGGGCTATCTCGGCCACCGTCTCGGGATTACGGGATCCCATTCGTCTTACGAGCCATTGGACTACCATGACAGCGATGCAAACCCCAAAAACGGGTACATTGACCAAGAGCATGGGATACATGACCGTCATCAAGAAGAAGCCATCAGTGGGGGTAAGGATGAGTAGCAGTCCAAGGGAAAGAAGAAGGATCAACGGGAGAAACGGCTTGCCGAGGCGGATGCGTTCCCTGACAGTCTGAGCGGGCTTCTGACGACGTGTCATGAGCAGCATGGCCCCTGCGTAAGTGAAAACGAGTACATTGCCCAGAAGTGTCAAGTAAGGGAGTATGGACACGAGGACAGCAACCAAGACCACGTTAGAAGCCCTGCCGTACCAACGAAGCACTGGATGGTTGAAGGGCTGTCGAGCCGCCATAGTGAATTCCCAGGTTCTCACGAACGATTGTCTCACAAAACCGCTTGAACGTGTGAGGGGAGCGGAAACAACAGCCCCTGAATATTTACCCTGAAGAGGAAGAAAAGTGTGACCCATGTGTGATCTGGGGTGTGGATCTGGTCGGAAGGGACGGACCCATTTATGGCGAGAACGGACCCGTAGAGGCTCAGGGCGGCAGAATTCAGCCGGAGGCTGAAGTGTGCCGGAGGCGGGACTTGAACCCTATTGATGGGGGTGACAGAGACGAGACAAATCAGGACGAAAAGAAGCCTATTTCCACCCAAACCGGCTCAGAGAGGCCGAAATCGAAGAGTGGGAAAGGACAGAAGAGGGACAGCTCTGGACACAAGAAATCCAGATCAGGACGGAAAAAGTGTGACCTATGTGTGACCTGTCCGAAGATGCCTGGGGATCTGAAGAGGGTGATCCGGGTATGGACAGGGTTGACAGAGGGAGAAAAGGCGCAGATCCTAGGAATGGTGGCATCTGATGAAGGCTGACGCTCATGGAGTCACCCCCGTTCAGCGTCCAGCTCCTCGCCGTGCCCCAGGCATCTCAGCTTGTTCTAGAAGCCTAGCCCTCGTCAAGCTGAGGGATAGGGCCTGAAGGGGCTGTGCGAACCTGTTCACGGCCTCTCTGGCTGGATCGGTGGGGCATGGGATGACAGAGAAAAGCCTGTCAAGACAGAGAAAAGACAGAGAAAAGCCTTGACAAACCTAAGCCTATTGTGCATCCTTATTATAAAGGATCCCCTCCTGAACCGAAGTCTGGCGCCGTGGCGCCAGATACTGATGTAGGTCAGGCGGGGCCCTTTTTTTTGGCAGCCCCTTTCGTCAGTTCCTCGTCGTATTCCGCTCCCTTAGGCTTGAAGTTCCAGTGCCGATACGGGTCTCGCCATAGATCGTTCCAATCTTTCTTCCCCGTGGTGATGCCCACATTGAAGTTTGGCCGTATCTGACAGATCCTGCCCAGGATGGCTTTGTAGAGGTCATGCTTTGCCCTTGTGCGTTTGCCCCTGATCCGCTTGCCCGGTGGCATCCGCTTATGCTTGTCGTTGAGACGGAAGGCCATCGAGCCAAGGACAACATCCACACATTGGAGAAGGACGTGGTCATGGGAGTCAACTTCCGTTATGTTGGCTTCCCTGATGCGAACGTGCATACCCGAAGCCTTCTGTATCCCATGGAGGTAGCCCTTGAACTGAGCCACACGTTCCGCCGTATCGGGAAGCTTGTCAAAGTACAGCCTCAGGTCAGATCGCGAGCCACTCGCGCCCATGTATTTCAATCCGAAAGCATGCTTGATGAACTGGTAGTAGAGACGGAAATACTGCTCGTCAATATGTACCGGCGAGAGATCTTGTGGGACCTGGGCATTCTGGGAGAACATGATGCGAACCTTTAAGTGCCCTAGGGCTACCTCATCGAAGAATGCATCAACCAGGGCTTTGTATTTGTCCAGGTATGGACCTGCGGAGACCTTCTCCCATTTGACCTCCCCAGTCAGGTTCTGGGATGATTTGACGCGATTCAGCTTCGCTGAAATCATCTTGTAGTCGCTACCGGGGACCATCACGCCACCGTAGAAATTCGAGTAGAAGTCACCGACCCGTTCAGACTCGTCGCAAAATATGATGTATTCCTTCTCGCTCATGGGAGCCTCCAACGGTGAAGCTGGATTCTAACATGTACCTATAGAAGCTGGGGGTATGCTGCGTTGGCGAAGTGAAGCCATGGCTGGACAACGCGGCCTGGTCCACCCTTTTCTTCCTCTGGGAACTCCTGTTCTGTCAAGAGAAAAAGGGTAGCCACCAGGATATCCGGGACGGAAATCCAAGACAGGGCGGAGGCCCGGTTTGGACGGCTGACGCTGGACCGCTACGTCACCGACTTCGATGAGCGTCTCAGGAACCTGGTGGAGGCCGTTGGGGAGCGCGTGAGGGGAGCGGAAATTCTCACGGAAGAGGAAGAAAAGTGTGACCCATGTGTGATCTGGGGAGTGGATCTGGTCGGGAGGGATGGACCCATTTATGGCGAGAACGGACCCTAGAGGCTCAGGGCGGCAGAATTCAGCCGGAGGCTGAAGTGTGCCGGAGGCGGGACTTGAACCCGCACGGACCACAAGGTCCAAGGGATTTTAAGTCCCTTGTGTCTGCCATTCCACCACTCCGGCTGTTGTGGAAACGTGCTTCCCCCAATCTGGCATGATCTGAAGCAATTATTTTCTTAAGACCCAAGAACAAAGAGTAAAACCGGCCCATAGCTTCATGTCGAGGGGGCAACCGGAATCGAACCGGTGATAGAGGTTTTGCAGACCTCTGCCTTACCGCTTGGCTATGCCCCCGAACCGTTTTCGAGGATTCGCTTCAACTCACTCAACACGATATCCATGTTTGGAGGCCTGTTCTTGGGATTCTTGTCCAGCATGGACATCACCATGGCCTCCAGATCCTTGGACAGCTCGTGATTATACACCTTCGGCGATTTGGGTACAAACATCAGTTGTTTGGTGAGCACGGATTTCATATCCGTTCCCGGAAAGGGCACGCGTTCGGTGATCAATTCATAGAGCGTAACTCCCAGGGAGTAGATGTCCGAACGAAAATCCAGTCGATGTCCCTGAACCTGTTCCGGAGACATATAGGTGGGCGTGCCTGTCCTGCGCCTGTCCTTGTCGTCCTGCTCGAAGGAAAGCTCGGCCAGGCCGAAGTCCATGATCTTGAGATTTCCCTTGCCGTTGAGCATGATGTTCGAGGGTTTAAGATCTCCATGAATGATCCCATTCTTGTGGACATACCAGAGAGCTTCAGCCACCGGCATGATCATCTGCAAGGCTTCTTTCTCCCTGAGCATTCCTTTGCGTTGAATCATATCCTTGAGCATGCCCCCACCCAAATACTCCATTACAATGAAGTACAACCCCTTGGCTTTCCCTACCTCGAATACCTGTACTAGATGTGGATGATGAAGATCCGTCAAGAGTTTACCCTCTTGAATGAGGCGTTTGAGTGCCGCCTTGTCATCCAGGGCCAAACCTGCCGCGATTTTCAATGCCACTTCCAGGGAATCATCGAGTTGGGTGGCACGGTATACGATGGACATACCTCCACGTCCCACCTCTTCGTGAACCTGGTATTTCTTCGCGAAGACCGTATCCGAAAGGCCTTCAGGGCTGCGACCGAAAAACATGTCAGGCACTCCCCATGATCTAAAAATAAGAATAAAACCATATAAAAATAGAAGACTAAATCTTCAATTCCAGCACCGTGCGTCCCTTCACAGCCCGAGTCATCCGGGACTTGGATTCGAACCAAGACTAGCAGATCCAGAGTCTGCTGTCCTACCATTAGACGATCCCGGAAAGCAGCCATTCTCCGTTCGAAGAACTTGGCATACAACAGGATGTAGTATAGAGGAAGAGTCGAGCTGAGGTCAAGTTCTTCGGGGCAGTTTTTACTGCGCGCGGTAGGAATCAGGATTGATGTTGTGCTTCCTCAGAAGGCCATAGAAATCGCTCTTGTCCTTCTGCGCCTTTCGGGCCGCTTCGGCCACGTTTCCACCGCATTCCATGAGGAGCCGTTCCAGGTATTGCAGCTCCCAACGCAGAACCTCTCTCTTCTTGGCTTCGGAGTAAGGCATGGTTCCTATGATCTGGCTTTCCCCCTCCTGATAAATGGGATTGGGCAGGTATTCCGGAAGGATCTCTTCTCCATCGCTCAGAACCATGGCACGTTCGATGATGTTTTTCAGTTCTCTCACATTCCCGGGCCATTCATAGTGTTGCAGAAGATCCAGGACCATTGGACCAGGAGGCCTGATGTGTTTGCCCAATTCCCGGTTGTATTCTTCGATGAAATGAGAAACCAACGCGGGAATCTCCTCCTTGCGTTCCCGAAGCGGAGGCACCTGGATCGGGAAGACATTCAGTCGGTAAAAGAGGTCTTCCCTGAATTCTCCCCGGTCGATGGCTTCCTTGAGTTCCTTGTTCGTGGCCGCGAGAATACGTACGTCCGCTTGGCAGACCTGATCGGTTCCTACCGGCTGATATTGTCCATCCTGAAGCACCCTCAATAGTTTGGGTTGGAGGGACAGGCTCAACGCGCCGATCTCATCGAAGAAGAGGATGCCTCCTTCCGCTCGTTCAAAACGGCCTTTGCGATCCGTGTCCGCTCCGGTGAAAGCGCCTTTGACATGGCCGAACAATTCGCTTTCCATGAGATTCTCCGGGACCGCGGCGCAGTTCATGATGACAAAAGGAGCTTGGGAACGATCGCTAAAGCGATGTATGGCCCTGGCGACCACCTCCTTGCCCGTACCGCTCTCTCCAAAGATGAGTACGGTGGAACGTGTGGGGGCCACCTGTTTCACCGCTTCCAACACCTTCTTCATGGCGAGGCTTTCTATCACAAAGTTCTCCATCGCCACTTTGGATGCCTTGCGGATGGCTTCCCCTTCCTGGATCAGTTCCGTGTGGCTGATCGCCTTTTCCACCAATGTGACCATATCATCCAAGTCAAAGGGTTTTACGATGTAGTCAAAGGCTCCCTCTTTCATGGCTTCCACGGCCGTTTCCACAGTGGCGTAGGCTGTCATGAGAATGACCGGCAGGTCCTTTCTATCGGCCTTGACCTGCTTGAGAAGGTCCAATCCGCTCATGCCTCCCAGTCTCAGGTCCGTGATCAAGGCGTCGCATTCGGACAGAGCGTTCATAGACAGAGCCTTCTCCGCGCTTTCCGAGGTGAATACGGAAAACCCGGCCTCCTCCAAGACCATCTGGAGCAACCGACTCATTTTGATTTCATCTTCAACAATCAGAATCTGTTTCATGGATCATACCCTCGCGAGGACAACGTCAGCTTCCATTTCCTGAAGCGCTCCATCCTCTTCTAAAGACCTTACGGGAAGCACGAGTACGAAGCAAGTGCCTTTGCCCACTGTGCTGGAAACCTCGATTCGGCCGCCATGGCTTTCCAGAATCCGTTGCACGATGGAAAGTCCCAGACCGGTACCGCTCGGTTTGGTCGTGAAGAAGGGATTGAATATCTTCTTCAAGTTTTCCTCAGGGATACCTGGACCGGAATCCTGAATGATGATTCGAAACTCCCTGGTCAAAGGAGCGGAACTGGTGCGCACAATCAGTTCGCCCTTTTCACCCATGGCCTCCGCGGCGTTGAAGAGCAGGTTGAGAAGCACCTGGTGAATCTTTTCTTTGTCCAAGAGCGTCTTTGAAGACTGCCTGTCGTAATCGGTGCATAAGTCGATCTTTTTCTCGGAGAAGCGGGATACGAGCATGCCCAGGGAGCGTTGCACAGTTTTGTTGACATCTTCGTACGAAAGGTTGGGGGGGGTGGGGCGAGCGAACTGGAGGAAGTCTGTGACCACATTGTTCAGGCGGTCCACTTCGCTATTGATGAAGTCCGCCAGTTCTTTTCGCGGATCGCCTTCAGGGAGCTTCTTTCGTAGCATTTCCGCGGAGCCTTTGATGATACTAAGTGGGTTGCGAATCTCGTGAGCCACCCCTGCGGAAAGCTCTCCCAGCGCTGCCAGCCTGTCCTGCACCCTGAGCTGCTCCTCCATTTCCTTCATGACCTTGAGTCCATTGCTCATGACATTGAAGCTGTTCGCGAGATCTTGAATCTCGTCCCTGGTTCTCACCTTGATGTTTTGTTCCAGGTTGCCTTCACTCACCGCGCGAACCCCTTTGGCAAGCTTGCGAATCGGCTTGGATATGGTGCGTGCGATGGTGATCCCCAGGATCGTGGCGACCACCAGATTGAGAAACAAACTGAGGTAAAAGAAGTCGGCGTCCTCCATGATGTTGCTGAAGGAAAAACTCCTGAGAAGGCCCACCATGACCATGCCGTTCAACTTTCCCGATCGGCCATGCAATGGCATGAAGATCGCGGAAAACGGTTTCCCCTCGTACTCCACCTGAGCGTACATGGATTGACGACTGTTTTTGAGTTCCTCCCAGAATTCCTCTTCACCCCAGGGACTATCCACGCGTACCGCGAACAACTCCGGGAGCTTGTCCACGTCTTCCACGGTTTTGGGGAGAATCAAGGTACCCGTGGATCCTCCCAGTTCCTGCGCGAAGGTGGGACCGAGAATCTTGCCTGCCACCAGTTGGGCCAGAACTTCTCCCTGGTCTACCACCTCGATTCTGCAGCCCGCCACAAGAGCGACCTTGAGGTCCTGCACCGATGACAAGCCAGCGCTCTGTTCCGTGGGCCACCGCCCTAGCATGACGCCTCGCAAAGGCGCGCCCAATTTCCAATCCTTCTCCACCTCCCGTCTGGCTTCCGGGGTGAGGGGGGGGCTGTACTTGACGATGTCCAATCCGTGCTGGGACTGCGCTTCGAGGCAGATTTGAGCGATGAGGGTCTGGTTTCCTGCACGAAGCGCCTTCACGAGGTCTTCGTCCTTGGCCAGTCGCGTGCAACAATCCGTGGCCGTGGATTCGTAGCGCGCGATCCTGTCCCTGAGGATGATTTCAGTATTTCCCAGGCTCTTGCGCATATCCCTGTAAATCGCTTCGGCATAGGACTGGGCGGCGATTTGATGGGAAATCACCATGGGCACCAGTCCCATGGCGATAAAAGAGAGGATGAGCTTCTCCTGGATCCCTACCCGAAGGAATTTCTGAAGCAGGCTTCTCTCCGGGATGGACCGCGTGTGGTCGGATGGTGAAAAACTATGGAATTTCGCCACGGACGTACCTCGATCGTGTTTAGATCGTTTATGAACCTGCCATTGTACAGCAAAAGGGCCCTATCGTACGGCTGGCCAGGTCATGGCCTCGCGCGTCCCAATGGGTGTCGTCAAACCACCAGAGAATGCTTCCCGCGGATTCGTAGGTGATCCGAGCTTCCTTGAGAAAGAAAGGTTTCAGGTCCAGGAAAGGGATTCCCAGCCCCTGGCAGGAGCGTTCCAGCAAGGAGGATAAATCTGATGGATCAGGGATCGTGGACCAGGGCGGGTGTCGGGAAAGGACCCAGTCATAGATCTCGGCTTTGCTTGGAGCGAGAACCACACGAAGTTCCATGGCTTTGATCTCGGCGACCTCGTTAAATCTTGCCAGTAGTTCCAGAAGCCTGGGCCAATTCGGGTGGTTCAGAATCTCTTGACTTGTCCGATGTCGCCTCTGAACATAGGCATTTCGAAAAAGAATCGTTTCTCCTCGAAGAAAAGGACACGAAATCACGTGATGGCGCCAGGGTTCCGTTCCTCCCATGGCAAAGATCCTTTGCTGGGCTATCTGGCGAATGGCCGATCTCTTCCTGAAATTCTCCAGGGCGATCCTGGTGCGAATCCATGGTCCAGGTTCGATGATCCGGAGCCCTTGAGGAAATGGACCGAGATAATCATCCAGGTCGTTTCCTGAAAACAGCACGAGCAAAAGGATGGCTCCAGGCTTGCAGGCAAGTCGATTCTTTTCTGAGAGGAGATGGATATATCCTTGCCATGGGCCTCCGGGGACGGACAGATTATAGATGGCAAGGGAGCGTTCCCTTCGAAGAAGCTGAACCCATGTCTCTTCTCGAGGGGTGCCGCTTCCCACGCTGTAGGAGTCCCCCACGACGATCATATCGTAGGCCTGGGACAGATCCTCCCTGGCGTTGGGGAATCCCCACGCGTCCGTGGAAAATCGCATTCGTCTCTTGCCGGAGGCTCTTCCCTCTTCCTGCCATAGGCCCAATTCTCCGTACACATCACCTTCAAAATCGACATTGGGTCTGTAGCGAAAGGTGCCGATGTGACCCGGCCACCATTGGGTAAAAAGAACATTCTCCCCCTGGTAGATTCGCATGGGGCGCATCCATCGAAGCACGGAATCCGCGACGAGAAGGCTGAGGGAGAAAGCGAGCACGAGAAGGCCGATTCGAGCCAACACGATCCATGTTTTCCAGAGAAGACAAACGATCCAAAGGCATCCTAAGGGAATGAATATCGACCCAAAGAGGCGTTCCCCTCGCTGAGGCACGATTCCTGTCAGCCAGAGGCATGCCACAGAAGCGATGCAACCAAGGCCCAGGAAGAATCTCCCTGTCCTGGTGTCCAGGATCGGCATGGGGCGTTCTGGGGCCGGATTCGGGATGTCGTTCACAATGTCCATTGTACCTTGAGAAGGATTTCCCACCAAGGGAACGAAGAAAGACCTTTGGGAAGGATGTCTGTATGACATTTCGAAGCCAGGATCGAGGAACGTCTTTGTGAAAGAATCGAGCCGTGAGAGGGGCTTGACTCGGTGAAACCAGGGGTCTATGATCATGCGTTTCCTTCACTCGATTCCCTTCATATTGATCCTATCATGTTGACCAGGTCCTCTTCCCGCAAGCATGAATTTCTTCGATCCCTGCATTTGATTACCCTGGGCGGAAGCTTGTGCATGGTTTATATCACAGGGATCGGTTCTCCGGCCACCACAGAATTCTATCGAGCCATGGGAGCGAGGGACATCCATTTCGGTCTCTTGAGCGGTATACCCATGGCCACAGTCTTTTTTCAATTCCTGGGAGCGGTCGCTGCCAATAGGGTTCGGCGAAGGAAGCCTTTGTTCATGGCGGTGTTCATCATCGGACGCCTCATCTATCTTCCTGTGGCTTTCCTTCCGCTGATCTTTCCTGGAATGAGTATGCGCGTCTATTTTCCGCTCCTCTTCACGATCGTGGCGCTGAGCCATGGGCTGGGCAACTTTGGATCTCCTCTCTGGTTCACCTGGATGGCGGATCTGATCCCCCGCAAGATTCTCAACACCTATTGGGGGGTTCGACAAAGGTCCATGTATCTCTTTTGGACCTGTTCCTTTCTGGCGATCACCTTGTTTACCTATTGGATCCATTGGCCGATCATCAACGCCTTTGCTCTGATTCTCAGTGTGGCGGTGTTGGCTGGGATTCTGGACATCCTCTTGTTTGCCTGGGTCAGGGAACCCGAAAACCTGTGCGCCAGGGATTTGCCCATTCGAGAGGTGCTGTTGGCCCCCTTGGCGCACACCGAATACAGAACCTTTGTGACCTATTCATGTGCCTATTCGGCTATCATCATGTTCGCGGCCGGGTTCATGCAGCCCTTTACCCTTAAGATCCTGGGCATGCCCGTGTGGTTGGCTACGTTGGTCTGGTGCGTTTCAGGGATCGGGAACGCCTTGTCCGCCAGGTTCTGGGGCAGATTGGCCGATACCCATGGCCACCGTCCCGTCCTGATTCTCTGCGTTCTTTTCAAACCGTGGGTGGCCTTGGCGCTGTTCCTGGTTTCTCCGCGCTGGGCTCCCATGATCTTGCCAGGGATCTTTCTTGTGGATGGGGTGTGGAATGCAGGTCTCATGGTGGCCAACAACGGCTATATGATGAAGATCGCGCCCAAGCAAAACAGGTCGATGTTTATGGCATCGATCCTGGGATTGAGCGGGATTTGCGGTGGCATGGCCGCGGTTGCCGGAGGGATCTTCTTGAGATGCTTTTCCGATTTTTCCGTGGACGTCATGGGAAGGACCTGGGGCAATTACCATCTTCTTCTTCTGGTCGATTTCTTCCTGCGATGGTTGGGGATTCCCCTGGTGCGAAGGATCAAGGAACCCAGGAGTACCAGGGGCAGACAGGTGCTCTTGGAAATCTTCGGACATTTTCCCCTTCGGTTCCTCCTGTTTCCGGTGGGATTGTATCGTCGCAGGTAAATGCCGGGCGAGACTGGCATTCCCGGTGGAAGGGTTCCTTGTGCCTTTGCTACAATCTGGCACCATGAAAAGACGACGCTTTCTTCAAAAAGCAGGGATAGGCGCCTTGCTTGCCGCAGTGCCACTGACAAGGAAGATGGGAACGACCGAAGCCGAAGTCGCTGGAATACAGAGACGTCCCAGGAACATCCTCTTGATCATGGCGGATGATCTGGGCAGGGAATGCCTGGGATGCTACGGCAGCGAACAATACAAGACCCCGAGGCTGGATCGCCTGGCAAGGGAAGGCATGTGCTTCACGGATTGTCATTCCATGCCGCTATGCACGCCCAGTCGGGTGGCGATCATGACAGGCAAGAGCAACGTGAGAAACTACGTGGATTTTGGCGCGTTGGCCCAAGGCGAGCGCACCTTCGCTCATTGCGCCAAGAAGGCGGGATACGTCACGTGCGTGGCCGGAAAATGGCAATTGTCCAAGGGACGTAGTAGAGATCGGCAGGGACAATCCCCGAGAGAGGCGGGGTTTGATACCTGGTGCCTGTGGAACACACCGATGACGACCAGGCAACGATATTGGGATCCTTCGATCGAAGTGGATGGACAACTTATGCAGGATACCGAGGGAAAGTATGGACCCGATCTCTTTGTGGACCATTTGATTCGATTCATGGAGGAGAACAAGGATCGACCCTTTTTGGCCTATTACCCTATGGCCCTGACCCACGGTCCTTTCGACCCCACGCCTTCCAGTGAGAGCAGGGAAGAGAAGAATGGACAGAAGAACTTCGAGGATATGGTGAGCTATATGGATTTCCTGGTGGGTCGGCTGGTGGACGCCTTGGATGGCCTGGGATTGAAAGAGGAAACCGTGATCTTCTTTACCGCGGACAATGGAAGTCCCAGGGCTGTGCGGTCCCGATTGCACGGGCGAGTCCTGGAAGGTGGAAAAGGCGCCACCCATCGTGGAGGAACCCATGTGGCCCTGATTGTCGGCGCCCATGGCACGGTTTCAGGAGGCAAGGAATGCCACGACCTGGTGGGATTCGAGGATTTCAGGCCCACACTGAACGAGATCATGGGACGAGGCGAAATGGATGGAGAGCCATGGGATGGACGAAGCTTCTGGCCCCAGTGTCGAGGAGAGAAGGGACATCCCAGGGAATGGTTGTATTGTTATTACCATCCATGGCCTCATGCCACGCCAGAGGAGAGAGGCTATCGGGAGAAGCCTGAACGATTCGCTTGGGACAAGAGATACAAGGCGTATTCGGACGGCAGGCTCTATGACATGATCGAGGATCCCCTGGAAGAGAATCCCGTCGCTTTGGATCGAGGCAGCGAGGAGGCCCTCGCGGCCCACGAGAAACTTATGCTAGCCATCGCCAGCTTCCCGGAAAGAGTGGAGGGCGGCGGATCGCTGGTCTTGTGATTTGCCTTCATTGTTTTGAGCTTGAGGAGGGAATCATGTTCTGGAGAAGAGAGATTCGCGTCTTGGTCGCGGCCTGGATCTTGGCCGGGACCGCCTACAGTCAGGATCTGCCTGGTCCTGAGGATCGGGAACGTATCGAGGCCGCCTTGCCTCAGGAGGCTGGAGCCAAACCCGATCGGCCTCGGAATCTGCTGATCTATGACGCCAACGTGGAATACGGCGGGCACGCATCCATCCCCTACGCGAAGTACGCCTTTCAGAAGATGGGAGAGACGACGGGCGCTTTTCACGTGACGGTTTCCAGGGATCCCCAGGTCTTTCAAAAAAAGAGCCTCAAGCGATTTGACGCGGTATTTTTCAACAACACGGTGGGCAATTTGTTCGAGGATTCCTTGCTGAGGCGAAACCTCGTGGAATTCGTGCTGGCAGGTGGGGGGCTGATGGGCGTTCACGGAACCTCCGTGGCATTTACCCGCTGGCCAGGCGCTGTGGAGGATTGGCCGGAATTCGGACGCATGTTGGGGGCGCGAGGCGCCAGTCACCTGGACGCGGACGAGGTCGCTCACATTCAGATCGAGGAGCCGAATCATCCGGTGCTTCAGGCTTTTCAGGGAAAGGATTTTGAACACAGGGACGAGTTCTTTCGGTTTCAGGCCCCCTACTCGCGCGAACGGGTTCGAGTCTTGTTGAGCATGGACAACGAGAAAACGGCCAGGCTTCAGGGCAAGGAGGCGGTACATGCCTTTCGTGAGGACAACGATTACGCGCTGGCCTGGGTGAGGCGGTACGGACAGGGGCGCGTCTTTTACTGTTCCCTGGCTCACCATCCCAGGGTGTTTTGGGACCCGACCCTGCTTCGTTTCTATCTGGACGCGGTTCAGTTTGTCCTCGGGGATCTGCCGGGGCCCACGGTACCCAGCGCCAAGCTGACCGAACCGATGCGAGCGCAAGAGCGATTGAACTGGCGATTGGGCATCGAGGCTTATACCTTTCATAAGTTCACCTTCTTTGAAACCATCGAGAAGACTCGGGATCTGGGATTGGCGTATATAGGAGGACTAAGCTTCCAGAAGGTGGGAGAGGAGATCCCCAAGAATTTGGACCTTCAACTGACCGATGAAGAGCTGGAGAGAATTCGTCTTCGACTGGATGACGCGGGTCTTTCGCTTTTGACCTACTACTATCAGGAGATCCCCGGGGATGAACAAGGATGCAGGGAGGTCTTCGAATTTGGACGAAAATTGGGAATCGAAATCTTTCTCTCGGAACCGCAACTGGAATCCCTGGATACCATCGAACGGTTCTGCGAGGAGTACGGGATCAAGGTGGGCCTCCATAACCATGGCCCCAAGGAATGTCCCGCGTATTGGAACCCTGAAGGGATCCTCAAGGCGTGCGAGGGACGCAGTCCCCTGATCGGCGCGTGCGCGGACGTGGGATACTGGATCAGGGCGGGCATCGATCCTATCGAGGCGGTTCGAACGCTCAAGGATCGACTCCTCACGATTCAAATGCACGATCTGAACGAGGTGGGTCCCAACGCATATGATGTGCCGTGGGGAACCGGGAAGGGGCGGACCGAGGCCTTGATCAGGGAGATCCATGGCCTCGGCGTGTCTCCGGTGATGTTCGGTTTGGAATATTCCCGTGATTTTCTGGAGTCCATGCCGGCGGTCCAGCAGTGTGTGGCCTTCTTTGACGAGCTGAGCTTGGCCGTGGCCAAGGAAAACAAACCATGACGAGGAGGGATTTTCTCAAAGGCGCGGCCGTGACCTCCAGCCTGTGGGTCGGGCCATGGGCCAGGGGTTTGGCTGAGGCGCCCAGCGAGAGGATCACCGTGGCCGTGATCGGGTGTGGTCTGATGGGGATGGGACATCTGAACCGGTGTCTTGGAGACCCGGGGGTTCAGGTGCTCGCGGTCTGTGACGTGGATCGGACAAGGCGGGAGGATGCCCAGGGTCGGGTTGAATCGGTTTACGCGGACAAGACGGCCAGCGGACATTTTCGAGGCTGCAAAGCCTACAACGACTATCGGGATGTGATCGCTAGACCGGATCTGGACGCGGTGCTGATTGCCACCCCGGATCATTGGCACGCCATCATCTCGGCCCACGCGGCCCAATCTGGCAAGGATGTCTATTGTGAGAAACCGATCTCCATCACGATTCAGGAGGGACGCAGGCTTTCCGAGGTCATAGGAAGCCATGCCAGGGTGTTTCAGACAGGAACCCAATATCGTTCCAGGCCTGTTGTGAGAAGGATCTGTCAATGCGTTCGCGAAGGGGTTTTGGGAAGGGTGAAACATGTCTTCACCTTGTGGTCCAGGGTCCAGGGTTCCTTGGCCCCGGTCAATCCCATGTTGCCGGCGGAGCCGGTGCCGGAAGGACTGGACTGGGATCTTTGGGTGGGACCCGCCCCATGGCGTCCCTACAATAGCGCCTATCACAGGAATCCTCCTCCTGGGGTGGTGCCCTGGGCCTTTTGTGAGGATTTCGGCGTGGCTTCCGTCACCTGGCATCATTCGCACAGCGCGGACGTGATCCAGTATGGATTGGGACAGGAAAAAGGCGGACCGATCGAGATACTTCATCCTTCATCAGGAGAGTTCCCCACGCTGACCTATCGATACGGGAACGGAACCTTGCTTCATCTGGTGGAGCATTGGGGTAGGGTCGGTGACCTGTACGATGTGTTGCCCAAGGACGCCAAGCTGGCCGGCAATTTCGGTGGTGTTTTCGTGGGTGAGAGAGGATGGATCACCACCATGTACGGTGGGGGTCCGATCGAAGGGGGACCTGAAGGGATCTTTGAGGAGATGGGACTCAAAAACAGGGAGGTGAGCGGAGCGAACGATCATCACGCCAATTGGTTCCAGTGCATCAAGACGCGAGGACGTCCCAGCTCTGACGAAGAGATCGGGCATCGTTCCGCTTCGTTGGGGCATCTGGCCATCGCGGCGTTCAAGCTGGAGAGGTCATTGAAATGGGATCCGGTCAAGGAGGAGTTCTTGGGGGACGAACAGGCCAACCGGCTCAGATCCAAGGCCACGAGGCAGCCATGGAGCATGTGAGACGGGCTTGCTCTCTTCTTGGGCTTCTTGTCGCCGGTGCAGCTTTGGCATGGGAGGGGGTTCCGCTCAACGACCATGAGAGGTTGGGACAGCGTTTCACGGCGCTATATCCGTTCGTTGGATTGACTGTCAAGGTTCCCAGTTGGTTGGATTCCGAAGGTGGGTTGACCCTGACCCTATGGGACGGTCCCAACAGGGACAGACAACTGGCCCAGGAGGTTAGAACGGATATCCAGGACAACGCCGAGGTGCTTCTCGAGTGGACAGACGCGCTTCCTGTTGGTTCCTATTACTGGGAGGTCCATGACAGGACAGGGCAGACTCGGGTGGGATTGTACGGGACACGTACAGGGGAGGAGGGGGAGGAGGGGGAGGACTGCGCTTATTTCGATGGAGAGCCTCGTCATGGATATCGCTTCAAATTTGGCATCGTGCCAGGGGGATTGTATCGGGATGAACAGACGCGTTGGATCGCCGTGTTGCGAGGGAGCGATTCGAAGTGGGATCGAGAGGAAGCATGTCGGAAACTGGCGGTGTTGGGAGGTCCTGACGCCGTGCCGGCGCTTGCAGAGCTTCTCGTGGATCAGGAACACCACCACCTGGCGCGTCATGCCTTGCAGATGATGGACAGTCAAACATCCAGGGCCGTTTTGCGCGAGGCGCTTGCGCTTCTAGAGGGAGAGTTGAAGATCGGTGTGATCGATTCCCTGGGGGAGATTCGGGATGTCCAAGCCGTGCCTTTATTACGAGGGCTCTTGCGGGATACGGATCTCAATGTGGCCGCGGCTTCGGCGAAAGCCTTGGGCAAGATCGCCACCCGTTCCTCTTCCCGAGCCTTGAGACGAAGCTTGTTTCGATGTCAGGTGCAACGTGCCATCTACAGCGGGATGATCGATTGCGGGAATCGTTTCATGGAAGAGGGAAGATGGACCGCAGCGAAGAGGCTCTATGACGAGATTCTTCGGACCGAGAGTCCTTCGGTCATCAGGGAGGCAGCCCTTCGCGGCGCCATGGTCGCTCGTCGGGATCGGGGCGTTCCTTTTCTGTTGCGACATCTACGGGGGGAGGACCCCCTTGAGGTGAACACAGCCTTGTGGGTGATACAACACGAGCTGCCGGGAGAAAGGGTGACCAGGGCTCTGGTAGATGCTCTGGCCGGATTGAACCAGGACAAGCAACTTCTTCTGTGTCGCGCTCTGTGCTCGCGGCAGGATTCGGCGGCCTTGGATCGCTTGATCCTCTGGGGAAGAGCTGGAGATAAAGCGCTGCGAGTGGCTCTTGTGGGGGCGTTGCCGGGCTTCAGGGATAGATCGGTGTTGGAATTCCTGGTGGAGATGCTGTCCGATCCTGAGGAAGAGATTTCGAGGGCCGCCAGAGAATCGATCGCGAATTGGCCGGGACCGGAAGCGGACTTTCAAGCCATGCTTCTGTTGAACAGTTCCGCGATCGAAGACCTGCTTTTCGCCATGCGATTGGCCAGGGTCAGATTCGTCAAAGAAGCCGCGCCCCACTTGCTGCGATGGGCGGAACACGAGGAGGAGCTGGTGAGTGTGACGGCCTTGGCTGGGTTGCGGGACCTGGCCGGGCCTGGCGAGATCCCTGGTATGTTGCGGCTCTTGACGCTTGTGAACGGCTCGAGGTTGATTGCCCTGGAAGAGGCTCTTCGCTTCGCGCTGGGAAGGACCGAAGGTGTCCTGGCCACGGAGGATCTGATTGTCCTCTGGTCTGGTGCGGATCAGGAACTCAAGAAAACTTTGCTGCGTCTTGTGGGGGTTGTGCCAGGCGAAAGATCCTTCGAGACCCTCGTGCAAGCCCTTGACGAAGAGAACCAGGAGATTCGATCTACCGCTTTGCGGCTCGTGTGTGATTGGAAAGGACCGGAGGGAGAGGAGGCGCTTCTTCGCCTGGCCAGGGAGTGGGAGGAGGAACCGGAGCGTCTTCTGTGTCTGCGAAGCTACCTGAGGCGGGCAGGCAGGACAGAGTTGCCCATGCGACAGCGGTTGGATGTGTGTGCGGAAGCGGCGAGCCTGGTCGAGCGTGACGAGGAAAAGAGGCTTCTGCTTGGCCTGCTAGGGACCTTGGATGGGCTGGAAGCCTTGAAACTGGCCTCGATGTACCTGGAAGATCTCAACGTCAAGGAAGAGGCCAAGACCGCTGTGCGTCAAATCGAGGAGAGACTCCTCGACTTGGAAGCACCAGGCTCACCTTAAAGCTCAAAGAATGTGACCGGGTTGATAGGCCTCTGATTCCGGGAACCGTTCGCGCCAGGAATCCAGGGATCGACAGAAGACATCCACCTGCTCTGCCGCGAGACCGATGAATGTGTCCTGGTCTTTCAGCACGTCTTGAAGCTCTTCTTGGGAAAGTCCCAGCCGTCTGTCATGGGCCAATCTATCTATGAGATCGTTCCGTGTCACCTTGCCCGTGCGAAGGTCCATGGCTGTGGCCACGGCGTGCTCCTTGATGGCTTCATGGGCTTCTTCTCGCCCCGCGCCTCTTTGTACCGCCTTCATGAGCAGAGTGGTTGTGGCAAGGAAGGGCAGATAGCGTTGGTTTTCCGAGCGAATGGCCTCGGGGAATGCCTCCATCTGGTTCAAGACGACCAGCGTGGTTTCCAGAAGACCGTCTATGGCGAAGAAACTGTCAGGCAAGACAACGCGGCGAACCACGGAGCAAGAGACATCCCCTTCGTTCCATTGGTCTCCCGCCATGCCCGAGGCCATGGTGACGTACCCGAACAGCAGAGTTCGAAATCCGTTGATTCGTTCACAGCTTCTGCTGTTCATCTTGTGAGGCATGGCCGAGGATCCGACCTGTCCTGGAGCGAACCCCTCGCTGGCCAGCTCGTGTCCGGCCATGAGTCGAAGGGTTCTGGCAAGATTTGAAGGCGCGCAGGACAACTGGTACAGGGCGCTGACTACCTCGAAATCCAAGCTCCTCGGATAGATCTGTCCCACCGCGTCCAGGCATTCCTTGAATCCCAAGTGTTGAAGGACTTTCTTTTCCAAGGCGCGCACCTTGTCCGCGTCTTTGCCGAAAAGGGTGAGTTGATCCAGTTGCGTGCCCGTCGCTCCTTTCAGTCCTCTGGCCGGATACTGATTTATCAAAGCTTCGATCCGTCGGCAAGCGCGATCATGTTCTTCTCCAAACATGGCCATTCGTTTGCCGAGCGTGCTGGGTTGGGCGGCGACGTTGTGTGTGCGAGCTGAGATGACCCAGTCCCTGTAGTCCTTGGCCTTGCTTCCCAGACGCAGCAGGACGGATACGGCTTTCTTCAAGGTCAGTTGCAGCGAACGGGCGACCTGGATCTGTTCCACGTTCTCGGTGAGATCTCTGCTTGTCATGCCCTTGTGGATGTGTTGTTGTCCTGCCAGATCGCAGAATTCTTCGATTCGAGCCTTCACATCGTGCCGAGTCACCTTCTCCCTGCTGCGTATGGAATCAAGGTCTACTTGATCTTTGACTTGGATGTAGGATTCGATGACGCCATTCGGCACTGGAATTCCCAGGTCCCGTTGAGCCTTCATCACGGCAATCCAGAGTTCCCGTTCCATTCGGATCTTGCCCGCGGTGGACCACAAATCGCGCAAGGGTTTCGTGGCATATCGTTCTGCCAGAACGTTGGGAATGATGTCCATGTCTTTTCAGTCCGTCCTTCATGATTCCTGATGGAAAAAGTCCCTAACCGTCATGGCATGCTTTCACAGCATGCCATGAGATCATGGTTAGTATAGCCGATGATCGCCATCTTTGATCCCTGTGTCTTGAGGGTGCCAATGCCTCAAGGATATACTGATGGTAACATCTTGGTGACTCTATTTCACTGAATATTTACCCATTTTCGAAGGGGGAATTCTGCCTGGTTCATTTCCCCGGTGTGGTTGCTTGAAAAGGAGCGCGAGTTGTGATGATGCCCGAGCGGGTTGATTCTCGAAGGGTTCGGATTCTCAAGGAGGGTCGTTGGGGTAAAGGATCGGTCCTCTATTGGATGAGTCGAGATCAGCGGATACGGGACAACTGGGCGCTTCTGTACGCGCAGGAGTTGGCGCTGCAGAGACGGACTCCATTGTCGGTCGGCTTTTGTTTGGTTCCTTCCTTTATGGGTGCTACAAGAAGACAATACGCCTTCATGCTGGACGGAATCGCGGAATGGGCGCCCAAGCTGAGGAAAAAGGGAATAGCCTTTCATCTGCTCATGGGATCGCCAGGCGTGGAAGTGGGAAAATGGGTAAGTCAGGAAGAGTCGGCCTGTGTGGTTACGGATTTCGATCCACTGAGGATCAAGCGGCAGTGGAAGAGGGAGCTTTTGGATAGGGTGACATGTCCGATCTTCGAGGTGGACGCCCATAACATTGTTCCCTGTTGGGTGACCTCAAACAAGCAGGAATATGCTGCCCGCACGATCCGTCCCAAGATCCATGCCCTGCTTCCCGAGTTTCTCGTCCCTTTTCCGCGGAGCAAGAAGCATCCCCACCTGGGATCCGAAGCATTATCAGAGCCCGATTGGAAGAGGCTTCAGGAACGGCTTCGAATCGATGAAACGGTTTCGCCGGTTTCTTGGATTCGGCCTGGCGAGATGGCCGCCAGCAAGGTTCTGACCCAATTTTGTGACGAAAAGCTCTGGGAATACGACGATACTCGGAATGACCCCTCTCTGGATGGACAGTCGAACCTGTCTCCATATTTGCACTTCGGTCAACTCTCGTGTCAAAGAGTCGCTCTTCGTGTCATGGAAGCCAAGATGCCCCAAGGGGCCAAGAACGCGTTTCTGGAGGAGCTGGTGATTCGCAGGGAGCTTTCGGACAACTATTGCCATTTCAATGAACACTATGATTCCGTGGAGGGTTTTCCTGAATGGGCCAGGAAGACCTTGTCCAGACACGAAAAGGACAAGCGGGAGGTTCGATATACCCTGGAGCGGCTGGAGAGGGGACAGACCCACGATCCTCTGTGGAATGCCGCTCAAAGACAAATGGTTCAAACAGGCAAGATGCATGGTTATCTCAGGATGTACTGGGCCAAGAAGATCTTGGAATGGACCTCCCATGCCAAGGAAGCTCTTGCGATCACTCTGGCTTTGAACGACAAGTATGAGTTGGATGGACGGGATCCCAACGGCTATGTGGGAGCGGCCTGGGCTATCGGAGGAGTTCATGACAGACCTTGGGGGGAGAGTCCCGTCTTTGGCACGATCAGGTCCATGACGTTCGCGGGCTGCCGGCGGAAGTTCGATATTGAGGCGTATATGCAGAAGTGGGAGGAACCTGGGTGACCCCTATGGACGATCAAGGGGTAAATATTCACTGAATATTTACATCAAGGGATTGCCGGCCACTGAAGCAGCACAGCCACGGCGTTGTGATCCGACAAAGCGACGACTTGATCGTCCGGAAAGATTTCCACCCGGATGGACAGGGGTTTGAGCCTGACATGTGGCGGAGCCGGATTGCACAAGAAGCAATAATCGATTCGTCGTCCCAGATCTCGAGGGTTCTGGGAGCTGGTACCCCCCGGCAAATCGCCCATGAGCTCGGGCCACAGATCCAACACCTCCTGCTGGGGACGCGCGCGAACCAGAGAGGACAGAAGCTGGTGATAGGGGGAATCGGGATCCTTCATGTATTGTGGATTGCCTCGTGTATTGAAGTCTCCCAGGATCAGGCAGGGCGTACTTGGATCGCTGACATCGAGGATGAAATCCGCCATTTCTTCGTACTGTTTGGGGCGCAACACATCGGCCCTGGCTTCCAGGTGCGTGACGAACACATCGATCGTGTTGTTCCTTTCCTTCTCGCTTCGTGCGATTTTGGCGTGGATGACTCCCTTGGCCGCGAACCCATCCGCCCTGAACCCGAAATCCTTGGGATCGCTGTAATGCCGGAAGATCATGGCATTCGTCGATAGGATGGGACGCCTTGTCAGGATGAGACAACCGCCGTTGACCGCCCGCTTTTCGTCCTTCGGACTGACCATCTGCTGAAAATCATCTCCCCAAAAACCAGTCAAGGCTTCCAACAACAGGGCCCGATGCTCTTCATGAAAGGTTTCTTGTAATCCCACGATGTCGTATTCGCTCACCTTCTCCGCGATCTTTCTTGCCCTGTATTCCGGATGGCCTCTCTCGTTCATGAACGTGGCCAGAGGCGGGAGAAACTGTACGTTGTAGGAGATGACCTTCAAGGTTTCGTCCGATTCCGGCCAGGCGTTCCATGTCAATAGACAAGAGAGAAGAAGTGCGTGCATGTCTTTGTCCCTTCTGAAAAATATTCCACCCGGCGGGCGGCTTGACAACGGCTGAGATGAACGTATCCGTGCTCGAATGATACCATGCCTCAAGCATTGTGGATCGAGCGAGGACTCTCTGCCACGACAGGAAAATAAAGGGATGGGAGAAGTCCAAGAGGAGAAAATCGTGAAAAAGGGCAAAAGCCTCCAAGAGATACATGTCATGGTTGACAGGATGTGCGAAGCCTTGGAGCGGTGCGAGTTGTGTCCCAGGCGATGCGGCGTGAATCGGCTTGCAGGGGAAACAGGATATTGCAGAACAGGGCGCTTGGCCAAGATGTACGCCTTTTTTCCTCATTATGGAGAAGAACCTCCGATCTCCGGAACCCGTGGTTCCGGAACCCTTTTCTTCTCTCACTGCAATCTTAGGTGTGTGTATTGCCAGAACCATCGTTTCAGTCAAGAAGGACAGGGACGAGAGGTGGAGGCGCCTGAACTCGCGAATCTCATGTTGCGACTACAGGAAAAGGGGTGTCATAACATCAATCTTGTCACACCGACCCATGTGCTTCCGCAGATCCTTCAGGCCCTTTATCTAGCCATGAAACAGGGATTGTCGCTGCCTCTGGTGTACAATACCTCGGGCTATGAATTGCCTGAAACACTTTCCATGATTCACGGGGTGGTGGACATCTACCTGGCGGATATGCGATATGATGATCCCGAAAAGGCGCTTCGTTTCTCAGAGGCCGCCGACTATCCACAATGGAATCGGCTGGCCGTGAAAGAGATGCATCGCCAGGTGGGGATTCTTTGCCAGAATGAGGATGAGATCGCCACACAGGGGCTGATTGTACGTCATCTTGTGTTGCCTGAAGGGATCTCTGGTTTTCAAGGAATCGCTCGGTTCTTGGCGCGCGAGATCTCGACTCAGACTCATGTCAGTCTGATGGGACAATATGCGCCCTATTATCTGGCCCCAAAGATTCCTGAACTTTCCAGGCCCTTGCACTCGGAGGAATACGACGAGGCGTATGACTGTCTGAGAAAGGAGGGTCTGTATCAGGGATGGGTACAAGATTTGGGATGCTCCGAGGATTTGGCTGGAGTGAATATCCCCGAGACGCACTGAATATTCACCTGAAAAAACAAATAATCAGTGAGCCCGATCTGAGCTTAGATTAGAGCCGGCTGGCGAGGAGTGCGTGAATCGTCTAGGCGGGTTCAGGGGCGGGCCGACCACCGAGCTTGAGCTCGGTTCCTCGGGCCGTCCTTGCCCGCACAGGCTCGCATCATCAAGATTCCAGCGAGCCGAGCATGAGCCAAGACGATTCATGCATTCCTCGCGCTGCTGAGTTCAAGCCCTCGATCAGATCGGGTTCACTGAATATTTACCTGAAAAAAACAGACATGAAGAAGACCTATCCAGCGATATTATCAATATTTGAAGTCGTCTTATTGTGTTTTATCCTTGATTCTTTCTGCAGATGCGAGGCCTTGCCAGACGAGTGGGAGATCTTCAAGGGGGTCATGACAGCGCCTTTGAAGGAAAGCGAGGATTATGTGGCATTGCCAACGCTTATAGGTTTGATGTGGGATATACCGTGTTTTACGAAAGATAGATCTTGGATGGATTGGGTTAAGATGGATGGGATCTTTGAACCCTATTCCTTGAAGATTGTGGAACCGAGAAGAAATTTTGGTATGGGCCTGAATGTCCTTTTGAAGTGCACTCTTTTGTTGGAGGAGGATTATTCTCCCTATGTGAAGGTCGGGGTAGGCGTGGATTATATGACCTTGCATACGAAGGAACAGTCCACGCAATGGAACTTCGGATCACAAATTGGCTTGGGTTTGGAGATTCCATTGGCGCGTGGGTTCGAGTTGGACCTGGAATACCGTTTCAAACACGTGTCCAATGCCAGCATTCGCCATCCCAACAGCGGGATCGATTCCAGCGCGTGGCTTGTGGGGTTGAGATGGCGCGATCCCAAACGTGCATCGCGTGGATCACCCTGAAACTAGCGAGGAACCTGGTGATGTTTCAAGAAGCTTCAAGAAATCCTGGGCTTCCAGTTCCTCCAGGCTGTCCACGATCCGATCCGGTGAGGCTTGTTGCAGGTCTTCCCTGCTTCTCGTGGTGGTCACAGCCACGACGCGCATGAGCGCGGCTTTGCCGGCCTGTACCCCCTGCAAGGCGTCTTCGACCACGATACATCGATGGGAGGGAAGCCCCAGCTTCTCTGCCGCTTTGAGAAAGGTATCCGGGGCTGGTTTACTGTTGACCACCTCCTCTCCGGTTACAAACCCGTCGAAGTACTGTCTCATTGGAAGTTTTTCCAGTACAAAATCCAGATTGACTTTGGGTGTGGAAGTTCCAATGGCCAACGAAAAGGAAGCCTCTTTGAGTCCCTGCAACAGTTTTTCAGCTCCCGGAAGGAGAGTCAATCGATCATGGGCCAATTCCCTGTATTTGGCCTCCTTCCATCGAGCCATACGCTGCAATTCTTCGGGAAGAATGCCCGGGACCAACAGGGGTAAAATCTCGTGGTTTTGCATGCCAAAGGTCCCATAGAAGATCTCATCCGTCATCTCGAAGTCTTCCGCTTCTGCAAGCGCGTACCAGGAAAGACGGTGCAATTCTCCTGTATCGATCAACACACCGTCCATGTCGAAAAGCACCCCCCTTTTTTCTACGCGAGCACCTCTTCCTTGGATGGACATAGTAGGCCTCAATTGTTTCACTGCGTATGGATTGGTATTCTTCTCGAAGGTTCAGTTCAGGATGTTTCTTTATTCCAGCTCCAGGGCGAGGAAGGGTGATGCCGGTAGCCCCTCCTTGTTCATGAGATTGGGCTCAGCCAGCTTGTGCCAGGCAAAACGTACGGCCACCGGAGAAGTCACACCTTGGGCTCGAACCAACAAGGTGTTCCCATCGATCGACGCCTGGGCCGGCACGTATTTCTCATCGATTCCAAGAATCTCGAAATGGGATAACGCCTGTCCATCCCGGGAGGCGAGTCCCCCTCCCACGTGATCGAAAAGGATTCGGATCGCGTCGTTCTCCACCTTCATGCCTTTGTACAAGGGACCTGAATGAACGACATCCTCCATTCCATAGGTTTGCGCCAAGGCCCAGAGTGCTAGGCGGCGTCCCACCTCCTGCTTGTTTGTGGGATGGATGTCGTTCAGGTCACCTATGTCATGAACGACCACCATTCCTGTATGAGGAACTCGCTCGAGTACATTACGCTGCGCTGTCCAGAATTGGGGGAGGATGCCAGGATCCTCCTGTTCATATTGGAACGGAGCGATTTGAACGTAGTAGAAGGGAAGATCTTTGATTTCCCACACCTTTCGCCATCCGTCGATCAGTGCCTGCATTTTACAGGTGTAGAGATCCCCATCCAAGCGGTTGGATTCTCCTTGATACCAGATGAATCCCCGAATAGCGAAAGGAATCAAGGGATGGATCATACCGTTGTACAGGGCGGTGGGATCCAGATGATTCGCGAGAGGAACGATGTCCTTGGGATATTCCGGCACAGGCGAGAGAATCTTCTCCTGGGCCAGGGCGACCTTGGCCTCGGCAAGCCATGTTTCAATCTCTTGGATATAGGAAGAAAGCTTCTTCTTGTAGGGGTCCGAGGTGGGATCAGCACGGATCAGTTGCTGGTGGATTTCTTGGAGCGAAAGAATCTTTTCAAAGCCAACCGGAGGAGTCCACGGTTCGATTCGAGTCCCTCCCCAGGAGCTGTTGATGAGTCCGACCGGCACCCCGAGTTCTTTGTGAATCTCTCTTCCGAAGAAATAGGCGCATGCCGAGAAATCTCCAACCGTGTTCGGATCACAGATTTCCCATGAGCTGTCGACATCCGATCGAGGGACAGCCGAAGGCTCTCGAGGAACCGTGAAGAATCGAATCTTGGGATGGCTGGCGGCTTGGACCTCGTGTTCCGCGTTGTCGCTTTTCTTTACCAGCCATGCCATGTTGGATTGTCCTGAACCGACCCAGACTTCACCCACGAGAACGTCTTCCAAGACGATCTCGTTCTTTCCTTTCACGATGAGCTGGAGGGGATTCCCAGGTAGAGCCGGGGCAAGATGAACCCGCCAACAGCCTTTAGAGTCCGTGGTGGTGGAAACCGGATCGGCATGTCCCAGACGGACCGTGACAGGCTCCCCCGGATCGGCCCAACCCCATATTGGAAGATCCACACCTTGTTGAAATACCATGTGATCTCCAAAGATATGGGGCAACTTGACATCTGCGTGGGCCAGACCGCAGAAGAAAAGCAGGACGCTGCTGATCCATGGCAGATGGTTTCCTCTTTTGGACAACATCCTTCTCCTTCTCCTTCTCCTTCTTTTGTGACCGGGAAATCATCCTCTTGTCATTTCAAGAACAATTCTATGACAGGAAGGGAGACGTTGGGCTTTTGCACAGGCAGATCCAGCACCAAGGTCTTGTGAGGATCCTCGCCCGCACCATGCATCTTGATCTCCGAGGCGTCATGAAGCAACTGGGCATATTCCACGCGATCTGCCATGCCTTTCCAATGAATCTGTCGGAAGGGCCAGAAAAGGACGTGACAGTACAAGGTTCTTCTGCCCGGATGATAGGTTAGACGGCAATCCGAAGGTACGGAAACATCGTTGGGGGCCTGAGTGCATCCATAGATGCTACGACCGTGTCGCATCATCCACTCTCCCATGCCGGACAATCGGTCCAAGGCGCGCTCATCGAATTCGCCGCGGCCCGTGGGACCCACGTTGAGCAAGAGATTGCCTCCCCGACTCACGGCTTCGATCAGGAGGATGAGAAGCTGTTCCAGGCTTTTCCATGTGTTCTCGTCCCTGTGATATCCCCAGGAGCCGGAGAAGGTATGGCAGAGTTCCCAGTACACAGGTTTTCCATCCACTTCCACCCATGTCCGGGGAATGTTCTGTTCCGGGGTGCGGTAGTCCCATCCACCTGGAACGTCCAGCAAATCCAGCCGGTCATTGACCACGATCTTGGGTTGCAGCTTTCGGGTCAGCCGAATCAGATTCTCGCTGTCCCAATCCTTCCTTCCCTTGCCTCTGTCCGGATAACTGAAATCGTAGAAAAGCATGTCCACTTGTCCATATCCCGTCAGGAGCTCGGTCACCTGTCCATGCAGATATTCGATGTATTTCTGCTGATCGCGCTTTTCGTTCAGCTTTTCCCTGTCTGGATGGTTTCGCAGGGGATGCACATCGTCAATGACGAAGTGGGGATGGTGCCAGTCGATCAGGGAATGATAGAAACCCACGCGCAATCCTTGAGCCCTGAAAGCCTCCACCATGGGCCGAATCAAGTCCATTCTGGCCGGCGTGTTCGTGGCCTTATAATCCGTCAATTTGGAATCCCACAGACAGAACCCTTCGTGATGCTTTGTGGTGATACAGAAATACTTCATGCCGGCTCTTTGAGCCGCAAAGGCCCAGAGTCCTGGATCATAGAGGTCTGGATCGAAGTGTTTGAAATAGAGATCGTATTTTTCGTCCGAGATCTGTTCGTTGTGCTTCACCCACTCGTGACGGCCGGGAAGGGCGTACAGTCCCCAATGGATAAACAGACCGAAACGGTCGTGAAAAAACCAGCTCGTATCACCTTGTGCGGGCAGAGGTTCAGGCATGCAAGACTCCTTTCCATAAGGAAGAACACGTTTACGTGAACCGAGATCAAGTGAAATAAGCCCTGTATTTCTCCAGAGCCTGGCAGATCGCTTCGACATTGTCCAAGGGCACGTCCTGTCCGATCTCGGCAGACAACCAGAGCCCTCCCTCGGGAGATCCCAGTTTTTCCACGGCTTCCTTGACATGAGGATCGAGATCCGCGGGACGCGCAAACGGGAAGAGTTGGCGGTCCAGATCCAAGTTGACGCAGACCTTGCCTTTGCATTCCCTCACCAAATGGTCCAACCCATTGGCGCGGATCTGGGGATTGATCACGTTCACGCCGCAGTCTATCAGATCGCGAATGATGGGAACGATGTGTCCATCCGTGTGCATGTAGACATAGCTGCCGCCTTGGTGACAGATGTCATAGAGCCTCTTGAAACAAGGCTTGAGATGCTTTCTCCAGGATTCAGGAGAGATGGGCAAGCTTGTCTGCATTCCCAGGTCATCCCCGAAGCTGGCGATCTGGGGCGGATTCTGCATCATCCGCTGGATCTCTCCCGCGTTGTACTCCACCACGATATCGATGAGTCGCCGCAGTTCCGGCGGCTCATCCGCGAAATCCATCATGAGTTCTTCAAAGCCCCTCAGGTAGAACAGGCGCATATACATGAAGCCGTGAGGCAAACCTGCACCCGGGGCAGGAGGTTGGAAGTCCCGGACCATGTCGCGCCGGGGCAGAGGATGCTGGGTCACATAGGAATCACACCCTTCGATGATATTGCTCCATTCGCATCCCCAGGCGTCGACTTGGTTGCCTTGAACGTACAACCCGGAGACATCATCGAAGTCTCTGGATCCCTTCTCTTGTTCCCCGAAACACAGGGGATGCCTGAGAACGATCTCCTCGAGTTTCTCTCTGTGTCGGATCCAGGCCGCGGGCAGGATGCCCGCGGCAATGGGGATATATTCCGGCTTGGAATAGGTCATGGCCTTGTAACGATCGGTCTGTGTAAATTCCTGAGACATGTCGCTCTCCTGTTGATGGGAAGACCCGATCTGATTCCTTAGCTCCGCCTCGCCTCCATGCGTCCCGTCCGTATCGGGTTCGCTGGATGGTTCACTGGATGCTTGATTCTACTGAATATAACCCAAATCACGAAAACGCTGCATGAGCTCCTCATCCAGCACCGATTCAACAGGCTTGCCCTCGATGGATCCACGGTCCCCATGCTGTTCTATGGCGCGCATGGGATATCTCTTGAGATAGGTTTGATCGATGGCTTGAACCAGAGGTTTACCCAGCATGTTCTTGCCCACCGGCAGGCCTGCCAGATACAGGATGGTGGGCGCGATGTCATAAATGGATGCGTCCAGGATCTCTCCCACCGGCGCGATGTTCTTGCCTGAAGCGATGAAAACGCCGGGAGGCGCGAACCAGTGTTCAGGGCCATCGTAGATGAAACCATGATCGGAGACCAAAAGGATCGTCGTGTCCGAATCCAGTCTTTCCAGAACGCGTCCTATCAGCTCGTCCGTGGTGGTGAATGCCTCGTTGATCAGGTTGGATAGATCCTCCATGGCGAGGGGCTCGTGGAAGGAGCTATTCAGCCAGGCTTCGTCGAAATATTTCTTGTTGTGTTGTTTGTGAAACATATGGGCCACGATATCAGGGGCTTCGAAATACACGGAGAAGAAATTAGGATCGATGTCGGAAAGGACCCTGATGGCGATGTCAGTGTTTACCATGTCCTGTTGATATACGCTTTCCGTCTGTCTCTTGATGTTGTCCGCTTTGATATAGGGTTGCAGCCTGGAGTAGATGGGGTAACGATGTTGCAAGGGACGGTTGAAATCCAGGAGATCCTCGATCGAGTCGATATACCTCTCGGGAAAGGACAAGCTTGCCACAACTTCTTCCTTATTTTGATCGGTCCTGAAGGTCGTTTTGAGGGTGATATTGATCCCATTGATCTCCTCTGCCGGCCATGTGACGAAGTAGCCCACCAATCCCACAGTCCTGCCGTACGCTGTGAAGATGTTCCATAGGGCGGGCCCCCTCCTGTCCGTGCTGGAAAGGGGCCGCCGGCGAGGCCTTCCGGCCAGGACGAAATCCTGATCGCGTCTGGGTCTCTCCCAACCGCTGTGAAGTCTATTTCTCTGGTCTTTGGGCGGGAATTCGGTCACATCGATTTCCCTCAGGACCTCGTGGGTCGCGGAGTCTTCCAGCCAGACGCGCTTGAAATGGGCGCAGTCCAAAGGAACCCTTTCATCGTCCACAAAGGAATATCTGGAATCAAAATCGACATGGCGGGACCATTCCTTGAGAAAAGCCTCACGATCCCTCTCATGAACGACATAGTCCTTGAATTCCAATCGTATCCGAAACGAGGGTTTGGACGTCAGGTGCCGGGGAAGAGGGACTTTGACTGTCTGCCAATCCGATCCCACTTCCAGGGACTGGAGGGCTTCCGGCTCGCAGGAGATGGACAGGGTCTGGTTTGGGATCTCGGCAGGTGCTCTGAGCTCGCAACAGAAGAGGATGTCCTGGTCCCAGGGACCGGAGAAAAGACAAACGGCTGTGCCCGCCTCTTCATAGACGGGAATACTCCATCCGGTGATTCCATGTTCCATGGGATTGAGGGATGTGGCGATACTGGTCCATATCGCCGGTGTGGCTGTGGGACAGAGGGTTTTCAGGTAGCCGTAAGCCCCATTCTTCATGAGGCGCTGGATGTTGGGGAGTTGATTCTTGGATAGAAGATGTATCAGGGTGGACCATTCCGCCCCATCCACACCCAGGAGCACGACTTGATGAGAGGGCGAACAAGGCTTGCCGGTGGTTGGGGTCGCGATCTCTTTCGGAATCTGTTGGGGCTGATACGTTCGGACCGTTCGATCCATGGTGGTGATAAGGATCTGATCCTCTCGGTTGATGGCGATATCCAGTGGATGGATGTTGTTTTCCCCCAAACCTGGATACCAAAATCCGAGATGGTTTCCCGTGGGGTCGAAGACATGGATTCGCTTTGCCGAGGCCTCCACCACATAGAGTCTTCCTTGAGAATCCAGGGCGGCATCATGGCGGGGTGGGCTGGACAGAGGGGAGGGAAAACTCCAGCTCCCTATGCAAGAGCCGTCTTCTCTGAAGCGCAAAATCCTGTTGTTGCCGCTGTCCACGACATGGAGGATCCCCTCTGCGCTTATGGCGATACCTGACGGGTGTCTGAGTTGGCCCAACTCCTCTCCCTGGGTTCCAATTTGCCCCAATACCTTCCCCTCGAGGTCCACTCTCACGATTCGCCCTTTTTGCGTATCCAATACGAGCAGAACGTCGTCGTTCAGGATCATGCTGGTGGGATAGGACAGGTTGCACTTGTAGACAGATATAAAACGACCCTCTCGGTCGAAAACCTTGATATCGCTGGCACGGTGATCCAGCACATAGAGCTTGCCGTCTTTTCCCACAGTTATGTCGATAGGAGCGACTAGAGAGAAAGACGCATTCGGTGGTGTTTCAAGGGTTCGCATCAAATCGCCTTCAAGGGAATATTGATATACCCTTGAACGTGCCCCATCTGCCACGTAGATCGAGCCGGTCTCGTCCACGATCAAGCTCAGCAATCCTCGAGGAGCGGGTTCGGAATCGGAGGCCACTTCCCACTGACGAACCAGTCTGGATATGGGAATGATTGGAGCCGGTGGGATTTCCAGTTCGAGCAGCTCCTCGCCGGGCGCCAGGGCTATTTCTTCTTCGATCAAGGTGTTTTCGATGCGCGCAGATGGAGAATCCATCGATCCACGATCCTTGAGGAAGAACCATGCCATTGCAAGCGCCAGGATCCCAAGCAATACAACGGTCAATGCAGCGCTTCGTTTCATGTTCATCCTTTCCTTCATGCTGCCTTCTCGTGAAAGTCTCTCCGTATTGGCGTTTTCCCAACGCGGTTTCAGACCACATGCCCTTTTTTCATGGCTCTTGAGAAGAGAAGAAACACTACGTTCTATCATATCCATTTCAGAAGGGATTGAATACCCGGGGAGGGTGTCAAGATCACGCGGTGGTTCCCGTGCTACGCTATGGGAAATCCGTGGCGCATAGATCAAGGAAGGAGGACCCTGATGAGACGCGACTGTCCTTTGTGGGCGGGCAGGTGGCGGCATACGATATTCCTTCTTGCGATGGCACATGGGGCGTTCGCTGAGCACAAGGGGCGACCCGTTCCCACGGAACATGTCATGGTGGCCATGACCGATGGCATCCGGCTGTCCACGGACTGTTACCTCCCCAACACCAACGGCCCTTATCCTTGTATTCTCATGAGAAGCACCTATGGAAGAAAGTTGGGGGATCCGGAGTCCTGGACGAAACAAGGGTACGCCTTGGTGGTACAGGATGTCAGGGGACGAGGCGAGAGCGAGGGACAGGATGATGGGTTCTATGCGGACGGCTGGCGGCCTGGACTCCGGGATGGAGCGGATACGGTGGCCTGGCTCAAATCTCAACCTTGGTGCAACGGAAAGATCGCTTCCCATGGAGGTTCAGCTCTGGGAATCACCCAGGCCCTTATGGCCCCGGCGACCGGGGACATCACATGTCAGTATATCGATGTGGCCGCGTCCTCTTTCTACGGACAGCTTTCCTATCAAGGGGGCGTGTTTCGAAAGAAGATGTGTGAGGATTGGTTGACCATGCAGGGCATTCCCCATGTGATCGATCTTTGGAAAAGCCATCCTTCCTATGACGAATTCTGGGAGTATTTCGATACCGAGAAGGTGGCGGACCGTATCACAGCGCCCGCGTTGCATGTGGGGGGGTGGCAGGATATCTTCGCTATCGGGACGATCCGGAGTTTTGTGTCCAGGCAGACTCAGGGAGGCGAAGGGGCCAGAGGCCAACAAAGACTTATCATGAAGTGGTCCCCTCACGGACCGGACGTAAGTCCTGATTTCGTCTGGCCGGAAAACCGTTTCGATGTGCGCGTCTCGCATGAAGTTCGGCGTTTCTTTGATTACTGGCTCAAGGGGATTGACAACCGAATCATGGATGAACCTTGTGTCCAGTATTATGTTGTTGGCGATGATCGAGATTTGGACGCGCCTGGAATGGAATGGAGAACAGCGGATACCTGGCCTCCATGCCCGCTACAAGAGAAGGTTTTCTACTTGAACGAGAGAGAACGATTGTCCCTGGAAAAGAGACAAAAGAAGGCTAGGAGCCTATCTTTCCTCTATGACCCGGCCGATCCGTTCCCCACGTTGGGAGGAGCCAATTTGGTCCTTCCTTCCGGTCCTTTTGATCAGAGGAAGGTGGACAAGAACAGGAAGGATTTCCTTCGGTTTGATACCGAATCTTTGAAGGCGCCTTTGGAGATTCTTGGACCTCTCAAGGTCAGACTCTATGTTTCCACTTCCTGTCCAGATACCGACTTTACGGCCAAACTCGTGGACATCTATCCCAAGGGAGATGAACGAGAGATTCTGATGACGGATAACATCCAGCGCGTGAAATACAGGGAAGGCTTTTCTACTCCATGTCCCTCGCTTGATTCCGAGGATCAGGTGGTCTTGATCGAAATCGATCTCTGGCAGTTGAGCTGGGTGGTGAACAAGGGACACGCTCTGGGATTGCGGATCTCTTCCAGCAACTATCCCCGTTTTGAGAGGAATCCAAACAATGGCGAGGATTTTCCAAGACAAGGAATCGATTTTCCGGTGGCCAGGAATACGGTCCACATGAGCGAGGAACATCCCAGTGCTCTGTTCGTCTCGGTGCCCATGGAAGGGTTCCATGCGGACCCGTCTCGTTGATGGAGTCTTTCTGGTAGAATGGACCTCTGTCATGTGTAAATATGTAGTGAACCCGATTGGAGCGAGGGCTTGAACTCAGCAGGGCGAGGAATGTATGAATCCTCTTGGCTCATGCTCGGCAGGATGAAATCATCATGAGGCGAGCCTGTGTGGACAGGGGCGCCGCGAAAAAGCGAGCTGAAGTTTGGTGACAGGAGCTTGGACTTTTGGAGGCTCGGAAGCAGGGACAGAAGCATTTCGGCAGGCGTGGAACGTGGTGACCAGAGAGGAGCCATGAAGTTAGCTTTCAGTACACTGGGATGTCCCGGCTGGGATCTTGATACCATTCTGAACAAGGGGAAGGAATATGGATTCGACGCCGTGGATTTTAGGGGACTTCAAGACGAAATGGTGGTTCCCAGGGCCGAGGCATTCTCTGCAAGGCTGAACGAGACCTTGAAGAAGTTTCAGGGATCGGGGCTTCAGATCTCGTGTCTGTCCAGTTCGGTCCAGTGCGTTCCCAGGGACAAGGAATCCCTGAAAGCGTCCATGGATGAACTTCAATTGTATCTGGAGTTGGCTTCCAAAGTGGGGTCTCCCTACGTGCGAATCTTTGGCGGGAAGGGACCGGAGGGGAGTTCCCGGGAACAACGATTGGACATGGGGTCCAAGGTGTTGCACGGAATGGCGGAACTGGCGGGAAGACGATCGGTTCAACTGTTGCTCGAGACCCATGATGATTGGTGTAGCAGCAAGGACGTCAAGGCATTGCTTGCCGCAACGGATCATCCATGCGTGGGCGTGTGTTGGGATCTGCATCACCCCCATAAGTTCGGGGAGACGCCCAGGGAAACCTGGTCCAACCTCTTTCCCAATGTCTGGTATGTCCACGTCAAGGACGCCAAGATAGGCGGAAATGGCGAGGAGAAACTCTGTCTGGTGGGTGAGGGAGACCTGCCCCTGAAAGAGTTCTTGCTTGTTTTGAAGGAAGGGCGGTACCCGGGCATCTATTGCCTGGAATGGGAGAAACGATGGCATCCACAGATCGAGGAACCGGAGGAGGCATTCCCAAGATACGTGGAGCGTATGAAAACCTGGAGCCAGGAAATAGGAAAATAGGAAACCCATAGTCAAGGAATCGCATATGAATGGAGGATGTTCATGAAAGTCTTGAGTCTACTGTGTTTGATGGTGATCCTCTGTGTCGGGTCGGTGTGGGCCGATATCTTCGAGTATTGCGCCAGGGCTGATTCTTCCTATCAATGGAATGTCGCCTCGTCCATGGATTTGGAAGATGGAAGTCGGGTCGTGGATCTTCACCTGACTTCCCAGACCTGGATGGACATTCCATGGAAACATACGGTTCGAATGGTGATTCCCAAAGGAAGTGGATTTGAGCATTGTGGGCTCTACATTACGGGTGGCGATCCGAATGACAGGGATCTGCCCCACTTCAGGCTCGTTGCAGGCGCGACCCAGTGGCCTATCGCCACCGTCTACAACATACCCAATCAACCCCTGTTCGATGGACTGAATGAGGACGCATTGATCTCCTATACCTTTGTTCAATTCATGGAGACCGGGAACAAGGACTGGCCTCTTCTCTTTCCCATGACCAAGTCGGTGATTCGGGCCATGGACGCGATTCAGGAGTACATGTTGGGGACTGAAGAGATCAAGATCCAAGGTTTCCTCACCTTTGGCGCTTCGAAACGGGGATGGACCACCTGGTTCTCCACCGTGGTGGATCCCAGGGTAAAGGGGGCTGTTCCCATTGTGTACGACAACCTCAATCTCACCTTGCAGATGCCCCATCAGATCCAGGCTTTTGGCGCGTATAGTGAACAGATCGACGACTACAGCGAGAAGGGTCTGCCCGACATGTTGACCAGTGACCTGGGAAAAGAGGTGGCACGATTGGTGGATCCTTTCACCTACAGGAAACGGTCCACGTGTCCCAAGCTGATGATCATTGGCACCAACGACCGCTACTGGCCTTTGGACGCTCTCAACCTGTATTACAAGGATCTGTATGGGAAGAATTACATCCTCTATGTACCCAACAACGGGCATGGCGTCAACGATATGCCGCGGGTGCTCGGAGGGATAGGAGCTGTGGCCAAAATGGTGGATGGAACCCTGCCTTTCCCTGAGCTGAAAAGCGAATGCGTGATCAAGGACGGAACGGTCGTTTTCTTGGCGAGCGCAAAACCTGATCCTTTCGGCATGAGGGTGTGGATGGCAGAGGCTCCCACTCGGGATTTTCGAGATGCCGAGTGGGTTTCCGAAGAGATGACGAAGGTGGAGGAGTGCCTCTATCGATTCGAAATAGAAGTTCCTCACGAGGGGTATGGCGCTTTGTTCGGGGAGTATATCTATAAGATAGGTGAACGGAGCGCGATGCTCTCCACGAACGTGTATCTGGGTGGACCGGATCCGAATTCTGGAGAAATGGTCCTTCTGTCCCAGCCCTGAACGCTCCTTTTCGTTTCCGAGTCAACGTCGGGAGGGTCGCTCATGGATCGAATCTTGGATGCCTATATCTATCAGTATATCTTTGGCACCTTGATTTTTGGGGTGGGCATGATCTACGCGAGCCGGCAAGGCTATGTTTCCTTCAGAGGCGTTGGATTGCGCAACCTTTGTTTGATGTTGGGAGGGATTCTCTTCTTTGCCGCGTTGCAGGGATATCTGCAATACGCTCCCATGAAAGAGGCTCCTTCCGTGGCCTTCGAGGGGGATTGGGTTCAAAAGAAAACGGTTGGAACCAGCCTGGACTATGGAATCATGGTCTCCTATTTCCTCGTGATTCTGGCCATTGGAACCTATTTTGGCCGACGCCAGAAGACCGTGAAGGATTTCTTTTTTGGAGGCCAGCGTTTTTCCTGGTGGCTGATCACCTTCAGCCTGATCGCTACCACGGTGGGTTCTTACAGCTTTGTCAAATATTCCCATATGGGGTACGACTATGGTCTGTCCAGCAGCCAGACCTATCTTAACGACTGGTTCTATGTTCCTTTGTTCGTCTTTGGTTGGCTGCCTCTTCTTTACTTTGCCCGTATTACTTCGGTCCCGGAATACTTCGAACGTCGTTTCGGAAGATCTGTTCGAATCTGGGTGTCCATCTATATCCTGATCTACTTGGTGGGATATGTGGGGATCAATCTTTTTACCATGGGTCAGGTGCTTCATTCCCTTCTGGGATGGGACATCTTTTTCGCGGCCGTGGTGGTGGCTGTCATCTCCGCGGCGTATGTCACCTCGGGGGGACAGACGAGCGTGATCATGACCGACTTGTTCCAGGGAGTGATGCTTCTGGGGACCGGGATTCTGATTCTCTTTCTGGGGGCTCGCTTTTTGGGAGGATTGGATGCCCTTTGGTTCCATTTGCCCAGGTCGCATCGTCTGGCCTTCGCGAATTTCAATACCAACCCTTCCTTTCCTGGCGTGGGAATCTTCTGGCAGGACGCTGTGGCCAATACGGGTATGTTCTGGTTCCTGCATCAAGGAGCCATGATGAGGTATATGTCCGCCAGATCCATTCAGGATGCCAGAAAGGCCGCCATCGTGGTGCCATGGGTTCTGATGCCTGTCGCAGCTTGTGTGGTGGCCTCTGGAGGCCTGGTCGCTCGCGCTCTGGTTCACGCTGGGGCTCTGCCGCAGACTTTGAATGGCAAGGAAGCCTTCTTTATCGCCACAGAATTTCTGAGTCGTCCCGGTCTATTTGGCCTGATTCTGGCCGCTTTGACCGCCGCACTCATGTCAACGGTGGATACCTTGATTACGGCTATTTCGGCCATTGTGGTGAACGACTTCTATCGACCGTTTTTCCATCCAAAGGCCAAGGAACGGGATCTGCTTCTCACGGCGCGATTGAGTTCCGTGGGCGCCACGTTGACCGGGATCCTATTGGTCCCCGTCTTCATGAACTTCAAGTCCATTTACGAGGCCCACGGCGCGTTTACGGCGGCCGTGACACCGCCCCTGGTCATTACCCTTCTTCTGAGCGTTTTCTGGCGCCGGTTCACGCGCACGGCGGCCATATGGACCCTGGTGGGGGGAATGGCTGCCATTCTGTTCTCCCTGTTCTATCCTCAAGTGATTGCGCCCTTGGCCCATGGAATTCCCATGTCGGAAAGGGGCGATGGGTTTCTGGGAGGCATGAACCAGTTCAAGTATATGAGAAGCCTTTATGGCCTTCTGGTCAGCCTTGGAATCGGGGTGGTGGTGACTTTCTTGACCCGGGCGGAATCCGAGGAGCGAAGGCGTGGTTTGGTATGGGGCACGGTGTCGGATGCCATCCTGGGCTACAAAGGAGCGCCGGGCAAGGAAGAGGAAAGCCAGAAGGTGTTGGCAAGACCTTGTCGCAAGGATTCGGAAGCGTTTTCTGAAGGTCTGGGGAACCTTCCCCTGGTGGCCATCTCTTTGCCTTTGGCCGATTCGATCGAGGCGAAGGAAGGCGATCTTCTGTATGTCTCGGATTGTCGAGGCTGGTTGGGGGGGCTTCGTTCCACGCATGTGGTGGTAGGGGAAGTCCTGAGGTGCGAAGCCTCGTCCCTCATTCAGATGGGACCTGTGGCCTACGAGCTGGTGGTCAGTCCTAAAAGGACGAACGAAGAGGTCAAGGTCCAGAGATTGTATTGAAGGCTCTCGTGGCGCCGGGAGCCAAATCGGCATAGGCCCGGGACCAACTCGGCGTGATGATCTTCCTGTCCAAGGGGACCCTGGAAGCCGAGATCTCCACGTCCCGATAGATCCCCAATCCAACCCCTGCCAGAAGGGATGCGCCCAGGGCCGCTTGTTCCGTGAAAACGGTCCTTCGAATCGGAGCGCAGAAGATGCTGGCCGCTATGTCCGCCCAGAGAGGATTGGACATGCCTCCTCCAGATCCTGTCAAGACAGAAGGAGGCGAGCAAGTGTTCGGAAAATCTTCGGCGAAATCCTTGAGTTCCCAGACCACGCCTTCCATCACGGCACGGACCCAGTGGCCGAGACGGTGATGGGAGAGGATTCCAGAGAACGAAGCGCGTGCCTCTGGGGCATGCCGTGCTCCCGCAAGAAGAGGAAGGAAGAAAAGTCCCTCGGCGCCTGGAGGCACGGGTTTCGCGAGGTCGCAAAGACGGGCATAGGAATCCTCAGGGCCACGTGTATTGTACAGCACTCCGCATCCTTCCTGGATAAGATCCCTGAGCCATCTGAGAGCCGCGCCGCCGCTCAGTCCAGCCCCCAGAATGGAGAAACCGGATCCAGGGAAACAAAAGGAGATGAGCTTCCCTTTTCTGGCCATCTGGCTGGATTTTATGGCCACCTGGGAACTGGTGCCCACGTTGATGAGAAGGGATCCGTCGATCGAGGCCATACCGCTGCCCAGCATGCTTAGGGGTTGATCGCCTCCTCCCACGAACAGAGGCGTGCCCTGTTTCAGGCCGGTAGCCTCGGCCGTTCGCTGGGACACGACGTCCGCTTGAATGAAGCTTTCCAGAACCTTGGGAAAAAGGCAGGGATTCAGATCCAGATCCACGGCTGCCTCTACATTCCAGTCCCGTGCCTGTGTGTCGAACAATCCGCTGCTTGAACCGTTGGAAGGATCCGTAACACGTTTTGAGGTGGTGCCAAAGGATGTTCGAAGCCAATCTCCCGGAAGAAGAAGATTCTCGATTTCAAGGAACAGATCCTTTCGCTCCTTCTTCAAATGCCACGCGGTGGAAGCGAGGTAGCCGGTGGCCAATCCACAGCCACTTCTTTCCAGGAGCGAGGGGGCGAGTTCAAGCATCTCTCTCAGCATGTCCCTGGTGCCTCTGCCGTCCTCCCAGGTGATGATTGCAGTCGAGGGACGAGATTGGCGGTCCAGTCCGACCACGCCGTGCATCTGTCCAGAAAAAGCGATGCCTTTCACATCGCTCCCTGAAAGACCGGTTTCCCGTAAAAGTCTCTTCGTTGCTCGGAAAGCAAGATCAAGAACGGTCTTCGGATCTTGTTCCGCCCGGAATTCTCCCTTCTTCGCGTAAGGGATTTCCTCGGCGCGCACACTAAGAACTCGCTCCGCGTCTGTGTCCCACGCGAGCGCTTTGAGACTGCTTGTGCCGTAATCGATTCCCATGCAGATGGGCAAAGAGGCTACCTCGTTTCTTCGTTCAAGGGCAGGCCATGAAGAGCCCGCTCGAAAAAATCCACCAAGTCCTTCATGTGTTCAGGTCGCGCGAGCGCGTCGGTATGATGTCCCCCCTTCACTTCGATATATCGTTTGGGTTCCGGGCAGGCAGCGTATAGTTTCCTGCCTTGCTGGATTGGCACCACGCGATCCTGGTCTCCGTGAAAGATGAGGAGAGGGATTCCTTTCAGATGTTTCAGGGACAAACCAGGGCTATGATCTTCCGTGACCAGCCAGGATATACAAGGCCATGTAATCCAACCCAACAATGGGATTCGGCCATAGATGTCCCTGGCTACTCCTCGGTAAGAGATAAAGGTGCTGTCCACCGCAATCGCCTTCACGTCATGATTCCGGGCTTCTCCCACGGCGGCCAGAGCGATGGCGCCTCCCAGACTCTGACCCAGAAGCAGGATTCGATCGGGATCCACGGTTTCCATCCCCTGGACGTGCTCGATGATGGATTGCCCATCTTCCACGGTCCCTCGACGGGACGGCACCCCCTGGGATTCTCCGTAACCCCTATAATCAAAGACCACGAGATTGAACCCTTGGGATGGGAGCCAATGAACGAAGAGGAAATGGGTTGTCATGTTCTCTGCGTTGCCATGATAGTGAATCACGGTTCCCTTGGCGTCCTGATCCTCGGCTGGCACAAACCATCCGCTCAGCATGGTGCCATCCTTGCTGGGGAAGGTGAAGGCTTCGTATGACAATCCCATGTCGCCGGGGGTGCAATAACGCACCTTGCTGGGAAAGTAGAAGAGACGATTTCCGTGACCGCGAAACACGATACCTATTCCTAGGAGAAGGACCATGGGAAGCCAGGTGTGGATGATTCTGCTTTTATTCCAAACCGAGGATGCCATGCTAGCGCCCGCCTTCTTGCTTGTCAAATGGAGGGATGGAAGTTCTGGACATGGTGAAGCACCTCTTCCGGATCGTCGGTGCAAAGGGCCAGATCCACATCATGGGTGGAGATGCAACCATGGGCCAAGACCGTGTCTCGGAGCCAGTCGAGCATTCCCTTCCAATATTTGGATCCAAAGAAAACGAGGGGAGCGTTCTGCATCTTGTCTGTTTGCATCAAGATCCAGGCGTCGAACACCTCGTCCATGGTACCCAAGCCGCCAGGGAAGAAGATGCACCCTGAAGTGGCATATTTTACAAACATTACTTTCCTGCAGAAGAAGTAGTGGAAGGTGATCAGCAGATCAATATACTCGTTGGGGTCTTGTTCGAAGGGAAGCTCGATGTTGAGTCCCACAGAGGTGGATTTTCCCTCAAAGGCGCCTTGATTGGCGGCTTCCATGATTCCAGGTCCCCCTCCGGTGATGACCGAGTGGCCCGCGTCGGAGAGAAGCCTTGCCGTCCTCCTGGCCATGTCAAAGTAGGGAGAATCCTTCTCTGTCCTCGCTGAACCGAAGATCGAGACGGCAGGTCCCAGCTTCGCGAGTTTTTCGAAACCCGCGACAAATTCCCCCATGATTCGAAAAACTCTCCACGGATCCGTGGACGTGAAGTCCTGTCCCGGTGGTGTGGGCTTCAACAGGGCCCGATCGGCCATGGTATGTCGACGACATCTCTTCTTGTCCATTCTGCGCCTCCTTTGTCAATACGGCCATGTTGTCGCTGTGCAGGAACTGTCCGCATCGACCTTTCTCAATGGAATGCCACATGGAAGAGGATAGCATGAGCAGGGACGATCCCTTGCTGTTTGTCCTGCCGTCACGGAGCTTTTGCTCAGATCGGGTTCCGTGAAAGTTTCTGGCAAGAAGCCCATCCTGTGGTAGCATATCCGTTGAAAGGTATCACGTTTGGAGAAATGATTTCATGGAAGAGATGTGGATTCTCATTCGATGGGTAGTGGCCCTCTATGCCTTGAGTTTTTCCGTTTATCCCTTGGGCAGATGGATCTTTTCCAATACTCCGGATCGGGGGCACGCGGCAGGAAGGCTCTTGGGAATCTTGGTGCCTCCCTATATAGCATGGGTATTTGCTCATCTCCGGTGGGTACGCTTTTCTCGAGGAGGAATCGCGTTTTCCCTGATTCTTGTGGGCTGTGTCAGCTGGGGGCTTGTGTTTCTTGTTCGTCGAAGGAGGGGAGTGTTCCAGAGAGCGCCTCGATGGGCTGTCATCGCGGAGGAGACGGCTTTTCTGCTGGTCTTTGGGATTTTCGCTTTGATCCGCGCTTTCAATCCGGATATCTTCTGGAGCGAGAGTTCCATGGACATGTCCTTTCTCACCAGCTTGATGCGAACCCATTATATGCCCCCTCCTGATGTATGGTTCGCAGGGACCACGGTGAACTACTATTACTACGGTCATATGATCATTGCGTTTGTGGCCCATATCGCGGGAGTACCACCGCAGTTCGCCTATAACCTGGGTATGGCCACTGCGCCAGGCATCGTGGGGCTGGCCATCTTCTCTACCTTGTATCATCTGACCCGTTCCAAGATGGCCGGGGCTTTGGGGATTTTGGTCGCCCAGTTCATGGGAAACCTGGACGCCACCCTGTTTCTGGTGGCTCGATGGGTCAGCGCTGTGGTTCATCATCCCACGAGACTGAGGGAGGACACGTTGGGTCGGGTGGGACTTTGGCTGTCAGCCAAGGTGGCTCCTGAGAACGTTGCGCCGGAGAGCTTGCGATCTTTGGCTCAATTCGGCTTTTTCGAGATCAAACCGAACAATTGGCATTTTCGCTTCTTCAGAAGCGCCCATGAGGTGATTTCCAGCACGGTGCATGAGTTCCCCTTTTGGACCTGCATTTTCATGGATCTTCATGCCCACCTACTGGTCATGCCCTTGGCATGTACCTTGTTCTTCCTGGAAAGCTTTATCCTGGCGCGAGGGGCCAAGGAAGCCAGGGACTGGTCCTTGGCGCGCAGGATGAGCGCGGTGGCTGTCTTGGGACTGGGAGTCAGTATCCTTATCCCTACGAATAGTTGGGATTTTCCGATTCATATCTTGATAATCCCAGCGGTCATGGCGCTAGGCGCCTGGTGGCCAGGGCCAGGGTGGTGCTTGTCCCTGGCGCCTCTTTACGGTTCCTGTCAAGCCCTGGCGCGAAGGCTGGGCTCGTTTCTGGGATGGGTGGTTCTGCCCAGCGTTTGCATCCTCCTTTTGGCCATGCTCTATGCCAGACCTCATTTCAACCATTTCTACAGAACGGGCATGGGAATCGGGTTCTTGCCTGGCAACTTTCCCAGGACAGGGGTAGGTCCATTTTTGACCGTACATCTCTTCTTTCTGCTGGTGTTGGCCGTGACAGGCCTCCTGACCTTCGTACAGCATGGCGCGGAGTCAGGTTGGACCAGAAAACGGCTCGTCTGGAACTCGACAGTCCTGGTGCTCGCACTGGCGTTCAGTGTGCCTGCCACTCGGTTCGCCGGGCATCGCCTAGGTCCTTGGCCTGCTCAGTGGGCTGATATCCTTTGCCAGAGGGTGACCGGTATGGAGATGCCTGCTTCTCCTCGGCACCCCGGCTTGGTCACCGCCATGTCGAAGGCGGAGGGACTCGAAGCCAAGATGTTGAGATTCATGGTGGAATCGGGATTGTATGAATCCTTGACGCCCATGCCTCAACATCCTTTGCCTTCTTCGCCTGAGACGCGACGCAGTTGGATGCATTGGGCCAGCTATTTTCTGCGCCTGAACGATCTTACCAGCATGTCCCTGCTGGCTCCGCTCATGATCCTCTCTGTCATGCTCGTGGTTCTCAGGAGGGGCAGGTCCCGGGAGGGAATGGTCTTTGATTGCATGGCCTTGACCGCTTTGGGGTTGATTGCCATGGTGGAAGTGGTTTTCGTGAAGGACTTCTACCAGGGGGGGATCATGAAACGTTTCAATACTGTATTCAAATTCTATCTTCAAGCCTGGAATCTTCTCTCTATAGCTTGTGCAGGCAAATTGTATCTGGCCTGGAGAGGTTGGAGAGAAACCAGGCGCGTACCCTTTTGCCTGGCATGGATGGGATTCGGCTCTTGCCTGTTCGTTTTCTGCCTTTGCATGGTTTTCGTGCCTATGGGGCTTCAGGGAAGACGGCATAGAGATACCTATGGACGGGTGAAATTGCCGCCTACCCTGGATGGCTGGGCTTTTATGCGGGAAAGGGAACAGGATGAATGGGCGGGGATCCGCTGGTTCTGGGAAAACGTAAGTCGGGACCGGTGGCCTCCCCCCGTGATCCTGGAGGCCACGGGAAAGGATTATGACTACAGGATAGCGAGAATCTCCTCCCATACAGGACTTCCAACCTTGATTGGCTGGTGGAGCCATGTATCTCAACGAGATTACACCACCAGCATGAACAGGTTATATCCAGGGGATGCGGAACCGTTCGTCCCGTTCCAGGATGGCCGGAAAAAGGAACGAAGGCGGGTTCCCTTGGAACCTGTTCAAAAAGCGGTATTGACATTGTACGAGAGTCTGGATTTGAACCAGGTTTTGGATCTCTTGGTGGAACACAGGGTGGAGTACATCTATGTGGGAAAAACGGAGCAAGAGACCTATGATGCTGTCGGACTGCGCAAATTCGACAAGATCGATGGTCAAGGGCCTTGGAATCGAGTCTTCCAGCAGGGAAGGGTGAGTATCTATCAAGTCAATCCGAATCTCACAACTGCGGAACAGAGGGAGAGTCAGGATTTGAAGGGACTGGCCAGGCTGGGGATGAGCGAGGAAGAAAGGGAACGAATCGAAGATTCTATGGCAGAGCTTTCCACCCAGCAGGAGGATCATCGAAAAGAAATTCTGGAAAAGACACCTCCCAAGAACATGTTTGCCGGGGGAAGGGGAGAGTTCAGGGGGCAGTTCGATGAACCCAGAGGCATCGCGTGTAGCTTGGATGGAAGGATCTACGTGGCGGATTTCAGGAACCACAGGGTGCAGTGCTTTGACGAGGAGGGTCGTTTCCTCCTGGACTGGGGAGAAGGCAAAGGATCCAAACCCAATCAGTTCAACGATCCTTGTGCTATCGTGGTGACCCGGGAGGGCTGGGTCGCGGTGGCCGACACCTTTAACGATCGTATCCAGTTGTTCGATCGGGATGGGCGCTTCCTGCGAACCTGGTCCACCGCCGGGCATCCCAGGGGTCTGGCCATGGGACCAAATGGCTTGTTGCTGGTCAGTTGCGCTTACGGTTGCGTGGTACAGGCATTCGATCTTCGTGGGGAGTTGCAATACTCCTGGGGAGAAGGGAGGGGAAGCGGAGAGAAGCAGTTTGACAGACCCCAAGGGATCGTTTGCGGTCCTGACGGTTCGATCTATGTGGCCGATACCCACAACAGGAGAATCAAGCGGATCGCTCTGAACAGCGAGGTGCATGAGAATTTTCGCGTGGATCTTTGGAACGGACCCAAGGAACACAGGCTAGAGCCATATCTGGCTTTGGTTCCAGGAAAAGGTTTGTTGTGTACCGATCCAACGCAGGGCGACGTGGTTCTTCTGGATCAGAATTCCGGCGTTGTGCGACAGAGGTGGACGTTGCCCGAACTGAGATCCCCCATGGGGATCATCTATACCGTGTCAGGGAAGGTGTTCGTAGCGGACAGCGAAACCCATCGTATTGTGCGTCTCGCGCCAGTGGAAGAGGCGTTAGCGATCGATCGGGAGACCGCTGAGTCGAACATGGGGGAATCTTTGCGACCATGAGATCAGATCGGACCTGTACTTCTCGAGTTCTTCGCCATCCGTCACCTGGAAGGTTGGATCCAGAGTGGGAGCGGGATAGACAGGTTGCCATGCCCAGGCAAGCCTGGATCCCAGGATGTCTCCCATTTTGAGGAGATCTTCCAGTCCATGGAGTTTGGGATGCAGCGTGGTTCTCATCTCGGCCATATCGTCTCGTTCCAGGAGCAGGGAGATGGATCGTTCGATGCGGGCCCACTCTACTTGGGCTTGTACGACCTCTGGGTACCTGTCCGGGGAGGCTTTGAAATCCATGGAGATGAAATCCAGAAGATCTCGTTCCAAGCAATCCTGGAGAACTTCCGGTTCGTGTCCGTGGGTGTCGATTTTTGTCTTCAACCCAAGACCTTTCACGGAAGCCAGGAAATCCTTGAGTCCCTTTTGCTCCGTGGGTTCTCCTCCTGTGACAACGACCCCATCGATAAATCCGATCCTGTTTTCAATATCTTCCATAAGGTCTTTTTCACAGAGGGTAGGTAAATCCTTGTGTCGTAGGACCAGATCCGCGTTGTAGCAGTAAGGACACCTAAAACGACATCCCGCAGTGAACACGGTGCAGGCGATATGACCTGGATAATCAATCAGGGTTGTCCCGATAAATCCCTTGATGGTCAATTCAGATCCTTTTGAGACACGATAGATCTAATAGCTCAGGGGTCACGCAACAATAAGTTCGCATTCTGAGGAGGTTGATTGGCTTTAGATTTGGCCGCAACGACTGAGCGGATCCGCAGACGTATCCAAGATACGTTGAGGAATACGCGATGGAGACGCG
>Ga0114946_10000002_pt1 | contig 114087 bp, 87 predicted proteins | sample WalLakDeSediment_FD_88676 | JGI IMG/M metagenome (GOLD analysis project Ga0114946, IMG submission 88676) | Lake sediment microbial communities from Walker lake, Nevada to study Microbial Dark Matter (Phase II) - Walker Lake 11/02/13 Deep Sediment | ecosystem: Environmental > Aquatic >... | reverse complement strand
TTGGCCTCCCAGAAGGAATCCAAGGTTCCCACGTCCCTCCAATACAGTGGTTCTTTCCTGATCTCGTCATTGAAGCGGAAGGCGTACACATTCCCATCGCTTACCAGTCGAGGAATCACGTCTTTCCCAAAGTCATGGGATGTATGCTGCGCGGCGTCTTCTTCCAGGGCATGTACCAGACAATCCATGTCAAAAAGATAGATTCCCATGGATGCCAGGGCATGGTCGGGCCGGGTGGGACTTGGCGTTGGAACCTTCGGCTTTTCGGTGAACCCCGTGATCCGGCCGTCGGACTCGCAGGACATCACCCCAAGGGATCGAGCGTTGGACAAGGGTACCTCCATGGCCCCGATGGTCATCCGTGCCTGGGTTTGCACGTGAGAGGCAAGCATATATCGGTAATCCATCTTGTAGATGTGGTCTCCGGAGAGAATGAGCACGTGACGGATATCCTGGCTTTCGATGGAATACAGGTTCTGATACACGGCATCCGCGGTTCCCTCATACCATCGTTCGTCCAACCTCTGCTGTGGTGGCAGAGGAACGATGAACTCTCCCAATGTTGGCGACAGGAAGGACCAGGCTCCTCGCAAGTGCCTGTTGAGGGAAACGGACTTGTACTGGGTCAGGACCAGGATCTTTCTGAAACCCGAATTGATGCAATTGCTCAGCGTAAAATCGATGATTCGATAGATCCCTCCGAAGGGCACGGCAGGTTTTGCCCTGTCCCTTGTCAACGGATGAAGCCTTTCTCCCTTGCCGCCCGAAAGGATGATTGCCAGCACTTGTTCCATGATCATTCTTCCTGATCTATATTTTTACCAGACGTCGTTCATAATCCTTTACAGGGGTTTTCATCGAAAAAAATCCTCGTGTGGGCCATCGTTCGAGCAAACAGTCCCCCTGAACCACGAAATCCATGATGAAGCGCAGCTCCTCTCCCTGGCTGATTCCCAGATCCGCAAAAGAAACTCCCAGTTCCAAAATCTCACGGAAAGCCAGGTAGATCTGACCCGGGCCCGTCCATTCCCCGCTCGAGGAGGGAAGAATCAGATTTTGATCTGTCTCTCGGGCCGAACGAAGGGAAAGAGGAATCGTGGCCATGGCTTCGATGGGTCTGATGAAACGAAAGCGAATGCACGGATTTTTCCAATCGCTTCGAACCTCGTTCTTGTCATCAAAGTCAAGTCGAATCCAAAGATACTCCATGTCATGCCCGCAGTAGAGGTGTTTCGCGATGGAAGTTCCTGTCCAGTGTTTTCCAGCCTCTCTGGCCAGATCAAAACATGCTGCTTGCGTCCATTCCAAAGGTTCGCTTTCATATCCATCGAGTACGGGCTTCATGAAGCCCTTGCCTGGTCGAACAGGGGGGCAACTGCCCCGGGAGGAGATGGGAAGCCGAAGATAGGTGGGCAAGGGCAGCCCGATACCTTCGTAGACTCGTCCCAAATGTGCCCTGAAGATGAAATCGAGCGTTTCATCATATTCGGAATGAGTATCATATCCCAAGGATTGAAACCAATCGCTTCCTTGGGCCGCCAGAAGAGAATCCTTGGCCAGGGAGAGATCGAGTTCTCCCCCGGAACATCCATCTTCCACGGAACACAAGGCGTTTCTGGCCCGAACCAGGTAATCCCACGCCAGGCATTTGTCCCGTTCCCCAACCCAGGAATCGAAACCATGCTGCGACCAGGATCCAGGATAGATCTTTTTCAAGGTTCTGTCGGGGCGAAAATGGAGGAGATATTCCTTGACCGTGCAAGATTTCAAATAGGGCCTGTGAGCAAGCAGGTTGAAAAGAGAGTCGAGAAAGGATTTTCCTGAATCCGGGGAGCGTTCCCAGGGTTTGTCTCCATTCAGGACGATGGTGATCAAGGGGGGAACGGCTTTGTTTCCATGCTCCAATCTCACCTTTTCTATTCCTCGCAGAATTTCCCCAGAAGCTTGATCCGAAGGGATCTGAGGGGAGTCAAATTCGATGAAATCGGAAAGCCTCTTGTCTCTGCAAACAACAGCGATAGAATCGCCTGACCGTTCGAAAAGATACGGCCAGTACTGAGCCTCTGGTCCCGAGGTGAGGGATCGCACCAGAATCTCCTCGTCCGTGGCCAACCATTGGAAGCCCTCGGCAGCGACGACCTCGATCGACTCTTCGCTGATGGCAGCCTCAGGAGGCCACAAACCAAGGGGTGTCGTGCGAAAGATCTCTTCGTGTCTTTGTTTGGCTTTCCGAAGTTGAAGGGTCGCATCTTCTGGATATTGGTATGGATTCTGTGGAAGAGCCAGTCTTGGATGTGGCTGGCAGGCCTTTTCCATGTGACAGAGAAGAGGCAGGATGGGATGATAGTAGGGGCACGTGGTCAATTCGACAATGTCGGCCTGGGACAAGGCGGTGAGCTGGACGATGAAATCCGTCACGTGTTCCTTGTGCAATTGCAATAGAGCTGTCTTCTCTTCCTCCGTGAAATCTTTCCCCTTGGAGATGAGTTCTGCTACCCAGGGTCTGTCCTCTCTGAGGGAATAACCTGTCCAGGCCAGGTTGTGCCATACCTGGAGGTCTCTGAGATCCTGAACAGTATATCGACGGATCGCGTCGCTCAACTCCAGATCAGAGACGTGCGAACCTCGTCTTCTCAAGAGCTCCTCATAGCGAGGGTAAGAGGGGATCATCGTGTTCCAGTCCGCCATGAAAAAGGATCGAAGCAACGCGCGGGTTTGTGTCTCGTCCAAATCATGAGCAGGGATTTCGGAAAGATGATAAAAATCGTCACAGTATCTTGAGTCCTCCTTCCATCGGAGGATTTGATCCAGGAGAGAAGGTGAAAGATTGAAGCATTGCCTGATCTTCGGATGCCTGGCAGCCAGCCAAGAAAGATCCCTGATCGACCCCAAGGCGCAGAGTCTTGGCCAAGGCATGGGACACCTTGCATGCGGGGAGATGCTGTACGCCGGTTGATGAAAATGCCAAAGAAAAGTGATCCAGACCTCATTCATGACAGAGGTTTCCTCTCCTAAAAGCTTCCCGCGGAGCTGGAAGGTTTCCCGTCATGGTCTTCCAGCATATTTGGACCTCCTGATAGGTCTTTTCAAGTCCATTGCCGTTGTCCAATTCGAAGTGGGAAGAAGGGTAACTTGGGGGATATATTTCTTGAACACGTATTCTATTCGATGCGTCCGATTCATGCATGCCGGACAGGATGAGGCGCTGCAACCTGATCTCTCGAGGCGCCGTGACGACCACAAGATGATCCCAGAAAGGCGTCTCAACTTGACCAAGCAAAGCGGCCTCGACCAAGGCGATCTGAGATCCAGAGAGAAGCAACCCTTCCAGTCTCTGTGCGATTCTTCTCATGATTTCAGGATGCATGATTCGGTTCAGATCCTGAAGCGCATTCTCGTCCCGAAAGACATGTTCCGCCAGCTTGGCGCGATCGATCCCTTCCAGCTCGTTACGGATACTGTCCCCAAATCGGTTCAGGATCTCTCGAAATTGAAGCGTTCCAGGTTGAAGGACTTCCCTCGCAACTTGATCGGCATCGATGTGAGAGGCTCCCAGATCGCACATCATGTTGCAGACTGTGCTTTTTCCCGCGCCGATCTGTCCGGTGACAGCTACCGTTTTCAATGGACCTCCTCGCCCCTGGGATCGAAGCGTTTGACAGGCATGGACATGAGAGATATTTTGAAGCTAAGGCTTGCCCGCGTCAAATTCGGAGGTAGACCATGACATATGAAGAAATATCTGGCAAAGAATTTTCATCGAGTCTCAGGGGATTGAACGCGGACGAGGTATATGACCATCTGGACCTCGTGGCACAGGAATGGCGCCTCCTGGAGGAAGAATACGCCGATGCCACGAGCAAGATCAAAGACCTTACGGAGAGAGTGGAAGCGTATAAGGGACGCGAGAATGCCTTGCAAAAGACCCTGGAATCCATCGAAGGCGTTCGAATCCAGGCAGTGGAAACGGCTCAACGAGAAGGGGCTCTGATTCGCGCGGAGGCTGAGCTGGAAGCGGATAAGATCGTCAAAGCGGCGGAAACGAAGAAAATGATTCTTTGCGAGGAAATCAAGACCTTGGAAACCTTGTATGCCAGTCTTCGGAACCGATTCAAAGTGGTCTTGGACACCGTCTCGGATCTGATCAAGAGTCCCGAGGAACTCGGGGAGCAAGCCTTGTCTTCCTGGCGATCTTTCTCGGTAAAACCGGCGGAAACAAGGAACGAGGCCGAGGAATGAATCAGCCCCCAAGGGGGGAGGATCAGGCGGTATTGGATGTAATGGCCAAGCCTGGATCAGGCAGATCTGAATTGATCCGGTTGCGGGATGGATCGCTTCGCGCTTCGCTCAAGTCTCGACCGGTGGAAGGTCAAGCGAATGAGGAACTGGTCCGATTGGTGGGCAAGACATTGAAAATATCCCCATCCAAGATCCACCTCGTTTCCGGGCAGCGTTCGAAGCGTAAATTGTTGGCGATTAAGGGAATGGACAAAGAAACCTTGTCAGAGCTGCTTATGGTTCGTCTTGTTTCTCCAAAGGAACCTTGACATATCCTTCTCTGATCGCATGCAGCACCAATTCCTGGATGTTACGCAATCCCAGCTTTTTCATGATTCTGTATTTGTGGCTCTCCACGGTTTTCACGCTGATATTCAAAATATCGCCAACATCCTTGTTCCTGTGACCCTTCACGATGAGCCTTAGGACCTGTTCTTCTCTGGGACTGAGCAGAGATCCTGTATAGACTCTGGGTCGACCCACGCTACAGACATAGTCGTCCAGCATGGTTCTGGACACCGCGGGGCTGAGATAAGCCTCGCCCCGGGTTGCAGCATGGATGGCTTTCAACAATTCCTCGCTGGGACTGTCCTTCAAGATATAGCCCGAGGCCCCGGCCAGCATGGCTTCCCGAATGTGCTCTTTGGACGAATGTACCGTGAGAATGACGATGGGCAGATCGGGGAGTCGCTCTCTTATCTGTCGCGTGACATCGATTCCGCTCAAATCAGGCAAGCTGATATCGAGCACGAGTACATCGGGACACGATGCCAGGCAAAGTCGAATGGTATCTTTGCCTGTAGCGGCTTCTCCTACGATTTCCACGTCGCCACTAGATTCCAAAAGCCTCCTGAGACCTTGTCTGAGGATGGTATGATCGTCAGCCAGAAGAACCTTGATTGCTTTCACGTCTAAACCTCATTGATAGAATGACTCAAGAATACGCATACATTCATCTTAGACCGTCCTGAGATCCAGGTCAAGAGCCCGGGTCATAGTTGATGCCTTGATGCGTAAGGCCCTGTGCTTTGATGCTTGACACATGGAGTTTGGAACAGAGATAATAAAATGCTGTTGGCCCCATCGACTAGCGGTTAGGTCACCACTCTTTCAAGGTGGTTGCGGGGGTTCGAGTCCCCCTGGGGCTATGGGTCCATGGTTTCAAAGAACACGTGGATGATTCCTGGTGCTTGTACGGCGAGGACTGTCTTTGTGGGATGGGATTCTCGCAGGGTGGCGCCAAGCACCTTCTTGGGAGGGGGGCCCTTGAGCTCGATGTCACCTTCTTCTGCCGTCAGTTCGTGAATCACGATCTCAAGCAGGGAAGATGTGTTTCCAAGGGTTCTTTTCACGGAAGCCATGCGGATATGACGCATCTTGTGTACATACGATGAAGGCCTCGAGTTTCGGGTTGTCCAACTCCTTTTCGGGTCGGGCTTTTTTCAGACAACACAATCCCCCAGCGTCCATGCTGGCGATACGAACGAATTCTCTGCGATCCATCTCCATCCATCCGCTTCCCATCTCGAAAGGCCAGGACCGCTTTGCGATCTACTTGCCTTTTTCCAGAGGCTGCTCCTTCTCCTGGATATTGGCGCCAGCCTGCTTCACATACAGGTATCGTTTGATCTTCTGGGTCGGGGTTGTCTCGAAGGGTTCAGTCCGAAGGGTGATCTCATTCAATCTGGAGAACGCTGGGAGCTCCAGATTGACTTTGCGTTTGAGATTCTCGATATAATCCCTCACGAAGCGATCGTTCAAAGGCCGGGTTTCCCCGGATTCGTTTCCCGCGCACATCTCTTGGAGAATCGTTTCATCCAGATGGATCTGGGCCACGAGTTTTCCCTCGCTTTCACACACAAGAGCCTGCAAGACAGCCGGGTCTTGAAGCAGAAGTTCCTCCACGCTCTCGGGATAGATGTTCTCCCCGGAAGCCTTGACGATCACGTTCTTGGATCTTCCCTTGAGAAAGAGATATCCATCCTCGTCCAGAAATCCCAGATCGCCTGTCTTGAGCCACCCGTCCCGGGTGAAGGCATGGGCCGAGGCCGTTTCGTCATCAGCATATCCTGCCATGATATTGGGTCCGCGTGCTACGATCTCTCCTATACCCGTCTTGGGATCGGCGAAGAGCACCTTGACTTCCACCCCAGGGATGGGCAGTCCCACTGACCCCAACTTCACCTTGCCAAAGGGGTTGATGGTCAGAATGGGAGAGGATTCGGTCAGTCCGTAGCCTGTGGCGTATTGAATGCCAGCTTCCTTGAGGAAACGTTCCACCTCTTCCGAAAGACTGGCTCCTCCAAACATGAAGAAACGAAGGTGGCCTCCAAACAGGGCGAGAAGTCTGGCTCCAGCTTTCCTGTGGACCAGGGGCCTGGTGAAAGGAAAACCGAAGAGCCACCGCGTGAAGGTACGCTTCCTGATCCCGGGAAGGATCTGTTTCTTGTAGATCTTCTCCATGAGCAAGGGCACCGCGAGCACAGCCGTTGGTTTCACGCGTCCCATGGCATCCAAGAGTCTGGCAGGCGTGGGCAAACCTTTCATGTAATGAATGGAACTTCCGGCGGCGATAGGACACAGCATGCCTCCCGTGGCTTCGAAGGTGTGCGAAAGAGGCAGGATGGAGAGAAAACGATCGTGGTGATCGATGGGAAACTGCTCGATGCTGTGGAGTACATTGGACGTGATGTTTTCGTGCGTGAGGATGACGCCCTTGGAATTCCCCGTGGTGCCTGAGGTGTGGATGATGGCGGCCACATCCTTGGGGGAAGGACGCGGAAGGCTTTCGAAAGGCATAAAGGAGGATGGCTTGCTGTCTGTGTCTTCTCTTCCTCCCACAAGGGAAAAATCATCCAAAGAGAAGATGGCGCGGAGATGTCGCGACGCGGATCCTTCGATCTTTTCCATCTGTTTCTGCGCCACAAAGGCTGCCGCGCATCGGGAGCGATCCAGAATGGCGTGTACTTGTTTCCTGGTGAATCCCGTGAGAATGGGGATCGCGACACGGCCCATGGAGACAAGGGTCAGATAGGCGTGCACCCAGGATGGACTGTTGTCTCCCAGGAGGGCCACCCTTTCCCCCTTGGAAACCTCTTGCGCCATCAGAAGGCCTGCCAGGGACTCCATGATTTCTTTCATGGCCGCATAGGAGCAGGGGGTCTCTCCCGCGTAGGCCAGGGAAGGCAAGGAAGCATGGAGATCGAAGGTGCGATCCAGCAAGGAGCGAAGGGTCGGTTCCCGAAGTTTCACGAGCATGAATCATTCTCCTTGTCCCATCTTGTCATCGAAGCTGCTCCATACATTCGATCGTTGCGGCGGCGATGGTTTCATTGTCTCTCTCGGGCATGATGGGATGAATGGGCAGGCATACCAGTCGACCGCCGATCTCGTTGGACAAGGGCAGGTCTTGGCCTGGAGTTCTCTGGCGCAGGAAGCCGCGGGCTTGATAACAGGGAGGATTGGCCACAAGGCATTTGATGCCATACTCCTTCGACATCATCTCGATGAAGAGGTCCCGTTTCCCGCCCGCCCAATCCTTGGGAAGAAGACAGGTGTAGAGGTAATAGGTGTGCTTGCATTCTCGGGGTTCGAATGGCAACTGTAGTCCCGGAACATCCGCTAGCATCTCGTTGCGCTGCCGGGCCAATTTCCTCCTGGCATGCACGAAGGTATCCAGTTGGCCCAGTTGGACCGTTCCTACGGCCGCTTGTACCGGAGTCATAACGTAGGAAGATCCCCATATGTCGGTTTCGGTCCCGTAGAAACGAGAAGAACGAACGAAGGCCGCAGCGTTTTCATCGTCGGTGGTGACCATGCCCCCTTCGCCCAGGGTGACCATGTTTTTCATGGTATGAAAGGAGAAAACGGTCAAGAAGCCTTTTTTTCCGATCTTGGTTCCCTTGTATTCCCCTCCCACGGCGCGCGCGGCATCCGTGATCACGGTCAAAGGGCCATGCTTGGGGTGGGGGTGGCGTTGGGCGATCTCGAGATAGTCGTCGACAGGACAAGAAAGGCCGTTGAAGTGGACAGGAAAGATGGCTCTGGTGCGAGAGGTGATCCGTTTTTCCACGTCGTTGGGATCCAGTTGCAGGGTACGGGGATCCACTTCTCCCCAAACGATCTGTCCTCCGGCGCCGACCACAGCCAGCGGGGACGCCATAAAATTGATGGCCGGGACAATGACCTCGTCTCCAGGCTCCAGTTCGAGGTATTTCATGGCCAGGTCGAGTCCTGGGCCAGCGCTGTTGAGGGCTACCGCGTGTGCTGTTCCCGCGTATCGAGCGAAATCCCTCTCAAAATCCTGGATAAGGTGAGAACGTCCAAAACCCACGGTCACATCCTCCTGTGCCGTTCTCATCACGGAGACAGCGGCATGGATCTCCTGTTCCCCATAGATGCTTCCCAACCTGGGTTCACCTTCCCAGAGGGTTTTCAACTTGCCCTGACTCAGGATCTCTTTTCTGTGTTTCTCATCGATCATGAAGAATTCCTCTCTTCACTCCAGGGGCAGGGACACGGGACATCTTTCCTGGGCGGACTTGTAGATGGCAAGAATGATTTCCACGGATTTTCTGGCTTCTTGTCCATCCACCAGAGGTTTCTCTTGGGATTGAATGGCGCGCAACGCATCCTCGATCTGTAATTGATGGTTCTGATAGCCAATGGCAGCGGGATCAGCAGCTCCTCCCCCGGTCTCTGTGGCGTTGTCGTGAAGCTGTCTTAGATCCTCGTCTCGATCGGTTTCCTCCCTAAATCGCCAGCATTTGAGGCTTTCCTCCTCCACGATGGCCGTACCCTGGGAGCCGCAAACCTCTATTCTCTTGAAGAATCCAGGAAATACCGAGGTGGCGCCTTCAATCACGCCCAGCGCCCCATGGGTAAAACGAAGGCATGCGACCGCCGTATCCTCTACCTCGATTCGTTGATGAACCAGGGTGCTTGTGAAGGCTTGCACGCTTTCTACGGGCCCCATGAACCATTGGAGAAGATCAATGGCATGAATCGATTGGTTCATGAGTGCGCCTCCCCCATCCAGGGCCCATGTGCCTTTCCATTCGGCTCCGTCGTAATATTGCTGGGTCCTGTGCCATTTAACATAAGCGCTTCCCAGGGTGAGCTTGCCGAAACGTCCCGAATCTATGGCTTCCTTGACCAGTCGATTGCAGGGAACGAAACGGGAGGGGAAGATGCCCGTGAGATGGACCTTGGCCTGTTCGCAGGCATCCAGGATGGCGTCGATCTTCTCCAGGGCGACTTCGATCGGTTTTTCCACGATCAGGTGTTTACCTGCCCTGGCTGCCGGAATGGCTGTCTCTGCGTGTGTTCCGCTGGGCGTACAGACGCAAACCACGTCGACCTCGTCCATGGAAAGGAGTTCCTCCAAGGAAGAGGCAGCCTTGCAACGGAACCTGTCTGCCTTCTGTTGTGCCAGTTTCGGGATTCGGTCCACGAAGGCTACCAGCCTGGCTTGGGGGATTTGCTGAATGGCCTTGGCATGGAACTCCGAGATCATCCCGCTACCAACGATTCCAAATCCGTATTCTTTCATGATCGTTTCGCCTTCCCTTGCCCTCTTTGGGATTTTCCAGTTCAGAAGCTAACATACTCTTGGGTCTGTGCGCCAGTCCAGGACGGCGATGGGAACGGAGCCTGCCAGCCCTGACCAGCCGGTAAATTCAGTGAACCCGATCCAAACGCAGCCCTTGGCGGAGAAGAGACAGAGATGCTGTTTTCGAACGGTTTGAAAACAGCATCTCTGTCTCCTCTTCCCACGACGGTTTGTCTCTGGATCGCTTTCACTGAATATTTACACCAGCCGTGTGACAGATCTTGACGGAGATCAGGCAAATATGGATAATAAAGAATTCGTTGCCATGGGAGCTTTTTGTAAAGGAGTATGGTTTGCCCCAGACGCGCCAAGCAGAAAAGAGACTGCGACAAAGCAGAAGACGTGCCGTTAGAAATCGGGCCACACGATCTCAATTGAGAACTCTCGAGAAGAAGGTACGAGAGGCAGTAGCCTCGGGGAACATGGACCAGGCCAGAACGGAGCTGCGTTTGTGCGCCGTAGCGTTGGATTCGGCCGCGAGAAAGAGAAGAACCACGAAGAACAGAGCTGCACGAAAGAAGTCCAAATTGGCCAAATTGGTCAATGCTCACACGGCCCAGGGAAGTTCAAGCCTACATTGACGGGGTCATACCCAAGAGATCGAGGATCCACATCTCCACCGTGGTGGAAGGTGGTGCCAGGGACCGTTTGAACCGAAAATCCCATTCCCCCAAGGCTCTGAGACGACGATGTACTTCTTTGGGTGACAAGGCTTTCGCCTGTTGGATGGCTTTACCCAGGAAATAAAAAGGGATACCCGTTCTTTCTCCGATCTCTTTGTCCGTGGCACCGATGGAGAGTAGATGCTGAATGGTTGCCATTCGCCTCATGTGCCACGTGATGCTTGCCAGAAGTGCGGCGGGAGCCTCTCCTGACCGAAGAATCTCATGGGCCAGCAGAAGAGAACTGCCCAGATCTCCTTCCGCGAGGGAATCGCCCAGGGCGAAGGTGCTGGAATCGTTCAGGGAAGATCCGACGGCACGAACGTCTTCCAGGGTTACCTCCTCTTTGTTGCCCACGTACAGGATGATTTTTTCGATCTCGTTGCGAAGCTGGATAAGATCCCCAAGGGTCTTGGATGCAAGGGCCGAGCAGACTTCTTTCGTGGCGCGTTTGCCCCGGCCTTGGATGCCTCTGGATGCCCAGGATGTCATTTCGCGAGCCTTGACAGTGGATGCGTCCACGATGAGACCGACTCTTTCGATGGCTTTTTCCAATTCCTTGGTCAGTGTTTTCGCGCTCGTGATTTGCAGGAGAAGGATGTTCCATTCGGCAGGATCGGAGCAATAGGTGGTCCACCTGCTCATGTCCTTCTTGTTGACCCTTTCCATGCGACGCACTCCCACCAGGCGGCGAGAAACCGTCATGGGACAGGTGTTCAGGGTGGTGAGTAGTTCCAGGGAATCCGTTTCCCCTCCCCAGTGATGGATCCGCTCAGCTTGGTCTTCTCGCTTCTCCAGTTCAGCCTCGAGACGAACCAGCCCCGCATCATAGAAGAAGATTTCCGGACCGACGAAGGCCACCAGAGAGGGGAGATTTCCGGAACGCAGGGTCTTTTCCCATTCAGAGAATTGGATCCCTTTTTTCAAGATTCACCAGGCCATAAGGATTTCATGCACGATTTCCCTCGCCATTTTCTGTGCGATTTCCTGCTGTGCGTCTCTTTCGCTGCTTGCCAGAGATCCGAAAACCTGGTGGTCAAGGGTCTGCCTGATCGATTTGGGGCCTGCGATGTATTTCCCTGTCTGAAGGTCTTTACAGGAAAAATCAGCCACCAAGATCATTCGAAACTGGTAAATCCCGTCATCCGCGCCGTAACTGAGGGCACGGCGGTTGTAAGACCTGATCTTTCCCTCAATCACGCAATCCGGTCGAGTGTCGGAAACCTTGATTCGCCCATCTGAGGCAAAGGCTTGAATCAAATGACTTGTCAATGCTGTTTCGAGTCCGATTTCCATCGTGTCGTTCTGAAATTGAGTCACGCGAAACGATTTCACGTGATCAGGCAGGGTGGTTCGAAAAGTATAAGCGCAACCCATGAGGGCAAGCAACAGGGATATGGCCAGGATCTCACATGTTCTTCGGGGCATTCACTTCCTCCCTCCCTCGTTTTTCGAGAAGGACCAAACGTTGTCTCGCTTTTTCTGCCCAAGGCGTTTCAGGGAAATGGGCCGACACCCTGGCATAGGAGAGACGGGCGGCTTTCCATTCCTTCCTTTTTTCGTAAAATGCTGCCGTACTGTAGGCTTGACGGGCTTTTCTGTCAACCAACTCATCTCTCATGGTCAAGGCTTTTTGTCGCAGGGGACTCTCTGTATAGATGGACAGAAAATCCGAAAGACGGTTCAACGCGATCTGTGTCTGTTGTTGATCGTACGGGTAAGGTCGAGCCTGGCCGAATTCAATCTCACAAAGCTTGAAATAGGCGTCATCTCTCAATTCGCTGTAAGGATAGCTCTTGAGAAGACGTTCGAACGCCACCTTGCCTTCAGGCCAGTCCCTGTTCTTAAGATGAATTTGACCTGCAAAATATTGAAGTTGATCTCCTTGGGGTCCGAAGGGGCAGAGCCTCAGGGAATGCTCCATGATCTCCAGGGAGCGATGTCTTCTGTTGGATTTAAAGAAACCATCCAAAGCCCCTTCCTTCCAGAGACGCATCTCCTGGCGACCTAATTCCCCTGCCAGACGGGCGCTCTCCTGGGTCCAATGTCTCTCCCGTCCATCCTCCTTTACAGATTGAGAAAACGCATCCATGGCCTTCAGCGTCTTGCCTCTCCTGAGCCTGCATTGTCCTATGGCATGCCAAGCGGACGCCTTGAGGGTGGCTGGGGCGCGAGGGTGTTCCTTCAAAAAGGCCTTATACGCCCTTTCCGCGCGCTTCCATTCCCCCACGTCCATCCATCGTTGGCCTTGACTATGGGCTCTTTGAATCTTGAGAGAATCTGCCGCATCGCAAACACTCATCGTCCCAAGAAGCAACAGGACCCCCCAAAGCACGGACCTCTCTGGTATTCGGTGGGTCATTCCTCTCTCCACTTCGTGCCAATCATTTTCCAGTTGTCGAGCTGCCAAAGCACCTTCTTGACGCCTTTCTGGTTGCGAATCGCGTTCTCCATGGCTTGAATCGCATTACCACCCAGAGGTTTTGGAGAATCCGATTTGGAGAACAATTTGCCTCGAAGATAGACCGTGCCTCCATGGCTGGATACATATACCTGATTGGAATCCACGAAAAACTGAGCGAGAATATTGCGTACATTGCTGTTCATGGCCATGTCTTCAGCGCTCATACATGACTCCTTTGATAATGATTATATTGCTACAGTCTCCATAGCTTATCATTGCCGCAAATTGGGAGCAACACTCGGTACGACATCGGGGGGTTACTGAAAGTTTGCCGAGTCCGTTGGAGCGATCGAACCACCATATTGAGCTTGATCGGTAAGGATGGAAGCCACCGGCACATCCCTTGGACCCATGGGTACCAGTTCCTCCATCTGTTCCTCATAGGCCAGGGCTATCGTTGGAATTCCAGGGCATGTGGAGAGGAGCCTGTCGTAATATCCCTTTCCGTGACCTACTCGTCCTCCGGCATAATCAAAGGCAATGCCGGGAACGATGATGAGATCCAAGGATTCAGGAGACAGGGATGGATTCCTGGAAGGATGTGGTTGCGCAATTTCCCAAGGACCATTGGACATCTCCGAAGGGTTGGATACCCGGCAGGGCACAAGGATTTCATGTTCTCTGTCTACATAGGGGTAGCTGATCGTCTTGCCTTGGGAAAGCGCCCAATATACGGCTTCCTCGGCCGAAGCCTCCTCGATCATAGGAGAGTAGAAAAGGATGGAGGAAGCGTACTGAAAGGCAGCATGTGCCTTGAGGCGGCGTCCAATTGTCTCGTTCTTCCCTGTTCTGAGCCTGATTCCTACGTTGCGTCGCTGGGAACGTTTGTATTGTCGGCAGGCGGATTTGGCGGAGAGCAGGCTTCCTTCATCCAGTTCAAGATTGCGGTGGGCCATGATCAATGCCGTGTCTCCATTCTCGTAAAAGGTGGTTTTTTTACGATGGACATGCCATCCGCTCTTTATGTACAGATTGTATGCGGCTCGATTCTTCTCTCTTACCTCCAGATATCCTCCAATCAATCGATCCTCTCTGAGAAGATTCATGACTTCCTCCAGAAGGGACCGCGAGATTCCTTGTCTTCGATTGCTGGGGTCTACCGCGAGGCTGATCAGGTGTCCTTTTCTGGATTCCTGAAGCAAGATGGCGTATCCCATCGCGACATTGTTTCGGTCCAGGGCCGTCAGAAAGCGGACGTTGTTCTGGTTCATCAGGGCGCGCAGCCGATTCAAGGACGCAGGATAGGAAAAACTGGAACGTTCTATCTCGAGAATGCGGTCCAAATGGGAAGGTGTTGTCGGAACAATTTGAAGAGGAGTCACGTTTCCGCTCTGGAAGGGTCGCTCTGGAGCAATTCCCTTGATTTCGTTTTGGCCGCTTCAGCTGCTTCTGTGTCTCCCAGATCTTCCAGGGCCCTGGCAAGGGTATTCCAGTACTTTCCATTGTTGGGGGAAAACGCCGTGGCTTGCAAGGCAAAGTTCTTTGCTTCCTCTGCTCGCTGATCCTCCACCAGCAACCAGGCTAGGTTGTTACAGATTCCATGAAGGGAAGGGGAGAGAGCCAGGGCTTGCCGATACAGGATCTCGGCTGTTTTCTTGTCGCCCTGATCGTACGTGATATCCCCCTTCAGGGCGAGCGCGGTCGCGTTCTGGGGATGGTAGTGTAGCAGGCAGTCTGCCACCTCGTTCGCCTCTTTGTGTTTTTTCTCAATGAGGTACGACAGCGACAAGAGCTGCAGGGCATTGGGATCGAAGGGGTCGGCTCCCAAAATCCGTTTCACGACCTTCTTGGCCTCTTCGTTTCTTCCCAGACGCAGGTGCAGAGACGCCAAGGGGAGCTGAACGGATTTGGAACGAGCCTGGCTTTGAGAGACCAACTCCAATCTCTGAATGGCCTGTTCCAGTTCCCCAAGATGTTCCAAAACGTTGGCCAATTCCAGGTGTGCTTTGACGAACTGAGCCTGGATGGGTACGGACAAGTATAGCTCATAGAATTCCCTGGCCTCCTCCCATCTTCCCGAGGCAGCGAGATGTCTTGCCAGTTCGATCTGCGCGGTTCTGGTCTTGGGATCCAGCTCCATTGCCCTGTAAAATAGGGCCTCGCCCTGATCGTGATCGCCCAACCGCAGGTACAAGGGTGCCAGCATCAAGAGCTGAAGGGGCGATTTCTCGAATTCAACGACCATGGTATTCACAATGGTCAAGGCTTCTTGTTTTCGTCCCAAGCGGACCAGGCAGTCCACCTTTCGCAATTCGATAAAGGGGCCTCCTCCCTTCCTGTGGAGTTCGTCATACAGCTCCAGAGCCCCTTCGTAATCTCCCAGGGATTCCAGTTGATTTGCCAGTTGAAATCTTGCCTGAAGGCGAGGCGATATAGATTGCCCCATAGCGCTCTCAGGGGCCATCTTGCTGTATTGCTTGAGTCGTTTCAGATCTTCCTTGTGGTTTCTGAGAAGGTCCAGATCGGCTCGCGCGGCCTGTTTGTCCGCTGTCCACCAGCCAAGGGCTGTTGGATTCTCCAGATGGCTGGACCCCAGAAAGGCATAGTTGCATTCGGGCAATTCATCCAGTGAATATCCGCTGGACCAATAGACAATGGAGCGCAAAGGTTTTCTGTAGCGTTCCGCCGTGCCGTAAAGGACAGTCAAAGAGATAGAAAAGACGGACAGAAAGACTACACCCTTTCCTGAGAGTTTAGTGTCCATGGTGTCTACTCTCCATCCGGGCCTATCATCCTAGGTTCTCTTTCCTTATCCAACCTCTTGTATAACACACCGAATCCCGAGAATCTGGGATCCAGTTGAAAACCAGGCACGTGACTCTTCTGCAGATACGTCTGCTTCCACCTGTCCGGGTTTTCCGTGCCCGGATACATCAGAATACTCGCGGACAAATAGAGGTAGCGGATCTCTTCCCTGTCTTCGCACAGGGCGGCAAGTTGCCCTATCCCCAGAGGAAGCCATACGGTCTTCCTGTCGCAATGCCAGGCCAACGCGAAGGGAACGTCTGTTGCGACGACAGCCTCCTTTTCGATCTTATCCTCCAAGAGTCTCAGATCTCCGTCCATCAGGGGAGGGAAAGGAACCTGGGTGGCAAAGACGCTTCTCAGAAGGGGAAGGGCGATCAAAAGGAAGCAAAGAACACAGATGCCGAGGGATGAAAGGTTATTTTTCATCCCAAAGGAAACTTCTGTCTTTGTTCGGGTGGATTGGAACAGGTGGATCATGAGGGACGCGGCGACCAAAGCGATGGGTGGAAAAAACAGAAGAAGTCCATCCGTCCCATAGGCGAAGAGAGAAGCGAAGGGAATATAAATACACAGACTAAGGAACGTCAGGGATCTCAACCTCTTCATCTTCTCTGGCAATCCCTCCTTGAACCAGGACGCGAAAGCGAGAACCAAAACGATCCAACTCCAACGTCGAGGTAGATCCAAGGAAAAGTCCAGCGAAAAACGCAGCACTCTGTTTAAGACCTGAATGGGATTGGACAGGAGAAAGTTTTTCAAGGAGAAGGGTTCCGGGGAAAATTCCCGAATCGTCTGTAATCCCAGATGGGTTGCCGTGAAGGTGGACAGATCTACCCATCTGAGTGTGCCCCAGGGACGTCCTGTCACGGACAGGTTTCTGAGAAGCCACGGGCTTGTGGAGAGAAGAAAGCCTCCCAATAGAGCGAGGGCTATAACCACGCACCTTTTCGAACGCTCTCGAAGGATAATATAGATGAACCCGGCGACCAGAAATGTCGCTGAACCGTACATGGCCAGAGCGGAACCTCCCATGAAGATTCCGGCAATCAAAGCGTCGATAGGTCCGGGTTTGTCCTTGCTGACCAAAGTGGCCCAGGAGAGGAAGGCCAAGAAACAGGCCAGTGTAATTGGAAGCCCGGACGAGGACGCGAGAATCATTTCCAGATGGAGCACGATCATCAAGGTCGCCAGACACGCGGTGACGAGACCCCCTGTTCTGTTTCCCCAAACGAGCAGAGCGACGAGAAGGAAAACAAGAAACAGACTGGATGTTACGGCAACGGTTTTGTCATTGGTTTCCATGACGCGCAGAACCATGGACAAGACGCAGGGAAAAAGGGGAGGAAGGCTCAAATCGGGGAGCGGCCATGTGGCCTGCGGATATTGGCGCAGTTGCAGGGGACGAGCCACCGAGGTCGTGAATCCTTCACCGCGGCTCAGGTTTCTGGCCACCTGAGCAGAATCCAGACTTTCACTGAAACGCAATTCCTGTAGACCCGGTGAGATCAGAACAGTGACCAGGATCATGAGAATCGCGAGGATCAGGATCGCTCCGAGCGTAACGAGTGCCTGTTCGGGTTTGCCTTGTTCTTTCCTTCCTTCGGATCGCGACGGCATGAAATTCCCCTTGTTGCCTGAAGATGAGATGTCATCAACCAAACCATGGGCTGAATGTATGATATCAGAGGCTCAATCGGCGCGGCAATTGCGAGACAAAGCTTGTCTGGTATGGATGTTCACTGAATGTTCACTTTGCTGTTTACCGTCTAGTTTTCCTTGAAGGAAAGATTTCCTCTTTCCTTTGCTCCACTTCCTCTGGAGCCATAAGGCCCAAACCAGCGGTCATGACGGTGCGAACCTCGGGGTTGTTTTCCAGAAACGCCTCCACGACGATCATCCTGTCCGATCTCATCACGGCTCTCAGTCCAATGGGATGTTCTGCTTCCAGACCCATCCCAAAGTCCAGGATGCCGGTACCCAGGTGTTGGTTGGCCTCATATTCGATCCTGTCTCCCGCGCAAAGAGAGATCGTCAGTTGTTTCTGTCCATTCCTCGCTGTACAGAGACGTCCTCGTAGCACGGTCTCATAGGGCAACTTCACCCCCTCAGGTACGATCGTTTCAGTGGAGCCGCCTCTCAGTCTGAGTCGGATCGCTTCCCCGGAGATTTGAGGCACATGTGGCGCACGAGACAAATCGGATATTTCGGCGAAGTGTTGAAAGACCGCACCCTTGACCACGGATTGTGTGGGATGAAGTACCTGGAGGGCGGGCAGGCCCAAGGCCTTTTCCAAGGATTTCCTCAAGGTCCATAGCTTGCTCATGCCTCCCACGATCAACAGATGGTGTAGATCTTTCGGACGAAGTTTTCCGCGTTCCAACGCGGTTTGAACCGGACGATGGATGGATCGATCCTTGCTCGGATCGAGTAGTCCTTGAATCGCGTTGAGGAAGTCCCCATAACTCAGTTTCACCCGCACCGGCTTTTGCAGGCTTGGATGCCTGATGAACAGGGTTTGCAGGGTGTGGGGATGGGCCTGGATCCCTTCCGCTTCCGCGTCCATCTCCAGGGAGGAAAAGTCCAGTTTCAATTGTTCCGATTGATAGAGAAGCTCCGCTTCCAGACATTCCTTTTCCTCAGGATCCAGGCGATCCGTTTCGACTCGGCTCATTCGTTCCACCGTGTCTTGAAGCAGGAAACATATCTCCCGATCGAAATCCTGTCCTCCCAACGCCTCAAAGCGAGAGATAGAAAGCAAATGGACGTTTTGAGACAAGGATCCGATTTGGGTGTCTTCCAGTCTGGCGATGGTAGCATCCGTGGTGCCTCCACCACAATCCAGGATCATGAGGTTTACTCCCCGGCCTGGATCGAGGATTCTCTGGGAAATACGGCGTCTTTTCTCCATATGGATATAGGACAGAAGGGCCGCGACAGGTTCGTCCAGCAAGGCGTGTTCATCCATGGCAAGTCCAGCCAGAGATGCCGCGTTGATGAGGTCCTTTCTTCGCGCGTAACCGAAGGATGCAGGCGTCGTGAGGATCGCTCCGGTGATTCGCGCGTTGAGATCCTTCTGTAACTGGAGGCGAAGCCGCCGCAATACCATGGCCACGAGGTCAGAAGGTTTGTATGGGGTCCCATCCACCGCAAAGGTCTCTTGTGTGCCCAAGAGCTTTTTCGGATAGGGCACGAAGCGGGAAAGGCATCGTCTTCCGAGTCGTCGAGCTCTCCTGCCCACGATGGCTTGTCTGCGTCCCTCTTCGAAATAGATGGAGGATCCCATGGATTCCATGGAGGCTCCGGTTTCATCCAGGGCAAATCGAACCACCTGAGGTGTAATGGATCTTCCTTTGGGACTGAGCAGGCCCCAGGCTGCCAGGCTGTTGGTTGTTCCGAAATCAATCCCGATGAAATATTTCCTGCTAGGCATGGCGAATGGATGACGCTTTCGTGACCACGGAAGCATGTTCCATGGCGCATATATGGAGGGAACGACAAGAGGGACAACAATACGAAGGGAGACCCCTTGTTTCCCTGGAAAGACGCCGTTCACATGAAGAAAAGCTAAAACATCGAGGACAGCAAACGTATCCACGTTCCGAAAGAAGGATCGCTATCCTGTTGTCCTCAGATTCGTTCGTCTGCATGGGGGCGTCGTCCAACCTCATCTCCGGGGGGATGGATTCGTAACATTCCATCGATTCCGCGCAAAGAGAACAGCAGGTGGCTATGATATTTCGTTCGCCGAGGATCCATCGGCGCAAACAGTCACTGTGATGCTGACACCGGGGACAGCAAATCCTCTGGTTCATTGCAAAGGTTTCATCCACGTCCACCTCCATGGAATCCTAATGTCCATGATGTTAGATTGTCATAGCGACTCGACAAATGCAAGGCTTTTGCCTGAACCCTTAGGGTTCACTGACAGCTCACCTTCGTCTTTTGGAACTGGATTGCCATGAAGAACTCGCAGGCCATCGTAATTCGGGATTTAGCCAAGAGATATGGGAACAAAGATGTGCTTCGAGGGGTCAATGCCGTTCTGGAACGAGGGGAGGTTCTGGGCTACATCGGGAAGAATGGAGCGGGAAAGAGCACGACGGTCAGGATTCTCACCGGGATATTGGGGGACTATACGGGACAGGTGGAGGTCTGCGGTTATGATGTGGCGGAAAACCCGTTGGAGGTCAAACGTTGTCTGGGGTATGTGCCGGAAAGCCCAGGGATCTATGACACGCTGACTCCCCTCGAGTATCTCACGTTCGTGGGCATGACCTATGGCTTGAAGGAAAGATCCGTACAACGTAGAACTCGCGAGATGTTGGGATCCTTGGGTCTCTCACAGGAGCTTGACAGGCCGATGATGTACTTTTCCAAGGGGATGTGTCAGAAGGTTCTTCTGGTGGCCGGGATGATGCACGCCCCGGAAGTTCTTATCCTGGATGAACCTTTGGCCGGGTTGGATTCTTTCGCTTCCATCGTTGTGAAATGGATACTCAAGGATCTCTCTTCCCACGGGACCTCGATCTTCTATGCTTCTCATGGGATGGACTCGGTGGAGGAGATTTGCCACAGGGTCGCGATCCTGAGGGATGGTCAAGTCGTTGTGGAAGGCGCCTTGGATGAGATTCGACGTCAGGGGAAAGACAGCTCTCTTGAGAGGATCTTCACCCGGCTGACGAGCGAGGAAAATCCAAGGGATGTGGCCAAACGATTCCTGGAAGTTCTTCTGGAGGCCGAAGCGTGACTCGATTTGTGGTGAGTCTGTATGCGCCTCTGTTTCCAATTCTTCGGAGGATGGGCGTAGATGTGAACATCTTTCGGGCCACCCTCATCCTCCAAGGGATCCATTCCCAACGAAGCGTCATGCTTTCGGCTTTTGCTGGGGCGAGAAGAGGAGAAAGATGGGGTTGGGGCGTCCTGCTCGCGTTTCTATGTCTCTTGGGAACGATTCCCGTGTGGCCGATTTTGTTGTTCGAATCCTTGTTTACCGCCCTGACATGGGTATATACCTTTGTGGCATTTCTATCGGCCGCATGTTTCATTTTGTTTCTGCCCGGCTTCTTTTTTTACGCCGCGGATGAACCGATCCTCTCTTCCAAACCTGTGAACGATCGAACGCTCTGGGCCGTCAGACTCGCGCATCTCATGAACCAGATGAGTGTTCTGGTCGTTGGATTTTCCTTGGTCATCATGCTTGTGGGAATGATCCAGGTTCATCTCCTGTTCCCAATCCCCTATATGGTGATGGCTTTCGTGATGGTGTTTCTCGTGGTGTGTGGAGTTGGAACCGGGTACGTGATGATGATAAGGATATTGGGGGCGAATCGATTCAGGAAGATCCTCTTGTTCTTTCAGTTCCTCGTCTTGACCGTTCCGTTCCTGATTGCCTTCTTGGTGGTGAAAGAGATCTTGAACAACGCGTCTTTGGCTGGACTCAGGTCGTTCCAGATCCAATCCGTGGCCTGGCTCTGCCTCTTCCCTCCCGCTTGGATGGCAGCGCCCGTGGCCCTTCTTTTCGAAGAGTTCAACTGGACTCAGGCGTGTCTCTCGATACAGGGTTTTTTTCTCTTTGTCCTTTGTTTCATCCTGTGGATATGGCTTCTTGTCTCCAAAGGGGTCCGGTCCGTGATGGATCTGGAAAGGATTTGGGACCAGGAGGAGATTCCATGGTTTGGGCCGCAGTGGCACGAATGGGGGACGCGGTGGATATGTCGGAAACGGGAGGAAAGGATCTTTTATCGTTTTTTGAGCGGGGTGCATCGGAGAGACTGGCGATTTAAGTTCGACCTGTACGCTTGTCTTGTCCCTTTGGGTATCGTTCTGTTTCTGGCTTTCATTCTGGAAAGATCGGCAGAAGAGATCTCGATGTTCTCGAGAGCCTTGGTTCTTTCATCCCTATATTTTCCTTTGATCCTGGGCGTGTTTTGCCTGCAAAAGCTTTCTACAAGCGAACGATCCGAAGCCTCTTGGGTTTATTTCAGCCTTCCCATCGAGTCTCCGGCATCCATTCTCCGCGCTTCGATAAAGTGGGTCTGCCTGAGATTCATCCTGCCGCTCTTTATGGGTTTGACATTGTTCTGGATGTTTTGTCTGGGGCCGGGAATTCTCTTGGATATTTTGTATGCCTCGAGCCAGACGATCCTCCTGCTGGTGATCTATGAGAGATTCTTCTGTTTGCGGCTCCCCCTGGCCGTAGAAAGCCGTCCGGGCATACCTTTATACCTTTGGGCAACGATCACGGCCGTATCGTTCGCATGTATTCCCTTGACAGGGTTCCACTTCTTCCTCGTTTCCACGCCCTGGGTTGTGGCTGGTCTTGCCCTGCTGATGATCCTTGCCGCGATCCATATGATGGGAACCTTGGATGGAATTCACTGGGAAGAGATTCGATCGAAATACGGTTGGGTATCCGCGAGAGAGAAGCCAAGCGTATCCGATGCGCTGCTGCTGTTCCTCTTCGCGGTGTTCCTTTTCGTGCCGGTTTCCTTCCTTGCCTTGTTTCTATTCCCTCCCTTTCTGGCCGTGGCTTTGGGCACCCTTGTCCTGCCGATCCCCGTGCTTGGATTGATAGGGTACCAGGGACTTCCTGTCCGTGAATCTCTACGCTTTCATTCGGTAGATCGTTACGTGCTCGTCTTGTCAGGGATCCTGGGCATTTCCTTTCAAGGGATCTTCCTTTGTACCGGACGGTGGACCACCTCTTGGACCGCGCTGGTCTTCGGAGAGAATCCTTATCCCCGAATCCTTCACGAAGTTCTGCCCGGCCATGGGATGTCCCTGCTTGGGGGTCTTGTGGCTCTGAGCCTGATTCCCGGTTTGTGCGAAGAGATTCTTTTCCGGGGTGGGATTCAAGGGATCCTGGAGAAGAAGGGGGTTGGAAGAGGCATTCTGATCACGGCTCTTCTCTTTGCCCTGTCTCACGGAAATCCCTGGCATTTCATGGAGCTTTTCTTCATGGGGTGCGTTCTTGGAATCCTGGTGTACAGGACGCTTTCCCTGGTGCCCGCCATCCTTTGTCACGCCGCCTCCAACGCGGCGGCGGTTCTGATCTTCTCGTGGTTTTCCGAAGAACTTCCTTGGAGATGGATGGGACTCTGGGCCCTTCTTGGGCTGGCGGCCGGATGGCTTCTCTTCTCGCGAACGAAGGATCTGCCCTATCGAGAATCTCCTTTGAGGAGCATGCCAAAGATTCCCTGGAAGAAGCCTCTTCTCGTCTCTTCGATGGCCATCATAGGTCTGATGGGGGTGGTGCGATTGGCTTTGTGTCCCCTTCTTATATGCGGGTATCGGGTGGGGAAACAGGACTTGGGTCCCGGATTGGATTCGGGCGACGTTGTGTTGGTTCTCAAGAACAAAATCCTTCCTTTGCAGATCAGGCATGGAGACCTGGTGGCCTTCGAGTTCGAGGGAGACTGGCTGGGAAGGCTCAAGTGGATCGGTTCCGATGTTGCCGTGGTGCACTGCCATGGCAAGAATTACTGGGTTCCTGCACGGGACATTCGAGGAAGAGGCGACTATCGAGTGAGGTTTCGTCCCGTGGGCGAAGACTTCGGCATATCCAAACTCTCTGGGGTTTCCCAGGAGCTCCGAGGACACAGGGATGAGCCTCCATGGTCCCGTGATGCCGGTGTGATCCATCCCTGGAGGGAACTCGTTGAAGATGACAACCCCGAAGGAGCCCGTGAGCGGGCGGAAAGGGCCTGGAAAGAGAGGGACTGGGAGCAAGCTCTGGCTGCCTTTTCTCTGGTGGCTCGTGAAGAACGGCAGTCTGGAGATTCCTGGTATTGGATGGGACAGGCCTTGGGTAGAATGAAACGGTTTGAGGAGGAGATGTGGTGTTATGAACGGATCCTCTCAATCGAGGCTGTTTCCGATCAGGCTCGGATTACCAGGGCCAATACGCTTTTCATGTTGGGACGGACAGAAGATGCCTTTCAATCCTTCGACGATTCGATCGAGATGGACCCACATAATCCAGAATTCTTCTATGCCAAGGGCGTGGCTCTGGGGCATCTCGGTCGTTACGGGGAAGCAGTGGATTTCTTCCAGAAAGCGTTGGAACTGAACCCCAAGCACGAGAAGGCCTGGCGTGGAAGGATCGCGTTCCTGGGGCGCCTTGGAAGGATCGAGGAGAAGATCGAGGCGTACAAGAGGCTGTTGGAGATCGATCCCACATTGGCCAGGGATTGGTATTCCATGGGAAACGCCTGTTATCAGTTGCGCCGCTACGAAGAATCCATCGTTTATCACCATCGGGCCCTTGAAATCGACCCTCGATATGTGCAGGCCTGGTATGGAAAGGGCAAGGCTCTTCTGTTCCTGGGAAGATACGATCAGGCTCAGATGTGTTTTCGTGAAGCGGCCGACCTGGGACACATAAACGCGAGACTGTGGACGAAAGCCATGGCCTATGCGGGAATAGGTGGGAGTCCCAGGTCCTTGCCTTGAGACAGTTCTCTTCGTATGATGATGCCATGGCGGATTACAACAAGTGTGAAGTGGAAGTGCGCCTTGATGAAGAGCGATCCATCTGCTTGGCCGGGCTCATTTTCCGGGCCATGTTGAGACGGAGCCTTTCCAAGCCATCCTTGGCCCGCTTGGCATCCAGACTCAGGGGAATCGTCGAGATCCAGGCCGGCCGAATGGTGATTTTTCTGGTGATGGAACCAGGGATCTGGGTGATTCAAAGGGGCACGCCGTCCAGACCCACAGCGAGGATTCGAGGGGACATGAAATCTCTGATATCCGCCGGGGCGGGAAGGTTGCCCGTGATGGATCTTCTGCGCTTGCGTCTGCGGCCTCGTGGAAATCTGTGGGTTCTACTGGCGCTCTTCTGGATCATGAGGGGGTGAGCGTGGACAAGGAACATGTCGTCTTGGAGCTTCGTGAGCTTTTGGGGGAGAACAGGATCCTGTCGTCCGAAGAAGAGACGGCCGCGTATGGTCGGGACATGACAGAAGCGGAGGGGATGGTTCCTGTCTGCGTTGCCATGGTGAGAGATCCTGAAGAGGTGAAGGCTCTTTTGTTGTGGGCCAACCGGAGTCAGGTACCGGTGACTCCCTCAGTTGCCAGAACGAACCTGGGAGGCTTGGCCATCCCTGCCGAAGGCGGGGTCGTGATGGATTTGACCGGGATGAACAGGATCATCGAGGTCAACGAGGAAGATATGTATGCCGTGGTGGAGCCCGGGGTCACCTTCGGCCAGATGAAGGAGTACTTGGACACGTTTCATCCTGGATTTCGAATGGGGTATCCCTTGGCTCCTCCCGAGAGTTCCGTTCTATGCAATTGTCTCTTGGACGGATTGGGGAACCTGTCCCTGCGCCACGGAGCCATGGGAGATTGGATCAATGGGCTGGAAGCGGTGCTGCCCACAGGTGAAGCGATCAAGGCCGGGTCTTCCGTACTCAGTCCTTTCTGGTTCGGGAGGGTTCCAGTGCCGGATATCGTGGGCTTGTTCACGAGTTGGCAAGGAACCACCGGCGTGGTCACCAAGTTGGCTGTTCAGCTCTGGCCCCAACGATGCTATCGGGACAGATTCTTCCTCATGTTCTATTCCACGAGTACGGCGATTGCTGTCATGAGGGATCTTTGCAGGTGGGATCTCTTTGATGACATGGGAGGGCTTTCCTGGCCAACGGGAAAGATGAGTTTTGGTGTTGCTTTGCCTCAGAAGGATCCAAATGAACCCGAGTTCTTCCTGTATCTGGATTATGCAGCGGATACTCGTTTGGAGCTGTGGGCCAAGAGAAGAGCCCTTCAGCGATACCTTCGAAAAGCTTTCAAGAGGGGCTTGGATTTCGAGGGGCCCGTCACCGTGGAGGATCTGCTCAAGCTGTGCCCGGAATTCCAGAAATTGGCTTCCTTTCCCACGAGACTGGATTTTCTTCTGGACGCGCCGGGTGGAGGCCTGACCTGGGTTGGGACCTATGGACCCATGAGCAGGTTCCTGGAAGGGTTTCGATCCGCGGAAAGGGTGTTGCGAAGCAAGGGACGTCTTCCCATTATCGTGGCTCGTCCGATGAAAGGAGGACATTTCGGCGTCCTGCGTTTCATTTCTCTCTTTCAGAGGGACGATCCCGCGGAAGTGGGTGAGATCAGGCAACTCAATCGAGACTTGGCGATTGTCTTGATGGACCAGGGATTTATCCCATACAAAGCTCCCCGAAAAGTTGTGGATCTATTCATGGAAAGGATCGATCCGGGATATGCGGACCTGATACACAAGGTAAAGAAACTCCTGGATCCTCAAGGAATAATGAATCCGGGGAAGTGGATTTGAGTGCTGTAATCTATCCTAGGGCCTTGTTTTCCAGGTATCCCATGATCCAGGAGAATCTCCCTTGGGTGGGTTTGGGATCTTTCCCCACACCCGTAGCCCCATTGGAGAACTTGAGCCGGGTTGTGGGCCTGGAAACACCCCTCTGGATCAAAAGGGATGATTTGAGTGGCTCCTCGTACGGATCCAACAAGGTTCGAAAGCTGGAGTTCCTGGTGGGAAGAACTTTGGCTCGTCGAAAACGGCGAGTGCTGGTCTATGGTCCCCTGGGGTCCAACTATGTGGTGGCTGCTCTGGTGTATGCCAAGAAGATGGGACTTCAAGTCACCACGTCGTTGTTTCCCCAGGCCATCACGCCCAGGGTTCTTGGGAATTTGAACGCCATCCTGTCCATGTCCGATTCTGTCACCGTTGCGCCATCTGCTCTGCTGTTGCCCTTGGCCGTGGAGATCGCGGCATGCAGGGCGCTTCAGGAGGACGGGATGTGGCCAGAGATTCTTCCCATGGGAGGGTCTTCCCCCCTTGGAACCCTTGGATGCTTGAATGGGGTCTTTGAATTGCGAGTTCAAATGGACGAGGGACAAGTCCCGGAACCCAGTGCCATTGTGGTGGCATTGGGTACGGCCGGAACGGCCGCAGGCCTTTTGTTGGGGGTGAAGTTGGCGAAGATCCAAAGCAGGATCGTGGCGGTACGCGTGGTGGATTCCCTTGTCGCCCGTGCAGGAAGGGTTCAACGTCTGGCACGCCGCACCCTGGGTCTTATGAGAAGGTTGGGATGTCCGGTCCCCTCTTGCATGGATTGGGATTCCTCGTTGACGGTGGAACATGGCTATTTCGGGAAAGGATACGCGTACTGGACATCTGAAGGCATGGATGCGGTTCGGAAGATGAAAGAGAACGAGGGAATCCAACTGGAGGGGACTTATACCGGGAAGGCGTTGGCCTGCGCCATCCAGGAGGCCAGGAAAGAGAAAGGGGAAGGACCCGTTCTTTTCTGGAACACCTACTCTTCGGTGCCGGCTCCCTGTTCCGGCCATGGATCCTTGCTTGACAGGAATCCCGAAATCCAGGGGATCCTGTCACGATGTCCTTCCGGCACCTTTGATGAGGGAATCTTGGATGAGGATAGAATGAGCTGATATGGATAACCCCTTCTTATTGACGCTCTTTTTTCTGCTCACGACCAGCCTTCTGGGGATCATCCTGAAGGGAAGAAGCACGGATCGATGTCTGAGGGATTTGCGCGGTTTTCCTGTTTGCGTGGCCTTGGTGGATCGCAAGGAGATTTGGGGACGATTGCGCGTGGCCAACAGTGGCCTGGAGTTGTCCTACGAGAGACCTCATCCGGAGGATGGATACAATGAAACCAGCGCCCTTTTGTTCGGGAACGAGTTCGATAAGATCTGGCACGTGGCGCGGCACGCAGGCGAGTTGGATGAAATGGATGAACAGGACCGCACCGTCTATCTGGAAAAAATGAGCCATCCGTCCGTGGCGCGTCGGTTGGGACGGCGCTTGAGAAACCTTGTTTCCAGTCTCAAGGATGCGGTGTTGCAGATCGTGGGCATGACCGTTCAGCAGGCCAAGAAGATCGGACCTGGGTCCACGGTGCTGACCACGCAGGACAAGTACATCACCCAGATGGGCCATCAAATGGTCTCTTCCACCCTCTATGAATACGATGTTTTGCTGGAGGGTCTGTTGGGTAAGCGGGTTGTGGTGGAGCGTACCAGGGAGGGCCAGCGACAAGAGATCGTGGGAGTCCTGGCGAACTACACCTCTTCCTTCTTGGAGATTCTGGATTGTGGCCTGATCGAGGAATTCGTGCTTCGAGAGGGTTCGCCCCTGCTTCACCGATTCAGGAGATTTCTCGTGGTTTCTGCAGATCGGAAGGGTTTTTATCTGAGGAGATTGGGGGGGCCGGAAGTGGAAGTGAAGAGCTGGATCCAGGAGGGCGAGGAACATCCGGTGGTGAACCCGGAAGAGATGGAAGCCTCGGCCGACGGGGGATACCGACTGGACGTGGGCGACAGGTTCGAAATTCCAGGCTGGTCCGAGGGCGTCCGGATCAAGCTCCGCTTGAAGCGCAGGACCGATCTTGTGATGCCCAGGGCCTCAGCCATTGTCAGGCATGCCGCGACATGAGTGCGAGACGCGCCAAGGTGGTTGTCGCTCCCAACAGTTTCAAGGAGAGCCTGGGCGCGTGCCGGGCCGCTGCCGCCATGTCCCGAGCTGTGCGGGTCGCGTGGCCTGAAGCGGACGTCGTGGAGCGACCCCTGGCCGACGGAGGGGATGGCACGATGGAGGTCCTTGTTTCTGCCACCGGCGGCCGGAGGATGACCGTCTCTGTTCTCGATCCCCTGGGAAGACCCATCGAATCGGCCTGGGGGATCCTGGGAGACCGGGTCACGGGAATCGTGGAAATGGCCCAAGCTTCAGGGCTCGCCTTGCTTTCGGAGGGAGAAAGGGACCCTTGGAACACATCCACCGAAGGCACCGGGCAGATCATTCTGAAGGCTTTGGATGAGGGGATACGAACCCTGATTCTGGGGATCGGCGGCAGCGCTACCCATGATGCGGGCATGGGAATAGCCCATGCCCTTGGGGCCAGGTTCCTGGACGACCAGGGAAGACCGCTGGCCCCTGCCGGGAGAAATCTGGAACGGGTTTGTTCCCTGGATTTGTCGGGCTTGGATCCACGATTGAAGGAAACGAGGATCACGGTGGCTTGTGACGTGGACAATCCGCTCTATGGACCTTCCGGGGCGGCGTATGTGTATGCCAGGCAAAAAGGCGCCAGCTTGGAGGTGACGCGCAGACTGGATCAAGGCACGAAAAGATGGTGTGAAGTCGTGGAAGGGACACTGGGTATGTCTTTGTCCCTGCTCCCAGGAGCCGGAGCCGCAGGCGGGACCGCCGCAGGATTGGTGGCCTTTCTGGGGGCCAGGCTCAGACCCGGGGTGGAGATGGTGATGGACGCCTATGATCTTGACGACGATTTGAAGGGGGCTTGTCTTGGATTGACCGGGGAGGGAAGGTTGGACGATCAGACCCTTCGCGGGAAGGCTCCCATCCTGTTCGCCGAGAGAGCCAGAAACATGAATGTTCCTGTGGTCGCCATCGCCGGATCGGTTCGGGGACCGATGGCGTCGTTCAGGCAGCGAGGGATGACGGCTTGTTTCAGTCTGACACCGGGTCCCATGGATCTTCAGTACTGCAAGGAGCACGCCGATATCCTGATGTCCCAGGTCACGGAGGAAGTGATTCGCCTGTTCAAGAGAAGTTACTGGACAAGCTGACCCTCCGATGTGGTCCTGCGCCCATGGTGCCTTCCGGCTTTCTATCACCCTGGGAAGGAAAGAGTTCCGCGGTTACAACAATGGAAGCCCCGCTCATGAATCTCCAGGAGGCGACTTTGAGTCTCGCAACCTTCATGAGATACAATATGGTTGGAACTGATATGCATATCCCAGGAGGTGATATCATGAAAACAGCCAGGGGGGGAAAGTATGCGCTTCTTGCCCTTTTTTTCTCGATGATGGTCGTAGCGGCCTGCAACAAGGAGTCGAACATGGTAAAGGGGCAGACACAGAGAGAAGTCAGGAAACCAGCTTGGGCGGGCCAGTTTTATCCCAGGGATCCTGGAGAGCTATCAGGGACAGTGGAGCAGCTCCTGGAAACGGCGACGGGATGGCAAGGGCCAGGTACGACTTTGGCGCTGGTTTGTCCCCATGCCGGCTATGTATATTCCGGGCAAACCGCGGCCCACGCCTTCCGCTCATTGAAGGGAGAGAAGATCGATGTGGTGATCTTGATGGGAGCCGCCCACCATCGTTCGTTCGAAGGGGTCAGCATCTTCAAAGGAGACGCGTACGCCTACCCGGGAGGGGAAATGGAATGCGACAGGCAGATGGCTGATCAAATCAGGGAAAAGGATCGACGGTTCGGTTATGATAAAGCGGCCGACGACGCGGACCATTGTCTGGAGGTAATGGTGCCGTTCCTGGCCAAGGTCTTGCCTGAATCCAAAATCGTTCCCATCCTGATGGGACACGGTTCCGAGGACATGGTCCCGAAACTGGCCAGGGCTATTCTGGAAAGCAAGGGCCAGAAGAGAATTCTGTTGCTGGCCAGCACCGACCTGTCCCATTTCCCGGTGTCCGATGAACAAGCGACACGGATCGACACTCGCACCCTGGCTTCCTGGGAAACCATGGATACAGGACATATGCGTGAGGTCATGGAGGAACAGATGGCCGCTGGCCTTCCACAGTTGGCCTGCACCATGTGCGGATATCCGGCGCTTTTTACGGCGATGGAGGCCGCCAAGAGCATGGGCGCCGAAGGAATCCACCTGTTCCCTTACACCAATTCCGCTCGCGTGTCAGGACAGGAGGGACGCGTCGTGGGCTATGGGGCCGCCCTGATCTATGGTCCGAGGACGCTGTCGGGCGCGAGCGAAGTTCCTGCACAGGAAAAGGACCCAAATAGGGGATGGATCAATGATTACGCCGAGTTGTCCGAAGCGGGACAGAGAAAGGCGATTCAGATCGCCAGCGAAGCCATCGAATGCGTTCTTCGTGGAGAACGATGGAAGGCTGTGCGTCCTGGAAACCGGGAGCTGGAGGAGCGAAGAGGGTGTTTCGTGACCCTACTCACGCGCGAGAGCGGAGAGCTGCGGGGATGCATCGGGATCCATGAGACGGATATGCCCCTGTATCAGGCCATTGGGGATCGAGCCATTCAAGCCGCGTTCAAGGATCCCCGCTTTCCTCCGCTTACCAAGGAAGAATGGCCCCAGGTGAGGTTGAAGATATCGGTGTATCTTTCCAAGGTCAAACCCGTAGATGATCCTTCCCTGTTTGTGCCCGGACGCTTCGGGATTCTTTTCAAGAAAGGGCTTCGGGGCTCCACATTTCTTCCTGAGGTTGCGGAGGAACAGGGTTGGACCAGGGAAGAGACCTTTCAAATGCTTGCCAGGAAGGCGGGATTGCGACCCCAAGATTGGCGGGAGGGAGAGTTTTCACTCTATACCACCCAAGTGATCGACGGGGACGATTTCCGATAGATATGACGCAAGAGGATGCTCGCAGGGAAACGGAAAAACTTAGAGATCGAATCCGGGTCCTCGATCGACACTACTATGATTTGGACGAGCCGGTGGTGCCGGATTTCGAATATGATGAACTGATTCGGCGCCTCAAGGATCTGGAAGCCCGATTTCCGGATCTGGTCACCTTGGATTCACCGACCCAACGGGTATCCGGGGAACCCCTGGACTTCTTTGATACGGTGCGGCACAGGCAGTCCATGTTGAGCATGGAGAACACCTACAATCCGAAAGAATTGCTGGAATTCGACGAACGGGTCAGGAAAGGCACGGGACTCCCTTCGCAGGATATATGTTATGTGGTGGAATTCAAGTTCGATGGACTCGCGGTTCGTCTCACGTATGAAGATGGTGTTTTCGTGCAGGGTGGCACGCGGGGAGATGGCGTTCATGGAGAGGATGTGACGGCCAATCTGAGAACCATCAAGAACCTACCCCTCCTTCTTTCGATGCCTGGGCGAGATCTGAGAGGAACCGTCCTGGAAGTACATGGAGAAGTTGTGATCCCTGGATCAGCATTTCATCTCTTCAACCAGCGGCGGATTCGGGATGGATTGTCCCCGTTTGCCAACCCGAGAAATGCTGCGGCTGGTTCCTTGAAACTGTTGGATTCAAGGCAGACCGCTAAAAGACCTCTCCGTTTCATAGCCCACGGCGTTGGAGCGGTGGAAGGGATTTCCTTCCCCACACATTTTCGTTGGATCGAGTTTTTGGAACAGGCAGGGTTGACGGTGGATTCTCGACGTCGAAGGTTTTTGGGGATGGATGCCGTGATCGCTTGGACAAAGCAAGTGGAGCGTTCGCTCGACCCGTTGGAAGTCCAGGCCGATGGACTGGTGATCAAGGTGAATCAGCGAGAATTGCAGCAGAAATTGGGATCTACCAGCAAATCTCCTCGATGGCAAATTGCCTACAAGTTCGCTTCCGATCAGGCTGTGACTGGACTGAAACGAATTGATCTACAGGTGGGCAGAACAGGAGTTCTTACTCCAGTGGCCATCCTGGAACCCGTCCATTTGGCTGGAACGACCGTTTCTCGTGCCACGTTGCATAATGAGGACGAGCTGTCCCGCCTTGGAATCAGGGAAGGGGACCGAGTCGCCATTGAGAAAGCGGGAGAGATCATTCCCAGAGTGGTTCGTGTCATTCTGCTCGAGAGGAAGGGAGAAGAACGAGCCTTTTCAGTGCCTCGTGGGTGTCCTGTTTGTCTTGGCGAGGCGGTTCGGGATGCGGATGGGGTGGCGGTGAGATGTGTTAACGCTTCGTGTTCCGCCCAGATCGAGGGACGTCTTGTACATTACGCGTCGCGTCGCGCCATGGATATCGAAGGGCTGGGAAAGAAGGTCGTTCAGCAATTGATGCGCGCGGGGCTCGTGAGATCCCTGTCGGATTTGTATCGTTTGAACCGGGAGTCCTTGCTTGGATTGGAGGGTTTTGGCGAGAAATCGATCTCGAACCTGCTTCGCGGGATCGAGAAGAGCAAGAGCAGGGGGTTGGACCGCTTTCTCTTTGGACTCGGAATCCGACAGATCGGGATCTACGTGGCGGGTATATTGGCCAGGCATTTCAAACGTGTGGAAGAGCTGCGTGATGCCACGTTTGCGCGGCTTCAAGCCATGGATTCCTTGGGCCCGGTGCTGGCTCGTTGCGTGCGGGATTTCTTTGATCATCCCGACAATCTCAAGTTGCTCGATGAACTACGGAGCTTGGGTGTCTTTCCTGAACCGGTTCTTCTCGATGCGAATCGGGAATCCTTGTCGGGAAACACCTTCGTTTTGACGGGAAGCATGAAGGGACGGTCCCGTGATGAGGTTCGATCGATGATTGAATCCCGGGGAGGCAAGGTGTCCGAAAGCGTGAGTGGCAACACGACGTATCTTGTGGTGGGAGCGAACCCGGGATCCAAGTTGAGAAAGGCCGAGGAGCTGGGCGTTGAAGTCTTGGATGAACATGGATTGATAGAGATGTTGGGTGTCGGACATGAGAAGGATGGAGCAAAAACGTCATGAAGTTCTCGGAGAAGATTGAAGCGAAGTTGGAGAAACAGTCGGAAGTCCAGTTGCGTCGGTGGAGTTGGGGTGTCCATTTCTTCACGGCCACCGGCGTCATCTGGGCTTTTCTGGGGGTGTTGGCCGTACAAGGACATCAGTGGCGTCTCCTGTTCCTGTGGATGGGGATAGCCCTTCTTGTGGATGGATTCGATGGAACGCTCGCCAGGCTCTTCGGTGTGGAGAACAGGCTTCCTCATTTCGATGGGTCTCTTCTGGATAACATCGTGGATTTTCTCACCTACGTGTTCGTTCCCGCATTTTTCGTGTTCGAGGCCCAGATGACTCCCAAGGGTCTGGGACTGATCTCCGCATGCGTGATACTCCTCTCTTCCGCCTACCAGTTTTGCCAAAGCGACGCCAAGACGGAGGATCATTTCTTTAAAGGATTTCCTTCGATGTGGAACGCTGTGGTCATGTACCTGTTTCTCTTGCCATCCAGTTCTTGGGTGAATGTGCTTGTCATTTTGATCTGCGCCATACTGGTGTTTGTGCCCACGAAATATATCCATCCATACAGGGTTAGACGATATCGTGCCCTTACCCTGGTTGTCATCGCCTTGTGGAGCTTGGTCCTGCTGGTCGTGGTCCTTACCTACCCTAGCTATCCTGTCTGGCTGATCTGGATATCGCTTGGAGCGGTTGCCTACTATGTGGGTGCCAGCCTGCTGGCGTCGAGAAGACCTTCTTTCTCCCGAATGGAATCTGATTGAGTTCCTCGAATTTCCTGCAGCAGATCTTTTTCTCACCGTGTTTCTTGCTGTCCTCGCGTGGCCGCTTCTTTTGGATTCTTGTGTTGGGCCTCCTTCTCTCATGGACCCATGCGATGTTTTCCACCCCAGGTCATGCAGAATCCGGGGGGGATCTCCAGCCGATGGGGTTGAAAGTCAAGAGCATGTTGGATCCCAATTGTGTCCCAAGAGGCCCGTATTTCGAATATTTCGCCGAATCCCCCGCCTTGATAGGAGTGTTGGGACAACCCGCCTGGATAGATCGTTTCGGCTCGCTGGTTTCCGAGGATTTGGAATTGATGTTTTTCCTTGGAGATGAACTGCAACAATACCCTCTGCGATCGAAGCGTCTCCGTGGAGACAGGCTTCCCATCGTGAGGACCTCTTGTTCCGTGGGAGGTATTCGGTACGATTTCGTCTATTTCTCTTCTTCCGTGGATGAGGTGGCGAACGTGCCCTGTCTTCATTTTGTCTCCGTGACCATCGTGAACGAGACGGGACGAATCCAGGCGTGTCCACTGGCGGTGGCATGCAGACCTCTTCGACAAGGAAGAATCTCGACAATGGACCCCGGATGCACCTACAGGATGCAAGATGGCAAGGCGATCATGGAGGAAAACATCCTCTACAAGGGACCTTCGGGGGGCCATCTGTTGTGTGTCCGTGATTGCCCCTATGATTCACGATTCAGCGGCTTGTCCATGCATGTTCTGCCTGACACGCCCATTCTCTGGCAGGTGTATGAGCCTGTTCTGACGCGAGGGGAACGGAAAAGATATGATTTTATCGTCCCCTCTCCCTATCTCTCGATGAAGGACCCCGACGTGCTGGCCTTGCTGGATCTGTCCTGTTCCGAAGCCTATGAGGAAAAAACCGCAGCTTATTGGGATTCCTTTCTTCAATCCGGAGCCAGGATCGAGGTTCAGGAGGATCGTGTTGTACACGGGCTCGCGGCCAATCAAATCTATGGCTATCTTCTGCGTCCCGGTCTCGAATGGATCGAGAATTCAAGGATATGGGACGAGGTCTTCGTTTCCTGTCTGGGCGTTATGGCCTTGGACGTGCTGGGATATTTCGAGGAAGCCAAGTCCGTCTTGATGCGACTCATGGAGGAATGGGATCTCCACGCGCCTGCCCATCCCAAGGCCTTGATGGAACGATGTCAGATCCTTTGGGCCATGGGATATCACACCAAGGTTACCAGAGATATGGGATTCGCCAGGATCGCGGTCCATCAGTTGTGGGACTGTTGGGTTCGGATGGATCGTGGGGATGATGGCGGCCAGCCCCCGGCGATTTATTGGAGAGTCTTGGGTGCGGAAGGGGGAGCCTGGCTGGCGGAGTATATCGGCGAACAGAACCTGGCATCGAAATTGCGAGGTTTTGGAAGGGATTCCATGGGTGAATTGGCTTCGTTCGGGAGCGAAGTGAATCACGATTGGCTGGTCTTCCTTGCTCTTGGGGCGTTCGATCACAGGAAGGAGATCGTGGATCCGTGGATGGATGAAGTGAGGGATCTTTGGATGTCCGAGGGCGTTTTGATCTCCCGAGAAGGAGAACTCCTTCCTGCCGCAACAGCCATGCTCGTGTCGACTTGCCTTGGCCGGGGCGAGGACGACCTCGCGTTGGATGCCTTCTATTCCATGCTCTTACACACCAGTTCGTGCCACGTGGGCGTCGATTCCGGGCTGCGACCTTGGGGAGAACGATCCACCATGTTTCCGGTGCCCCAACGCGCCTTCTCTCATCTCATGGTCTTGACGATCCGGAACATGCTGGTGAGGGAGGAGGGAACGCGACTGCATTTGCTTTCAAGCGTGTCTCCGGAATGGCTGAAACCGGGCGTTTCTTTGAGGCTGCGAAGCATGCCTACGCGGTTTGGGCCTCTCCACTTGACGATCGATTGCAAGAGACACGCCGCGGAGATCCTCCTGGAAACGGCCTTTTTCGAAAAGCCTTCAGAATTGACCCTCCATTTGCCGTGGTTTGTGAACCTCAAATCCGCTCAGAGCGGTGGAAAGAAGCTTCAGGTGAGGGAGAATTCCCTCCTGCTGGAACCAGAGTCACAGCTGGTACGCTTGCGTTGGGATCGACGTAATATTCCCGTGAGTTTCGAAAGAATTTCCAGGAGATTCGAGACGGAATTTGAGAGAAGATATCTACGGTTCCAATTTGGAGGGGGACATGGATTCTGTCCTGAGCCCGATCCCTTGCTGGGTCGTGACGAACGTATGAATCGCTATCAGGAAGAGTCCTCGTCTGAACGGAAGAACCTGGCCCGAGTGGCCAGAGTTCACGTGGCGGAACAGCCATCCCGGGATCCCTCTTTGCGTCTGCTGCATGATGGGGATATCCACGGACAAGCCTGGAGTTCGGGCCCTGGTTCGCCGTGGATTCTTCTGGAGTTGGAGGAAAGATGCAAGGTGGAGGCGATCCGAATCCACATGGCCTTGGATTCTGTCGCGCGATGTCGATACGATGTGTCCGTGTCCTCTGACGGCAGATCGTGGCGCCTTGTAGCCCAGGATGTGGAGCAGGATCCATCTCGCAACCCCAGTCAAGAGACATGGTTTTCGCCACAAGACGCGCTTTTCGTGAGGATTTCCTGGAAGGAAGCGCGGCCCGATGGAATCTTCCACTTGACCGAAGTTGAAGTGATTCGGGCCTCCATCTGAAGAGGGCTTTATTTGCCACCCACGCCCGATCTCCAGGCCTGGATCGAGTTCGCCGGGGTTTCGGTTGCTGCTTTGCAGTAAAATAAATCCATGTTTCCGAAAATCCGTGTTTCAATCCAGAGTTGGATCTTGCGGATGGCTTTGCGATGCGATATGGAGAAGCAGCTTCGACGAGGGGTTGTCGCCGCGGCCTGGTTGTTTGTCTTGAGTTTCATCGTTCTTTCGATGAAGAGGATTTCTTATCCCTTCCAGTTGGAATGGATGGAAGGTGGAAGCCTGGAACATGTCCACCGACTCTTGGAGAGGCAACCGATCTACGGACCCCCGGATCTGGAGTTCACGCCTTTCATCTATACTCCTCTATTTTATTATCTAGGAGCAGTCAACGCCTCTTGGTTGGGTGAGCATCTGTTCGCTTTGAGGATCATTTCATTTATCGCTTCACTTGGAACCTTGCTTTGTCTGTTTCTTATTGTTCGCAGAGAGACAGGGGACGTTTTCTCGGGTTCCCTTGCTGCTGGTTTATACGCCGCGACCTTCCATCTGTGCGAGGGATGGTTTGATCTGGCCAGGACCGATTCCTTGTTCCTGTGTCTGGTTCTCTGGGCATCCTATCTGCTCCGTTTTGGAACATCCTTCGTCATGAGAACGATGGCTGGATTTTTGATCTTCTTGTCTTTTTTCTCCAAACAAGTCGGTCTTCTGGCTTGCATCCCTTTTTTGTGTCATGAGACGCTTCGATTTCCAAAGAGAACCTGGGGCGCGTGGGTAGGCCTGGGAGGATCGCTGCTTGTTTCCACTCTCTGGATGAATTTCCAGACCGATGGCTGGTATGTCTATTATTGTTGGGAATTGCCGCGTCAACATCGATGGGCGTGGCATATGTTGTTCCATTTCTTGACCAAGGACACCTTGATTCCTTTGACTGTGGCCGCGGGAATGGCGCTTTTCCATCTTTCTCGCGTCCTGAATAGACCATGGCGGGATCCCGGTTGGCACGCCGTATGTTTGGCTGTGGGATTGATATTGGCCGCGTTGACTTCCCGACTCCATTCCGGAGGATATGTGAATGTTTTGATGCCGGCATACGCGGGAATAGCTCTTTTGTTCGGACTGGCTGAAAGCAACCTGAAGCCTGTGCATATTTCTTCACAGGGGCCTGAGAAAGGATTGCATCGAATGCTTTTTGTTGTGCTTTGCATGACGCAATTCTTGAGTCTGGTCTATTGGCCTGGTGCGTATCTGCCATCCAAGGAGGATCGATCGGCTGGACGATATGTCCAGGCTGTAATAAAGGATGTGGAGGGTGAGACGTTCTGTCCAGGAAGTGGGTACCTCGCCTCAAGGGCAGGCAAAGCTTCGTCCGTGCATCCGATGGCCCTTTGGGATGTGTTGCGTGGAGATGTGTCTCGGCAGGCCGGCGATGAACTGGTGGATCGTTTGAAAGAGGCTCTGCAAACGGAACGATATACGGCTGTGTTGCTCCAGACGAATTGGCTGGAAGACCCCTTGCTTACCCTTCTGTTCCGGGAGGACCTGGAAAGGCATTACAAGACGAGATCCAGGTTGTTCTTGGATCCAGAGGTCTTCTGGCCCGTGGCAGGCTGGAAAACCAGACCGGAAGTCCTCTATGAACCTGAATAGGAGAGAATCCCATGGCCGAGAAAAATCTCGGAGCGATCGAGTGCCCTTTCTGCAGGAAGAATTCTTTTCTCATGTCAAAACCTAAGTTCGATGGCTTTCGCAAGGTGGGGGTGATGGAATTCTGTTCGGCTTGTGGTCATGAATTCTTGGAAGGGGAAAGGCCCTCCTTGTCTCAAAAAAAGGAAACCCTTGAGAATCTGCTGGGTCCTTCTCAAAAGGAGTCCCTTCCTCGGTTCCTGGGCAAAAAGGAGGACTTGCGTTTCTGCATGTACTGTGAGGAATATGTGAAACATCCCTTCACGCAACGATGCATGAAACATCGGCGAGAAGTGGATGCCACGGAAAGCTGCCCGGATTTTCATCGAAAAGAATGAGCGCTTTTTCCTGAACCGGGTCAAAGGCGTATCGTTTGTCCAGATTCAGCGGATTGACTTGCCGCGTCGAACACAACCATGGCTTGACGCACAGACTCCGGAGTCACGACCAGAGGTTGCCCATCCAGGATATGGGCCGCCACATTCTCGTAGAAAGCCGTCCAGTCTCCGGGAAGGGTCGCGACCGTGGATACGTGCTGAAGCCCGGCCAGGGATGTGGTGAGGACCCCGAAATGCCTCGGGTCTTCCCTGGCCTCCCTGATTCGGCGCTCGCACATGGCCTGCTCCTGGGGATCTACACCCTCCTTTACAAAAGCGCCTTGGGTGCCAAGAAGCCACCAATGAGGTCGTCGTATCTTGGAGGCATGTCCCACCCAGATTCTAGTACAGGTTTTATCCTCAAACTGAAGGGTCATCATGCCGTTGTCCCCGATGTCCTGATTCCACTTCACGTTTTGTACGATACAATGGACCGATACGGGCCGTGACTTTGCCAACAAAAGGGCCTGGTCCACGAAGTGAGCGCCCCAATCGTATAGGATTCCTCCGCAGAGGGCTTTTTCTCCCCTCCAAGATGAGGAAGGGTGGTCCCTGAGGTTTGTGATTTCTGTGTAATATACCTTCCCCAAGAGCCCTTCATGGATGATTTTTTTTATGGTGAGAAAATCCCCGTCCCATCGACGGTTATGGAATACGCTTAGGCACCGTTGGTTTTGATCCCGAGCGGCAATCATGGCGTCCGCTTCTTCCGTGTTCATGCACATGACCTTGTCTACGATGACGTGTTTTCCCGCTCTCAATCCCTTGATGGCCAGTTCGGCGTGCAAATGATGAGGCGTGGCCACAATGACCAGATCCACGTCAGGGTCTTCGAACAATCCACGGGCTGAAGGATAGGTTTTCACTCCCCAATCCGTTTGGGCCGCCTCCCTTCTCTCCTTGTTTCTCGAGGAAACAGCGACCAATTGGATGCGAGGTTCTAGAGAAAGCAGATAGGCGTGGAACGATCTTCCCCCGTAACCGTATCCAATCAAACCGGCTCCGATAGGCGTATTCATGATATCCTCCTGTCCTAAGGGCTCATGTGAAGTTATTTTTGCGTGGGCCCTAAGCTGCAAGGATTCCTAAAACATCGCTACGACAGAGCTTCATCCACCCTTTCCACCCTTCCATCACTTGGAAGCCGCTCCATCGATCGTGGGTAAGCGTGTCTGTCACGGACAGCAGGGCACAAACGGACAAATTCCTGTAGCGGCCCACGATGAAGAGGGCGGACAATTCCATTTCTACGGCCAGAGCTCCGGCGGCCTTATGGCGTTGAATCTTCATGGGGGTTTCTCGAAAGGGAGCATCGGTTGTCCAGATGGGACCGGATCGAAAGGGGGTTCCTGATTCCTGGAGTCGCGTCTTGGTTTCCTGGAGAAGCAGGGGACATGGTTCGGCTGGAACGTCTGCTTCAGCGTAATGATAGGATGTGCCTTCCTCCCGAAAGGCTTTGATGGGAAGAATTAAAGAGCCCAGCTCAACCCGATCCGCGATGGCTCCGCAAAACCCAAAGAAGAGAATCCGTTGCACCCCTCCGACCCGGAGAAGTTCTAGGGCGAAGGCGGCGGAAGGCGCCCCCATGGGACACATGGCCAGGATCAACGAACCTTTGGACACATGAATCTCCTGGAGTGAAAGGGTGGAATGGGGAGGCCTGATCTCGCAGCCCAGGACGATTCCACTGGCCAACATGGGCGCTGTGAGCGCGGCTTTGTGCGCTCCGCTTCCGGCCTGAAGAAACGGCAGGAGAAGGACTGAAGGGAATGGGGCTTGCCATGCCAGTTGCCTGGGATTGAGGAGGGACGGCTCCTTTCCAGCGAAAAAATCCAAGGATACCCCTTCAACGTTGTTGGAATTGGGCGTATTGCCACATAGCGCTTAGTGTTTTCGCACCGTCCCCAGGGGTTGGGTGGACCAGTATATTTTGTCTCTCCAAATGCAAAATAGGGGCGTTGTCGATGTTTCGCGATCCCAGAACAGCATCGGAGCAAACCAAGATGGGTTTATGGACCTCCCGAATGAGACGAACGATGGTCTCCGCGCAGGACATGTCCTCCTGAAGCACGAAATCCGCGACCATTTTCATCATGGGGTTGTCCCGGAAAGGGGATTGTTGGGTCATATGAAGTCCACGGGTGCCATATCCGACCCCTAACATCAACAAGGCGTCTACATCATCCCAACGGGCGAGAATCTCCAGAACTTTGGTCATGGAACCAGGTTGGCGTGTCGCTACCAGGTCCACCGGATTGTTTCTGCTCCAGAAGGTGGGCAGGAAAGAGGAGAATTCCCGAAGGATCTGATCAGAGAGCTTTGGAAGGACGAGTCCGCATTGAGAGGCCGCGTCCGAGGCCAGCACCCCCCATCCTCCGCCCAACGTCATAATGCCCAAACGATTCCCTGTTGGAAGAGGCTGATAAGCGAGGGCCGTGGCTACCTGGAACATTTGATTGAGATCTTCTACCTGCAGGACGCCGACTTGTTTGCATGCCGCGTCAAAGATCTCGGTCGATGTGGCCATAGCGCCGGTATGAGACTTGGCGGCTGAAGCGCCTTCTTTTGTCTTGCCGCCGCGCAACAAAACTATAGGTTTACGAGGAATGACCTCTCTACATGCTTCCAGAAAGGCTTGGCCGTCTTTCAAATTCTCGACATAAACCAGAATCACTCGAGTGGTTGGATCTGTTCCGAAATAGCGGATATAGTCGTGAAGCTTCACGGAGGCTTCGTTTCCACTGCTCACGAACTTGTTGATTCCAAAACCATGGTGATACGCGTTGAACATCAAGGTGCCTCCCACGTTTCCGCTTTGGGAGACGATGGAGATGGGACCTTCCTCGTTATAAACCCCTGCCATGAGACAGTAGAGTTTCGAACCCGTGCAGACGAGTCCTTGGCCATTGGGACCGGCCAGAATCAAACCCGACTGTTCCGCCCGCGAGGCCAGGTCTCGTTCCATCCTGGATTGTGGTTCACCTGCTTCGCTGAAGCCTGAACTGATAATAAAGGCTACCTTTGCGTTCCGAGTGATCAAATCCTCAATGACTTGCGGGACCGTGTCGCTCGGAACGCAGATCATGGCTAGGTCCGGAGTCTCGGGAAGGTCCAGGACAGAAGGATAGGCCTTCATTCCCAGGACGTCTCCGGCCTTGTGATTTATGGGATAGATGGTTCCCTCAAAGCCTCCCATAAGAAGGTTATGGAGGACGTTACAACCCCATTTGGTAGGGTTGTTGCTCGCGCCCACCAGACAGATGGATTTGGGATAGAAAAGCAAAGACAGGTCCTTTACTGGCGACATCGAGCATCAAACTCCTTTGTGACAATCAACAGAGCGTCCACCGCGATGATCCTGTCGCCCAGGGGTTTCACCGGATTCAAATCCACTTCCAGGATGTCCGGACATCGGTGCGCGAGATCTCCCAAGGCCAGAAGCAATCGTGTCAATGCTTTCTGGGACACAGGGGGATCTCCCCGAAAAGAACCCAACAATCTGGTGCAGGACAAGGATTGACATTGTCTCCACGCTTCTTCTTCTGTGAAAGGGGGGATCAAGTAGGTGATATCCCTGAGCGCTTCGGTGAGCACGCCTCCCAGCCCGAAGACTACGCAGGATCCAAAGGCCGGGTCCTGGGCGATACCCGCCAGAAATTCTCTTCGTCCCGGAATCATCCTTTGAACGAGAATCCCTTCGATGCCCTGATCGATCCTTTGAATCCTCTCATAGGCCTGCCGTACTTCCTTTTCATCCCGTATATCCACGATCACCAGTCCCGCGTCGGACTTGTGGAGGATTCTGGCGGAGCATCCTTTCACGACCACAGGATATCCCAAGTCCTTGGCCGCCCGGGAGAGCTCGTCTGCTGTATGGACATAGTACTCTTCCACGACATCGATTCCCCTGGTTTTGAGAAACGACTTGGCCTGATATTCATCGAGGGCAATATGAGAAATATGGTTCGTTATCTCCATGATCATCGCCTTTCACGAGTTGTTCAGGATAGCACAAACGGGTTGGTCCGCTCTCGCAAGGCGCCTTTACTTGCCCCGTTTCAGACGGAGCGCGTTTTTCTCGGGCAATCCAGCCTTGAGAATGGCTTTCACGGTATGTTTTACCTTGTAGGCAACTCTTCGGAACTGAAGGACATTGTCTTGGAGAAGGACGTAACAGGAATCAGGATTGCCATCTCTGGGCTGTCCCACAGACCCAACATTGATCACGACTTTTTTTTCGTTCAACATGTAACGAGACTCTGGAAGGTCTTCGGGACGAAAGAATTCCCACTGGTCCGTGAATACACCCGGCAGATGACTGTGACCTATGAAACAAGGACCTTCGATCATATCGAATACGCCCAGGATCTTCTCTGTGGGACGTATTCCCGTGTCCCATGGCAGGATGTACTCGAAGGTGGGACTGCGGGGCGAACCATGGACCAGATGCAGTCCATCCACGATTTTCTGCTCTGGCAGATTTTCCAGGAAATGGAGACGATCGGCCACGGATAGGTTCGCGCATTTGCTCTGTCCCAAAGCCCGCCGAGTCCATTCGATGGAAAACATGGCCGTCTCGTTAAACCCCAAAGGATCAAAGAAGATAGCGTGATCATGATTGCCCAGGATGCATTGCTCGCATCGAGAATATACGATTTCCAGACACTCACAAGGATTGGGTCCATATCCCACGATATCGCCCAAGCAGAGGATATGGTCCACTTGATGATCCTGGATATCCTCCAGGACCGAGGTCAAGGCCTGCAGATTGGAGTGAACATCAGAAATGATGGCGTATGTAGTCATTGTATCCGTCGCCTCTGTGAGTGTCATGAAGAGTTTGAGTATCAATCTATGTTATGCTTGCAAGCCATTCTTTGGCAAGCGCAAAGTATCGGGCCTTGGGAAATGGGGCGAAAGAGATCAGATCGATGATGGACAAAGAACCCTTCCAAGAGGCCAGACGAAATTGGGGCAGAAGGTTCCTTCCTGGTTTGGTTCTGGCGGTTGTCGTGGCATTCTGCTTGATCGCCTATGGGGATGCCAGGGAGCTTTGGAAGCATCTCAAGGATTTCTCCTGGCCTTTCCTTCCGGTCATTCTGGGCTGCGTTTCCATGAGCTACGGGGTGAGGTGGGCCAAATGGCATTTCTACCTCCATGTGTTGAATGTGGAACTGGGCGGCAAAGATAGTTTGATCGTTTTCCTGGGGGGATTGGTGATGTGCTTGACGCCAGCCAAGCTGGGGGAAGCGCTCAAGGGATATTTTGTATGGAGGATGAAAGGAGTCTCCATGACGCGGGTGGCTCCAGTGGTACTCGCGGAACGGTTCACGGATTTTCTGGCCATCGCGATACTTGCCTCGATAGGCGTGGGGAGATTGCCGGGAGGCGTTTATCTCATGACAGGGATCTTCCTGGGACTGATTCTATTTCTTTGGGCCGTGGGCCGGCGAGCGTGGGTGCTCTGGATCCTGGATCGACTTCAAAGAGGCGGGTTGCGGCGAATGGCCCTGGGACTCAAGGATGTCCACGAGAGCGTTTCGCTCCTGTTGGCTCCTCGGAACCTGTTTCTTCCTGTGGTTGTCAGCCTTCCCGCGTGGTGGTTGGAGTGTTTGGCCTTCGATATCGTGTTGCGGGGTCTGGGTTGTGAGGTTCGATTGATAGATAGCACGGTTTGTTACGCCTTTTCCACCTTGATTGGCGCTCTGAGCATGCTTCCGGGAGGATTGGGCTTTACCGAGGCCATTCTCATCAAATCCCTGGATATCCTGTCCTGTTCTTCCAGTGCCGCAGCCGCAGCCACGCTCCTTGTCAGGGCTTGTACCCTTGGGTTTGCCGTTCTCGTCGGCGCCGTGTTTTGCCTCGCCTTTCAGGGAAGACTTACCACGCGCCAAGAGATACAAAGATGCGCTTCATCCAGCGAACCAGGCTTGACCCATTAGAGGTCAAGAAAAAACGTACTCAGATCCACGGCCGGGGCAGGTCCGGGACGCGGCGCGGGATTGGACCCGCTGTAATGGCGTCCTGGTTCGAATAGGGGGCTCCTGAAGCGTACGCCGAGCAGAAGCGACCAACCAGACAGGTCGAGCCTGTCCTCCCTGAGGAACCTGGCCATATTGCCATCCAAGCCCCCGGAAACCCATGTATATCGAAATTCAGTGATGACCGAGGCCCACCAATTGGGATGACTGATGTCGAGTCCCACGTTCCCATGTCCTCCCACATCGACTCCGTCGGAATGAAATCGTTCCTTGTATGGATAGGGCTTCCAGAAGTCCCCGCTGGATCGAACCTTTCCCTCGAATTCCCAGAAGTAGACGTCCACCCCACCTCCCACATAGGGACGAACGATGGACCAGGGAACGAAACTCCATCCCAAAGAAGCGCTCAGTGGAACGATTTCCAAGGACCATCTATCCTCATTGCGATACCTCCAGGAACGGTACCAGGGATCATAGTAGGTTCCTGAATCTCCCTTCAAAATACGCACGCTTCCCCTTGAATAGCCCGCGGACAAGGAGAGGTCGAGATGATCCCAGATGAGGACCCCACCCCTAATTCCAAAATAAGGGCCGATGAAATCTTCGGAGCTATTAAAGCTTCCCTTCCATCCCCAGTCGTAGCGATCATACAAGTTATCCAGAGCGTCCCAAGCCCCACCACTTCCAGAGGGACCATAGCCCCCGACCAGTAGATCGCCATAATAGCGCGTCGGTTGCGCTATCGCTGCGTTCAGGTGGGTCAAGATCATGAATGTCAGAAACGAGGCGGTCCCGATCGTATACACTTTCATGGTTCTTCGCATTCCAGGCCTCCTTCTCGTATTGCCCCCTCCTCATACCGTTCGAGGTGGAGGGTGGGTCTCCAGGGGCTTCAGTTGTCAACCGACCTCTTTAAGGAACAAATTATCGAGCATAATAGAACATTATGACATATATGGACTTCCAAAGTGGAAGGGGAGACGATCCCCTCCGCTTCGCCAACTTTCCATTGTAAATATTTAGTGAAAGCGATCCAGAGACAAACCGTCGTGGGAAGAGGAGACAGATTGGAATGCCGTGATACGCACCTTGGATTTCAAACCGTTCGAAAACAGCATCTCTGTCTCTTCTCTGCCAAGGGCTGCGTTTGGATCGGGTTCAATGAAGTTTCTGACATATTGACACTTGTCGGAACGCTATGATACTTTCATGATGCTTGACAAGGAGTCCCATGAGCGCGGAGTGACGCTGGATGATCCTTGGTCCGGCTTCTTCTAATCTTTTCGGTGGATAAGAGCTATTGTATTCAAAGAGGATTCAATACGGAATGGCTAGATCCAACAGGGATAGAGCAACCGTCATGCTTGCGCCGCACGATGGCGCGGCGGTCTATTCGATTCGTTTCCCAGTGGTATTTCTTCGATTGTTGCCCCTGCTTTTTTTGGGTTGCATCGCTGGAATCCTTTGGACGGTGACGGACCATCTCGAAACGAAGAGAACCGCGCGGCAAGTCCAGGAGCTCCTCGCGCAGAATCGTGCGTTGTTGTCTCGCCTCGATGAGATGGAGGAGATGGAAAAGGATTTGAGGGACCTGGAAAGGTTCGGTGGGAGGATCAGGACCTTTGCCGGGCTCGCGCCTTCTTTGGAAGAGACCGAGGAACCTCCTCAGGGAGGGCCCTTGTCCGACGATTTGGAATGGGAATCCGATATGGGCGACCGGGATCAAGAACTCCTCTTTCTTCCCGTGGAGGAACAGGGCGATATTCAGCAAAGACTTCTCTCTCAAAGGGTTATTTTTGAAGAGATATTTGCTTTTGTGGTGGATCAGAAGGAGACACTTGCCAAGACACCCGCCATCTGGCCGGTATCCAGAAAGGGCGGCAGAGATGTATGGATCTCATCTCTTTATGGGAGAAGGAGATCTCCTTTTTCGGGAGCATGGGAGTTTCATGGCGGGTTGGATATTGTCGCGCCCAGAGGAGCACTCATTCATGCCACCGCGGATGGGAAGGTGGAATTCTCCGGAACCAAGCCCGGCCTTGGACGGACCGTGGTATTGAGACATGGCGAGAATTTCGAGTCGTGGTATGGTCATTGTGACAAACTCCTTGTCAGAGAGGGAGAGATCGTGTATAGGGGTGACTCCATCGCGACGGTGGGTAATACGGGGCGAAGCACAGGTGTTCACGTTCATTACGAAGTGAGACGAAACGGTAAAACGGTGAACCCTCTGGATTTTATTCTCGATTGACAGCTAGGCGCTGCCACGCGAAGAGGGGAATATGGAGATGTTTAGGCACGGACGCGGACGGGGTGACCGGGACAAGATGGAAACTGTGATCGGGGAAGGAAGCTTTCTCGATGGTGTGCTCAACTCCGAGAGAACCATCAGAATCGATGGAAGACTGGAAGGGAAGGTGGACTCGGAGGGGGATGTGATCGTGGGACCCACCGGGGTGATCGAAGCGGATATTCATGGGGTCAATATCACGGTGGGCGGGAAGGTGACGGGCAACATTATTGCCCAGGACCGGTTGGAGATGAAGACGAACGCTGAAGTCTATGGAGATGTGATCTATACCACCATCGTGATCGAGGAAGGTGTGACTTTCGAAGGACGATGCAGAAGTCATCATCAGGCGAGACAGTCGATCGAGGAGCCAACCTTGGGTGAAGAAGAGGATGAATACGAACAGCAGGAAAAAGGTCCTGGTTCAGGACATAGAGATTCGAAACAAGGCGGAAAAGGCGGATCATCCGGTCTAGGGGATCTCGGTTTTCTGGCTGATTTCAGGCAGAAGAAGGGGAGTGGGGAGGAACAATAGGTCGCCTCATCGGATCGGGGATGCTGCGAGGGGCGGCTCCATGGAAGGTGGGCGGAGTTGTTGTCTTGGACGAGGGGGGGTGGGAGAATGGAAGGAAATGGTTGTATTTCTGGGTGTGGATCTTGGATACGGAAGGGTTCATGCCGTGGCCGTGACGGAAGATGGACAGATCCTGGCTGAGAGTACGGTGCCTTGGACGGGACATGGGAGATCTGTAGAGGGGGTGTCGCAGGAGGAATGGGAGGGGGAACCGGAGGTCTGGTGGCAAGCTGTCATGGATTCCCTGAAGTCCGTGTTGGATCAGGTGGATCCGAATGCCAGAATGCATGTGAAAGGGATAGGATTGTGCGCCATGTCCAACACTCTTCTTCTGTTGGATGAGGATCGTCGTCCCGTTCGGCCCGCTATCATGCACGGTGATTTCAGGGCAAGAGACCAGGCGAAGATGGCCAACGATGCGGCATGGAGGACACTCAAGAAGGTAGGTATACGCTTCGAAGCGGACCATACCCTGCCCAAGTTGCTCTGGGTCAGAGAACATGAAGAGGAACGCTTTGATAAAGGATGTTTGCTCGCTCACGCTGCGGACTACATTCTGGGGCGTTTGACCGATATTTGGGGTGTTTGTGACTTCAATAACGCTTTGGAGACTGGCTACAATACCTTGGAGAGGCGATGGCCCGCCTATCTTCTCGCCAGACTACACGTTCCAAGGCATATCTTGCCGAAAGTGGTGGCGCCCGGGGAATGCCTGGGTAATTTGAAACAGGAGTGGGCAAAAACGCTGGGCTTGTCTGGAGAAGTGAGGGTGGTTGCGGGTACAACGAGGCGTGTGGCAGGACTCCTCGCTTCCGGAGCTTCTGTGCCTGGAGACTGGTGTAGTGCATTGGGCAAGAAGCTGGTGATTCAAGGTATCCTGGAGGAGCGGTTGAATGATCCGGAAAGCCGTTTTTATCACCATCTACATCCCCAGGGTTGGTGGATTTGCGAGGGTTCCAGCAGTGTGGGGGGGGAATGCCTCGATGTCAAGTTCAAGGGAATGAATCTGAACCAACTGGATCTGGAGGTCCAGAGATGGATTCCCACGGACATGGTCATCTATCCTTTGATGCGGGAGGGAGAACGTTTGCCTTTCAAAAATTCGGAGGCCATAGGGTTCATGGCGGGAAAGGCCAACAGTGACGGACACCTGTTCGCGGGATATCTGGAAGGCGTGGCCCTGGTGGAGAAATGGGCCTTTGATATTGTGTCCGAATTGAACTGCCCATTGAAGGATCGTATCTATGTGGTTGGTGGAGGAACCAGGAGCCAGCCCTGGTTGAAAATACGGGCGAGTTCGCTCAAGAAGACCCTGTTGAAGGCACGCTTTCCTGAGCCATGTTTGGGGGCGGCCATTCTCGCTGCCTCTTCGTTCCATGGAGGAGACGTTTCTTCCATGTGCCGGTCTATGGCTCCCATCGAGGAAGAAATTCTTCCTGATTTGGAATTGAGCAGGGAATATGCCAGGCGTTATGGCAAACTGCGAAAGGCCTGCGATGCCATTGGGTATGGATGACCAGGCAATGCAAGTGGATCGGAGAAATCGGTGACATGGGTTGGTTAGGTCTTCTCGTTGGCGCGGTGGTTGTGCTTTGCGCGGGACGCAGCCTGTCAAAAACCGGTGAGGCCATTGCGATCAAAGGGAATATGGGTTTCGCGTGGGTGGGTATGGTTTTTATAGCAGGAGCTACGGCTCTTCCTGAGTTGTTCACCAGCGTGAGTGCTGTGCTCAGGGAAAAGTCCCCCGATCTTGCCGTGGGAAACTGTCTTGGAAGCATCGCGTTCAACCTCGCTCTTGTCCTCCTTCTGGATTGGGTTGAGAGAAGGGGAAATTTGTTGTCCCTTGGCAACGTGAGAATCGCGTTTCCCGCGGCCCTTGCCATCTGCTTGTTGGCTCTTTTGGGGGTGGTCCTTCAGATGAAGGATGTGCAGGGGATTTTGGGTGGAGGGACCCTTCTGGTGGGCTGCGTTTACTTGTTGGGGGTTCGCATGATATATCGGCATGAGGTGGGCCACCAGGATGCGGTTTCACAAGACGAACGGACGACTGCCAATAATTCTTGGGTGGAGGGACCTTGGCGGAACATCTGGTTGAGATATCTTTTTCTGGCCTGCGTCATTTTCTTTTCGAGTCTTGTCCTGGCCTGGTCCGGTGAATGGGTGGCGGTAAGGACGGGACTTGGCAGTACGTTCGTGGGCTTTCTGCTCGTTGCGATCTGTACTTCTTTGCCTGAAGCCACGGCGACAGTGACTTCAATACGCCTGGGCAAGGTGGATATGGCATTGGGCAATATCATTGGCAGCAATCTTTTCAACATCTTCATTATTTGCATCTGCGATTGGATCTGGGAGGGGCCTATTGCCAAGGACTGTTCCTCACAGCACCTGATATCGATTCATCTGGGTTGCGTATTGACGGCCATGTTGATCATGGGAATCACCTATAAGACGAAGAGACGGATTGGACGGATTGGACTGGATACCCTGTGTATTTTTCTCACCTATCTGTGCGGTGTGCTCTTGTTGTATCGATTGGCCTTGCAGCCATGAAGCGGAGGGAACGAAGCCTGGGTTGTTTTCACTGAATATTTACGATGAATGTGGGAGTTTTGTCGCGCTTCTCATTATAATGGGTAAGAGAGGCATGAAGTGAAAACTGTGGGGAGCATGGAAACATGGAGTCCCTTTCCGGAGGAGCCGAAGTCATGAGATTGGAATGTCCCAAATGCAAGAGCGTGCATTGGATAGACGAAAAGGATGTGCAGAGCACTCAAGGGGATTTTATCTATCGCTGTCGGGAATGCGAGCAAAACATCACGATCCACAAACCGTCCCGCAACCAGGATACTTCCATCGGCGCTCTGAGGGCGAGAAAAGATTTCACCGGCAGTTTGTCCGTGATGGGGGTGCCCGATGTGATCCAAATGTGTCATCTGGGTCTCAAGACAGGCATGCTTCGTTTGTCGAGTCCTCGAGGTGGAATTCGAATCTATTTTGATGCTGGAAACATCACCTACGCAGTGCCAGATTTGGAGAAGGACGGTGTCGCCTATTTTCTCTTCAGGAATGGACGTATCGATATGGGCCAGTTGTCGAAGGTTGTCAAGACCAGTCAGTCCGAAGGGATCCTCCAAGAAAAGGCTTTATACAAGGTTTTATCCTGGAAAGAAGGAGAATTTCAAATCGTATTGGACAGTTTCATGACTGAAACGGTGACCAATACCTTTCCCTGGACATCGGGCGAATTCTCTTTTACCGAGGCGGCCCGAATGCAAGACGCCCCGGGCGAACTGGTGGTAGACACAACCAATCTGATCCTGGAGGGAATCAGACTCATCAAGGAATGGGATTTGATTCGCAGAACCATTCCGGATGACCAGACGGTTCTGCAGATACGCGCTGAAGCCGCTCGCAAGCTGGAAAGAACCCATCTGCTCCACGATGAAAGAGAAGTCTTGTCGCTCATCGATGGAAAGCGAAGCGCGGGAGAGATTTGCAGTCATGCGCCTTGTGCGGAATTCGTTGCTTGCCGGGCGATGTATGGTTTCCTCGCGGCGGGTTTGGCTCGAAAGATCAATGTTAAGAATCTAAAAGAATCAAAGGAAAGGCCCGAAAAGGAGCCCAAAACCCACGGAACGAGATATCGTATCGCTCGAAAGGACAAGGGGTCTATCTCACAGGCCATTCCAGTTGGAAGCCGTACGATCGTTTTTGGCAGGAGCTTGAGCGCGGACGTGTATGTGGGCAACGATCGAGCCTCCCGACGCCATTGCCAGGTAATGTCCAGAGAAGGCAAGTTAATTGTCCGGGATTTAGGCAGTACGAATGGAACCTTTTTGAACGGCCGTCGAGTCTTTCGAGAGCATTTATCTCCTGGGGATGTCATTTCCATTGGAGATATGGAGTTTGTGGTGGAAGGCTAACCCCTTAGTCCAAGAAATCGTCGATTTCCTTCTGCGAGAATCCTCGAGCAGCCAACCAGCGAACATCGAGACCCACACTCTCGAGGGTCTTGCCCGGTGGTAGAAAGAATTTCTTTACACCTCGGATAAATTTCTTGGTGTCTTCCTTGTCCGTGGTGATGCGAACCATGTTCATGTAGGTTCTTTCGAGTTGTCCCGCGATGAGCCTGAAATGCATAGGGCCCACGCGAATACCTGAGCCAGCCAGGCGAGTGACCAGGGAAAGGTCCACATTGATCCTGGTTCTCGTGGTTTCGGTGGGTGTGGCCGGGATCTCTTCCGGTTTGTCGTATTCTTCAGCCGGGGACAACTCTTCAGCCAACTCCCCAAGGATGGAGATCCTCTGCTGTGCCTCGGCTATATCCTCAGGTCTGCCCGTTGGGTTGTGGAGAAAATCCTGGATTAAATTCGCTTCTCGCGTGGCAAAATGCAACCGAACAGCGGAAACCTTCAACTCCGCTATCCTCTTTCTCGCGGTGGAGAGTTTGTAGGCGGCATTGGTCACTTTCTCTGCCCCAGCCAGGTAGTGGAGATATTCCTTCTGAGCCTTCAGTTCCTCGATGATTCCCTTGTGGGATTTCTTCAACGTTTCGATGATCTTTGATGGCACAATGGCCGCTGTCTTTCTTCTTTCCAGAAGTTTTTGAATGGCCTTGTCTCTTGCCATAACGAACCGTCAACCGCTGAACGACCTTGGCTCCACAAGGAACCGAAAAAGGAACTGAAAAAAATTCCGCCTAAAGCTTCTTCGACAGGGAGAAAAGTAAGATCACGATGCTCCTCAGATGAACAAGTCTAGCAGGTCGATGGCATTTTCCACAAGGGGATGGGACTTCGGATCAGAGGAGATAGGCTCACAAAGATCTACTGTGCGAACAGGGCCTGCCTCAGGCTATCTCGGGGGGATGGGCAATGCTTTCATAGAACTTCGAAAAATCTTCACGGTCATCGGACTTCAGAAGGTTGATTGCCGCCCTGGGGTGTTCGTTCAAGGATCCTGTGATCATGTAAGGGATCAGGTAGCCCCATTCTTCTTTCTTGCTCAGAGGAATGAACCATTTGGAGATCACATCGAAGATGGGTCTCACATCAAATTTGGGATTCTTCAGGAAAGAAAGGAGCAGTTCCAAGGGACAATTGCCTGCGGCCCTTCCGATCCCATAAATGGTCGCATCCACGAAGTTAGCATCATGGATGATTCCCTCAATGGTGTTGGCGTAGGCGAGCTGTTGGTTGTTGTGGGCATGAACTCCCACTTCCCTGGTTTTGAGGTGTTGTCTGTATGTTTTGACCAATAGTTCGATTTGCTCGCAGTAAAGGGCTCCAAAACTATCCACGACATAGCAAGCTAAGACTTGCGTCTCGGCTTCCACTTGTCTTAAAGCTTCTTCCAGGTCGGAGAGGAGCGCTTTGGATATCGCCATGATATTGATGGTTGTCTTGTACCCCTTGTCGTGACAATGGTTGGCGATGAAGATGGCCTTGTCGATGTCTTGCACATAGGTGGCAACTCTATACAAATCGATGACGCTTTCAGTCTTGGGCAGGATGTCATCCAGGTTGACGCGCCCCACATCCACCATGGTGGCGATCCCCATGTCGCTAGGTGTTCCATCGACCATTTCTCTCAATAGAGGTTCGTCGCAGTAACGCCACATCCCGGATTCCGAGGGAGGAAAGATGCTCTTATCTGCCTTGTACCCCGTTTCCATGTAGTCTACACCGGCTTTGGATAGAGCGAGATAAACATCTCGCACCATTTCGAGGGAAAAATCCCAATTATTGATCAGTCCACCATCTCGTATGGTACAGTCCACTACTTTGATCTCAGGTCTGAACATGCTTTATGTCTCCTTGCTTAAAAGAATGCCCTCGTCCGCTTAGGCTCAAGTCATAACGTATCCCGCGAGCCCAACATGAACCTGGACAAACCCTTTCTCCTCGCCTTATCTGGCTGAAGCTCCAGCCCATATTGGGTTCACTGAACGGTTGCCGCGCTGCTTTCAGATCCTTTTATGCTATAGGATTCGATGTGTCCGGGCAAGGTGTTCCTGAAGCCAGGTGTTCCTGAAGCCAGGTGTTCCTGAAGCCATGAGAAGGGTTGTCCGTCTCAGAAGACCATCCACATGAGAAGGAGAACGCCCGTGAGAACAATCAGCGCGATCAGTCCTGCTCTTTGATGAGGTCCAAGCGAAGAGATAAATCCGGCCTTGACATTGAGTCTGGCGCCACAATAGATGCAACTCAAGAAGTCTTCCGGACTCGGTTTGCCGCAACGTGGACATTCGACCTTGTGAAGATCTGATTCGTGCATGGAAACCCTTTCGGATGGATCCCTGAAAATAGCGCGAGACTTCCCCTAGATTGCCATGAATCTGCTAGCTCATGCAATTGACCATCCCTTGCGAGGCTGGTACTGTATTCCTGGCCGTTTATGGACTTGGTTTTTTGGAGCTGGATCGGGTTCACTGAATATTGACTCGCCCTGCTTCCATAAAGACTTTGTATGTATCCAATTTAGGGGCAGTTGACACGGCTTTCATTTGGGATTCCTTTCTATGTTGAAGATCCAATGGTTCATCGCGATTCTCTTGGGATGTGTCGCCGTGGTATGGACCTTGATTGGAATCAGCGAGCCTTTTTGGCTTGTTCCAGCCGGGGTTCTGCTGGTCTTGCTCGTGTTTCTGGCCAGTCCTCGCCTGTTGGTGCCTTGGGTGATCTTGACGTTGCCTGTCACCAGGATCTGTTTGGCGCATGGCCGTCCTTCCGGGTGGACGGACAGGATCTTCCCCAGTCAAACGCTTCTTCTGTTGTTTCTCATTTTATGGGGAGTGCGATGCCTGAAGAACAAGGAAGCGAGGGATGGTTTTCCACGGGAGATCTGGCCTGTCCTCCTCTTGTTGGGCATGGGAGCGTTGGCCTGGCCATTTTTTCCTCACTCCGAATGGGGCGTGTTCAGGGTCGTGGAATTGATCAGCCTTCCGATTGCTTTTCTGGCAAGCCGATCCTTGATGGCCGGGAAAAGAGGAATGGAATTACTGTTGGGCTCCTGGTTCCTGTGTGGAGTGTTTGTGGCTGTGACCAACATTATGAGTCTCCAAATGGAGCCCTTTGTGAGACAATACCCCTTGGGAGAACATTGGACCTTGGATGTCCTTTTCGGAGAGGAGGGTGCTCGAGCAGGCGGGGTGGGAATCCACAACGGAACCGCCCTGGTCCTCAACATGAGTCTTTTTGTGCTTCTGGCTTGTCTTTTCGCCACGGGCAGAAGAGTTCATTGGGTCGTGTGTCTGCCCTTTCTTCTTCTCATGGTTCTGGGCGAACTTATCACCCGTTCTCGTGGAGGGTTCTACGGTATGGTGGTGGGACTTTGCCTGGCTGTCGCCTGGTCCCTTCGATCCAGACGTTCCGTTCTTCTAGGCGTTGTCCTGGTCATAGTGTTCTGCGTTGCCGCCTATTTCATATCGCATTGGGGTGTTTCCCATGGAGCTTTTCATCGACTGGTTTCTCCTGTGGTTTCCAGCGAGACACAATCCGGTTTTTCGTTTCGTGCCATGGTGTGGTTCAGAGCTCTGGATGAAATGAGCCGACTTCATTGGTTGGGTTTGGGTTTGGGCGGATGGGCTGAAAAGGTTTCTGATTTGCCTCATGGGCACAGCATATTTTTCACGCCCATTTTCGAGTTCGGCCCGCTGGGATTATTTCTTTGGTCCCCTTTCCTGTTCTTCGTGATTCGGGGCACTTGTGTGCGGGCGCGCATGTGCCGTGGGACGCCCGGAGAGTTTGCCGCACCTTGGCTCGCCGCCGGATTGATCTCGTGTGGTTTGCAGGGGATTGCCTCTTTCGACTACTCGCATCTTCCCTATTGGGTATTCTTGGGAGGGATTTGGACTATGCTGGAGAAGTGGGCGGAAGAAAGGTGTTCGATAGCAGGATGAAGGTTCTCTGTCTCAACCCACCCTATTTTCCACGATTCTCGAGGCCACAAAGGAGTCCGGGGGTAACAAAGTCAGGGACACTCTATTTCCCGATGTGGCTCTGTTATGGAGCGGGAGTCCTGGAAAAGGCGGGTTTCGATGTTCGCATCGTAGATGCTCCAGCATGGGGCTGGGATCTTGAACAGGTGGAACGAGACGCCAAGCAATGGTTGCCAAATCTGGTGGTCCTGGAAACCAGCACTCCCAGCATCGAAGAGGATGCTCGTGTGGCGACGCGGCTGAAAGAGCTTCTTCCTGGGAGCGTGATTCTGCTCTTCGGAACCCATGTTTCAGCCTTGCCACAGGATGCGTTGCGTTTGGCCCAAGGTGCGGATGGTATCGTGGCCGGGGAGCTGGAGATGACCCTCAAGGATACAGCCGAGAGAATGGATCAAGGGATATCTTTGGAGGGAACACCCGGGCTTTATTATCGCAGGGGACACACGGTGCAGATCCCTAAAACCAGGTCCTGGATCGAAAACCTGGATGATGTGCCGTTCGTATCGGATGTCTACGAGAGACATTTACGAGTGGAGGATTACTTCAACCCCAATGCCCTCTATCCCATGGTCACCATGGTCACCAGCCGGGGATGTCCCAATTCATGCACCTTTTGCGTCTATCCACAGGTGTATTCCGGTCGAAGTGTCAGGTTGCGCAGCGTGGACAATGTGGTGACTGAAGTCTTGAGGATTCAGGAACGCTTCCCCCAAGTGCGGGGTCTGTTCTTCGAAGACGACACCTTCACCCAGGATCGAGATCGTTGTGTGGCTCTTTCTCGCGCTTTTCAGCGAGCGGGGGTTCGTTTGCGTTGGACCGTCAATGCCAGGGTGGGATTGGATTTCGAGGCACTGAAAGCCATGAAAGATGGGGGATGCAGGTTGATGTGTGTGGGCTTTGAAAGCGGAGACTCCGAGATCCTGAAAACTATCAAGAAAGGGATTCATATCGAGGATATGGTTCGATTCGCGAAAGACGCTCGTCGTGCGGGGCTCCTGGTTCACGGTTGTTTTATGGCCGGATTGCCCGGAGAAACACGAGAAACTCTGGAAAAAACCTATCGATTGGCGATACGTCTCGCCCCGGATACGGCCCAGTTCTTTCCGGTGATGGTCTATCCTGGGACGGAAGCCTTTGCCTGGTATGAGCGAAGGGGATGGATCACGGCGAAAGGATTCAAGGACTGGGTGACCCAAGAGGGACTTCATCGATGTGTTGTGAGGACCCAGGACTTGTCTTCCAAGGAGATCGTGGATTTTTGTGATCGGGCCAGACGACGATTTTACCTGCGTCCCAAATATCTTTTGTACAAAGGATTTCAGTCCTTCAGAGACCGGGATGAGCGAAAACGGAACGTCAAAGCGGCGCGCACGTTGTTCCGGTACCTTTTTCGCGCGTCCTTGAGAGAATGAGCATGTTGTCAGGACGTTCAGTTCTTCTCGTTCTCGTCCTATACCATGGATGTATTGCGGCTCCCTTGGTGCGCGATGTGGAACGACCTGACCATAGTGGGGCTTGCTGGTCAAAGGAGGGTCAATGGCTCCCAGGTGGTCTTCAGACGGTCGACGGATCCTGTACGGTGCGCGGGATGAGGCTGGAGCTTGTTCGCTCCGCCGTATTTCTTGCGAGGGAGGGGGGGGCTGATTGTGCGCGCGGACTCACTTGCAGAAGGTTGTCAAGGCAGGTAGAGTGTAGTCCTTTCATGTGTTTTCACTGGAGGTTTACATCTGTTCATATCATGGCAGTGGTTGCTGAAAACTGAATTATGCGAGATGGAATTTTTGCGCAAAGGACGTTGAGAGAGTATCTGGAGGCTGCTGGATCGGGTGATCCCACCCCGGGAGGAGGGAGCGTGGCTGCCTTGACAGGAGCTCTCGCGGCATCCATGGCAAGCATGGTGGCGCGGTTCACCACAGGCAGAAAGAAATATGCCGCGGTTCAGCAGGATATGGATTTCATCGTGCGAACCCTGGATGAAGAGGGCTCACGTCTCTTGGCCTTGGTGGACGAGGATGTTCGGGTTTATGAGGGCGTGTCGGTGGCCTTTCGACTTCCTGCGGACACAGAAGAGGAAAAAGCCAAGAAGGCTTCGGCTGTCGCTGAAGCGTGCAAGGACGCGTCTGTTGTGCCCATGGAAGTGGCTCGACTTTCCTTGAAGGTTGCCAGATCGGCGGACCGTCTCGCCGAGATGGGCAACAAGAATTTGATATCGGATGCGGGTGTGGCCGCTCTGCTTTGCCTGGCCGCAGCACAATCTGCGGCGATGAATGTGGAAATCAATCTGGTGAACGTTCCAGATCCCGCGTTCCGCGAAGCGGCCAGGAAGGGACTGAAAGAGGTTTTGCGAGAGGTGGAGAGCCTGCGTGATCGTGTATGGGAGAATGTGAGAAAGGATCTGGCTTTCGATGAAGGGTCGGTTCTTTTGTGAGAAGAGAACGATGTCTTCCTTGGGTGTTGAATGATCGGGACGATACGAGAGGAAATTTGTCATGTCTGCTCATGTTCTCGATGGTGAGGCGCTTGCAGCGAGGTTTCGTCAGGAAATCGTGAAGAATGTGCAATCTCTCACAGGCCAAGGCAGAGGCCCCTGCTTGGTGGCGCTTCAAATAGGGAATCATCCTGCTTCCAAGATGTATGTGAAAAAACAGCGGGAATCTTGCGAGGAGATGGGTATCGCCTATGAACTCAAACAGTTGGAGGGTTCAACTTCGCAAGAAGAGGCAATGCGCGTGATCCAGAAGCTCAACGAAGATCCTTCCGTCACAGGAATCATCCTGCAGATGCCATTGCCCGAGGGCATCGAGCCGAGAGTCCTACAGAGGGCGATTTCCCAGAAAAAGGATGTCGAAGGGATGCATCCAGCGAATATGGGACTCCTCGTCTATGGGGAGCCGCGGGTGGCTCCGTGTACCGCCATGGGTGCGATCGAATTGTTCAAGTCCGCAGGCGTGGACTTGAAGGGACTTGACGTTACGGTGGTGGGACACAGTGAGATCGTGGGAAAGCCTCTCTGTCTTCTTCTGTTACGTTCCCTGTCTGAGTCGGCCACACCCACGGTTTGCCATATTGCCACCAGGAACCTGGAGGACAAGACGCGCGCCGCCGATGTGCTTTTCGTGGCGGTGGGAAAGGCTGGATTGATCCGAGGGGACATGGTGAAGGAAGGCGCTATCGTGATGGACATCGGGATCAACCGTGTGCCTTTGTTGGACGAGAAGGGCCAGCCTGTATTGAACGAAAAAGGCAGCCCCCGGATGAAGACTGTGGGTGATGTCGTGTTTGATGAGGTCCAGGAACGCGCTTCGTTTCTCTCTCCTGTTCCAGGCGGAGTGGGCCCTTTGACCGTGGTGATGCTCATGCGAAACACTGTGGCATGCGCGCAGTGGCAAGCGGAAACCGAGTAGAATGTGAAGTTGTCTCAGCGTGATCTCCAGGATCGCGTCGAATTCATGAAGGAAGATACATGTCCATCGCAAGGCAACATCTGATGATACTGGGAGGCGGCCCGGCGGGTTACGTGGGCGCTCTTCGCGCGGCGAGATTGGGATTCGAGGTGACTTTGGTGGAACGTAAGGAGTTGGGAGGCACCTGCCTGAATTGGGGTTGCATCCCATCCAAGTCGATTCTGCATACAGCGAGGATTGCGGTCGAAGCCAGACAACTCTTTCCTGAGACGGCGTCTCAGGCGGGAAAATCTCAAGGCGAATGGAATGCCATGAGGGAACGCAAGATCCACGCGGTCCAGAACCTGAAGGCAGGGGTCGCCAGTCTCCTTCGCGGGGCCCATGTGGAGGTGGTCCAGGGTGAAGGCCGTGTCGTCAGTCCCAGGGAGATCGTTGTGGGACAAGGGAAGGATCGGCGAACGATTCGAGGAGACGCTCTTCTCGTTGCCACGGGGTCCGAACCTTTGGTTCCAGGACTTTTCGCCTCCGAGGATCCCCGAGTCGTGACAAGCACGGAAGCGTTGGAACTCAAGGAGAAACCGACCTCCGTCATGGTGGTGGGCGCTGGTGCCGTTGGGGTGGAATTTGCGCGTTTCTATGCCGCCTTTGGGGTTTCCGTGACGATCGTGGAAATGATGGATCAATGCATTCCGGGTTCCGATTCCGAAATGGCCCGAGCCTTGCAAAAATCCCTGGAAAGGGCTGGAATCGAGATTCTCCTGGGATCCAAGGTGGTCAAACTGGAGTCGGTCAAGCGGGGAATCCAGGTCCAGTTGGAGGATGGAAAATCTCTGAAAGCGGGACAGGTCCTGGTGGCCATCGGGCGCAAGCTCAATCTGGAAGGGATTGGGTTGGATGAAATCGGGGTGGAGAGGGATGAGAGTGGACGTTTTCTCAAGACCTCGAAACAGATGCAAACCTCAGTGCAGGGTGTCTTCGCCGCCGGGGATATTACCGGAGGATATCTTCTGGCCCATAAGGCGTCGGCCGAAGCCTTGACGGCTGTTTCTTCCCTTGCGGGCAAGGGACAGCCTGTTCGATATGACAGAATCCCTGCTTGCATTTACGGTGAGCCCGAGATGGCTTCTGTTGGGGCCACGGAGGAGGCGCTCAAGAGCCAGGGAGTTCAATATGGGGTCGGAAAATTCCATTACAGTCACTTGGGGCGGGCCTGGGCGGAGGGCAAGACAGAAGGCTTTTTCAAGGTGCTCGCCGATTCAATCACCGGAGAGATTTTCGGCGTACATATCCTCGGAGAGAGCGCGACCGAGATGATTCACGAGGCGTGCGTGGCGCTTCGATTGGAAGCGACAGTGGAGGAACTGATGGCCGTGATCCATTCTCATCCAAGTTTCTCGGAAGGGCTTTGGGAAGCGACGGCCAGCACGATTCACATGGGAATCCATTGATTGGACCTGGGAGGAACGAGCGAAACGGACGCGCTCCAACTCAAGGAGGACTGGAAGACTTGTTCCCGGGTTGTGCGAAGGAAACGTACATATTCACTCGCATGTTCCGGCATGGGAAGAATGGGTAGGATAGAAAAGCATGTTCGAATTGACTGTGGAAGATCATTTCGCTGCGGCCCACTACCTGTCCCACTACCAGGGAAAATGTGAGAGGCTTCATGGCCACAATTGGAACGTGCAGATCACGATTCGAGGAGAACAGTTGGATAAAGCTGGACTTCTGATGGATTTCGGCCTGTTGAAATCTTCTTTGAGGGACGTTTTGGCGGTATTGGATCACCGTCTTCTGAACGAACTGGATCATTTTCAGGGCGCGAGTGTGAGCAGCGAGAAAATCGCCATCTTCATTCACGAACAGTTGGCGCCCAGAATTCATGAACATGGTGCTGTTTTGTGCAGAGTATCCGTTTGGGAGAGTCCTTCGGCTTGCGCCACCTATATTCCCGAATGAAACGGACAGCATGGATATGGGGTGCCATGGAGTATGGCATGATGGAGGGGTATCAACGGATGCGTCAGGGGAGGATGGAGGGAAAGCGCCATGGCACGAGTTCCAAACTATGAACGACAGGTGTATGCTGGGGTTCTGGGGAAGGTGATTGGCGTGTATATGGGACGTCCTTTCGAGGGATGGACCAAGGAGGCCTTGGAACGAAAATGGGGTCGCGTCGATCGATACATGCATGAGGACCAGAACGTGCCTCTCGTCGTTCCGGACGATGACATCACCGGAACCTTCACGTTCGTTCGGGCTTTGGAGGACTCGGGCAGGTATGCTGAAACCCCGGCTTCCTTCTTCGGTGAGACCTGGCTCAACTACCTCATAGAAGGCAAAACGGTACTTTGGTGGGGTGGCATGGGACATTCCACGGAGCATACCGCGTTCCTGAGACTGAAACACGGCGTGCCTTCTCCTGAGAGTGGCTCCATGAATCTCAACGGCGCCATTGTTTCGGAACAAATCGGAGCTCAAATCTTTATCGACGCTTTTGGGCTTGTAACGCCAGGGAATCCAGCCTTGGCGGCCAAATTGGCTCAGGCCGCGGCTCGGGTTTCTCACGATGGAGAGGCGGTCCACGCTGCCATGGTGGTGGCGGGCATGGTCAGCGCGGCCTTTGTGGAGAAGGACATGATGTCCCTTCTCGATATAGGCGTGAGTTTCATCCCGGCGCGCAGTCTTGTCGCTCGACTTCATCGAGATGTGAGAACATGGGCTCGGCGGGACGGAGACTGGCGCAGGACCTATGACAGGATCTCATCGAAATATGGTTATGAGAGATTCGGTGGAAATTGTCATGTGATTCCCAATCATGCTCTCATGGTGATGGCCTGGACCTATGCAGGCGATGATTTTCATGGGTCGCAAGTGATCGTGAATACCGCCGGGTGGGACACGGATTGCAATGCTGGCAATGTGGGGTGTCTGATGGGGGTCAAGGAGGGACTCGATCGAATCTGTGAGAAGTATGATTTCAGGACACCTTTTGCGGACCGTCTCATTCTTCCCACGGCCGAAGGCACACATTCCATGAGCGATTGTCTGTCTCAGGCCGAAGCGCTCGCGAAGATCGGAAGAAGAATTATGGGTTGGCGATCCTTGGAAGCCCGCAAGGCAGGGGCTTTTCTTCATTTCGAGATGCCTGGGGCTGTTCAAGGATGTACGAGCGAGGAAGATGATTTTTCTTGCAGAGACCATGCCCAAGTGGAAAATGTTCGAGGGTATTCCGTGCTGGGGAAACGAAGCCTAAAGATATCTTTTCAAACCGGCCCAGGCATTCGGGCTCGCGTGATCCGACCTGTAATGCCTCCAGTTGCGCGACAGGGAGGATACGGAAGCATGGGAGTCTCCATGCTGTACAGCGGCATGGATGTCAGGGCGGCTGGATTCTGTGGCCGGGTGGGACCGGAGACACAACTTCGTCTCTTTGTTCGCGTGGTGAAGGGAGAGAAATTCGAGACCATGTTTTCCCAGTTTGTATTCCTATCCAAGGGTGCCGCTTTTGATATTCGATGGACATTGCCTGATACAGGGGGATGGCCTGTCGGCGACATGGGACTGGAGATGCAGTCTCCTGCTCGGGCAGGTGGAGAGATCTATTTGGATGGGATCTGGATCGACGGATGCCCTGACGTGTCTTTCCCATTGGAGGTATTCCGTCCCATCCAAGGTTCTATCCCTGGGTGGATTTCTCATTATGATCTGTTGAGAGGGCGTTTTCCCAATGAAAGCGAAGACCTTCTTCGATTCGGGAAGAACGAAGGACTGGGTGTGTGTGTCACCGGAACCAGCGATTGGCGGGATTATATCCTGCAAGGTCGTATCAAGGTTCATCTGGCTTCCAGGGCCGGATTTCTCGCGCGTTATCAAGGACTGCGCAGATATCTGGCAGTGGCCAAGACCCCAGCCTCGATTCAATTGATCCTGAGGAACCATGGCGAGGAGGTGTTGGACGAGATGGTTTGTCATTGGAAACCCGATTCTCTTCATGATGTCCGTGTGGAGTTGAAAGGGCAAAACGTTCGTGTGTATCTGGATGACGAGGCCATCTTGAACGGTAAGGATACTTCTCTCGGGTGTGGAGGTGCGGGAATCTTTTTCGAGGAAGGCATGCTGGGTTTCAGAGACCTCAAGGTGAGTTCATTGTGAGGAAGGAGGATGTATGTTGAAGATTTTGGTGATCTATTCTTCCAAGGGTGGCAATACCAGGAAGTTGGCGGAAGCGTTGGCTCAAGGGGCCAAGGGCGAGGGGATTCGGGTGACGGTAAAAAGCGCGTCCGAAACCACGATGGAGGATCTAGCGGATTCTCATGGAATTGCCATGGGATCGCCTGTTTACTTCGGTGTTATGTCGTCGGAGCTGAAGGACCTGATCGATCGTAGCGTTTCTGTGAGGGGTAAACTGGCGGGAAAGGTGGGCACAGCGTTCTGCAGTTCCGGACACCCAACCGGAGGAAAGGAAACGACCATGATGTCCATCCTGCAAGCCATGTTGATTCATGAGATGGTGGTGATTGGCGATCCCATTGTGGCCGGGGGACATTATGGTGTTGCTGCGGTTGGAGAACCCAAGGACAAGGTATTGGAGGCCGCTGGAAAACAAGGGGCTTATCTGGCCGAGGTGGCAAGGAGAATGGCAAATTTTCCGTGAACCCGGCAGGATACGGGACACGGATTCATAGAAAAGCTTTGTCCCAGTCCTTCCAGACCGGATCCAGACCATGACAGCGTACCATGTCGGCGATTTCTTTCGCGGAACGGTCGTCGTCCACCTGAAATTGTCCGGGACCTTGTTGGGGATATTGATATCCCCCGGGATTTGTCCTGCTTCCGGCGCTCATCCTGGTGATTCCAAGTCGGATCAGATGGTCCCTCAAGTGTGCAGGTTCTCTGGTGGATAGCACCAAACCCACATCCGCGAAGCAGAGCCGCAGGGCCAGGATCATTTGAACCAATTCCTTGTCAAGGACAAGATGCGGAAATTGTGATTTCGAGACACCGTGAGCCGGTCGGAGACGCGGAAAGGAGATGGAAACATGAGTGCGCCAGTAGGACTTGATCAAATGATGGACGTGTTCAGCCAGAGCCAGGGTTTCGGTGCGCCAGTCTGAAAGTCCCAACAAGACTCCGAGTCCCACCTCCCTCATGCCGGCCTGGGCGATGTCGTCCGGTCCACTCAGGCGCTTGTCGTAATCTGCCTTGGGGCCTTGGCGATGGTATTTCGCGTAGACATCCCTATCATAGGTTTCCTGGTATAGCGCGACGCCTTCCACGCCCGCTTCAAAGAGTCGGGCATACTCTTTGAGGTTCATTCTATGGACCTCTATGGAGACGAAACAGAAATGATTGCGCAGATGGGCGCAAAGTTCTTCGATGAATTTGACGCTGACGTGTGCCCGATCCTCTCCACTGACCAGAAGAAGGTCTCGGATCCCGCTCTGGTTCAGGATGAGTCCTTCTGCGAGGGCGTCCCTGAGGCTGAGTCGAACACGCTTGAAAGGCGTGTCCGCGTTGAAACCACAATACAGGCATCGATTGACGCAAAAACTCGAGAGATATAACGGCGCGTACAGCCTGATGGTTCGGCCAAATCTTCGAATTGTGAGATCCCGGGCCATCCGAGCCATGGGTTCCAGATAAGATTCAGCCGTGGGAGAGATCAAGGCCAGAAGCTTTTCGAAATGATAGAAGCCCGGAGTCGAATCCAGGGCCCTCTCCACCTCGGTGGGCCCTATCCCTTTTAGCCGATCACGCCAGCGATTTACATCGCGATCCAGACCCATCTCTCGTAGAAGAAGAGCCGGAGAAGGGGGATTCGATGTGATGTTCATTCTTCTCTCAGAAAGCCCGTGAGGGGACTCGAAGAGGATGCCTGAAGATGAGGAGCGCGGGGACCTCCCAGGAAAGCGAGGCGACCCGCTATGACTCCATGCTTGAAAGCCCGTGCCATGCCCAAAGGGTCCTTCGCGGTGGCAATGGCCGTATTGACGAGGACAGCGTCTGCGCCCATTTCCATGGCTTCTGAAGCGTGCGAGGGCAATCCCAGTCCCGCGTCAACGATCACCGGAACCCTGGCCTGTTCAAGAATGATTCTCAAGGAAGCACGTGTATGGAGACCTTGATTCGATCCGATGGGACTCCCCAGAGGCATGACTGTGGCCGTGCCCGCATCCTGCAACTTGAGCGAGAGAATGGGATCCGCGTTGATGTAAGGTAGAACCACGAATCCCTCGTCCACAAGAATCTTTGCCGCTTTCAGGGTTTCCACCGGGTCGGGAAGCAGGTAGTATGGATCCGGGGTCACTTCCAACTTGACCCATTCGATTCCCGTGGCTATCCTGGCCATGCGAGAGAGCCGAATCGCTTCTTCCGCGTCACGAGCTCCGGATGTGTTGGGAAGCAACAGATAGCTCTTCTGATCGATGGAGGACAGCAAGTCATCCTGGGGATTGTCCAGATCCACTCTTCTGAGGGCTACCGTGATGATCTCCGCCCCGGAGGCGTCCAGAGCACGCGTCATCGTTTCGTTGGAATCAAACTTGCCCGTTCCCAAGAGAAGGCGGGACCGAAAGGTCCGACCTGCAAGGGTCAGCATGTCCATGGCTTCACCCGCCTCCCATGAATCGCACCAGCTCGATACGCTGTCCATCGCGAATCAATGTCTCGGAAAAATCCTTTGGATGCACGAGCCGTCCGTCGATTTCGACCACCGCGGTTGTTTCCAAAACGTCGAGCTGGGTCAGGAGCGAAGATAGGGTATTCGGAACGTTTTCAGCGAAAAAACGTCGCTCCTTGCCGTTGAGTACAATGACTGAATCCATGAGGCGTCCTGTTCCTTTGGGAGAAAACATAACCTCGTGCTATCGTATGGATCGATAGCTTTGATGGTTCCCAACCTGGTTTGTCGTCATGTAGCCCTTTTGTGTGAACCCTAAGGGATCCTACAAAAACAACTCCGCATTCTGGAGGGCAATGTCTGTCTAGTTGTGGCCAAGGGCTACGCTATCTGGTTGTGGCCAAGGGCTACGCTAGCATTATAATGATTATGAAAGGGACGTACAATCGAGAAGGCTTTATGGGGAATCGATACGTTATTCACAGGCACCGGAACGAAGATCATATTCATTGGGATCTCATGTTGGAACGGGACGGTGTCCTGAAAACGTTTCGTTTGACCCAGCCACCAAGGCGATGGAGTGAGGGCCTCATGATGTCTATGGAGCCCATCGAGGACCACAGGATCCGGTTCCTGGACTATGAGGGACCTGTGCAGGCCGGAAGGGGTTCGATAACCATGGAGGATCAAGGGTGTTTCATCACCCGTCTGGAGAACCAGGATCTTTGGGAGATACAGATGCGAGGGCGACTCTTGAATGGAATATTTCAATTGCGCCGGCAAAAAGGTCCCACAGGATGGTTTGGTCCAAAGAACCCGGCCGATCAGGACGTAAATATTCAGTGAACCCGATCCAGAGACAAACCGTCACTTTCTTCCTTCGGTGCGTTGGAATGCCGTGATACGCACCTTGGATTTCAAACCGTTCGAAAACAGCATCTCTGTCTCTTCTCCGCCAAGGGCTGCGTTTGGATCGCTTTCACGGAATATTTACATCAGGACTGAGAGGCCGGGGTTCAGGGTTTTTCAATCAGGCGTACAGCAACGAAAGAATCCTTCCCTTTTGTCCATAACGCGACACCCAGAAGGGTCAAGGCCGAAAGCGCAAGTCCGCAGGCCAACTGACGGATGGGCTCTTGTGCCAGAGATGTCGTTTTTCCCAAGAAGATTCCTGCTATCACCGCGACTGTGGGCAAGAAAAAGAGAAGAAAACTGGCTTTGAGCCGTGCTGATGGATTTGTGGACAACTGAACACGTTGTCCCTCTCGCGCTCCCGGGATCATCCGTGCAGGTAATTTGATGGTTCTTTGGCCATGTTCGCCGCAATTCCCGCATCCTTTGCAGCCAGAAGCTTGATCCATGAGAACGAACACAATCCTTGGCGTGATTTTCTGGACGGTTCCCCTTTCGAGGAAAGGATTTCTGGACTCGCATGGAATCGGCTGTGCCAGGTTCTTTCTTGTCATTCTAGATCGCTTCCTCCTTGCCCTGCTGGCATCAAGCCCTCGCCCAGATCGGGTTGATTGAATGGTAAATATTCAGTGAACCCGATCCAGAGACAAACTGTCACTTTCTTCCTTCGGTGCGTTGGAATGCCGTGATACGCACCTTGGATTTCAAACCGTTCGAAAACAGCATCTCTGTCTCTTCTCCGCCAAGGGCCGCGTTCGGATCGGGTTCACGGAATATTTACATTGAATGTTTACTGTCTTCGATTGCGGCTCGATCGCGGCTTCCTCATCGCATCCTGGTTGTCTGGCAGAATCTATGAATGGTGGAAAGCATGGAAAAATAGTAAATCTTCAGTGAACCCAAACCCAACAAGGAATCTGTCTCCTGCCTCACCACGGCGACTCTCTGTGTCGGGTTCACGGAATATTTACGAAAAATATCTGTATGATGAGAGAGACAATGTGGGGCGTGAAAAGCTATATTATAACAGGGCAAAAGGTTCTTGCTGATTTCTGACAGGTGGAAATCCCCATGGAATTACAACTCCAACTTGCTGACATCTTGAGTCTGATTCTGTATCTGGGGGGTATGGCCTCTATCGGGGTGTATTTTCTCAGGAAGAATACCTCCACCGAGGAATATTTCGTGGGAGGTCGATCTTTTGTGGGATGGGCGGTGGGACTGAGCATGGTGGGTACATCGATCAGCTCCATCACTTTTCTGGCCTATCCTGCGGATGCGTATAAAACAGCGTGGTTTCGCTACCTTCCGAACTTTATGTTGCCTTTGGGCGTTTTCATCGCCGCCTATGTTTTCTTGCCATTTTTCAGGAGAGGAAGAATTACCTCTGCCTATGAATACTTGGAAGGCCGATACGGACCCTCGATAAGGCTATACGCGGCTTCCGCGTTCATTGTCTCCCAACTGGTACGGATCAGCATGATCCTTTACCTGGTATCCATGGTGATCATGGAGATCACAGGGTTATCTGTGACAACCTGCATCTTCATTGCCGGGATTTTTGTGGCTGTCTATACCGTGATCGGTGGGATTAACGCCGTCATATGGACAGATGTATTGCAGACGGTCGTGTTGGTCGTGGGGGGATTGCTCTGCTTTGGAATCATCGTGGGGCGCCTGCCAGGGGGGATGGGACAGATTGTTGCTGTGGCATGCGCTGAAGGCAAGCTGTCATTTTCCGATTGGGTTGATGGAAGGATGGAACCCATTTCGTGGGGCTTTTCCTGGACCAGGAAGACTGGACTCATGATGCTTTTGTTGGGGTTGACCAATTGGCTCACAGAGTATAGCGGCAATCAAAATGTGGTGCAAAGATATTGCGCGTCCAGAAGCGCCAGAGAGGCACGAAAAGCCATGTTCGTGTGTGCTGGGGCGAGTGTTCCCATCTGGGCTTTTTTTATGTTCCTGGGAACGAGCCTTTTCGTTTTTTTTAAGGAGTTCCCTGATCCCCGTGCTGCGGCGATGTTGTCTGGAGCACAGAAGGCGGAACAGATCCTCCCCTTCTTCGTGATCCATTATTTGCCGGTGGGGATCAAAGGGATCGTGATCGCGGCTGCTCTGGCTGCTGCCATGTCTTCCTTGGATTCCAGTATCAATGCGATTGCCACGGTTGGGGTTGTGGATATCCTGAAGAGACACCTTTTTCCTCAGCGGGAGGATCGTTGGTATTTAAGGATGGCGTGGGGACTTTCTTTGGGTGCGGGATTGTTTATGATCGTTGGGGCCATGATTTTAAGCGAGACAGAGAGCAGCACGCTTCAGGATATTGGGACCATGATCAATTCGGTGTTGGGTGGAGGGATTTTAGGGGTTTATCTGTTGGGCTTTCTGACTCGACGTGGTGATGCGAGAGCTGTAGGCTGCGGTATCCTGTGCACGATCCTTTTCACTGGATGGACTCTCTTGGCCAAGTTCGCGGGCGAACACCTGATGAACCATTCGAGTTTGGGACCTTTCTTCGCCTTGATTCTCAAGATTCCATTCGATCTCTATTACACCACGATGATTGGTAATTTGATCCTGTTTTCCGTGGGATTTCTCGTGGGAACATGGCTTCCTGGCCAAGACAGGGATTGGAAAAATCTGACGGTATGGACCCAAGAGGACACTCCTTTAGATTGATCCACATGCATTGAGAGTAAACATTCAGTGAACCCGATCAGATCGGGTTCACTGAATGTTTACCATTGAGACACGTATTCCTCGCCCCGCTGTCATCGAGCACTTGTCCATATCGGGTTCACTGAATGTTTACAAAAAAAAACAAAATAACAAAGGAAAAAGCTCGGATAAAACCCAATTTGTGGTGTAAAGAGAGACTATGGGCTACAGTATGCAGGAGTGGAATGTGGTGAAAGAATGGTACTAATGACTGACCTGAGATATTTTTTTACTTGACAGGTGGGGAAAAGTGGAATAAAGTGGGTGCGCATGGAGAATAATGGTCATATATATGTTCAATGTGGGAGGGAAAGGCCCTTCAGGCAGGTTTTAGAATGCTGATCGGTACATCGTTGCATACCCTGGATGAGAAGGATCGAGTGGTGATTCCCTCGAAGTTCAGGGACGATTATACCGTGGATGGTGAATCCAGGTGTGTCATTTGCAGAGGAAACGGTCCTTATCTGGTTGTCCATACCATGGAATCCTGGCAGCGGCTCAAGGAACATCTGGCGAATCTTCCCACTACGGATGAGGGAGCTCTCTACTACAAAATGAAGATCCTTGGAGAAGCAGAATTCTACAAACTGGATAGACAGGGACGAGTCGTATTGAGTCAGGAGCACAAGAAGTACGCCAGACTCGACAAGGAACTCGTGCTTTTCGGCATGGACCAGTCGGTTTATCTCTATGGGAAAGAAGTCTGGGAGGCCAAAGAGAGAGAACATGAGGACCATTTCCAGACCTATGCCAAACAATGGGGTTTTTGAGCAGAGGACTGCCTGCGGTTCAGCGAAACCCAAGGTATCCATGTTGGATATAGACTGTGGTCGATGGAGGGAGCCTTGGGAAGGGAAGGAATAAGCACATGCTTTTCATTCCGTTCATGAACTACTGGTTTTCCAAAGGATCCCTATCCTTGGATTGTATCGAAGAAGGGTCTCTTATGGCGGGGTCGATGGATGAAGAAAACGCTCTTTTGCCCTTGGACAGAGGTTTCCCTTATCACGTGCCCGTTATGGTCGAGGAGACATTGGATCTCTTGATGCAAACAAGGCGTCGATTCGTCGTGGATGGAACTGCCGGTGAAGGGGGGCATACCCTGGAAATGGCTCATCATCTGGCTGAAGACGGTACCGTGCTGGCCGTAGATAGAGATCCACACGTACTGCCTTTACTCAGACGACGGCTTCAGGGAATAGACCATGCCATGGTCATGAGGGGATTGTTCCAGGATATACCCGATTTGATCCGGAGTTTGGGGTTGCCTGGACCCGACTTTGTACTTCTCGATCTAGGTCTTTCCAGCTTCCAGCTTGCGGATAGAGAGAGGGGTTTCAGCTTCCTGGGCGACGGACCATGCGATATGAGAATGTCTTGTGATGGGGAATGCACTGCGGCCAGCGTTGTGAATGGGATGAATTCTTCCCAACTCGCGGATCTTCTTTATGAGCTGGGAGGGGAAAGAAAATCCCGAAAGATCGCGGAAGTGATCGTGAGAGAAAGAGGAATCGAACCCTTGCGTACGACGCATCAACTGGTGCGAGCCATCTTGAGGGCGTATGGAGGAAAGAGGGGACGAATTCACCCTGCTACTCGTACCTTTCAGGCGTTGCGTATCTATGTGAATGGTGAAATGGATGCGCTCAGGAAGGCGTTGCAGGTACTGCCCTTCCTGCTTTCCGAGGGAGGCATTCTGTCCGTGATGAGCTATCACTCGCTGGAAGATGCGGAAGTAAAAGCCGCTTTTCTGGAACTCGAGGACGAAGGCTTTGAGGTTTGTACGCATAAGCCGATCAGACCCAAACCCGAAGAGATTAGACAGAACCGAAGATCCAGATCGGCGAAACTCAGGGCGATCCGACGCCGAGTCTCTTGATGATCTTTTCTATTCTTCCACAGGGAAGGAGTGGAACCATGAACAGGGATATCGATCTTAAGAATATTTCCTGGCTGCAGGCCCATAGAAGAGCAGGACAGAGATCCAGGGCGGGGACGTCCAGGAAGCGCTCCAAGGATCTTTCCCTGGATTGGGGAGGTGTTCCAGGTTCTGATCTGGAAGAAGGATCCCTCGATCCCAAGACCATTCGGCTTATCGTTGAATTATCCCTTTGGGGAGTCGCGCTTCTCTTGATGGTAGTTCACTTCCAGGTCAGAGCGATCAATCTCATCTATCGATCGAGAGAGATGAATAAAACTTTGGCGGAACTGGTAGAAACAAATAAGGAGTTGTTGGCAGACATCTCTAGATTGGAATCTCCAGAGCGATTGGATCCCAAAGCCAAAGCGTTGGGATTGGTGGATATTCGTTCTCAAGATGTCTTTTATGTTCGCATGCCCATTCGATTTCATGAAGAAAGTCTCGTGAGTCCCGAGACGCATGAAGAAATCGATCTCTCTTTGGAACGGACCCTGAGAAGAATAGCCACGAATATCGCGTCCTTCCCCTATCGAGAGGAAAGTTCTGGATAAACATGGCGAAACGAAAAACGCAACGTACTCCTATGCGGGAGAGATCGGGTCAGATTCGGTTCCACTTGGTGAAAGGGGGACTTTTTCTATTTATGGGTTTGATTGTGGGCCGTCTCATTCAGATCCAATGGTTGGATTATGAATTTTATAGATCCAAGGCTGAACAGATGCAAACTTCCAAAATCCCGATTCATATAAGACGCGGAACGATTAGGGATCGCAATGAGAAGACGCTGGCGATCAGCGTAAAGAGCTGTTCCGTCTATTTTGTTCCTGAGAAACTGGAAGATGAGGAGGAGACGACGGCCTTGCTGTCCTGGACCCTGGGTGTGGACCGTGAACAGCTCTTGAGGAAAGCCAGACAGGGAAACGCGGCCTTCGAATGGGTGAAAAGGCAGGCTACTCTCGAGGAAAGAAAAGCTTTAGAGAAGTTTCGACTTCGAGGTGTGGGGTTTCGAGACAATTACAAACGCATGTATCCCATGGGAGAATTGGCAGCCCAATTGATCGGATTTGTCGGTGTAGACAATCAAGGTCTGGAAGGCTTGGAAAAGGCGTATGAAAGCGTCCTTGGTTATGCCCCGAGCATGCAAATCATGGACAGAGACGGCACGGGTAGAACGATGAGTTCCTCGCGAAGGAATTTGTTCGCCATCCCCGATGTGATGGATCTGGAACTAACACTGGACGTGAGAGCGCAGCATGTGCTTCAGAAAGAACTGGGTATAGCGGTCGATGAAAATGAAGCCAGATGCGGGGTGGGAATCGTCATAAAACCGAGCACAGGGGAAATTCTCGCGATGGCCAACTATCCCAGTTACGATCCGAATGAGTTCAAAATCTCTCCCTCGGAAACGTGGCGTAACCGAGCGATCACGGATCTTATCGCTCCGGGTTCGACGTTTAAAGTATTTCCTGCCGCCATAGCGATGGATGCGGGGCTGGTGGATGAGAATACATTGTTCGATTGTGAAAACGGACGATATCGGTACCATAGCCACTGGATCAAGGATGTCGGCAGAAACGATTGGTTGACTTTTGAGGACGTGATCAAGAAGAGCAGTAATATCGGTATGGTCAAGATGTCCACTTGCATCCCCAGGGATCTACTTCTCGATGGGCTCACATCCTTTGGGTTCGGAAGCGCTACCGGGCTTCTTCTTCCGGGTGAGGGGAAAGGAATACTGCATCCAATAAGCCATTGGAGTCGTATTTCTCCAGGACAGATCGCCATCGGACAAGAAATCTCCTGTACGGCCATTCAACTGGCTTTCGCATATTGTGCGATAGCCAATCATGGAATTCTTATGCGTCCAAGAATTCTTGCTTCTTTGAAGGACAAGAAGGGACGTCCCTTGAAGACCTGGGACCAGGAGGAGTTGGGACGACCTATCTCCTCCGAAACAGCCCATAGAATCACGCAAATGTTGGTTCGAGTGGTCTCGGAAGGGACCGGATCGTTGGCAGCCATACCAGGGATACGTGTGGCAGGAAAAACAGGCACCGCCCAGAAGGTAGATCCTGTGACCAAACGATACAGTCATGAGGACTACACATGCCTCTTTTGTGGTTTTTTTCCCGCGGAAAAACCGGAGCTTCTTATCGTTCTTGTGATCGATGAGCCCAGAAAGGATTCCATGGCAGGCAGGATCGTAGCTCCTTTATTCTCTCGCATTGGACAACAATTGGCTGTTCTTTACGGTATAGAACCGGACAGGGAAGTGGAAGCCATACCCGCGATGGAGGGGGCAGAAACCCGTTCGTTGCTTGTTTCCGTGCCTTCTGAGCAGATCAACGCAACGCGAGTCAACGTGATGCAAGTGAACCACTGTGTTTATCATGAAGAGGGAACCATGCCTAACGTTCTGGGCTTGACCATGGCAGAAGTCCTGGAACGTCTTGGAAGCTTGTCCTTGGGAGAGGTGCGATTCAGCGGCAGTGGAATGGCTGTCGCTCAATGTCCAAATCCTGGTGCGCCGCTGATGGGTAATCCACCTTGCGCGGTGGTCTTCACGAGGAGATAGGGATGTCCGCTCGAAAAATCCAACTTCAGGACCTTCTGGATCGTCTCGATTCCTATGGGATGGAGAAGGAGATGAATCCGGAGATCACTCACGTAACGTATGATTCCAGGAAATCGAGGAAAGGGTCGCTTTTCGTTGCAATCATCGGTACCCGGTTCGATGGCAATGAATACGTGGAAGAGGCGATTCAGCGCGGCGCCTGTGCAATCATCACCGAACGTCGAATTTCTGTTCCATCGCATGTGGCGAGAATCCTGGTACCGAATGCAAGAAGAGCTTTGGCTGATGTGGCGGCTCGCTTTTTTGGTGATCCCGTGTCTTCTCTCAAGGTGGTAGGTGTCACCGGTACCAACGGAAAAACGAGCGTTTGCTATTTCCTCCAGGCCATACTCAAGAGCGCGGGTTGGAAAACAGCTCGTTTTGGGACCCTTGGGCACGATATGGGACCACGTCAATTGCCCGCCCGAATGACTACACCGGAATCTCTGGAACTCCACGCAATGTTTGATGAGCTTAGATCTACTGGATACGATTCCGTTGTCATGGAAGTATCTTCGCATGCATTGGAGCAGGATCGCGTGAAAGGGATTCCTTTTCGGGCTGCGGTTTTCACAAATTTGAGTCAGGACCACCTAGACTATCACAGTGATATGGATGATTATTTGCAGTCAAAGAAGAAGCTGTTTCAAGGGTTGGACAGGGATGGGATTGGAGTCATCAATCTGGATGATTCAAGATCCGTGGATATAGTCGAAGGACTGACCTGTCGCTTGATGAGGTACGGTTTGTTCTCAAAGGCGGAGTGTACGGTTCGAGACCTGAATTCCTCCATTGGAGGGTCCCAATTCACGTGGATTGCTCCAGGAGTCCAGGCGGGGACGCGCCTTTTTGTGGGTGGAGATTTCAGTGTGTCAAACTTCCTGGCCAGTGCCGCTACGGCTCTTGGGCTGGGTATTGGGGTGGAATATATTGTGCGCGGTGCTGCTCGGGTACAAGGAATCCCAGGGAGAGTCGAAGTGATTCCCAGCCCTCGAGGGACCATCCTGGTGGATTACGCTCATACTCCAGGAGCCCTGGAAGCTCTTCTTTCATGGGCCGCTCGTCACACGGAGGGTCGACTTGTGGTTCTATTCGGTGCTGGGGGCGACAGGGATCGCACCAAACGATGTCTCATGGGGGAAGTAGCCTCCCGGTTTGCCGATCGGATCATTCTCACTTCAGACAATCCCAGGAGTGAAGATCCTCGAGATATCGTGGACGATATCTTGTCAGGAGTGTCACCGGAGAAACGAAATCAGGTGGATATCTTGATTGAACGAAGAGATGCGATTCAACATGGGATCGAGATTCTCGAAGAGAAAGACACCCTGATCCTCGCAGGAAAAGGACACGAACGAGTTCAGGTGTTTCACAGACAAGAAGTACCCTTTGATGATCGGGAAACCGTGAAAGAGTTCCTTGGATATGTTGGTTAAAGACCTATATGAAATTGCCAGGATATTGGGAGGCAATCTGTCCCGGGGCCATGGGGACGTATTGGTTTCCAGTGTGTCCACGGATACGCGGACCCTTTCTCCAGGAGATCTCTTTTTCGCTTTGAAGGGTGAGCGTTTCGATGGGCAAGAATATGTGCGGCAAGCTGAGGCCATGGGCGCTGGCGGAGCGGTGGTGAGTTCGGACATGAAGATGGACAACGCGGATTTCCCAATCATTCGTGTGGACGATACCCTCCTAGCCTTGCGAATCCTGGCTCAATGGGAGCGGACTCAATGCAAGGGTACTGTTCTGGCCATTACGGGAAGCAATGGAAAAAGTACTACACGATCCATGATCCATAGCGTACTTTCCTCGAAGTACAAGGTGGTGAGTGCTGAAAAGAGTTTCAATAACCAGATCGGTGTCTCCTTGACCCTTCTGCGCAACCAACCAGACACAAATTGTATGGTGCTTGAGTTGGGAACCAATCATCCGGGAGAAATCGAGGATCTCTGTGGCTTGTGCAGTCCCAATATGGCTCTGATTACCAATATTGGCCAATCCCACCTGGAGTTCTTTCAAGATGAAGAAGGAATACTCCAGGAAAAGATGACCCTCGCTCGATGTGAATCCGTGGAACATTGTTTCTACAATGCCAATGATCCTTTGTTATGCAAGGCTTTTGCTCCCTTGGAGCAGCCTTACACATCCTTCGGTACGACTCAAAAAGCCGAAGTAAGGGCTATGGAACTCTGTCTCACGGAGGGATGGAAGACCTTTGTGAAATTGGATTCCGGAAACCATTTCGAGCTATCCATTCCCGGAGTACACCAGGGGCTCAATGCTTTGGCCGCCGTGGCTGTTGGCAGAAAGATGAAAGTAGACGATCCATCGATAGCGACTCAATTGAATGGATGGAAGGGGCTTCCGCGAAGAAGTGAGGTGAAAATCGCTTTCGGAATCTGGGTGATTGATGATACCTACAACGCCAACCCAACTTCTTTTCTGGCTGCACTGGAAGCCTTGGCTATGGCTCCGCGCGGTATTGGAAAGACCTTCCTGGTGATGGGTAGAATGGCCGAGCTGGGAGATCAGGAAATCAGCCATCACCATGACATAGGACATCTTTGCGCGTCCAACGGCGTTGAATGTCTTGTGACAGTGGGGGAAAGCCCGAGGGCCGCCGCATTGGCGGCGAAAGAGGATGGAGTGGAAAGCTTGTCTTTTCCTGACACACAGAATGCCTTGAAGGCAGTTCTGTCCATGCTTCAACCCGGTGATGCAGTGTGGGTGAAGGGCTCGAGAACGTCAAGAATGGATGCATTCGTGGATCAACTTATGGAGAATTTGTCCAAGTTGCGAGGTGTGAAAGCGTGTTCTATAGACTGATCTATGAACAATGGGTGAATTCCTGGACGCCCTTGAATATCTTTCAGTACATCACTTTCAGGGCTGCTGCCGCTGCGGTCACTTCCATGTTCATTTGTCTGTTTTGCGGGCCTTGGGTGATCAAGCGACTCACGGAACTTCGAGTTCGACAAGGGCAACACTCCGGGGTCAGAGCGGAAGCCATGGGAGAGCACCACAAGAGCAAGGTGGGTACGCCTACCATGGGAGGCGTTCTGATTGTCACCGCGATGCTTGTGTCTACCTTGCTTTGGGCTCGATGGGATACCAGGATTGTTTGGCTCGCCATGGGGGGCACTTTTATCCTTGGAATCATAGGATTTGTGGATGATTATCTAAAACTTGCCATGGGAGGCTCCACAGGCGCTCATCCCAAGGTCAAATTGACGGGACAAGTATTGGTGGGAGCTGTGGTAGCCATGGTTCTTCTGTTTGGAGAAGAGGATGGTGTGAACTATTCTCAACTCGCCTTGCCTTTTTTCAAGGATGCCTACTTTTCCCTGGGCCTGGGATTTCTTCTCTTGTCCATCCTGGTTGTGGTGGGAACCTCCAATGCGGTGAACCTGACCGACGGGTTGGACGGATTGGCTATTGGCTGCATCTCTGTGACGGGAGCGGCATATACCGCCTTGAGTTATGTTGTCGGAAGAACCGATTACACGGACTATTTGAATCTGGTTTACATACCGGGAGCCGGGGAGCTGACGGTTTTCTGTGCCGCCCTTTGTGGGGCCAGCCTGGGGTTTCTCTGGTACAACGCTTATCCGGCAGCCCTATTCATGGGAGATACAGGGTCTCTGGCCTTGGGGGGAGCCCTGGCTCTGGTGGCCATTCTGGTGAAGCAAGAACTCTCGATTCTTTTGCTGGGCGGTGTATTCGTTCTGGAGGCCCTGTCTGTGGTATTGCAAGTTGCTTCTTTCCAATTGACAGGAAAGAGGATTTTCAGGGTGGCTCCTTTCCACCATCACCTGGAGAGATTGGGATGGTCTGAACCCAAGATTGTGATCCGAATCTGGATTATAGCTATTGTGCTGGCTGTCATTGGGCTTAGCACGGTGAAGATTCGATAGAGAGGCTGCAGAGTGAGACGTCTTTGGAAAAAACCCGCGCTGGTTCTTCAGTTTGCCGTGGCCTTCCTGTGTTTGGTGGGTTGGGTGCTAATTTTTAGTGCCAGTGGTGTCATGGCCGGAGAACAGTATGGAGATTCCTTCTACTTCTTGAAGAAACAGGTCATGTGGACTTTGTTTGGATTGGCCGGATTTGTCTTCGCTTCCCGCATTCCCTATTTTTTCATACGCAACGCGGCTCGTTGGATTGGTCTGGTCTGTATCCTGGCCCTTCTCTTGGTGTATGTACCCAATCTGGGTATGGTCAAGAACGGCGCGCGGAGGTGGATCGGGCTGTTCGGTTTGAGTCTGCAGCCTTCCGAGTTCGTTAAGATTGGCCTGATCTTGTACATGGCGAAATTCATCTCTGAACGTCATCAAAGACTGGTGGAGTTGAGAAGAGGGGTGATCCCGCCCCTCCTGGTATTGGGTACAGCATGCGTGCTTATCCTTCTGGAACCGGATTTCGGTTCTGCGGTTCTCATTGGATCTGTGGGTATTGTCATGCTTTATATGGGAGGAATCAGGCTTGTCCATCTTGGACTTATGAGTGTTTCTGTCATGCCTTTCCTGTATTTGCTGGCTTGGGGCGCGGAATACAGGAGGAGAAGGCTTCTCGTTTTTCTCAGACCGTGGGATGATCCCATGGGAGATGGTTTTCAGGTGGTTCAGTCCCTGATTGCCTTGGGAACAGGTGGTTTGCATGGTTTGGGTATCGGAGGAAGTGTGCAAAAGCTCTATTTCCTTCCCTATCCCTACTCGGACTTCATCTTTGCCATTTTGGGAGAGGAGACGGGCCTGATGGGATGTTGTGTCGTGTTGGGATTGTATGGAGTACTTGTCCTGGCGGGTTTTTCTATTGCCAGTCGATGTCCGGATTTGTTCGGCAGGTTGCTCGTATCCGGAGTTGTCACCTTGATCGCCTTGCAGGCCATCATTCATGCGGCTGTGGTTGCAGGCATGCTTCCGACCAAGGGGCTTCCGCTGCCACTCATTAGTTTTGGGGGATCCTCTCTGGTAGCAACCTTCATTGGCCTGGGTTTGGTGATGAACGTGGCCCGAATGGAACGGGTCATTCGAGATCAAGTACCGGAGATGATCAGGTGAATCCATGAAGACTTTTATGAAGGAACATCGAAGATGCGAATTGAACCAGCAGGTGCTTGCCCATCGTCTGCATCCCGGACTTCACGCCCATCTTATGGGGATTGGCGGAGCCGGGATGAACGGTCTCGCAGACGCCTTGGCTTGGCAGGGCGTGACCGTTTCAGGATGCGATCTTCAGGAGAGCCAGGTGACGAAGCGGCTTCGACAAGATGGCATATCCGTGCAGATTGGACATTCATCGGATCACCTGGCGGGAATCGACCTTCTGGTTCTTTCCTCGGCAATCCAACGAGACAACCCAGAGGTGTTGAGTGCCCAGCATTCGATGATCCCTGTTGTGGGCAGGGCCGAAGCCCTGGCTGCCATATTGTACGGCGAGAGGATGTATGCTGTGTGTGGGACGCATGGGAAAACCACGACTACAGCCATGTTCTATACGATCTTGGACAGAGCGGGATGGCATCCCAATCTCGTGGTGGGTGGAAAGATGCCGGAAGACGAGAGATATGCCCGAAAGGGGGAGTCCAACATATGGGTGGTGGAGGCGGACGAATCGGACGCATCTTTCTTGAATCTCCGACCCTCCGTGGTCATTCTAACCAATGTAGATACGGATCATCTGGATAATTATGGAAGCCTGGAGGCAATCGAAGAAGCGTTCGCGCGATTTCTCCTTTCCTTGCCAGAGGAAGGTTGGGCTGTGTTGAATATGGACTGTTCTTCCAGTCAGAGACTCATCTCGTGTCATGGGAACATCCTTTCCTTCGGTCAGTCACCCAAAGCGGATGTTCGCGCGGAAGACTTGAGATTGAATGCACAAGGTAGCCATTTTCAAGTCTATAGTGGGGGTTGTCGGTTGGGCCAGATCGACATGGGTGTGCCAGGGAAGCATAACGTTTTCAACGCGTTGGCTTGTATCGCTGCCGCCCAGAAATTGGGCATCTCATTCGAAGATATTTCCGGGGCTCTCGTTGATTTTCGTTCCGTCGCACGACGACTAGAGCGTAAAGGATACGAGAAGGGAATCCTGGTTTTCGATGATTACGCCCATCATCCTACCGCGATAAGACGGGCCATTGAAGCCGCCAGGCTGGTTTGCGAAAGGGATCTCCGGGTTGTCTTTCAGCCCCATCGTTATAGTCGCACGCAACGGCTCATGAAGGAGTTCGGATGCGCTTTTGGAGAGGCGGACGAGGTCATTGTGACAGATGTGTATGGATCCGGAGAAGCGCCCATGGAAGGTGTGAATGGGCGGAGCATGGTGGCTTCTATTCGGGCATCTGGACATCCTGAGGCCACACATCTTGTCCAACAGGAAATGATTTTGGATCGATTGATCCAAAGGAGCCGACCTGGCGATCTGGTCGTGACATTGGGGGCTGGAGATGTGTACCGAATCGCGGAGCGATTCCTGGATTGTCTAAGGAAGCAAGCATGAAGCCGAGCGCGAGACCGACGTATCCTGTCTGCAGGACGACGACCAAGGCCAAGAGATCCTCTCCTCGGCCCAAAGTGGCCCCACGTCGAATTCTCAAGGAAGAGAAAAAGAAGGCCTTTCGAACTCTCGTTCTTGTCTTCCTGCGGGGTTTCTCGATATGTGCAGGCATGGCGTTGATACTATGCGTTTGCGGTTTGGCGAAAGAACTCATAACGCATCATGAGATGTTTTCAATCAGAGAAATTGAAGTGGTGGGACATGAGCGTATCTCTGAAGGACATGTGAAGAGCGTGGCTGGAATACGAGTTGGAGACAACTTGTTGGCTGTTGACAGCAAAATGGCTCGAAATAGATTGCTCGGTCTACCATGGGTAAAACAGGTCTCTGTTATGAAACAACACCCGGACAAAGTGAAAATCCTGGTCCAGGAACGGAAGGCAGTCGCAGTCATTCTGAGGGGTCGTTTGTATGAAATCGATGATGAAGGGGTGGTCCTGGGTCTCTTGGATCTTGGAACTCCGATTCCCGGACCTTTGATCACGGGCGCTGTACCGGTCAATCTTTCTTTTGGAGAAGCCTTGCAGGAAGAACGCATTCTGAATGCATTGACTGTTTTGAATAGCATTCGCAAGTTGGATCCTCAACTGGAAAATAGACTGTCGGAAATTCACTGTGAAACGGATGGGGATGTTTCCCTGATTCTGAAAGAAGGTGCTGTTCGAGTGGATCTTTACGACAAAGACTGGGATTTCAAAATTCCATGGATTCTTCCAGTCATTGAAGCTGAAAGAGCACAAGGAAGAATATGCAGTGTTGATTATATTAATATATGCGGCGAAAAGGCATTTATTGGGTATCGAGAAGAGGGACCCACGGATCAAAGAGCATTGTGATGGCAGATAGCCAATGGGTAACAGGGCTGGATTTAGGTTCCAATAAAGTATGTGCTGCCATTGGTTCCATGACGGAGGATCAGGATATCGAGATTGTAGGATTCGGTTCCTGCCCGTCCAAAGGCATCCGAAGAGGAATCGTGGTGAATTTGGAGGCAGCCGTGCAATGCATCGAGGACGCGATCGAGGAGGCTGAAACCATGGCCAAAACGCGAGTGCGATCGGTTTCTGCCAATGTTTCAGGCAGTCATGTAAGGGGGATCAATAGCCGCGGAATGACCAGTGTCTCCTCCAGAGATATGGAAATATCGAACAGAGATGTCAGTAAAGTGATCAAGGCCGCCAAGGCAATCAATTTTCCCATGGATCGAGAAATGCTTCATGTTCTTCCGCAAGAATTTATTGTAGATGGATTGCGAGGTATTGAACATCCCGTGGGTATGACTGGAGTTCGTCTTGAAGCGGAAGTTCATATCGTTACTGGTTCGACGACCTCGATACAGAATGTTCTTAAGACCATACATAAAGCGGGGTTTGAAACGGAGCAAGTCATGTTTGGCCCTATAGCCGCCAGCATGACATGTCTCAGGCCTGAGGAAAAGGATTTAGGTTGTCTCTTTATTGATATGGGAGCAGGCACAACAGATGTACTCGTCTTTTCCGGAGGCAGTCTCAGACATAGCTGCGTCATTGGCAAGGGAGGAGATCATATCTCGCACGACATCGCTGTAGTCCTGAGGATTGGGATGGATCAGGCCGAAGAGCTGAAGAAACGTTCCGGCTGTGCCTTCGCGTCCTTTGTCAGTCGATCTGAGACAGTGAACATTTCTCATGAAGAGGAGGGGCGGAGCAAGACCATGAACCGAAGCTATATAGGGGAGATTATTGAACCTAGAGTTGAGCAGATTTTCGATGCGGTGGGAGAGGAGATCAAGAGGAGTGGAACGGACAAACTCATCGGATCCGGAGCGATTTTGACCGGGGGCTGCACTCGGCTTGAAGGTGTGATCGAGTTGGCCGAGCAATGTTTGAAGATGCCTGTAAGGAAAGGCATTCCAAGGAATGTTTTTGGCCTGGACGATGTTGTCAGAGACCCGGGATGTTCCGTGGCCATTGGACTTGTAGTGTACGGTCTGAAGTATCGATTCGCGCGCAAGCGTGTCTGGTTCAAGGAAGATAAATATCTTTCCAGGCTGGGCAACCGAATCGTGGATGTCCTGACCTGGATTGGAGACCATCTGTGAAAGGAATTGCTGGAAGAAATCCGAAAGGAGGAGGCCATGTTCGAGTTTGAGGATGAGTTTGGATCTGCCCCCTGTATTCGTGTCGTGGGGGTCGGAGGAGGTGGCGGAAACGCGGTGGACAATATGGTACGAATGGGAATACACGGAGTGGATTTCGCCAGCATCAACACAGATGTTCAAGATCTCCGATATTCCTTGGCGCCCACCAAGTTGCAGATTGGTAGCAAGGTTACCTGCGGTCTGGGAACCGGAGCGGATCCCGAATTGGGGAAAAAGGCGGCCCTTGAGGACAAGGACCAGATTGAGGCCTTGCTCCAGGGAGCGGACATGGTATTTATCACGGCAGGGATGGGGGGGGGCACTGGAACGGGAGCTTCCCCGGTGGTCGCTGAGATCGCGAGGCAGTGTGGCGCTCTCACTGTGGCTGTGGTGACCACGCCCTTTCTGGTGGAGGGACGTCCCAGGATGAAGCGAGCTGAAGCCGGAATACGTGAGCTGTCTGACAAAGTGGATACGCTGATTACGATTCCGAACGAGAAGTTACTCACCCTTGTTCAAAAGGATACTCCGCTGAATGAGGCTTTTGGCCGGGTGGATGATATTCTCAGGCAGGGCGTTGAAAGCATATCCAATCTGATCACAGTGCGTGGCTTGATCAACGTGGACTTTGCCGATGTGCGGGCGGTTATGTCGGAGCCAGGTGGAGCCATCATGGGTATCGGTGTATGTAGAGGTCAGGACAGGGCGGCTGAGGCGGCCAGAATAGCCATCTCCAACTCGCTTCTGGACGATGTGGATATTTCCGGCGCAAAGGGTGTCTTGATTAATGTGACGGGCGGCTCGAGTTTGGCTCTCAACGATATTCACCAGGCGGTTGCAGCGATCTACGATGTCGCGCATAAGGACGCGAATATCATTTTCGGCGCCGTGGTGGATGACAACGTGGAGCAAGAGATCAAGGTCACCATTCTCGCGACCGGGCTGGAAAGGAAGAAAGGGTTGACCAAGATGCGCGTCGGAGAGCAGATCGAGAACGTTACAAGCCGAAACAGCTATGATCAGGAGGATATTCAAGCCCCTGCTTTTCCGCTGGGTGATCCTGAACCCGTGGGTGCATCTTCCAGAGGTGGAATCAAACGCAACAAAGGCAGCGCGTTCGACATACCTCCTTTTTTGCGAAGGCAAGATTGACCCTGTGAGAATGGACCCATGAGTTACCATAGGGTTGGCAAAAACGCCAGGAAATGGGATAGAAAAAGCGTATTGGCGGATGAAATATGGATGATGCCCAGAAAGAAGCAAGATGTATTGCGGGCCATTATCTGTTGTCCCGCTCCTTATGCTTCTTCTATGTCCAGCCTTGGCATGTGGACCTTGTTTCGTCTTATTCATGATCATCCTTGTTTTTCACCCGAACGTGTGGTGTCGAACTGGCCCAGACAGAGCCTGGATGGACAACACCGGCCTTCCAAAGGTGCCTTGTTCGCATTCAGCATCAACTGGGAAATGGGATTTCCCGAGATGGTTCGAATTCTTCGAGAAAATGGGATCCCGCTGAAGACACAAGATCGAAGGGATAGCGATCCCATTGTCGTTGCAGGGGGAATCGCTGTGACGATGAATCCTTATCCTTTGCTGCCTTTCTGTGATTTGATCGTGTTGGGGGACGGGGAAGAGGTTGTAGGGCTTATCATGGATCGGTTGCAGGATTGTATCGGACAACAGCGTGAAAGGATCTGGTCGCGTTTGGATGGGGTGCCGGGGACCTTGTTGGCCGCGTCATCCTCGGGAAACAATCTCGTCAATCGAACGGAGAATCTGGAAGAATATCCCACGGGCCCGGGGGCTCTAAGTCCACGCGCCGAGCTGGGAATGTCTTTTCTTCTGGAAATGTCCAGAGGCTGTGATCGAGGATGCTACTTCTGTGGGGTGAGCCATTGGAAACGTCCGGCTCGACATCGCTCACTGCAGACGTTGCGGGCTTCTCTTCCATCTTCTCTATCCCGAGATGTTTCTGTGGGTCTTATTGGAGCATCTGCCGGGGACCATCCTGAGCTGAAGAAGATCCTTCATTGGCTCCATTCCATGGGATGCAAGCTGTGTCTTCCTTCCTTGAGGCCAGATCAGATTGACGGGGAGATTGCCGTTGTTTTGGCGGAGTGTGGATTGAGAAGCGTCTCTCTGGGTGTTGAAGCGGGAAGTGATGATATGCGGCGGCGGATTGGAAAACATTTGACGAATGACATCATCTTCCATGCCAGCGAATTATTGACGCGTTCAGGAATCAAGAATATCAAGGTCTACCTGTTATATGGACTTCCTGGTGAATCCATGGAGGATTTGGATCGGGCTGTCCAGTTGTTGACTGAGATTCGGCGAATTCAGCATTCTATCCAAGGAGACAAGGCGGGGAAGTTGACCTTGAGCGCCAATCCCTTCGTTCCCAAGAACGGTACACCGTTCAGCGAGGAAAAGCTTCTTCCAGTCCAAGACTGGATCGAACGACGGAAGCGACTCCAAAAGGCCATGGCGCAAAGAGGCATTGGATTCGGGGGCGAAAGTCCCCGTTGGGCGAGACTTCAGGCCATCTTCTCCAAAGGAGGACAAGAGCTTGCCGATGTATTCGTCCAAATGGCTCAGGGGGTTCCAGGCATGAGAGCTCTGAAAGCTATGGGATGGAAGGTATAATATGATGGAAGAGGTGACTGGAAACAAGAAAAATGGGGCCATCCATCTGCTTGTCCCCCGAATGTTTGAGCGTGTTTCCGGGATGATCTCTGGATTTACGACCAGAGGTGGAGGAGTAAGCCCTTCCCCTTGGGACAGCCTCAATCTATCCAGTGATGTTCAGGACCGACATGAAAATGTCATGGAGAATCGAAGTCGTCTTTTGGCTCATTTGAACTGGAGGGGGGATCTGGTCGTTCCCCGACAGGTTCACGGTTCTTTCGTGACCGCGCTTGATTCCTGTCCATCCGGCTCCATCGAGGCAGATGGCTTGATAGGGAATCAAGAGGGAATTCTCTTGGGAATCCTTGTGGCGGATTGTGTGCCAATTTTAATGGCGGACAAGAAAGGGCGAGCTTTCGGTTGTATCCATGCCGGTTGGCGTGGAACAGCCCAGGGTATCATTTATCAAGCTTTGGAAACACTCCTCGATCTTGCGAAATGTTCGCCTCGTGAGGTTTTGGTTTCTATCGGACCTTCCATAGGTCCCTGTTGTTACGAGGTGGATACGCCTGTGCTTCAAGCATTGAACAACGCGTGTCCGGGAGGAATCGCTCCATCGAGATATGTGGATCTGCAAGCGATCAATTATCGCCAATTGGTGGATGCGGGACTCGAAGGGAAGCATATCGAGATGATTCGCATTTGTACATCGTGCGACCCAGGGACCTGTTTCTCTTTCAGGAGGGACCGCGGCCAGACAGGCCGCATGTTGGGGTTCATTGGAAAAGTCTCATAGGCTGGGTCCATGCCGTTTTACCCCTTTCATCCGTGCATTCAACCCGAACATATCCAAGTTCGCTCTCCAATACGCAAGACGCTTCACAATGGTTGTTCCTGACAAGTGTCTCCACGTGATTTCCTTGGCTTCTGCTGCAGATGAAATTGATATGCGCAACAGGCGAACATGTAACGTGCAGTGTCTGGTCATCGAAAGATATTTCATGGATTAGGGGGCCATTGGAGGAGTAGAAAGCGCCTGTCTTCAGGGAATGAAGAAGGGATGGTAGAGTCAATTCCGTGGCTTTCATCATGGTCCATCCCTGAAATACATCCCTCTCCCTGTGGTGAGCGTCATCCACGGCCAGTCCGTAGGGGGTATGTCCCAGATCGAGCAAGTCGTCCCAGTGCGTGGAGGACAAGCCTTTGCCAATGCCTCGAAAGCATGTCGTATTGAAGACTTCGATCCCGAGATAGCCATTCAGGTGAGCGAGATCCTGGATGTTCAGGCCGCACCAGTAGGGATGGGCAAGAACGGCCATGCCCTTGGCATGGGATATCCTATCAATGAGTTGCTGGCAGGAGGAGGCAGAAGGATCCAATCGATCTTCCATGCCCAAGGCCACAACATGGTATCCGGGCCGTCCCACCTCGTTGTCAGGATGGAGCTCGACTCCGGGAATCAAGATCATATCATCGGTGTTAAGATGTTCATGTGACTCTTGTTTGTTATGATCGGTCAATGCGAGAACCTGGTATCCTTGCGCCCGATAAGCGTCGCGACGTTCCTGGGGAGTGAGAACTCCATCCGACAAGGTTGTGTGGGTGTGAAGGTTTGCTTTGTACCAGGTGCCTTCGGATTGAAATGCGCTTAGCATGCTCATTTTGGTTTCTCCCTGCGAGGAAATGAAAATCTCCTTGAAATGAATGAAACGAAGTGAAATCAAATAGAACCCTTCAGTCTACCTTAGACTCCTTGAGCCATGCCAGAGGACGGGTTGAGATCCTTCTTCTGGCATGCGTATGTATCGTTTCGTTCCTATGGATTCGAGGGGAAAGATCGATTCGCGCCTCTTTATTTCCCTATGGCGCACAAGCGGGATTCATCCTATCATCGGATGATTTGAATGCTTCGCTTCTCTTTCCTTCGGATGTTTCTCCAGGCAATGTCGATCGAAAGCTCTATCAATACGATCCCGAGGCAGTTCTGGGGATCCTTGGGACGATCCTGCATGTGAGTCAATCCACCGGGGTTCCAATTGCGATGGGAATCTGTCCAAGATACGCCCAGGTCGTACAGACGGAAAATGGGCAAGAGGGCCTGATCGCGCCGTTGGAGGAGAATCGGGCCTTATGTGAGATGATTCAGTATGGTGTGGCGAATGGATTTCTTGTGCCTTACAACCACGGGATGTATCACTGTTTTCTGTGGGATCTGGACGGAGATGGACAGGCGGAGCCTGTCTCGTGGCACAATCCGGAAAAGGGATGCCTGGTATCCGTGGAGGACCTTGTTTTGGCGGGAGAGTGGATCGAGGCCATCACTGGAATCAGACAAATAGCCTTTCGGAGTCCCGGATATCATCCCTATCTCAATGAAGATGGCTATCGCGGTTCCCCTGCAGAGAAAACATCTCTTCTCCTTAAACGAGAAGGATACGAGTTGGATCTGAATCCGCACAGTTTCCGATATGCCAATGTTTTCCCCGAGCATGTGGGTCGTATCCAACGACTTAGGTTTCTTCTGGCAGATCGGACGGGTCTTTATTGGGGTAGATCCGGCATGCGAAGATATTGGGGGCCGTTCCCTTTTGAACGGGACGAAGAGGGAATATTACGCTTGTTTACCTATCCAGACGTGAACGTGATCCCTGGAGCAGTCGAGAGATTGGAGGCGTGTTATCAGGAAGGGTATTTCTGTCAGGAAAGCGTGCCGTTTACCTGGATGAGTAATCCCGATTATCTCGATACAGCCATTTCCTTGATGGAGAAAGCCGCGGAATTGAGGCCGAACCAGGCGGGAGGATTGTGGTGCCCCCATCGCTTTCAAGAGATCTTGGACTGGTACTCATGTTCTCGGGAGGGACGCTACAAGATATCGGCGAGGAAGAAGAGGAGGGAATGGAGAATCATGGTTGAAGTGGACCGTCCCTGCTCTCTTTTTACGATCACCGTTCCAATATCTCATCAATGGAAGGAATACCCGAACATCCAAGGATTTCCCGCCGAAGATATCTTGAAAACGGAAATGTATCATGGGAGTCTATATCTCACTTCCTCGATACAGAGCAGATTCGAATGGATCATCGGGGGGCCTGTTGGGCCCACGGGATCGTTGAAAGGTCGTTCTATCTCATGATGGTTTTTATTCTGACGTTTCTATTCATGCTTTCCTCCTTGGGCTTTGGGGGGCAGGGGTGGTATTCCTATGAAAGACCTAGAGGTTGTGAACTTGTAGTGAGTATGTCCAGGATTCAGGAGCTTCCGGAGTCCTTTTTCTTGGATTTGCCCAAGGAGTATGATCTGGCCATTCGTGCCTCGATCATAGATCTAGCAAGACTCAAAGATCATATGCAAGAGATGGAATGGGATCCTTTGGCCTCGATTTCGAGACGGATTCGAGTGGAGATCATATTGGAAGATGGCGTGAACCCGATTCATATCGAGAAGGATTGGGATTGGATCACGTCCGATGTATTGCCATGGATCAGGTGGAGAGGCTGGGAAGGACCCTTTTTTATTGGCGCTGGTGAAAGCGATGTCGCGTGGAGAACCGCGGCCTTATTCAACAGAGAGGTGGAACATCTGTTCGATATGATCAGGAGGGATAGGCTTACGGAGGAGAGGCTTCGAAGGGAGGGCCTTCCTCCAGGAAACAGTCCTTGGGTGATGGATTTGACCGGGAGTTCCTTGGACAAGATCCATATCCTTTCTGTGCAGTCCTTGTCATGGGGAGCGGAGGGTTGTTTGGTTCCCTTGGAATATCTGGATGCCCTGGATGCCAACATCGCATGGGCATGGCGACATCTGGCTCCTTTCGAGTTGGAGATTCCTGGGGTTCAGGTCAACGGCAATGATGAGGCGATTTCCTTGATGGAATCTTTGGTGCGAAGAAGCCATCTGAGCCTTTGCGCACCTTCAAGAGAAATCGATCATCAAAAATGTAAAGCGCTTTTTCTGGCTGGGGATCCTTCAGAATGGATTTTGGAGTCGTTGGATGGCCATGTCAGACAAGGGATGACCTTGGGTATCTTCCTGGGTATGCAGCCGGAAGAGATGTTGCTGGATTTCCTGGAGAAGATTGGAGTTCAAGTCGTTTCCACGGGAATGAAAAGAATACCGTCTTTTTTGAAAAACAGCAACGAAGGGAGACTGAAATCCTGGTCTCGCGTGAGCTTGGGTTCCTTTTATCAGATATCAGGCCTTCCTCCTCGGTCCACAGTGGAGGCATATGCTCCGGATGGACGGCCAGCCGGCTGGTCTTGGAAGCATGGAAAGGGGATGGTTTTTCTCTTGTTTATGCCGGGATCCGACCTGGAATCCACGGACGTTATGGTCTCCTGGTTGATCTCCATGGGTGAAATTGCCGGATGCGTTCCGGTTGCAAGGGGACCTCGAGATCTGAACACTATCTTCCTTCGAAGCGGGGAATACCGGTATGTCGCTGTGCAAGCCGATGGAGCGCCTGGGGGGTTGTTTCGATGTAAGGTGATATTCCCCTGGGTCCGGGAGGAATCGATCTATCGTTTTTGGGCCTATCCAGGCGTACGATGGGTCGGATGGGGAAGTGGACGCGACATACTTGTCCAAGGTGTGCCTTTGGAGGTGCCTATGACGGACATCATGTTCCTTCGTGTGACGGAGCAGTAACAGGATCTAAAGGCTTGGACGAGAGTCTGCTAGAGATTTCCTCCTGATTGGAACCCTCTCATTCTTAGAGAAAGGTCCTTCGGACTCGTGGCGAATCGCAGGGCATGTTCTTTGGTGATGTGGTTGTCTTTCCAGAGATCGAATAGACTCTGGTCGAAGGTTTGCATGCCGTATTGTTCCTTGCCCTGACGCATCATCTCATAGATCTTGTAGAAGTCAGCGCCCTTCCAAATGAGATCCCTGATGGTTTGATTGGCAACCATGATCTCGACGGCAGGAACTCGACCGACTCCTCCTTTTTCGATGATGAGACGTTGAGATATGACGCCAACGAGGGTAGAGGAAAGCTGAGAACGAATTTGTCGATGTTGGTGGGGTGGGAAGAAGTCAATGATACGGTTAAGACTTTCTACTGCGTCAATGGTATGTAGCGTGCTCAATACCAAGTGACCCGTTTCAGCCGCCGTAATGGACGCGTAGACGGTCTCCGAATCTCGCATCTCGCCGATGAGAATCACATCTGGATCTTGACGAAGAACGGTACGCAAAGCGTCCACGAAGGAATTGGTGTCTCTTCCTATCTGCCGCTGGCTTATGATTCCGACCCTGTCTCTATGAACGAATTCTATAGGATCTTCAATGGTTACCACATGTCTGGCGAAATTGGCGTTAATGTAGTCGACCATGGATGTTTGCGTTGTCGTCTTGCCAGAACCTGTAGGACCTGTTACGAGGATGAGACCTCTCTGATTGTGGCAGAGATCTCGAATAACCAGAGGAAGATTCAATGCCTCAAAGGAAGGAGGATCCAAGGGAATGAGCCGAAACACGGCTCGAACGAACCCTCGCTCCATGGATAGATTGACCCTGAATCGACATAGACCCGGAATCTCATAAGAAGTATCCAATTCTCTTCGATCCGCAAATTCCTCTATCTCTTCATCGCTTAACACTTCGGCCAAGAGGTCTTCGCAATCTTCTGGGGTAAAATCGGAATACTCCAAACGAAGCAGTTCACCATCGCATCGAATGATAGGAGGTTGACCGACCTTGAAATGGATATCGGATGCTCGTCGGTCAACGACCATATGTAGAAGCGGTCTAAGTTTCATGGATCATCGTCCCTTTCCGTTAAGCATCTCCCGTAGGAAGAGCGGGTCCTTTTTATTCATTGGCATCGAGAATTTCTCGAATAGCTTCTTCGGTGAGATCTTCCTCTTTCACCTTTCCCTTGCTCTTCAAATAAGCTACGAAACGAAGCAAGGATGGCTCAAAAGTCTCCAACTTGTTGGTAAGCATCGTGGCCAATCGCTCCAAAACATTTTCAGGCAGTTCAATATCTTTTTCATCACAAAGGTGCTTTAATTTCATTGTCTTGTCCACCAGACTCAAAGGTGACAAGGCTGTAACGATTCCTTCTTCGAGATATTTGAGCAGTCCTTGCGTCAGATGAGGCAGACGCTTGGGAGCGTGTCTGCCTGTAATAACGATCTGATTCTCTTGTTCTCTAATCCTTTCCAATATATGCACCAACCATTCTTGGTCTTCCACATCGTCGTCATCCTCGAATTGAAGGTCGTCGATCAGCAGGAAACGAAAATTCTCGAATTCCAAGCAAAACTCTTCGATCTTGTCTTCGTCCAGAGCCACCAGGATCTGATCGCGCAGTTCTGGCCACGAAACACAGCATATCAAGGTGCTGGGGTTGATGTCCAAACCCGCGTTTCCAATGGCGTGCAACAGATGGGTCTTTCCTGACCCAGGCATTCCAAAGACGAAAAAGGGATTGTACACCTCTCCTGGACTGAGGGCCAAGCTGCGAGCTGCCGTACAAGTGAACTGACTTTCCCTCCCAATGAAGAAATTCTCGAAAGTATACTTGGAATCCGGCTTGGAAAATCTCCTTGGGAGTTCCGAAGACGCAGGTTTTCTCTTTTGGGGATGCTCAGGCTCCTCTTTCGACGAAATAGGCACTTCCGCTGTCGAAACAGCAAGCAAAGCATTCAAGTTTCGAATCGATTCGGACAAGTCCGATAGGATGGGATCCAATTCTTCCACAGAAACCGCTTGGTCCCCCTTCTCGATCAAGGCCAGAGTTGCCCGAATCGAATCCGAAGCTTCATCGGACAAGTCCATATCCATGGCTCGATCCACGATCTCGGAAACGGTGTCCCTTTGACTTCTCAGGGTCTTCCGCCGGCTCTCAAGGTCAGAGATCGACACTTTTGAAGAGGATTCGGCTCGGCTCTCGGGGCCGACAACTGTCATGTCGACAGGCGATTGAGAGGCTCTGATGGACTCTTCTGTCGCCTGGCGGGCCGCCATGATGATCGTTTTGGCCAGTGCCTGCGCTTCGGCAACCTGGCCGCGAGCCGCAAGATCCTCGAGCTCCCTCAATTTCTCCTGTAGGTTGCCAACATCTGCTCCCTCGGAGATGGAATCCAGAAGCGCCTCCTTGGCCGTTTCAACCGCTGCTTCAGCCTCCTTGTGATGGCCCATCCTCTCTTCAATGACTTCCTTGAGATCCGAAGCCATGGCGCTGAGATCTTGTAACCTTCGTTCCGCTTTGTCGAAATCCTCGGGTTTCGTATCGAGCAGATCTTCCAGAGAAACCTTCATGTGTTCTATCTGGGTGTATTCCTCGTCGTTGAGTGAATACTCTGATAGTTGTTCGATTTCCCTTGAGACCTCCTCCATCCTTGTCTCCAAGGATGGATGGAAATGAGATTTGTCTTCAGGGCCAGGAGATGTTGGTGTTTCAAGGGGTTCAATTTCCTCGGGCAATAGGCGTTCCGAGACGCTTTCCAGGATGGAGGACCCCAAGTCGAACGCGCGTCTCAGGACAGGCAGATCCGATCGTTCCTTATCCCCCGATAAAGATGCCAACAGGGCTTCTACCTCTTGAATCTCACTTTCAAACTGATTCGCCAGGGAGGAGTCCTTGACCTCGTCTATCGCTTCCCTGGCCCTGCGATGGAGTGTGTCTACCTCTCGCTGATGGATGGATCGGATGGATTCCTGCAATTGATCCAAAAGTCCAGTCGCGAACTCGATGTCTCCAGAATCTATCGCTCCGCTGGCACGAAAGAAGGCCTCGTCTTCCAACTCGGCGGACAGATCGGAAGCCCATTCTTTCAAATGATCGAGCTTGGCCCGAAGGTCCGCCTGGCTGTCCTTGATTCGCTTGCCTTCGGTTTCGATGACATCTTTTTCGGATTCAATCTTGGAACCGAGGTCCTCCAGCATGGTGAGCAGGGGTACGGAAGGTTGGTCTCCAGACGACCATTGGCTCTTGATGTCAGCCAGCGCCCCAGCCAAATCGCCCACAAGAGGGGAATCAATCCTGCGAAGCTCAGCGATTCCCTTTTCCAGACGAGGGATCATGTTCTGGACCTTCTCTCGAGCGGGTGCATCCTGGATGGCTTCGTTCAGGGCGGAACGTACCTTGCCTATGCCCTCCTGGAGGGCCTGTAGATCTCGTTTCCTGAAATGTTCATCCAGCTCCTTATAAGAGGTTCTGAGGTTGAGCAGAATAGGCTTCGATGCTTGTTTTGCTCCTCCCTCCAAAGCGTCCTTCAGTTCATTTCTTATGGAAACAAGAATTGTTTTGGCCTCTTCCATGGTAAGTTCCGTGGTGGTTTCGAAACCACGATCAGGAACAGAGTCGGAACCATGACCTTTATCTGAATCAGCCCGTTTCATCCCTTCCTCCGTCCTCTTCAGCGTTCTGAGTACTTCGCCGGCCAAGTCAATGGATGGCTCTTGCTCAATGACCTGAGCGTAGCGAACAATCTTCTTCAAGGTATCCAGAGCCCATCCAGGATTGTTATGACCCTCTTGAAGCGTCAACATAACGATCGAATCATCCAACATCATCCCCTTTTCTTCCGCTCTTTGTCTGGTGATTCGCATCGCGACATCCAAGCTGGGGGCGGGCAAATCGAGCGCGGCACCCGCGGCGAGCCTTTCTCCAAGGCCCGGGGCTGCTTTGTCGAGTTCAGCTATGCTGGACGATGTGGTCAATACCACTTGTTTTCCCTCGCTGGAAAAACGATCCAATAGACTCAATAGGGTTTGTGCGGCCATGGGAAGTTCCAAGAGGATATCCACGTTGTCGACCAGCAAACATTCCTTTTGGGCCAGTTGTTCCATGAGAACCTCATGGGTACCTTCAGCGACTGCTCGTTCGAATTCACGAACCAGATGTTCGGCTTCTATCAATGCCACAGAACTGGAAGGTTTGATTTCTTTGATACGATTGCCCATGGCGTGGAGCAGGTGTGATTTGCCTGAGCCCATAGGGCCGCGCAATAAAAGAGGACTACAGGATACCTCCAAGGATTCTGACGCAGCGCGGGCCGCGGAGATAATGATTTCGTTGTCGGACGTTATTTGCAGTTGTTCGAATGTTTGCTCCGCGTCAGGTGGAAAGGGATCTTGATGTTCAGAAGGGGTTTCACACGGAAGACCCAATTCTTCTTCCATCGGTGGACCGAGATATTTATGGATGGCTTCATCAAGATCATCATAGGTGCAAACGATGGGCTTTACCCTGAGCCCGCATAGTTCGCGCAATTGATCGATTGTGTCGAAATCCATAGGGTCCACCATGGCTACGGTAAGGATGCTTCCCAATCTGTCCACTGGCAGGATAAGTTTGTTGCGTATAAATTCTTGTGGAACCAGGGAAATGACTCCCTGGTCGATATCCAATTGTGTCAATTTCAGGTGGGGTATCCTGCACTGCCTGACCAGCGCAGCCACAACGTCTTCCTGGGATACATAATTTTCCTGAACAAGAATTCTACCCAGCAAACCTTTACGCTGGGTCTGCAACGCCAGGGCTTTTTGAAGCTGTTTCTCAGTGATCAAGTTCTGCTCTATAAGGATTTCTCCCAACCTTTTCGCCACTTGCTCTTCCGCCAAAACCCAACCCCTTTCTCAGTCCATCATTCGCTTTCCGCCATAATTTCCTTGCAGATTTTTTTTATGGATTTCTTGGAGACATCCTGTCCAGTGAGATAGGAATAGGAGAGAATTCTTTGAATGGCCTCGCCATAGCCGGGAAGATTGTTTCCCAGGCTGGATGCCAACTGTTCCGTAACCTCTTGTGTCAGCGTCACGCTCCATTCGTCACAAAGCTCTTGGATGATCTGTAATCTGGTATCGAGTTCGATGAGTCTAAGCTCCAATTGGGTGGCATTTTTCAGGGATTGTCTGAATTCTGCCTCGAGTCGCCTGGATTGAATCGGATCGGTCTTGGATGTGAAGAAAATCTGGTTGTTTTTTTCCAGCAGAATTGACATCAAGCGAACCAGATTGTCTTGTACGACGGTATCAACATCACCCAGGTCAATAATGTCATCCAGCAGGAGAGCATCCAGGGTCTGCAACTCGGAACGCATTTCATCCACCGATCCGTCGGTCATTGCATTGAGAAAGGCTTTGCCGAACGCGATAGCATCCATGCAGAGTACCTTGCCCTCTTTGTTTTCTTTGCATAATTCATGGGCCAATCCATTGAGCAAATGGGATTTCCCGGTCCCTTTATCCCCCACGATGATACATGGGTTCCTGAACTTTCCTGGTTTTCCGGCTATCTCTCGAATCGCGTTCAGAACCAACTCATTGCTGTTTCCTGGGCGATATGACGCAAGCACTTGCTTGGTGAGGGGACCGAAATGCAAGTCATAGGCTGCAACCACAGATCCGATGTTTTCGGGCGTTTCCTGGATGGGAGAATCTTCTTCCGTGAGGTTCGCCATGGCCTGTCCCAGGTCAGCCGTCGAGAATTGAGTCGTCACATCGTGTTTGGGGGAGGTTGCGAATGTCCTGAGTTCTTTGAGTATCTCGTCGGCTTGATTGAGAGCACTCCATCCTGCCTCCCACTCTTGTATCTGATAGGCCTCCTGGGCCGACTTCTGCAGGTCCATGGAGAGGTTCAAGGCTTCTCTTTGTGGAGCGGGCAAAGATATTCTCTCAGCAAGATCCAACATGCCCTCGATTTCCTGGGATATGATGGAGATTTCTTCTCTCAGTAATTTTTGATTCTCAAGAATCTCGATACACTGTTCGACATCGGAAAATTTCGCCTGAAGTTCCTCTATAGGTTTACCTTCATCCATTCCGTGATGGATTTGGTGCAGGAGTTCATGTGCGCCATCCATGCGTTCCGCCAAGCCATCGATGTCCTTCTCACTGGCCAGAGAATCCAGGCGTTCTTGGAGGGACGCGAGCTGGGAATCAAATTCGTTTCGCTTCTTGGTCTCCTCGGAAGTAAAGGCTTGTTTCATGCGGTGCAGCGCGCCCCGTATGCCAGAGAGTTCTTCCGAGATGTCCTTTTCTACAGCAACGCGTTCGACATTCAGATCATCCTGCTTTTCCTTGGATATCTCGTCTTTCAACAGGGTCACCTTTTCCAGGATTCCTTCGAAAACATCGATGGCCTGATCATAGGATCTGTCTGACATCAGGTCTTCCCCGCGTGAGCGGATGGATGTCATTTCTTGGATGAAACAGGATGGTGCAAGATCCTGAATTCGATCCAGCGCGGCGATGACAGCTACCAGGGTTCCTTGGGCTGTCTCTTCGAGCTGAATCTGTCGTTCTTCCATTCGACGCTTGAAGTCCTGGACCTCTTTCTCCATATGGTCCACGGTAACGGTGGCCTCGACCATGGATGGGTTGTGAACATGGTTCTCCAGATCCTGAAGGGACGTCAGGAATCCATGAATCGTTTCATCATTCGAAGGAATATTGAATTGAAGGGTCCATTCCTTTACATCGGACCGTAAGGCTTCGATTCTAGACAATTGTTCATCATTCTGACGGGCAAGATCGTTGGCTCTCCTTTGAACGACGAGCAACTCTTCGCTGGCCCTGAGACAAATCTTCTCACAATCTCTTCGATTGCCGCTTTCCAAACACTCGCGAGCCTTGGAGAGATCGTGTTCGAGTTCCCTATAATCGTTTTCGAAATGATCCAATCCATGCAATCCCTTGAGCTCTTGAAGTTTCTTCTCTGCCCTGAGAAGGAGTTCCCATGCCTCGGATTCCTCCTTCTTTCTTTCCTTATGCAGGTTGTCCTGCATATCCTCCACTAAAGTTTCAGCTCTTTCCAGGACAGGGATAGCTCGATCTAAATCCTCCTCCATCAAAGATTGACTGGCATCTTTGATGCACTGGCAAACGTTTCGGTACAGGGACGGAAGGTAACTCAATACATCCTGATCTTCCAGTTGTTGGGTTGATTTCTCGAGTTCGTCAACACGTCGAGAAATGTCCTCGAATCGCTTCTTGGACCTTTTTTTTGAGGACTGTTGCATAAAAGAAGCCAAGGCTCGATCCGAATCCTCCTCGATTTGCCTCAATGTCACGAGGACTTCCTCGAAGATCCCCTCTTTTTCCCATTGTTCGATCCCCTCTCGCACCCTTCGGGAAAAGGATTCTTGAACTTCCTTGGCGTGGTCATCCAAGTCTTCAGTGGCAAAGCGATCCAGGATTCCCAGGATGTGGGATTGGACCTCCTCCAATTGCGCGCGTTCGTTTTCCCTTCGAGTTTTCAGCGTGTCCAGCAATTCCATCATGGCTTCATAGGCGACTTCAACCGCCTCCAGCGCTTGATCCATTTCACCCAGACCTTCTGCCTTATAGCTTGTTTCCAGAAATTCCCGCACTTCGACCTTGAGGCTCTCCTCGGTTGCGCAGGAGGCCAGATGAGCCACCTGGTCCCAGGGTTTGGAAATTTGCTCTCGCAGATCGATCACGCGCTGGGAAATCTCCTGGTTGCGGTGCCTCTGGGCGGAACCGATGAGCTGCTGAAGGTCTTGGCAGGTTCGAGCGATATCGATATTGAGTTCAGCCACGTCTTCCGCCTTCGCGTCCGCGGGATAACGATGTAGAGTCTCGACCACTTCGGGATACAGATCCGGACAACGAATCTCGGCCTGTACTTGATCGGCCATCTTTCGAAAAAGGAGAGCATCCTGGTGGAGTTTTGCATAGCGTCGCATTTGCTCCTTGATCTGTCTATGCTCCTCCTCGATTTCCTGGGCCGTTTGCATCACACGATCGGCCAAAGAAAGGGCCTCTTTGAAGGACCTCGCGTCCTGCAGGGCAATACCTTGCTGAAGAAGCCCTTGAGCGTGCTCCACTTTTGGATGGAGCGAGGCCGGCAGATTGTCTCCCTGCAGGCGATCCAGCAGATGGTGGACCTTGTCCAAGCGCTCTTGCGCCTTTTCCTTCAACACCATGATATTCAGGGCCTTCTCTCTGAGGATCATGGACCTGCTGGTCGCCTCCAGGCAAAGGCACTCGGCTTCCTTCATCTGAAAGTCGGCGGAGAGACGTAAAGCTTCGTCGAAGTCAAGATGGAGAGAGACGAGGTCATCTTCCACGAAGACATGTGCACCTTTAGAATGCAGGTCTTCGACGATCTGGCGTCCCTCCAGAACAATGTCTTCGATCTTGGATTGAAAGGTTACGAAATATTCCTCCAAGGAAATCTGGACTTTGAGCACTTCAGCATAGGCTTCTTCAGCGTGGATCATCGCTTGTGAGACCGTTTCCCTACGCAAGGATCTGCTTGCACGGGTAAACAATTGGTATACTTTCTTCAGATCCTCGGGAAGGTAACTAGTCGCTCCGCGTTGTTCCATGGAGGACAGAATAGATTCAACCTCGTCGAGTTTACGGGACACCTCTTCGGTCTGCCTGAGAAGATCTTTTCGTTGACGTCTCTGTTCCGCCTCCACTTTGAAAGTCTCTGCCCGGGTTTGGATTTTCTCAAGCAGATCGGAAGCGCTGGCGTAATGCCCGTGGAGGAGGAGCTGCTCCACTTCGGCCTGGTCTGCTCTGATTTCCTCGAGGTGATCCTGGATTTCATCCATCAAATCCGCGTCGGCGATTTCATTCAGGATTCCGGTGATGGAAGCCTTGCGTGTATGGACTGTATCCTCGAATTGGAGACGTTCCATGATCTTCTCGGAGAAACGAAGAACTTCCTTTTTAGCTTTTTCGGCTTGTATTAAAAGGGTGTTGCTCTCGCCTTCGATGTCGTGCTGTTCCAGGGCTTCCAGAAGGTTCTCTATCTGCGGGATGATACTTCTCTCTCCCTGTGTCAACACCATATTCTTGAACTCTGCCAACGTGTTGCGAACCTCCGTAGCCAACGCTTGAGCGATCCGAGCCTCTCGGACGTGCCTGGCTGCATGTCTGGCTTCAGAGATGGTTCGCCGTCGATCCTTCTCCAGCGACTCTTTCCCGCCCGATAAAAGCTGGTTCGGTTCTTGAGGCAGGACCGGTTTCAAGGGTTCGACTCGATCTTCGTTCGGTTCCTCTGTGGGCTCGATCGAATCGTTGGAAAGGATCTCCAGATTCTCTTCCACGTGGAGATCCACGACTTCAATGTCGCCATCAGAGGGGGATGAAAAGGCCGATTTTGATGAACTCTTCTCAAGGAGAGACACATGGTACCAGGCAATCAACCAGCTCAGTTCCCGCATGGAGGTCCGCAAAGACCTGAAATCTCTTTGGGTCATTTTTTCCGGAAAAGTTTGCAGAGATTCCAGAATTCGAAGAGCCTTTGACATCGGCAACAGGCTGGAGCCGGATAGGGAAAGGATCTCTTCGGAGATCAGCTCCAGGAAACGCAAGGTTTCCTGTCTTTCATCTTCCGTTTCTTGTGCCGGAGCAGGCGTATCTTGCCGAGGTTCGATATGGTCCAACAATTCATCACACAGTTCCACCGTGATGGGTTGGCCAGAGGTCCAGGCGAAGGAACGGAGCAATCCCCAAGATAATTCCAAGGCTCCCATGCTCCGGGAGGACCTCTGTTCCAACATTTCGACACAAGGAAGAGGTACGTCGATTCCTTCTCGGCGGACGAGCTCTTGTAAAAACCGGGTTCTGGCGATCCTATCTGACTGACCCATGGGAATTACGACTCCCATAGCGAAGCGCTCGGACCACAGGTTGCCAAGTTCGGGAAGGTCCGTGGGTCCAATTCGGCCTGCCATCGCCAGGTGAACGAAATCCTCTTCCGCTATCCTGGCAAGCACGGAGATAAGACCATCCATTCGATCCTGGTCGCGTAGAATGGCTTCCAGGGAATCGATCAATATAGCACAAGGTCTGTCAATATGATCCAACCATTCGTGGATCTGTTCTGGGTCTTTTTCGGCGACTTTGGCCCAAAAGCACCGAACACCTTGAGTGCCATTCTGGAATGTGTTGGCCATGGCATGGAGCAGGTGGGTTTTTCCCACGCCGGGCCCGCCCTCGAGGTAGAGAGGATTGTACATCTCCAGAGGTGTTTCGGTGACAGCTCGGGCTGCGGCGTAGGCGAAATCGTTCGCTTCACTGACGATAAAACGATCAAAGGTAAATTCACCGAAAGGGGTGGTAGGAGAGGAAGAACAGGCGTGGCGTAAAGCTGTGAGCGCTTCCGAGAGCACCTGGGTGGGATGGTAGGGTTTGAATTCTCCATGAATTTCCTGTAAACGGGTGAGTATTTCCGCGCTAGGGGCTGCAACAGGTTTGACTTTCAAACCTGTTGCAACAGAGATTTTCAAGAGGGAAAGACAATCCAAGGGATCCTGGATCGCCACGGTGAGGATGTCTCCTAGCCGGTCCAGAAGAACGCATAGAGTGGATCGAGCCATATTGGAATCGATAAGGTTCTGGACTTCTCTCAAAAGGGTGTATTCCGGGAGATGGATGGTGGCGATTCTGCACTGATGAGCCAACGCATGAAGGATCTGGGCCTGGTCTGCAAATCCCATATCCATCAGGATTTTTCCCAGCGAACCTCCTGACTCTCTCTGTTGGACCAGGGCTTTCTGGAGTTGGTCCTGCTCGATCACTTTTTGACGGAGAAGGATCTCGCCGAGTCTTCTCCGTCCTTCGGGTTTCAATGCGTCCACCACGTTTACCTCCTGTACTCATCCAATACATCTCTAGCCAGATCCACATCGATTCTCTGGCCAGTGAGCAGAGATCTGGAAAGGATGCTCTGGAGGACGTCTCCGTGAAGATTCGGTCTGTCCTGCATCTCGGAAGCGATCAGAGAGAGAACATTCCTGGAGACGCTGACGCCCCAGCCCTCGGACATTTCAGATAGCTTTTCGATGATCTCATCCAAACTCTGTCCGGAGGAAGATTCGATGGACTCTTCTTCCAGTATGATGGGTTCTTCATTCGGTTCCAACGCTTCTTGAGCGGGTTCCGTGGATCTCTTCTTCAGGACCGCGTCACGGAACGAGTGAATTCGATCGAGAACTTCCCGCGCCATGAGACTGGCTTTCTTCCAATCTCCATTGGTTCCCACGGTTTGAGCTTCTCTGAGCAGATGTCTCAGTTGCTCGCAAAGCGCGAAATCCTCTTCCGAATCAAGATCCTCAGAGACAGAAAAGAGGACATCTTCTATCTCCTCCTTTGAATTAAAAAAGGCAGATTCGGCTTCCTTTTGGATTGATTCTTCCTCCAGCTCAAGTTCCATTTCCAGCTCGCCTGATTCTTCCGAATCATCGGTTTCAGAAATGGGGATCTCCTGGAGTGCTGTTGTCGTGGAGGGATCTTCTTCGAGATCTTCCTCAACCAACCAGGCTTCATCTTCTGACGTGACCTCTTCTTCTTCCTGAACCGGACTCGATGGCTTCTCTTCTGACGTGACCTCTTCTTCTTCCTGAACCGGACTCGATGGCTTCTCTTCTGACGTGTGAGCGGTTGGCGAAGAGGTCTTATCATCGATATCCGGTTCAGATCTCACGGCTGTCTTAAGCCCGGTCAGAATATCTTGAATGCCTGTGAGTTCCTTTCGAAGAGCGGATGGAACGGTGTCCTCCAGGGAAGAGGTCGCTTCAGCCGCTTCATCACATTGGTCCAGAAGCGTTTCAGCCGCTTTTTCCGCCTCTTCCAACTTCAGAAGCGCCTGGTCCCACTGGCCCTCTTCTGCCAACTTGTCGGCCAGGAATTGCGCTTCCGTGATTTTCTGAAAGAGGTTTGGATACAACGACTCTCCTTGGGAATCTTCAATCTCCGACAAGGTATGACTTACAATGGCTTTTTCTCTCTTGAAGTTCTTCTCTTTGGCCTTTTGATCCTCCTGGTATCGAATTTCCCAATCGGAGACACAACCTGCATATTCTTCGCATTTCATGACGGCCAGATCGAATCTCTTCTCGGAAAAAAGATGTTCTACCTCGCCCTCGAGTTGTCCAAGATTTGATGGTAGATCCTGTTCCTTTGTTGGGATGTTTTTGAGCTTTGATTTGGCTTGGCCAAGGATATCTTTGCCTTTTTCATAAAGTTCCTTGTTGGTCGTCAGTCTTCTTGCGGTCTCAGAGATCTTAAATTTGGCATTTCGTAGATTCTCTTCCGCCGTGCCCAATTGGTTGGCCACGAGCGCCGCGCGGATCGTGTCGATCACGGCAACGATATCGTCCGCCGAATCAAGGACATATTCCCGCGCGCCTTGGTCTTCCAGCTCCCTCAACTGGTCGACGATGCCTTCGAGTTGCTCATGGACCTCGATCTTTCGTTCTTCCAACTTGGAAGCCATCTCCTCTTGGAGGGTCTTTATGATCTCCTGGGCTTCAGTTATGGCTTTCCTCGCCGAGTCCACCTCTTCGCGCCTGAAAGCTTGTCCCGCTTCCTTGAAGGCTTTGCAGACGGTACGATATTGAGTTGGCATATACTGGATTACCTCGAGTTTTTCCATCTCTTCCAGCTCTTTCTCGAGAAGATCCAATTCAGTTGAAAGTTTTCCCAAGGCCTCCTGCTTTTCGCGTTCCTTTTCTTGCTGTGTTTCCGCCATCAACTTGGGAAACATGGCATTCATTTTGTCGAAGCATTCCAAGGTCGAACGAAAATCGCCCGTTTCCTGGGATTGCTGTGCGCGCTCTTTGAGTGTCATGAGGTCCTTCCAGGCCTCTCGAACGTATGATTCAGCCCCGGATTCCATCAACTTCCTGACACCCTCGGCTATATCAGGCTTTCTTCTGTCGACTTCCTCCATTTCTGTTTGAAGGACCAGGAGTTCCTCTCTCAGTTCGGTGATCTGTTCCATGAGATTCTTGGCTTGTTGTTCCACGGCCTTCCAGGAGCTTTCACCACGCTCTCGTAGTCCTATCAGGAGTTCTTTGATGGCCCGAATTTGAAGGGCTTTCAGTTGAGCCACGGCGAAGGCTTCGATTTCTGCCAGGATCTGGGACGACTTGGAGAGAAGCCCTTCCACGGTGGATTGGATCTTGTCCTTTGCCTTCACCAATTCACTTCGGAGCTTTTCCATGGCCTGTTCGGACCACCGAAGCGATTCTTCCGCTTCGTCCAGTTCCCCTCTTCTAAGCGCGCGACGAACGGCGTTCAAGGACTTGAATACCATCTTGTACTCATTGGGCAGGTAGGATGGCGCTCCTTGCGCTTCCAACTCGTCGAGTGACGTGCCTTCCAAAGCGTCAAGGCGTTGAGTCATGGCGTCTTCCCTGCGTCGGCGAGCTTCCTCCGCTTTGGCCTGCCGAATCTCGGTCTCACAAGCGGCGATGGTTTCCCTGGCTTTGGATAGGAATTCACAGGCTTCTTCAAAACGGTTCTCTTCAGCCAATTCCTTGGCTGAAGTAAGATCACGGTCCGCTTCGAAGAAACTCTGGGGGCCGTATTTCTCCGCTTCTTCCTCCTTCAACCGTTCCATATTCGGGAGAATATCCTCCCAACGTTCCCTATAGGAGTTCTCCAATAAACGCATTCTTTTCGATTCATCCAACGCATCTTGAGCATTGTTCAAGGATCGATCCAGCTTGCCCAATGCCAGTTCCCATTGGTGGTGGTCTACATCGATCTTGGAACTCTCCATAAGAGCCAAGACCACACCCACGGATTCTTCCACAAAACGTTTGCCTCCACTCGAATCGATCTCGACCAATATCTCTTGAATCTCCTTGAGCTGAGATTCCGCTATGTCTTTCTGGGCATCCGTTGAGCGCGTCAACTCTTGTTCCATTGCCTGCATGGCTTCTTCCGCTGATCTCAGCGCTGCCCGCGTTTCATCGTGATCGTCTTCAGCCAGAAGATCCTCCGCGTCTGTCAGAGAACGAAACGCCTTCCTGTACATCGCCGGAGTCACTTCAATAGCTCCTGCCTTCTCCAGGTGTGTCAGACGTTCCTGAGCCTTGGCAAGAGCGACTCTCAGTTGGGAAAGGTCAGCCTCCAACTCGGGGACGACTTTTTCCTCTTGCAACACGTCCACAACCGGTTCCTCTGATATTGATTCCGCAGGCGGCGTTTCGAGAGGCTCTTCCTGCTCCTCTTCCTGCTCCTCCTTTTGTATATCGTCGGCAACATGAGATTCATCCAGATCCGTATTCTGGGCAGGGCCGCCGGAAAGCGCTGTGAAGAGAAGTTCCTCGGCTTCCTCGACAAGCCAGATCCCTTCCTGAAGCCCGGTCTTGTTCTTCAATATGGATTCAGATCTTTGAAGGAGACTTTCAATCCTGAGAAGGTCTTCTTCCAAGGTGGTTCCCTGGTGTTCTTGGATGGCGACATTCAGCTTGTCGCGAAGAACAGAGATGCGATCGTTCAAGGCTTGGGCTGTCTCGCATTTGGTCCTGGCTTCCTCCGCGAGACGAGCGACTCGCTTGGCGTATCCGACGGTGTCATCGAAATCCCCTTCGCGATAGGATTTCTCCGCCTGTTCGAAGAGACGTCCAATCTCCGAGAGAGAATCCTTGGCATAGATTTTGCCCCCCTTTCCGATGACATCCTTGACCAGGGAGGATACGGACAACATCGCCATTCTGGCCTCTTCTGCACTCGCCATTTTACTTCCCCTATCCTGATTCCACCGGATCCCAACGCCAGCGTGTTCCTTCATCAGAACACAGCGGGAAACATGGTTCAGTGGATTTCCATGGTTTCAACGTTCGCTAGACTTTCCTTCATGCCTTCGCTCAGCCCGGTCGCTTGGGTCAAAGGTACGCTGGACGTGAGCAGCATGATGCAATGCCCGCCCTGAACAAGGGCTATGAGCAACTGAACCAGCATCTGCGTGTCAAAATCCTCTTGGCTAAATGTATCCACATCCAGGATAGCCAACATTCTGGACGCGCGAAGAATCATAGGAAGCTCGCTTGCCATCAGGTGATCCTTGGCTGTTTTCTCGACATGCTTGAGTTCTTCCACTTTCATGATCACCAGAGGGGATTCCTTATCCTGTTCTCTGATCCAATTGCCCATGGCGTGCGCCAATTGCCCCGTCCGGGAGGATTCTTCCCCTACAAGAAAGAGCACTTGTCCTCCTTTGCCATCCCTGCAAGCTTTGAGTCTTTCCAGGATATCATCGTCGATTCCCGAGGTGACACGGGCCGAAAAATCTATTCCTTGACGAGGACCGAAAGCGGCGGAAAGAGCATCCAGCAGGGATCCCTCGCCGTCGGAAAAGATGGCCTCCAGATCCGGAGCCTGTTCCCTGGAAGTTTCGGCCAGAAGGCCTTGAAGAGTTTCCAGGAGCCTCTCTGCCTCGTCCAAAGAAGAGTGCGCCGCGTCCAAATCCTCTCTCTGGATCGATTCGTGGACCTGCTTCATGGAACTTTGCAGGCTTTCGAACAGAGCGAGATGTTGGGCAGGAATCGATCCCTGATAACTGTTCGACGCGGTTTGGATCACGTTGGCCCTTTCGGAGAGAAGATCCAGCTTCTTGTTCCTGGCCATGGAATGGATCTGGTTCTCCGCTTCCTTGATGCCGCTCTTGATTTCAGCATAGGCCTGCCCCAGAATCTCCATGGCCTTTTCGAAAGCTTCCTCTTGTTCGCGGGCTTTCGCCTCTTTCATCAGGACCCTTGCCGCATTAAAATATCTCTTTCCATACGCTGCCTCATCCTTTTCTTCAGCGCCGGAAAGGCTCTCCTCTATCTTGTCCCGAGTGATCTTGAGGCATTTTCCCGGCAAGGTTCTGGCTATCTTGATACAGGCGTCGGCTCGATCGAAGGCGGTTTCGATATTCCCGGCCTCCAGGATCTCCTGCGCTGAATGGATTTCCTTGGCGATTCTTTCTGATTCTCCTGGAAGATGTTTGGGTGCGCCCAGCTTCTTGGCCGTTTCGAGGTGTTTGTCTGTTTCGATGATCCAGTCCAACACATTCTTCCTGTGTTCCAACTTGGTCCTGGCATTTTCGCAGGCGGTGGAAATGTCCGCGCAAAGAAGAAAGACCTCGTCGTCATCATGGCCGGACAAAGCCTTCTCGCCCTTGGAATACAATTCGCGAATTGCCAACAGATCCTTCTTGATCATATCCCTGGCTTCTTCTGCCAGCAAGGCAACGATCCTTTCCTTTGCCGCCTTCAAGGCTTCGATGGGACTTTGAAGATCTTCTGTTTCGGGTTCTTCCGTTGGCGTCGGGATTTGGATGTTCATGGTGCCGAGAACATGCGTGACGATGTCCCGGCTCACATCTTTTTCCATGAGCGATGCGTATCCCAGAACCTTCCTGAATATGGAGAGAATTTCCGGATGGGAAAGCTGAGACACGCTGGCGAGGAAAAGGTCCATGCTTTCTGGATCGATTTGCAGCTTTTGGAGTTCCGCAGTCCAGTTCAGGATATCTTTCAAAACCGAAGGAGAGGGAGGCTCCAATTCCGCGACGATACCCATTTGGAAACGGGATCTGAGGCGTTCCTCCAGGTCGATTTTCGAAGCAGGCTCCCGAGACGTGATAACGATTTGCTTGGAGACCTGATGCAAGGCGTTGAATGTGTGGAAGAATTCCTCCTGGCTCTTGGCTTTTCCAACGAGCGCCTCAATGTCTTCGATGATGAGACATTTCACGTCTCTATGAGCGACTCTAAAATTCTTGAGATCTCCGGACTCGATCGCCGTGATCAAGGCTTCATTGAACTTCTTGCCTGAGGTCAAAAAGATCGTGGATTCCGGGTCTTCCTGCAACAAAGCGTTTGCCAAGGCATGGGCCAGGTGTGTCTTGCCCGATCCAGCCGGTCCAGAGAGGTAAAGAGGATTGTAGTCCTTCCCCGGAGTCCGAGCCGCTGCCTTGACCACACCAGAAGCAAAATCGATGTCATCGCCCAAACGATAGGTGGCGAAGGTCATCTCTTGTCTGATAGCATCACTTTGAAACGCGGACATATTGTCTTACCATTCTCTCCCAAGCTCGGTGGTCGGCCTGTCCCTGAACCTACCAGGACGATTCTCAGCTGCTTCGCCGGCTGGCCATTCTGTAAGCCCGTATTCGGTTCACTGAATGCCTGCTTCAAAGGGTCCATTTTCAATGTGTCGGGTTGGAAAAAAAGATTTCTCAGTGTCGCATCACAGTACCAGATGACCTTGGAAGCGTCAATCAGGCCTCAGATCTCCCTTGGACAAGGAATAGGTTTGCCGAGGAGCATCGCTCCAAAGCCGCTCCAAACCGTAGAATTCCCTCGCTTCCTGACTGAAAAGGTGAACGATCAAAGCGCCCATGTCAAAGATGATCCATCGGAATCCTCTAATTCCATCAGTATGAATGACTCGTATCTTGAGCTCGGAAGTCAGGTTGTCCAGAAAACGGGCCAATGCTTTGAGATGAGGTCCGGACAGGCTGTGACAGATGATAAAGTAGTCGGTATAATCCAGTATTTCCCCCACAGAAAGAAGAAGCACGTCCTGCGCGGCTTGATCATGAAGTTGTTCGCAGATTTTTCTCGCGATTTCTCCAAAATCGATATCATGCTCGACATTTGTGTCCAACATACAAACCTTTCTTGAGAATGAACTCCTCCACTGTGTCTGGAACCAAGTATCGAATGGGAGCCTCATTTTGTAAACGTTCTCGAATCATGGTCGAAGAGATCGCGAAAGGAGAGTCTCCCAGGAACACGAGTTTCTTCTTCGCGCAGGGCAGGGGACAGTGCAACCCATGACTTGGCCGACCGGCAACAAGCAAGGCATTGCATAGTTCCACGAAACCTGCGGCGTGATACCAGGTGTCTATCTCGGCCAAGGCATCGGTACCGATGATAAAAGCCAACCATATTGTGGGCCCCCAGGCTTGTCGAAGGGCTTGGACCGTGCGAAACGAGAAACTCGGATTTCCGAGATGGTTTTCCAGATCACAGGTGGAAAGGAGGGATCCATGGTTGGATCCTTCTTGCTCCAAGGCCAATCGAAGCATCTGCAATCGGTCATGGAAAGGAGCCGTGCAATGAGCCTTGTGAGGAGGAATGAAGGAAGGCAGCAAGAATATCCGATCCAGATCGCACGCCTTCATGGCCTCATGACATATCCAGAGATGTCCCACATGCACCGGATCAAACGCGCCGCCCATCACGGCGATACGATTCTCCCCAGGTTTTAGCGGTTGCAACCAAGTTCCCTGCAAAGTTTCTCCTTGAGTTCCTCGATTCCTTGTCCGCTTTCACATGAAACACCCAACGGAAAAAGTCCTTGTTTCGATGCTGCTACGGCAAGATTCTTCCATTCCTTTGAGGCCCCCGGCAAATCTATCTTGTTGGCTACCACCAGGTTCTTCTTCTTCATAAGATCCTCTGAGTAGGATTTCAGTTCATCCAGCAGGACCTCCAGCTGTTCCTCCCCATTGCCTTCAAGAGAAAGGACGAGCAGAAGGATCCTGGATCTTTCTGCGTGACGCAAGAATCTGGAACCCAATCCGCCCCCTTGGGAGGCGCCCTTTCCAAGACTGGGAAGGTCCAGAAGAAGAATTCGGTGGCCATGAGACAAGGATAGGAAAGCCATTCTGGGCGTGTGCGTGGAGAATGGATATCCTGTCACTTTTTGAGAAGATCCTGTCAAACATTCCAGGAGTCGAGAGTGACCGGAATTAGGATAGCCCAGGAGGCATACATCCGATTTCAAACGGAGAACGAGACGGATCTCGATCTCCTCTCCCTTGGTCCCTTGTGTGAACTCGACAGGGGTCTGATTGGTCGCGCTCTTGAAGCGTGCGTTTCCCTTGCCACCCGTTCCAGCTTTGGCCAGAATCAAAGATTGGGAAGGGTCCGTTAGATCTCCTATGAGGTGTTCGGTCCCGTTCTCCAGCCTGTAAACCGCTGTACCCTCGGGAACAGGAATGATACGGTCCTTGCCATTTCTTCCTGATTTACAGGACGGCATCCCAGGTTCACCATGTTCGGCGGCGATCCTTGATCTGGCAGTCGAATGTCCGAACGACACGAGACCAGGTTTCACGCGGACGATCACCCTGCCGCCGTTTCCACCATCCCCTCCGTCAGGTCCGCCTTTGGGGACTCTGGCTTCCCTGCGGAAAGCCACACATCCATGTCCCCCATTTCCTGCTCTCACTCGCACCATCAGTTCGTCACAGAAATGGGACAGACTCTCTCTCCTCCCTTTCCATCTCGATCAGATCGCAAGGATGTTGGGCTAACTGGCAGAGAGTACATCTACGAATTTTCCCTTTTTTCCGGGGCGCGGTCTGAACTGAACGCAACCATCCGCAAGCGCGAAAAGCGTATCGTCTCTGCCTAGTCCCACATTGATTCCCGGATGAAACCGGGTTCCTCTCTGCCTGACGAGAATGTTCCCGGCCAGGACTTTCTGGCCACCGAACCGTTTCACTCCCAAACGTTGTGAATTGCTATCCCTACCGTTTCTGGAACTACCAACACCCTTCTTGTGTGCCATGGGTTATGCTCCCTTCCTGGATATGCTAAACATGAAGCCCACGAGAGGAATCGAACCTCCAACCTCAGCATTACGAATGCCGTGCTCTACCTGTTGAGCTACGTGGGCATCTGCCGAGAGCCAGAGTCGAACTGGCGACACACGGATTTTCAGTCCGCTGCTCTGCCAACTGAGCTACCTCGGCATGGACGCGATTGAACAATCCAGCATTATACCGTATTCTACCTCAATATGCAGTCACGTCAAGGGGCAAGATCATAGCATGTCTAAGCGACTCATGACCACTGAAGATCCGATACCACGAGCTTTCCTCCTGGGGCTTGTCCTGGGAAGGCAATCCCGTTTGGGGGGGGAGGAGAGTTTGAAGGAACTGGCGCTTCTGGTGGAGACGGCGGGAGCCATGGTTGCGGGACAGGCCCTCTACAAGCAAAGGACATGGGATGTGCATGGCGCTCTGAGTGAGGGACACAAGGGAGATCTCTTGCAAGGGATCCAGGCGACGCGATCCTCGTTGTTGGTGGTGGATTTCGATTTGAAGCCGGCGCAAGCCAGAAACCTATCGGATGAACTGGAGATACAAGTCCTGGATCGAAGCCAGGTTATCCTGGATATCTTCGCGGTTCATGCGAGAACCGAAGTCGCCCGAACCCAGGTGGAACTGGCTCAACTGGAATATGCGCTGCCTCGCCTGCGGCATATGTGGGCGCATCTTTCCAGGGAGCAGGGTGGAATTGGACTGAGAGGGCCTGGGGAGAAACAAATCGAAACGGATCGACGACTCATGCGACTTCGAATTCAACATCTCAGAAGGCGATTGGAGACCATCGAGAGAAGGAGAGAGATCTCCCGAAGAAAGAGAGGGGATGCTTTCAGGGTTGGTATTGTGGGGTATACAAACGTGGGGAAATCATCGCTATTGAACGCTTTGTGTGGATCCGAAGTGCTTGCCAAGGACCAACTTTTCTCGACGCTGGATCCCACCTCCAGGAGAATGAAATTGCCCAAGGGTGAAGATGTGATTCTCACGGACACAGTGGGTTTCATTGGTCGTCTGCCCCATCATCTGGTCAATAGTTTTCACGCCACGCTCTCTGAAACGGCGACATCGGATCTGCTTTTGGTGGTGGAAGATATGACCTGCAAGGATTTGATGGAGAGACGGCAGGCCGTGGAAACGGTATTGGATCAGCTGGGGTGTTCCGATACGCCGAGGCTGTTCGTGGGCAACAAAATGGACCTAGTCGATTCCCAGGAAGCGATCTCAAAAAGAAGCCTGCCCGACGGCTGCTTGGTTTCTAGCAAGACCGGAGAAGGACTCGATGAACTCAGACATGCGATCGAGGATATCGTGTGTCAGGAACGAGTACGAGTCTCCCTGTTTCTACCCATTCACAGAGGGGATGTTTTGGCTTCCATGTTCAGGAAAGGACAGGTTCTCGGGGTGAGATACGAGGAAGATCACATCCATGTTATGGCGTTGCTGGCCTCCGGGGATGCGGATCGATTGAAACAGCAGGGGTTTCGAATCGAATGACGGATTCGCGGCGAAACAGGGCTCTATTCCATTTTCGCCAAGGTTTCTCGAGCCATGTCCCGGGTGATCTTTTCCCCGGTGAGGAGGGATCGGGAGACGAGGCGTTGCAGAAGCTCTGCCAGGCCGTTGTCGTCCTCCTGGATGGTCTCTTGCGCCAGAAATCCCAATACCTCGTCCGATAGATCGATGGCCCACTCCGAGCGGATTTTCTTGAGTTTCAGGCGTCTGGCGGCTTCTGGATTGTGTTGTATTGTTGACGGAGACGGGGCCTCCACCTTATGCAAGATCAACCTCATCTTGTTCAGAAGCAGCTCTGTCTCCTCCAATTGATCGTCCTTCAGACGACTCTTGGCCGTATCCCTGATGGTCCTCAGTTCTTCTTTCAGGAGGATATCCTTGGAGCTTAACTTGGAAATAGATGCATTGATTTCAGCCAGAGCTTCTTGTAGTGAATCCCGTCTCCCTGCGTGATTCCCTCGGTTCAGGAGGAGATCCCGGGTCTTCTGGGCCAACTCGTGGGCTTCTCGTGACAAAGGGTCGGCCATGGAAGCATCCCCATTCAGTAGCGCGTGTTCCGCCTTCTGGATCAGGGATTTGATTTGCATGCAAGATTCGTAGTGTCGATCGCTGTCGGATGCTTCAGCCAATTGGACAAGAATCGACCTGGTCTCGGTGATGACTGTTTCAATAGTACAGAAGAGAGCCGCATTCTGGACCTGTTCTCCCACAAGTCCTCGCTCAACCATGGTTTCTTCCAGTGCTTCTTTGGCCGCTTGCTGCAGGGATGGTTCAGGATCCACTTCTTCGACATCTTGGCTTGGAGCTTCAAATCGAGTCGAAGTCCTGGATGGGGTGACGGTTTGGGACCCTTCAGGTTCGGCCGATTCCGTCTTCCCATGAGAGGCCATCACGTCCTCATAGAGTCGATTGGCCTCGAGTTCAGCGTTTTGAGCCACCCCCATGGCCCCCCCCACATTTCCGTCCTTCAGGGCTTGTCTGGCAAAACGTACCAGTTGCGTGATTTGGTTGCATCGTTCCGCGTCTTGGGGGGCATCAATGAGTGTGGATAGATCCGTGACGGTCACATCTATCTTGTCCAGGATCGCTTCGATCTGCTGTTGGAATACGAATTTGGCGCTCTTCATGGTTTCACCACGATACCACAGAATACCTGATTCTCGGGCGAGATGCACCCGGGAGACTTGGCATGGGTCCAGTTCTATAGCATAGTATTTTGCCTATGTGGGATGAGTTTCTCAATGCAATCGAATTCTATCCTGTGATTGACACCGTGCAAGAGCTCTGCGTCACGGAGTCCGCCTCCCTGCGGGTTCCTTGTTGGACCATTCATGTCGATGAAGAGCGATGTCAGGAAGCCTTGGACGCGGTGGGAGAGATGGTCTCCTTCTTGCGGGAACATGGCGTGTTGTCCCTTCCAGAACCCTTGGTCATGCAGGACGTGGCGCGGCGGGTGGAACCCCAAGGTTCGATCTTGTCCCTCGAACTTTGTCATGCCTTGTGCCAGACACTCGGGATGTTGGATCGATGGCAACGGGAATTGGCGCCTCTGCGGGGGAGTTCCCATTCCGCACTCAAGGTTTTGACCGAAAGACTGACCTCTCTGGAGGCGCTGAGACGGGAGGCGGAGAGACTGGTGGACGACCAGGGATCGCTTCGGAGCCAAGCTTCTTCGGAATTGGCTGCATGTCGAAGGGAAATCCTGGCCAGCCAAGAGGGGATCAAGAGGGATCTCAAACAATGGATGTCCAGAGAAGAGAATCTTCAAGTGGTCCAAGACACGTTCATTTCAGTGGAAAGGGATCGTTATATTGTGCCTGTCAAGCGAGAATGGGCGCAGAGGATACACGGTGTCATTCATCGCCTTTCAAGTTCAGGAGCCACGGCATTCCTGGAGCCTATGGAGATGGTTTCTGCCGGCAATCGTCTGGCCGGACTCAGGGATCAAGAGCGACGCATCGTTCATCGGTTGCTGGCGGATTTCTCCGCTCTGGTGAGGGGAAGGCGAGACGAACTTCGCTGGGCCGCGGAGGTAGCGACGGAATGGGATCTGCTACAAGCCAAGGCCCGACTGGTGACAGAGAAGGGATGGAGTCTTCCCCGGATTTCTCGAAATCAGCCGATGGAACTCAGGGATATCTGGCACCCGCTCCTGGAAAGAGCGTCCGCGAGAAGGATTGTCCCCGTTTCCTTGAATCTACCCCGGGATCAGTCGGTCCTTCTTGTCACTGGACCCAACGCCGGGGGGAAGACCGTGCTTCTCAAATCGGTGGGCCTGGTGGTAGCTTTGGCCAAGACGGGGCTTCCAGTGCCAGGCAAGGAGGGGTGTTCGATACCTCTTTTTGAAGGGCTCTTCGCGGATATGGGAGATGAGCAGGACATTGTACGGGGAGAGTCCACATTCGCTTCCCATCTGAGGCGAATGAAGGACATCCTGGATCATGCCCAAGGAAGGGCCCTGGTCCTGGTGGACGAGTTGTGTACCGGCACGGACCCGGAGGCCGCGGCCGCGTTGGGACAGGCTATTCTGGAGTATTTGGCGGAACGGGATTGCCTGGTCTTTTGCACCACTCACCTGGCGGCTCTTACCGCGTTCGTTCAGGAAAGGGATGACATGAAGAACGCGGCCATGTCTTTCGATAGCGCACAGGGTGAACCCACCTATCGGCTCACCCTGGGATCTCCGGGGGGAAGCCATGCTCTGGATGTCGCGGAAAAATGGGGCATGCCTGAAAAGGTTGTATCCCGCGCCAGAGAGCGGTTGGGAAAGGACCGGATTCTTATGGAATCTCTCATTGTCCAACTCAGAGAGAAAGAGGCTTCGTTGACGCAAAAGGATTGTGCCTTGGCCAGGACGCTTCGGGATATGGAGAAAGAAAGGGATTTGTATCGAAACAAGCGAAAGGACACTGAAGCCGAGGCCCATGCCGTTCTGTCCAAGGCGGCCAAGGATGCTCGGGATCTGCTGAGAGAGATTCGCAGAGAAGCGGATCGTTTGGTGGGGGCTCTTAGAAGAAAGACTGGGAATTCCAGCGCAGGAAGGGAAGTGATACGGGGATTGCAGCATCTTGGAGAACGAGTGGACGCGGTACAGATTCCCGCTCCTCCCACGGAGAAAAGATCTAGCGTGACCTTTCAGGAGGGAATGGAGGTCAAAATCAGATCCAGTGAGAAAAGAGGAAGAATCCTGGAGATCAAGGAGGATGGCTCCGTTCTGGTTCAGGCGGACACATGGCGTCTGCTTCTATCTTCTTCGGAACTTGTGCCGGTGGATCCAAGACCTTCTTCTTCTTCTTCT
>Ga0114946_10000001_pt1 | contig 117128 bp, 100 predicted proteins | sample WalLakDeSediment_FD_88676 | JGI IMG/M metagenome (GOLD analysis project Ga0114946, IMG submission 88676) | Lake sediment microbial communities from Walker lake, Nevada to study Microbial Dark Matter (Phase II) - Walker Lake 11/02/13 Deep Sediment | ecosystem: Environmental > Aquatic >... | reverse complement strand
CGATCTTGTCCCCCATCTCGTCGAGCATCACTCTGAAATCCTCATATTGGGGGACATCCGGGTATTTCTTCCGGATAAAGTCGACGCGTTTGGGTACCCAGTCCGCATCGCAAAGAGCCACGAGATTGGTCATACCCGTCATGAGCATGTACTCAATGTCTTCCGAGCCCTGCCCGCCCAGTCCGATGGCGGCGAAGTTGATCTTCTCGCTGGGCGGGACGTGACCGGGTCCGCCGAGAACTTCGGGTTGAACCACGATGGGCACTCGACTACACGCTTGGAGGATTGCCGCGCCGCCTGCGGCCGCAGTCCAGAGAAACTCACGTCGCGATACGTCCTTGCCAGAAACACCACCCATAATCCGTCCTTTCGACATTCCGATGTTCTTCTCTTCTAGATCCGCATCTCCCCGAACATCCGTCAGGGGGCGACGTTCCTCCCCCTTCGGCAAAGAGATGATCCTCGCGTTGCCCGTGCCGGCCACCAGGATGATCTGATCCGCGGTGCGGTTAGTCTGGAAGGAGAAACTCAGGCACCACGTTGCCCAGGGGGGGAATCTCATCGAGGACGATGAAGTCGCTGGACGGAGAGAAAGTGAACGTGCCATCAAGCAGGTCCTCATTGATCTTGATATCGGAGATGGTCATGGACGTCAAGGACATGCCGTCTCCTGTCTCCATGTTGAGTTCCTGGCAGATCCAGACTCCGTTCACCTCGATGTAGTCGTTGAGGAACGCTCGGGTCTTACAGGTGCCTTCGAGGTCATACATCTCCATCTTCCGGGCCAGACCGCGAGCCTCCTCGACCCAGATCTTGACTGTAGCCGCCTGATAGGACATCTCAGGGGGAGTCTTCCTGCTCAGATTGAAAAGGATGACTTTCTTGTCATCGAGGGTCTCCTTGCCGTCTACGGCCCAATCGTACCTTTCGCACATCCCCACAAAGCACAGATGGGGCGTCAAGAGCTTGAGCACGGCTATGGCGGGATAGGGGCCGTCCATCCGATCGAGGGGGAGACTGAGGCAGGTATTGAAGTCGGAAACGCATCCCGACAGCTTCTGGCCATCACAGACGATGGTGATGGATATGGGATAGGTCACCTCTACCTTTATCTTGTTGGGGGCAACGAAGCGGGCCTGCGCCTGCACGTCTGTCCCTGCCTGGGGGATATAGAGGTACGGGCTGAGCTGATAGTTCTTGATGGATGTAAAGTTCTCCTCTATGCCTGTGATCAGCGCGGCGTAATCGGTCTTGGAGGCGCAGCCAGACAGCAGGGCCACCACAATTGCGGTCGCGAATCCGTTCCAAATCTCTCGTCTCATTGTCCACTCCTTTCTCTGAATCACGTCTAGGGGCTCTGGTTCGTCCTGATCCGATCCGCCATCGGGAAAGGCACCTAAAAGAAACCTTTGGAATTTGGCCAGGACTGTACTTCTGCAGACTCTCTTCGTTTCAGGATGATGACGCATCGAGGGCTCCCACGCCTGTTACCTGGCAAGATCTTCCATTTCTCGGGCGATTTCCCTCTCCTCCAACGATCTGTACATGCCCACGAACCTGACCCCAAAGATCCAGTGCAGGAGGAGTCCCAGACCCCAGCCGAAAAGCGGCCAGATCACCCACCAGGTTCCAGGGGACGCCAAAAGGTTGATAACCGCCAAGAGCAGCATCACCATGACGTACACCGTGGCGTGCACCCAGAAGGCAAGCTTCATCCTGGCTCGACGCCGGGCGTGTCGGTAGATCTCCTCCTTGTCCTCCGGAGTCAAGGCTTCATAGGAGAGTTGATCCTGAGATCCACTCGGGGATTCCCCGTGACTATCGGTTGCCATCGGTCTCCTCCTCCGTTCCAGAAGTCCGGCTGTCATGGATCTCGGCCTGGAACCCGTCGTAGCAGGTGCCACACACGATGCGAGTCGGCGGCGGCGGGCCCTGGGCCAGCCAGCCGCGGGATTGGGCAGGCAAACCCTTGCCGCACTTGGCGCACCGAGTCTCCTGCGCCGCTACCACGTCGACCCACGCGAACGTAGCGGCCAAGAAGGCCGGGGTGGCCGGTCCGTCCTCAGACGCTGGGAAAAGCTCCACTAGATGCCTCCGGACGAGGTCGGAAACGGACATCTTGCAGGCCTTGGCCTCCTCCTTGATTCTCTTCACGATCTCGTGTTCGATCCTCAGATGGATCACGGCATCCTTCCTGCTCCTCCCCGTTTCTCTCAGTTGTTTCTTGACATCTCGCCGCAGCTGCTTTGCAGCGCGTTGAGTGCTCTGCTTCACGGTTCGTCTCCCTGGATACATGCCTCCGAACGAATATTGTATACCATAATCCATAAATGGAATACATTTGTCAAGAGAAATCTTAGGCTCTGAAATTCCAATATAAGGAAGGGAGCGAGCGCGCCCCCGTTGGAGGGGGCGCTGGGCCTACTCGAGATGGAAATGAGACTTGAGTTGGTGGAGAGAGCGCGCTTTGGGGTGTGGTTCGACGATTTCAGCCTTGAGGAGTGTAAAGATTTCAGAGAGGTAGAAGATGCCATAGGCGTCATCGAGGAATGATTTCCGTGATGGAATCTAACCCCGTCATCAATAGCTGGCCTTGGCCTTCCCAAGTAAACATTCAAGTGAACCCGATCTGAGATTGGATCATAGCTGGCAGGGCGAGGAGTGCGTGAATTGTCTGGCCGGGTTCAGGGGCGGGCCGACCACCGAGCATGAGCCAAGACGATTCAGGCACTCCTCGCCCTGCTGAGTTCAAGCCCTCGATCAAATCCGGTTCACTACATATTTACGCTGGCGAGGCAAACTAGACTAAAGATCAGCCTTTCGGCCTGCCGGCAAACTGATCCGGACCTGTGGACCTCCTGCACCTATCGGTGATTAAATCCACGACCGAATATCACACTTAACCTTCTTATCTAAGCATTAATCTTGCTGTGCTTCCGGGTCATCAGACTCCTTGGAAGACTCGCGTATGGCCCTTGTGGCCATCGTTGTAAGCAACCTTTTTTCTTTTCTCTTCTCCACTTTCAATGATATCTTAATGTCAGAAAGGCTTGAGAGACATGGATATCTATGATGTCATTGTGGTGGGAGCGGGACACGCCGGAATCGAGGCCGCAAGCGTCACCGCTCGTTGCGGATTGTCCACCTCACTTCTATGCACCAACCTGGAGACCCTAGGACAAATGTCCTGCAACCCGGCCATAGGCGGCGTAGCCAAGGGGCATGTGGTACGAGAAATCGATGCCTTGGCCGGCGTCATGGCTCAGGCCATCGATGATACCGGTATCCATTTCAAGATGCTGAATTTATCCAAGGGTCCAGCTGTTCATTCTCCTCGGGCTCAAGCGGATCGAGGTCGATACAAGGCGTGGATGAAACGAAACCTGGAGAGATTACCCCATCTGCACATCCAGCAGGGCTTGGTGGAAGCCATTCTGGTGGACAAGGGCCAGGTTCGAGGAGTGGGACTGAGAACAGGACAACTCGTTCGGGGCCATTGGGTCATCTTGACCACCGGAACCTTTATGAAGGGATTGCTCCATGTGGGACAAGCCGTCTTTCCCGGGGGACGGTTTGGCGAACCTCCGGCCGATTCCATTTCACAGAGTCTGGCCAGGCTCGGGATGGAAGTGGGACGTCTGAAAACTGGCACGCCACCTAGGATCAATGGAAGGACCGTACATTGGAAGGCCATGATTCCCCATGAGCCGGATGATCCTCCCACGCCCTTTTGTTTTCATCCCAAGGTCATGCCCAAGAATTCCATTGTTTGTCACATGACCTATACCAATGCCAAGACCCACCAGATCCTGTCCCGCAACCGCGACCGTTTTCCCCTGTTCTCCGGTCAGATCACAGGAATTGGAGCGCGATACTGTCCCTCGATCGAGGACAAGATCGTCAAATTCCCGGACAAGCAGCGGCACCAGGTCATGGTGGAACCAGAGGGATTGGACACAGAGGAATGTTATGTCAATGGGCTTTCCACCAGTGTACCACCGGACATTCAGGAGGACATGCTTCATAGCGTGAAAGGATTGGAAGAGGCCCAGATTCTTCGTTACGGATACGCCATTGAATATGATTACTGTCCCCCGACACAACTCTATCCCTGGTTGGAGACAAAGAGAATCCGTGGTCTTTTTCTCGCCGGTCAAATCAATGGGACCAGCGGTTACGAAGAGGCGGCAACGCAAGGCTTGATGGCTGGCTACAATGTGGTTCGATTTCATCGCAAGATGAATCCTTTGGTCCTGGGACGCCATGAGGCCTATACCGGCGTACTGATCGACGATCTTGTGACCAAAGGGACCGAGGAACCGTATCGACTTTTCACCTCTTTGGCTGAATACAGGCTTCTTCTACGACACGACACATCTGATTTGCGTCTTATGCCTTATGCCAGGGAAATGGGATTGCTCGAGGATGACGTATGGTCCGCTCTTCTGGAAAAGAGGGCCACCTTACAACATCAGATGGAGCGCATGGAATCCACCTTTTTGCCACCCAATTCCTGTGAATCCATTCTTCTGAAAAGAACGGAAGCCTTCAAGGGAAAACCCATGACTCTTGCAGAACTGTTGAGACGACCCCAGGTCCACATCCATGATCTTGTACCTTACGATTCAGAACTCGCTTCCTTCTCTTCCACTCTTCTTTCCACCTTGGAAGCGGATATCAAATACGCGGGATACATTCGCATGGAAAGACAACATGTCGAACGATGTCGACACCTGGAATCCACCCCTCTTCCCCTGGGCATGGATTATGAAAGAATCCAAGGGATCAGAACCCAAGCCAGACAAAAATTATCCAGAGTCCAACCTAGAACCTTGGGGCAAGCCTCTCGCATCCCTGGTGTTTCTCCTGCAGATATCTCCGTACTGCTGATCGCCCTCCAAAGCCATTCTTGAGATATGAACTTTTTCCCTTTTATCCTCAGCCTCCCTGTGATTTACTAAAAAGACATGCAAAACGAACTCGAACAGGCTCTAGAAACCGTCTTTCCTCGTCTAGATCTTCTTTCCGGGCAAAGGATAAGACATTTTTACCAACTCCTTCTGGAAGAAGCACCGCTTTTGGGACTTTCCGGTATCACCGACCCACGTGAAGTGGCATCCAAACATATCTTGGACTGCGCTTTCTTGGGAAGGGCCTTGAAAGAAGAATCCCTGCAATGGAACAGATTGGTTGATATTGGCTCGGGCGCTGGTCTTCCCGGGATCATCCTGGGCATCTTATGTCCCTTCTTGGAAGAGGTCGTTCTTGTGGACAGTCGAAACAAGGCGATCTGTTGGCTCAAAAAGGTCGCAAGGGATCTTGGGCTCGAGAATGTGGTCCCTATCCAGGCTCGAGCGGAAGAAATGGGACAGGGCAAGGAAAGAGAATCTTTTGATCTGGTGGTCACCAGGGCTTTTGGACCGTTGCCTTTGGTGCTAGAATATTGCGTACCTTTGGTGCGAATCGGTGGGACCCTCATTGCCATGAGAGGGCCGGCAGAAAGCAGCATCGAAATCCGAGAGATACTTCATCTATTAGGAGCCCGGGTCATAAAGGAGACATCCTATACACTTCCTTGGAGCATGGGAAAAAGAAAATTACTTTTCATTCACAAAGAACAATCTACACCCAGCTCCTATCCCAGGCCAGGAGGAAAAGCAAAGAAACGACCGCTAGTGTTTCACGTGAAACAGTACCCCAACGGGTAGAATTTGATATCGAGAATGAGTTGGACCCATGGAACAAACCTATTTTTTCGACATTCCTTCTTCTCCTTTTCTCTCTCCTTCCTTTCAAATAAAACTCCCCTCTCACCCTCGCTTAAAGATGTTTATATCTTATTTACCTAATATATTTATATATATTATTCTTTCCTTTTCTTCCCTTGGATCATCTATTTATCTTCTCTAATTTTTGCTAGAATACACCTTATGAATAAGATTATAGCTATTGTCAATCAAAAAGGTGGCGTTGGCAAGACAACAACGGCCATCAATTTGGCCTCAGCCTTGGCTCGTTCTGGACACAAAACCCTTTTAATTGACATGGATCCTCAATGTAACGCAACCAGTGGTATTGGTTTCACAGAAGATCCATCCTCTACATCCTACGATCTTTTTCTCAATTCCGAGGAAAACAGCCCTCCCATGCCCTCTCCCACACCCTATCCTGATCTCCTTCTTTTCCCAGGCACCCCGGATTTGGCCAGCGTTTCCCTGGAACTGGCCACCCAACCCAATCGAATCCACAGACTGAGACATATCCTGGAAACGTTGCGAGACCCTTTTGCCTTCATTTTCCTGGATTGTCCCCCTTCCCTTGGTCTCTTGACGGTCAATGCCCTGGTCGCCGCTCATTCCGTTCTCATTCCCCTCCAATGCGAGTATTACGCTTTGGAAGGGCTAAGCCGTTTGGTGGATACCATCAAAAAAGTCCAACAATTGACCAATCCCACCCTGTGTATCGAAGGTCTGCTTCTAACCATGTATGATGGAAGAACACGTCTTTCCAGTGAGGTCCGAGAACAGGTCTCCCTTCATTTTGGACCCAAGGTATACAACACTTTCATATCCAGAAACGTTCGATTGAGTGAAGCTCCAAGCTATGGACAACCGATCTTCTTTTACGATCCTGAATGCGTGGGAGCTCAACAATACGATGCTTTTTGCGAGGAATTTCTCCAAAGAAACGGATTGCAAGGAGAAAAGGAAACTGCTCATGACCAAAAAAGCCAAAGAAACTAAACGTTCCGCACTGGGCAAAGGACTCGACGCACTGCTTGCCGGCAACGTACAGGAAACCCCAACCGATTCGGAACACATCCTGGAAGTACCTCTCACTCAAATCCGCCCCAATCCCAACCAACCGCGGGTGGCCTTTGAAGAATCGGCCATGTCTGAACTCAAAGCTTCCATGGAAGAACGAGGAATCCTGCAACCCATTCTGCTTCGTCCCATCAAGGACGGATATCAGATCGTTGCCGGGGAGCGCCGTTGGCGCGCTGCGAACGCCCTCCAATGGACATCCATTCCTTCCATCGTCAAAGAGATGGATGATTCCGAGGCTGTGGAAATCGCCCTGGTGGAAAACCTCCAGCGCGAGGATCTCAATCCCTTAGAGGCGGCCAGAGCGCTCAAATATCTTGCAGACGAGTTTCGTCTCACCCAAGAAGAGATCGCCGAACGAATCGGCAAGGAACGTTCTACTGTGGCCAATTCCATGCGTTTGCTCCAGCTTCCCGAAGAGATCCAAGCCATGCTAAGTCGCGGAGAACTCTCCGCAGGCCATGCCCGGGCCTTGCTTCGCCTTGGATCTGTCCAGCTCCAGAAGGAATACGCCCGCAAGACCGTGGAGAAGGGACTTTCCGTCAGGGCACTGGAGCAAATGACAGCAGATCAAAAGGGAGATTCCGCCTCCCTGGAAAAGAAGAAGTCGCCCCCTCGGGACGCGGATCTCGCCTTCGTGGAGGATCGTCTTCAGCGACTGCTGGGACAACGCGTCCGAATTCGTGGATCCCAGGACAAAGGCAAGGTCGAGATCCGCTATGAATCCTTGACCGATCTCAATGCCATCATCAAGCGTCTAGAAAGCTGAGCCGATTCACAGATTCTCGATGAAATCTTTCATGATCTCACCGTGATCAAAGGCAAGTCCCGGGAGTTCATTCAAAGGAAACCACGCGGCTTCCTCAGCGTCATCGCCACCTTGTACCTGCCCGGAAAGAACTTCGCATTCAAAGACAAGGGACACGTTCTGTCTCTTGCTGTCCCGTTGTGGATCATCGTAATACCCCAGAAACGCGACCACCTCCACCTCCAACCCCGTCTCCTCCAAAACCTCTCGCTTGACCGCTTCCTCGGCCCTTTCATCCCTGTCCATATATCCACCCGGAAGCGCGTATTCCCCCTTGAATGGTTCAATTCCCCGCTTGACCAGAAGCACCCTGTCCGCCTCGATCACGATCCCGTCCACCACCGTAGCCCTCGAATCCCAACGTCCGCAGTACTGACACTGTGATGACATGCGCGTCCTCCTTTTCCTACTGCGCGTTGTCTAGAATCTCTATTAACTGATCCGGCTTGTTCGTGATGATGTAATCCACCCCGGCTCGAATCAACCGCTGTTGCATCTCCGGATCATCTACAGTCCACACGGCCAATGGAAATCCCGCCAGATGACATATTCGCACAAATCCCTCCGCAAAATCCCTTTCACTGATTCCCACGCAAGAAGCGCCGAGTTTCGCCGCCGTATCCAAGACCCTTCTTTGTGCGAGAGGCTCTGAAGGAAGACTTCCCAGCAACCAAGTGGAAGGTAGCCTGGGCTCCAATTCATGTATTTTGGCAATAACAGACGCGTGAAAAGAAAATATCATTACATCATGATACGCGTTCATTTCTTGAATAAGATCCAGCACCTGAGATTCCATGTCAACCTGTTTGATCTCAATGACCAGGATGCTCCTGCCTTGCGTCTCAGCCAAAGCCTCCCTGAGAGTGGGGATCTTCTCCCCTTGAAATCGCGGGTCTTTCCAACTACCAGCATCCATGGCACCCAGCTCCGCGGCAGTAAATTCCTGTACCTTCCCGGGCCTTCCCACGGTCCTGTTCAGGGTCCTGTCATGCAGAAGCACAGGCACCTGATCCTTGGAAAGATAGGTGTCGATTTCAACCCAGTCCGCCCCAAGCTCCACTGCCGCGCGAACCGAAGCCAAGGTGTTCTCCGGGTAAACCGAAGAAAACCCTCTATGAGCCACAACCAAGGGATGCGTCCTTGGCTCACCCCACGCGTTGCCTCCCAGAATCGTTGCCACTCCCAAAACCATCGCTTCTCGGATCATATTGCCTCCTCTTCTCTAAGGGGGTCAAACAAAAACAACTTCACCTTCTGGAAGGCAATGTTGACATACTCTTCGGCCGTGCCTCCATCGTTGCGGCCCAATCTAACGCCAATCACCCTTCTCAGAATGCGAACTGATTGTTGCGCGACCCTTAAGCGCTCTCTCCAGAGAACCAAGGCTGTTCTCCACGCTCGCTTTCATCGCTGGATCCAAAGCCCTTTGACCAAATCGTACCTCACAATACATCCTTGTCAAACGTTGAACCTGTTGTCGCATATCGAAACTCATGCCACCAAGGGATCGCTCAAATTCCAAGGGTCCTTGGTTTCGTTTCTTGAGGTACCCTTTGTTCTCCAACAAGCCCAGCATACGGCGATAGAACAGTATAGCCATTTGCTCCTCTTCCAAGGCATTTGAGCCTCTTCGTCCATATAGACCCAGCCTTTTCAGAAAACTCAATTTTCTCCGTACCCATCGTCGCCAGACGATACAACCAACGATACAAAGAAGAAACGAAACCATCAATACGAGAACCGCCCCATTTGTATGGTTCCATCCAAAGACCATCCACCTTGAGTTCCAATCTCGAACCTTGATCTGAACCTGCTTCTTCATTCCCTGAACCCTGCCAAGAATCCGTTGTTGGTTCCAATTGGAAAAATTGACCACATATCGAAACCATCTCAATCGCAACAGATCCCATTGCGCGCCCACCCACCGAGCCATTCGAACCAAAGCGCCCGATCCAGCCAGAGAAGGTGTGGGATCAAAGGGAACCCATCCATGGGATGGAAAATAAACCTCCACCCAGGCGTGCGCGTCCCTGGCCCGAACCAGATACACATCTCCCAAGGTCCTTTCTCCCGCCTGGAAGCCGTTCACCGGTCTGCTTGGAATGCCCAGGCTGCGCAACAGGACAACCATAGCCGTAGCGAAATGTTCACAATAGCCCATTTTGCTTTGAAATAAGAACCATTCCACAGGCTCACCCTGAGCCCTTCCAGGAGCAAGGGAATAGGTATATTCCCCGGCCAAATACCGCTCAATGGCTACGACGATGTCGTAGGTTGTTGTTGCTGAACCGGCAATTCTTTCCGCCAATTCCTTCACTCGAGAAGACAAAGGAGGAAGCTGTGTGTATTGTTCCTCAAACGAAACCGGTATGGATCTTTCATCGCTTCGGAGTTCCTCCGTACGTATCCGTTGCACAGCGGATTGAACGGTATATCGAAAACCACTCGGTACATGTTCGCTCCAATACAGATTACCTAACGGGCCGATATGCGCTGTCGCTTGGCCGTCCGACTCGATGTTGAGAACCCGAGGCACCGCGCATAGGATACGATCCGGAACAGGTCGTTCGATCCAGTACACCTGCTCATGAACAGAATCCTCGATCTGAATTTCCAAAGTTCCATCCCACATCTCTTTCTTGAAGGGCTTCGATCCTTTCGGAGAAACGCTCCAGTTCCCATACTCGTAGGTGTCATAGGCCATGCCTCTCCATTGATTTGGAGCCGAGGCTTTTACTCTCATCACCACCTCATTGCTCTGAAGAACTGGAGACAGCCCACCGATACTCAAACGAGAAGAAAGCCCGCTAACCGACCAGGCGCCTGGCACATCCCATCTAACATATCTCTTGTCCCTGGGCATGGAAATGAAAACAAGGATTGTTACAGGAAGTACAAAGGGCCAGAGCGAGAAACGGCCTTTCCACATCACCATGGCCGATCCTGTTTCCATCAATCGAAGATGAGCGAGACGATACAGCGCTCCAGGCAGGATCAAGATGAACACGACCAGATACACCATGGTAAATAGCATGGGCGGAAAAGACACCGCCAAAAGAAGATGGGCTGCTCCCACCATGAACGCGTGGGCAAAATCCGAGCCGGCCCTCTTCTTAAAAGCATTCACGCACTGAGCCACCGCAAGAGCGTGTCCAAGGGAAAATATAACAGCCTCTCTTCCAGAGCCCCTGCCGACAAATTCCAGAAAGCTCAGGAAGAAAGCCATGGCCATGAGCCGTTTTTCTCTGACCGCATTGACCCAATAGACTTCTTCCATGGAAGAACTCCAGTATCCCCAGGTCAAAATGCCAGCCAGAAGAAAACCCACCCATGGAAGACCCTCAGCAAAGGCAAGACAAAGGATCCCACTCAAGGCAACGACATAGGCTCTGAGATCCAATCCATGGGTATCCCTTCGCCTCATGTGGACAAGCTCGCGATCTGGTGATATCCCTTCTCCAGAAACCACGGCAACACGGGATTTTCACCCTGAGACAGGATCAACCACTCTGAAAGGGAGATCAGGCCGGCACACGTTTCCTTGACAGGAAACCGATCTCGCGCGGACGCACAGGCCAGCCCATCCAAGATCAAATGAAACCCCTCCAGCCCCTGGAGTTGTTCCCTTACGAACCATCCTTCCTTTTCAGCCCAAACCACCGTAACCATTCCGCCCTTTGAAAGAAGGCTGTAACATACGGAGGCCGCCTTGCGCATGAGTTGTTCGAAAGATTCCCCTTCCCTGACCGTCACCATATCCACGTAGATTCCCAATGGACCACCCAAAAGCTCTTCCTCCTGGATCACCATGATCTTTCTTCTTTTGGCGGTCCATTTCCAATGGATCCTTCTGGGTGACTCTCCAGGCATCCATTCGCGTACACCATAGAATTCCTGTCCGTTTCCCGCCCTTCCAGCAGGTGTACTGACGCTACCCCATTGCCTTCCAGAAGCGCCCCCGTAGGGAAGAGATATTCTTCCATATCTGGGCACAACCGGAATCGTTGCGGGAACAGCTCGATACACAGACAGATTCAAAAGACCAAAAGGAAAGGTGGTGGAAATCCAAACCCCTTTCCAATGGAGCCGTCCCCGATGTCCCGCTTTTCCAGCACTTCGAAGTCGGGTCACATCGCCACGTTTCAACCTGATCGTTGACACTGGGAACATCAACTCGTTTTCCGCCTCTTGAACTCGAATCAACGCTTTGGGAAACCATCCCGAGCCTTCAAGATCATAGATGACGGGAAATTCTTTTCCCTCAATACATCGTTCCGGAAGACCTCGTTTCAGGATGATTCCCTGCAAGGCGAGACAACCCATGAACGGAGAAAGCAGAATCAGAGACAAGAACAAGGAAAACACCAAGAGGAGCAGATTGCTGCTCACGTTGATCCCCGCCACAAAGGCACAAACTGTCAGCAGAAGAATCATGAAGCTTTCTCGAGTCCGTCCGACCTTACAAGGCATGTTCTTCTCACCTTTTCATGAAAAATCCAAAGGCCTGCGCCACCCGAAGAGCACTCAAAGCCATATGAAGTCCAGGCGAAGCAGGATCCAATATCAATGTCTTGTCCTGATAGGCCTTGAACAAAAGATCGTACAACGAGTAACATGGCGCCATGTCATGTACCCAATCCAACTCCACGGTCACGCCCAAAGATATCCTTTGACCGTTTATTTTTAGTCGGCTCAAGGCTTCGTCCTCCTCCTCCATGCTTCCTTCCCGGGTCCAAGCCGCGATGAGATGACCTCGTTTCAGCAAAACCGACAATGAAATCCATTCCTTTTCTTCTCGATTCAAACGAAGAAAGGAAACACCATCCATGGGAAGTACCCACGGAAGTCCCTCGGAGAATTTCTGAAGAAACTCGACAACACGCTCTCGGGCTGGAATCGGTTCGATATGAATTCTCTTACCTATCTCCTTTTCAAGTCCCTTGAGTGCGATAGCCCATCCCTGGCCCCAGGAAACTCCTGAACCCAGATGATCCCAAAAACGCCTCATGAGTTCATCCAAGGATCCTTCCCATCGGACCGTCACATCCCAGCATGTTTTCGAATATCCATCGTGTAGATCGCTCACTTCATCCCACGTTCGTCCTGACAATGGGTTTGTTTTCCAGCAGACCGCCCTTTTCACACTCTCCCCTGAATCATCCATCAGGATCAGACCAGAGGAAAATGGAGCAAACACCACATTGGCGATCTCCTCCACGATGTGTCCCAAAACAAGCCTGTCCAAGTGAAGGTGGGCATCTTCCATCCAAGGACAACTCCCTGAAGGGAGCCAGTTTTTGGAAGAGAATATTCCTGACAACGACACACGATATCCTTCCTGACACGAACCTTGACTGCACCCAAACACGTCCCTCCTCCTCCGTCCTTATTCAGGTCGAGGGAGCTCAATTCGGGCACAAAAAGTTCACGTCCATTGCTCGGTTCATTACCTGGAATCGTACAATGTGTGCGCGTTCTCTCTGACCTTTCGAAAGGCGACAAGAATCTGTTCCATAAGCCTTTCCGTCCCCAAAAGAAGATTATGTCGCATCCAAAGCGCCTGCCGACAAACCTTTTCCACCCCAGGCAAACAAAGAGAAGCGTAGTTGGGCATGGGACCATGGAAAGGACAGGCCACCGGACAGAAGGCTGGCCCTTCTCCCATCTTCTGAAACAAGGGCATGCGATAGAGTGGCTCCTGGTACCCTCCGTAGACAGGAACCCCCTCGGCCTGTAGCGCTTGAAATACCCTTTCACGATCCACGCCTTCAAATCCTTCTGAATCAAAACGCGCCATATAGAGATGATAGGACCGTCGGTCACATCGAGGATCTCTTTCCAGAGGATGTATTCCTTCGATTTCCTCCAATCCATGGTCCAGAATCGCGCCATTCCTCTCCCGAATCATGACCTGTTTTTCCAAACGATCCAACATGGCTCCCAGAATCGCCGCTTGCAATTCCGTCATTCTCAAATTACTGCCCATGACGAACCTGCCATACCAGGGATCGTCCAGACCCCGATTGCAGTTGGCATATCCCCTCATCTGGTTGGCTCGCTCCTCATGGTCCGTCAGACATATACCACCCTCTCCGGCGGTCAAGTTTTTGCTCATCTGAAAGCTGAAGGCTCCAGCGCTTCCCCACGCTCCTACCCCCTTTCCGCGCCAACAGCTCCCCCACGCGTGCGCGGCATCCTCCACCACGGGAAGCTGGTGTTGATCCGCAATCGAGAGCAACCTGTCCATGTCCACGGGAAGACCCGCAAAATGAACAGGCAAGATCGCCCGGGTCCTTTCAGAAATCAAACCTTCGACCGAATCCAGATCCATATTGAACGTATTCTCCCTCACGTCGCAAAAGACAGGCACCGCATTCACTTTCAAGATCGCCGCGGCGCTTGCCATGAAGGTATAGGAGGGCAGGATCACTTCATCGCCTGGTTGAAGTCCCACAGACGTCAAAGCCGCCTCCAAGGCCGTGGTTCCAGACGCCGTGGCAACACCGAAACGGGCATGTTGAAACCTGGCGAATTTTTCCTCGAAACTGGCCACCCTATCGCCTCTGAACCATTGCCCACTGTCAAAACTGGCCAACAGGGCCTGACGTTCCTCTTCCCCGAAGATTGGCCAATCAGGGATCGACTCCTTTACCGCGGCTTCTCCGCCATGTATGGCCAATGTCTGAGCCATATCATCTCCTTTCATGAGGATCTTGAGTCAACTCTGCGTGAACCAGACATGGGAGTGATCTCCATGTGAACAAAACGAGGAAAAAGAGATCGCCTTGGCTCAAGCTCGCCTCCCCATCCGGCCATGCTTCGAGAAAATCATATCGGGTTCAGCTAAATCGTACAGTCCCAACCCACTTGCCCGTATTCGACAGGCCCTGGTCACAGCTTAACCATGGATGATACTCTTTTGAATGGATGAGGTACAAGCGAATTTGGACAAAAAAGATACATTGCATTATCTTTATGATAAGTCTGAGATCTTCGGGAAGTCTTATCCCAGGCAAGGAGGAGAGCATGATCCATGGTCCTGAACGTTTCATGATCAACCAGCCCACAGATCGCTTTCCTTCCTGTCATTGCTCCAGCATCGTGGAGCTATCCAGCGGAGATCTTCTCTGTTGCTGGTATGCCGGAAGCGGCGAGGCCCGTCCCGATGTAGCCATTCTCCAATCCCGTCTTTCCCTTGGAGCCAAGGAATGGGGACCCTTTGAGGTGATAGCGGATACTCCCGGGTTGCCCGAAGGCAACTGCGTCTTTTTTCTCGCCCCTGACCGCACGCTTTGGTTGTTCTATTGTATCATGCGTGGTGAGCTGGAAGGTCCCGCCCGACCCGGGGTCCGTTGGTCCACGTGCACACTCCACGCCAAGACTTCCATAGACGAGGGACAAACTTGGTCTGAATCAAGGACACTTCGCGAAAAATGGGGCGGCGTATATCGCACCAAACCCATTGTGTTGGATAACGGAGACTTCATTCTGGGTCTGGAAAGCGAATACCCCTTCTCCATCATGATGATCTCGGAAAATCAGGGCAAGGACTGGTTCTTCACGTCCCCTTTGGTGGGTATCCCCAATTCCCATCCCACGTTAATTCAAAGAAGTGACGGCTCTTTGCTGGCCCTTCTTCGCCCCGGCCTGGCGCCCTGGATCGCTCGAGCCACCTCCAAAGACCGAGGCAGAACGTGGAGTGAGGCCGTGAACACGGATCTTCCCAATCCTAAAGCTGCCGTGGATATGGTACAACTCAGGGACCGAAGGGTCGTTTTAGCCTTCAATAACTCGCCTCAACACAGGAATCCACTCACCTTGGCTCTCAGCGAAGATGAAGGCGAAACCTGGCCTTGGACCCGAGATCTGGTTGCCGAAGAAGGTGCTTTCTCTTACCCCGCCATCATCGAGGATCGGGAAGGGCTGCTTCATGTCACCTATACTCATAAGAGACTGCACATCGGACATATCGTGGTTTATCCTGAATGGATTGTACGAGGAGGATCCCCGGCTTTCTTTTAGGAGCTGTTGAGATGCGATTCCTTCACCTGGCAGACGCTCATCTGGACAGACCGTTTTCCGGGATCCAGGACATGCCGGATTCCATGGCCAAGCTTTGTCTCAAGGCGTCGCAGCGCGCTTTTGACCGTGCCGTGGCTCTGGCCCTGGAAAATCAAGTGGATGCTGTTCTCATGGTGGGCGATATGTTCGACACAGCCCGACGCGGCGTGGAAGCTTCCCTTTTTCTCAGAGATCGTTTGAAACGCTTGGCTGAATCCGAGATTCCCACCTTCCTGGTCCATGGCAATCACGATCCTTTGGATGCCTCTCTTTCCCGAGTTTCCTGGCCATCAGGTGTCCACGTTTTTCCGGCCGAAGACGTATATCAAATGGCGCTGAAAGGAAAAGATGGCATCGAATGTCATCTTTATGGTATTTCTTTCGCTTCTTCCCTGGTCACGGAAAACTTGTCTACCCGCTTCCCCAAGGAACGAACCGCAGAAGTCATGATGGGCCTGATTCATGCCAATGTGGGAGGAAGATCTGGACACCAGAATTACGCGCCCTGCAAGGAATCTCATCTGCACAGCAAGGCCATAGATTACTGGGCTCTGGGACATATTCACAAGAGGGAGATCTTCCTGGAGGACAGACCCAAGGCGGCCTATCCAGGCATGCTACAGGGCGCCCATATCGGAGAACTCGGAGAAGGCGGCGCTCTTTTGGTGGACATCGGACCCACAGGCCCTGTTCAAACCGAATTTGTTCCTTTGTCCGAAGTGGTTTGGCATGATGTACAGGTGCAAATCGAATCCCTTGCCGATGTGGGGGAATTGGAGGACGCTGTCGTTCAAGCCCTGAACAATACCCACCCGGGTCCTCGTATCGTCCGAGTGATCGTGACAGGAAGAGGACCTGTTCACAACGAACTGATGCTACGCGTGGATCAGGAAAGTCTCCTGGAAGCCCTGAGGGCAGCGGTTTTAGATCTGGGGGAATGTTGGATCGCCAAACTGGTCAACGAAACCAAGCCAGAACTGGACTTGGAGGCTTTCATCAAGGAAGAAACCTTCACCGGGGAACTTCTCAGGGTGGCCGCCCAATTGAATCCAGGAAAGGATATGCCAGCCCAACTTTCTGAGAGACTGGACGTCCTATACGCCAACCCTTCTTTTTCCCGTCTCGTCTCCCCCTGGACTCCCTGGATTGGAATAGGATCGTTGATATGGCTCAAACCATGGTTTTGGACCGATTGTTGAAGGATATCACGCCTTGAAGCGATGATTCTGGGATAGCCCATGGAACTTACAGATATTCATCTATTGGCATACGGGTCACTGAAAGAGCTTCATTTTGAGAATCTACCTCCCGGATTATGTCTTTTTTCCGGTCCCAACGAAGCAGGTAAATCCACCCTTCTCTCCTTCCTGAGAGATATGCTTTTTGGTTTTCAAGAGGCTCGGGGCGATAAAAACATCTATGACCCAACCGGCAAAGATCGCCATGGAAGACTTAGGGTCCGCGTAAAGGATGAGCTGTATCGCGTGGAACGTATCTCCCAACGAGGCGACGTGCGCGGCACGGCACAAGTGCTGGACAGTCAAGGAAACCCGTTGAGAGAGGAGGATTGGAGACGAACCTTCGGTTATCCTTCCAGGGAATTGTACGCCTCCATCTTCGCTTTTGGCCTCAAGGAACTGGAAGATCTGGCAACCCTTCAAGGCAACGAGGTGAGCGACCGTCTATACACGTTGGGAACAGGGATTCATGGCACTTCCCTGCCCGAAGTACGAAAAGGACTCGAGGAAGAAGCCCAAAGACTCTACACCCGAAAATCGCGCAGAGCTCTGATGCAAATTCTACGAAAAGATCTCCGCGCTCGGGAGGAGGAGATTGAGTCCATTGGAAATCGATGGACCAGTTACATGGATCTTCTATCCGAGATAGACACCATGGAACGCGAGATCCAGGAATTGCAGGGCAATTCGGCTGTAATGCGCCGCAGACAACAAGAACTGCAGGCATGTCTATCCGTGCAGGACGCTTGTCTCCGTCTGACCAAAATCGAAGCCATCCTGGAAGACCTCGCCGCGGACAAACCCCTGTTGGAAGAATGGAAGAATCGGGTCGTCGTGCTGGAAAAGGAGATCGAGCGATATCGAGATCGTTGCCGAATCCTGGACACTGAACAGGACGCTTTGCGCATGAGACTCAAAGAACTGGCGGTGGATGAAAAACTTCTGCGATCCGGTGTACGACTCAAGATGCTGGAGCAATATTGGCACAGGATTGCCCATGACATTCATCAACTTCCCTCCTATCGAGAACAGGAACGTCAACAGGCCCAACAACTTCTTCTCCAATGCGAAGGAATCGGTAAGGATTGGAGCAGTTCTCGTCTGGAAGGTCTTTCCTTGGGCATGGACACCATACATACCTTCACCAACCACGCGAAACACATCAAGGATCTCACCTGGAAACTGTCCGTTCTTCAACAAGCCAAGGAAGACGTTTCCCAATCCATAGAATCGGCCAGGCAAAAACGATTTTCCCTCGAGGAAGAGCTCAATGCATTGGATGAAGGACTGAGCAAAGAGGAACTGGACGCCAGCGAAAACGCTGTTTCTCGCTGGTGGAACCACCGCAGGGAACGTGATGAAGCGAAACGGTTGTTGGATGCGGCGCACTATCACAATCACAGGCGAACCATCGCGCGCACCATGGGTCTCGTTGGAACATTGACTTCTCTTCTGGTTGGCCTGTCCTTGGCTTTATGGGTTTTCTTTGCTACACAAGAGATTCTTTGGGCCCTTGGATCCGGCCTGGCCGGCTTGGGCATCCTCGGGATGGTCTTTTTCCTGTTCTGCCGCCAACATCTTCAAGAGGCTCCCAAGGATACTTCTCTTCAAAACCTGCTACGGACCGAACGAATCTGGGAGAAATCCACTGAAGAGATGAAGGAAATCTCACATGATCTTCTCGGAGAAACGGTTCTAGATGAAGAGGTGTTCCGACGTAGAACCGAAGCCTATCTGCATGACGAACGGGAACGTAGAGGAACCTATTTCGCGAAGAAGGAACAGCTCGACGACGCCGTACAATACGAGGAAAATCTTGGACTGGACCTTCTCAGGCGAAAAGAAGAGATTCGAACCCTTGAGGAAGACCTCCTTCGAGTACAGACCCTATTCTCCTCCTGGCTTACGGATATGGGTCTTCCCCAAGATTTACAGCCTGAGGCTGTAGAACCCATCCTCTCCGAGATCCGTTCCGCCCGCGCGGCCAAATCCACCCTCGATGAGACACGGAATAAAATCGCTCGTCTGGAAGAGGAAGTCGATCACGTGGAGACCGAATTGAACCATATTCTCGAGGGTATGGGACAGTCCCGCGGAACGGATCCCTTCGAAACTCGACTCAACGATCTTTTGACTCGACTGGAAGATTGCCGCAGGAATCAGGATCTTCAAGGAGAAAATGAAGCGGTCCTGGCGGCCAAACGAAGGGAATGGTTCAAGACCCAGGAGGAATTGAACCATAGCGAGACGGAACTTCGGGAGATCCTCTCGGAATCCGGCTGCAAAACCAGCGAAGCTTTTCGCTCCCGTATCGCTGACGAAGACCGACGCAAAGACCTGGAACGGGAAGCCAAGGGTCTGAGACGAGAAATCGCGCAACGAGCCAAACGATTGGGAACTTTGGAAGAGATTCTCACCTTCATGGAATCCACGGACGAGTTGCGAGTTCGCTCCGATTTGAAGGACGTGGAGAAGGATCTCGATGCCACGGAAAGATCCCTCTCGGAATGGAGAGGAAAGAGAGGTCGTCTCCAGGAAAGACAATCCCTGTTTACCTCCGATGAACAACTCCGCGTGCTTCAGCAGAGCCAACAGTCCATCCAGGATGAAATTGTCTCCCGGGCGGAGGAATGGACCCTTCTTACCACGGCACTCTATCTCTTGGATGAGACAAGGCAACGCTTTGAAGCGGAACATCAACCCTCGGTTCTCGCCCAAGCCACCTCGTTGTTCAAGGAGGCTACCCAGGGACGTTGGGTCAAGGTCCAGCAGGTTCTGGGAGAGGAAAAAATCGAGGTGGAGGACAGAGAAGGACAGCGAATCGAGGCCAGGTTCCTCAGTCGAGGTACCTGTGAACTTCTGTATTTGGCTCTACGCTTCGCTTTGGTTCAAGAGCTGTCTCAACGGTCTGAACCCCTACCCATTCTCCTGGACGATTGCCTGGTCAACATGGATCCGGAACGACTGAAAGGCGCCGTGAAAATTATCGATCAAGCGGCCCAACGACAACAAGTTCTGGCTTTCACATGTCATCCACATATCGTGCAATCCCTGCAAAAAGCCGCTTCCGTGGCCCTGCATCGCATCCTGTCCTGACCCCCTTTGCCTCGCTCTGCCGGCATCAAGCCCCCGGCCAATATCGGCTACATTGAATATTTACTGGCTACCCTGCCGCCACGCCTCGCTTGGAGCCATGTCGTTCTTTCGCTTGATACATAAAGGCTTCCAAACGAGTGTCCGCTGTAGGCTGCCACATTCCGTCATAAACCATATTGAGATAAGGAAAGCCTCCCATATCCTCCCGCAAACGCTTGGCAATGATGTAGGCCACAGTGCCCGGCATGCAAGTGAACGGCATCACCGAAACGATTCCATCCAATCCCTTGTGCAGGAAATCGATGGCTTTTCCTATCGTGACAACGGCTTCCCCCTCGAAGCTTCGATCGATATAAGGAGCCGCCAATTTCAGAATTGTATCCGCTGGAGGTTCTTCATCATACTGAAGAAACCCGTGAAACGGCTTCGCGAAGGCCTTTTCATCCTTCCGCATGAACCAGTCCTTGGTCAAATTGTTCAACCACAGCTTGAAGTCCTTGCTGATCCAACTTCGCATTCCCCGCCTAACATTTCTGTACAGAAACCATTCCATGGAAGGCGCCATCCACGTGGCTCCACCCATCCTTTCAATCGTCCCGGTCAAATCCTGGCTGCTGAACCGATTTTGTCGAATGTAAAACTCTCCCACAATACCCACCACGGGCTTCTCGCCCAAGCCTTGTCTTTCCACACACGCAAACCGATCTCTCATCCTGATCAAAACGGGAATCAAATCCCCACCTGTACGCAAAGCCTCGCAGATTTCCTTAAGGCTTTGGTCGAAAACCATGTTCGCCTGTCCTTCCTCCACTTCATAGGGACGAATCTCTCTGACACATTTCTCCAGCATATCGGCGGCCACCACGCTTCGCCAACATCGGCGAATCAAATCACGACCGGGAAGACCCAGGTCATTGAAGAAATTCGAAGACTGATTGGGAGCGAAGATCGGCACGGTCTCACAACCCAAATCATCAAGAATCATCCTCTGGAGCGAATTGTACTGTCCAAATCGACAGGGTCCTCCGGATCCTCCCATGAAAAACGCGCTGCTTTCCTTGTCAAAATCAGAAGATAGGACCTTCTTCACCACCTCACCGGTAGTCAAAACGCAAGGAAGACATTCCTTGCCGCTGGTTACCTTTCTCCCATAATCCAGAGCCTCTTCATCCGGTTCCGGTAAGACCTCCGCTTTCATGCCACAACCTTCAAAGGCGGCGGCCAACGCGTGAGCATGACAACCCATATTTGGAAAATACAAGGTCCGCTTGCTCATGCTCTTTTCGAATCGAACTTCCCTGAGTCCGGGACCCTCCACATGATGACGCCTGGTCCCCATGTGCAGACTGTCCAAAAACGCTTCACAACGCGTCACCATGCCGGCATCGGCGCTGTGTTCGTCGACCTCGATGGTCAAACAAGGCTTGTCTCCCAACAAGCGCTTGAAATAGCACATAAGGAAGGAATCAGGTCCGCAACCAAAATTCGTTATATACACGGGAAAAAGCCTTGGATCTTTGGAAATATACTTCGCTGCCGCCAGGATCCGCTGACCATAGCGCCAATACATATTTTTCCATTCCTGAGGCAACAAGGCATTTTCCAGGGGCAGGCAATCCACCGGAATGGCCTGGATTCCAAGACGTCTCAGCTTGTCTGGGATTTCCATGCTGGCGCCGGGATCGCAACCATTGTAGGGACGGCTCACAATGACCAGGACCTTTTCATCCTCCTGTAAACCCTCCAACACCTTGTTTCCCAGGGTCTCTCTGGCTTTCACAAACTCTTCCTGTGCCTCCAATCCCTTCCTTACCGCCCTTCGTAAGGTGACAGCAGAAGCTCCCAAGGCCTCCGCGGTTTCCCGCAACCGTTTCACAAGAAGCGATTCTCCCAATTGAAGATGTAGTTTGGGCATCAAAACGCGTACGCCATGGGCTTCGATGTCCACTGCGGCCAACGCGGTATAGGGAAAGCTTTGGACATAGGGACACAAGAAACTGTCCGTGACTTCCGGATCCGGCCTGGGCAGGTTGATAACACTGGGAATAAAAAGGTAATCCACATCCTTGTCCAGTAGAGCCAATAGATGCCCCAAGGCAATCTTCATGGGAAAACAGGTCTCGGCCACGGACTGCTCAGCGCCTCGATGAATCACCTTCTTGGTCGTCTTGCCGGAACAGATCACTTCGGCGCCCAACTCGGTCAAGATCGTGTGCCAAAGGGGGTAAAGTTCATGGAAATGAAGAGCCTGAGGCAATCCCACGCGGCCGGCTCCATCTCTTGGGACCCTGTTTGTCTTGTCCTTTGCCACCCGATGCAAGAGCATTTCTCTTTCCTTAAAATGATCTGCGGTCACTCCTTGCTGTATTCTGTCCTTCCCCTTCTCATATTTTTCGCATCGAGATCCATAGAACAAGGGTTCTTCTCCCTGAAAGATGACCTTGCTGATCTCACAATTGTTGGGACAGTCCTGACACTCGAACACCTCTCTTTCGTAGGCCCAATCCGCCACCGCAAAACCTTTGAAACAACTCCCCCGGCTGGGTTCATTGTCTTTGGCGATCAAGGCGCAACCGATCGCGCCCGTCACTTCATTGTGCTCAGGTACCAGGATAGGTTTGCCCACCACAGATTCGAAGGCCGCAACTACGCCCTTATTGAACGCCACACCCCCCTGGAACAAGATTCGTTGTCCCACATGCTTGCCTGACACTACCTTGTTCAAGTAGTTATGCACCACTGAATAACAAAGCCCGGCAACGAGATCTTGGACCGGAACACCAATCTGTTGATTCCGAACCAGTTCAGATTCCATGAAGACGGTACATCGTTCCCCCAAATCAGAAGGGGACTCTGAACTCATGGCCCATTCCCCAAACTGGTCCTTGATGTTGACCTGGAGCTTTTCTGCCTGCTCCTCCAAGAAAGATCCTGTTCCAGCCGCACAGACCTTGTTCATCTCAAAATCCACCACGATTCCATCTTGAAGACTGATGTACTTGGAGTCTTGTCCCCCGATCTCAAAGACCGTGTCAACCTTTGGATCGATGGCTACCGCAGCCCTGGCCTGCGCCGTGATCTCGTTTCGAACCACGTCCGCGCCGATGAAATCAGCGATCAAATACCTGCCCGATCCGGTGGTACAGACACTCGCGATTTCCACGTTCGGACCCAACTCGTTTCCCACCTCCTTCAGTCCCTTCTTTACCGCTTCGATCGGTTCTCCCACGGTCATTAAATATCGCTTTGATACTAGATGAAGATCCTCGTCCAAAACAGCCAGACAGGTGCTGATGGATCCAATATCCACCCCGAGATAAGCTCGAATCCTTCTCGCTGGATCCACCTCCTTCACGGGAAATGGATCTGTGGAACGTTTTTCTTGTCTCTCAGAACGAAAGGTTCCTAAACGCGGAGCTGTCTTCACTATGGGGCAACTATGGTGATTTATGGAATCCAATGTCACTGGATTCCATGGGCATCTCTGTTGTTTCTGTACCATCAAAGCGGCACCCAAAGCTCCCATGATGGCAAAATGCTTTGGAATGATCAGTTCCCCTGGATCCAATCTCAACACGGTTTCCAAGGCTTTGACAATACCGGGGTTGGCGGCCACGCCTCCTTGAAAGCAAATGGGACGTTCCAGTTCACGCGCAGACCCCACCGTGCTCTTGAAATTACGCGCCAGCGCGTAACAAAGCCCTGCCACAATGTCCTTGCTGGGTGTTCCCTTCTGCTGAAGATGAATCATGTCGCTTTTGGCAAAAACACTGCATCGCCCCGCCACGCGCGGCGGCGAAAGAGATTCCAGGGCCATCTGTCCCAGTTCTTCCACGCTTAAACCCAATCGTCCCGCTTGCTGATCCAAGAAAGACCCGGTACCGGCAGCGCATACCGTATTCATGGCAAAGTCGCTAAAGATCTCTCCCACAGACAAACCAAATGGGGAATCGCCTTTTCCCCGTGGAGACATGAAAATCAACTTGGAATCCTCGCCTCCGATTTCAATCACCGTTTTCACTTCCGGATGAAGGATTCTCGTCGCGATCGACTGAGCCACCACTTCATTGACGAAGACTCCGCCAACGCGTTCTACCAAGGATTTGCCACCCCCACCGGTAATTCCTAATCCTGCGACAGGATCCATTCCATATCCTTGCATCAGATTTCGAATCAAATCCGTTGCCATCTCCATGGGTTTGCCGGCGTGACGCCTATACCCTGAATGCAGGATTTCCAGGTTCTTTCCCAAAACAACAGCCTTGACGCTGACCGAACCCACATCCAAGCCTAGAATCACGTCCTGTAATTTCAAACCTACCTCCTGGATCTAGGAAGACAAAGGAAACATCACCTGACCGAGCCGTACATGGAAATACGACGGCTGCAAAACGTTGAATTTCATAAACCTTTCCCACCCTCAAGAATCTATTATATGGCTTCCTGTCCCGTCTGGTCTAGTTGCCCGGATGCAAGCTTTCAGTGACCCTGATCTGAAAGGATTCGAACCGTTCCATACACGCCATCGTATCCTTCCTCCACATCGATTTCGCCAGCTCGAATTTTTCTCACAGCTTCAGCTGTCCGTGATCCAGTGACATTTTCAATAGAATCCAAAGAAGCCTCCATGAGAACATGCATTTCCGATCCCAAGGAAGACAACAAGGATTCATACATAATGTTCACGGCCTTGGTTTGTGGACCTCTTCCCAGGACCTCTGCGATGGCTTCACGAAGAAAGACCAACCTGACAAAAGGAGCCCGTCCCCCCCGCCTGACATCCTCTGCTCTATCCGCCAGGTCTTGCACCCTATGCAACACCCCCACGGTCAGTGGGCTTCGGCAAACCGGACAAAGTCCTCGCAAGGCTTGTGTGTCTTTGGGGTGTAAGCGGACTCCACATCTTCTATGACCATCAAAGTGATACTTGCCCTGTTGCGGGAACATATCCACGGTCCCGAGGTATTGTGGAGCATTGCCGCATTTCAACGCTTCGATGATTCCCGGGTAGGATACGTCACAATCAAAGATACAGGCATTTCTCCCGAGATTCTGTGGACAATGCGCGTCTGAATTCGATACCAGCGTGTATCGGTCCAGACCGGAAAGGCGCCAATTCATGGGAGGATCCGAGGAAAGGCCTGTTTCCACCGCGATGATCTTATCCGACAAATCACGGTAACACTCCTCAATGGAATCATATCCTGATTTGGAACCCAGGACAGAAAACCAAGGCGTCCAAATATGTGCGGGGATAAGACAACATCTCTCATCCATCTCCAAGAGGATCTCCAGGAGATCTCTGCTATCCAAACCCAGAATCGGTCTTCCATCCGAACATACATTACCGATCTCAGCCAGCTTATCGCCAATCTTTTTTGCCACAGAGATACTTGGAGCCAAAACCAGATGATGGACCTTGCGAACCTTACCTCCTCTTTTATAGATAGTGCTGATCTCGCCGGTCAGAAGGAATCGGACCAGGCCACGACATGCCTCAGGCACCTTTGTCTCCAGGGCCAGCTCTTGATCTCTTTTCAGGGCGAATATTCCAGGGCTGTCCTCGATCAACCCTTCAATGATTTCAGTCATCCACGCGGGATGGGTTAAATCACCTGTGCCCACCAGGCAGATGCCTCGTTTTTGGGCCCAGATCCAAATGGAGCTGAGATCAAGACGGTGACTTGTCGCTCTGGAAAAACGGGAATGAAGGTGAAAATCCGCCAGGAAACGCATGTTATATACACACTCTCAACGTAGCATTTTGGCAAACCCGATGTGGATTTACAGCATGGCCGGCTGGCATGGTTCAATCTTCGGGTCGAAATACATCGCTCAATTCCTTGCCGCCAAAAAGGGGGCCCGTCCCTTCAAAAGAAACCACTTCAGTCCCATTCTCCTTGGCTTGGACGTACAGCAGACTCAACACCCCTGGAAAGGCTTCCGCCTGGGCCAATACACTCTCACAAAGCCAAGGTGAATGCGTTGCCACAATCACCTGCAGATCTTGCTCCACGCCCAGCTGAAGCAAAGCCTCGCCCAAACGATCAATACACCTAGGATCCAACCCATTTTCCGGTTCATCCAAGGCAATCACCCGGCTGCCCCATGGATTCAACATCACGGCCAACAAGGCAAGAGCCTTGAGCAGACCCTCCGGCAATCCGGCTTCCGGAATATCGTGTCCCTTGACATTCACGGTCAAATGCAAGGAGCCATACTTCTCATCCACATGCAAATCGAAACCACCTACTCCACAGACCACGTTACCCAACCAAGTCTGCAATTGTTGAAAGAGCCCTGGTCTTTCTATCTGCAGGCGACGAAGAAACGGAAGAAGGAACTCCCCGGTAACTCCGATGTCATTGACCTCCTGATCCCTGGCAGGTTGTCTTCGGGACAGAAGGTTTCCCAGGCTATAGAACCGCCATCCAGCCAGTTCGGCTCGAAAAGCTTCCATTTCAGGATAATTCCTGCCGGAAAGTCTCGGATCGCCCAGCAAAGCATGGGCAAGTCCCAATTCTTCCAGATAAGGAGGAGATTTCTTGACTCGTCGTCGAATCTTGATTTGATTCGCTTGGCGTTCAATCCTTGCCACACCTTTGGGTTCAAATTGACGATTTAAGCCGGTCAGGTATTCATCAACGACCTTAATAGCCCGAGATCGAGGATCAACAGCCACTCCGATCCGATATCGTAGCATGTCCCCTCCAAGAATCATCACATCGCTTTCCAGACTGAAGGAACAAGGGGCTTTTCCATCTTTCTGTGGAAATAAAACAAGGTTCCCACCCTCTTGTTCCTTGGATAAAGCCAGCGCTTCGGCCACCGTCCGACGGCCCGACATCTCCCGGAGAACCATCATGGATCTCAAAATACTGCTTTTTCCCGCTCCCAACAATCCAAAAAGAAAGGTCACTGGAGTGAATTCTATTCGTGTATCGATGAGCGACTTGTAGCCTCTAATCGTCATTCTGTACACCATGTGCGATCGCCTCCCTTCCCACCTATCTGGCCTCCACGCTGCTGAAAAGAACGCACATCCCAAGTGCCATTCTGCAATCCATGGTTCCCCAAAGTCCTGATTCCAATCTTAGGTCATACGTGTCTACCAAAGCCAATCGTCTCTTGAAATAACCCAGGTTTTCCGTCCGGTCACCCGTTTCCAACAACATGGTCGTACCCACCATGCGAGGAAAGAGCCTTTTCATGACCCTGCGTCGAAACCAGGAACGAAGGATACTATCCTCTCTGGTCTCAAAAAGGAGACGACCTTCTTCATTCTCACATCGCCATGTTCTCTTGAAAAAACAGCGTCCCATATGTCTCTTGAAGATCGCTAGAATATGACCATCCCTGTCCATCAAAGCAAAAGAACAACTGGGAACCGTGAAACGTCTGAAGTCCCATATCCAGAAGTCCATTTCTCCGTTCTCCTTGAAGAACCAAAGATGTCTCTTGGGCCTGAAGATCTGCGATACCAAAGATGTAAAGATCACTCCGGACAGAAAGATCCCAAGACTGTAATAGACCAGATTCGAGAAACTGGCATGCATGATGGTGTGATAAAGAAGAAGAACATAAAGAACGAGTCCTCCGAGCCCCATGCCTGTTCTCAAGAAAGAGCGATACAAGATACGACGCGGTCTGGTTACCCGGAAGAAGGATTGATTCTCCTGTTCATCCAAAATCTCATACTTCTCTGACCAAGAAACCAGTTCTCTTTTCACCACATAATGATTTCTTGCCCCGCCCCCAAGTTCTCTGGTGTCATCCAGGACCAACAGGATATGACCACATGAATCACATCGGACTCGCTGACCCAACAGATCATCTTGGATGTGATAATTCGCACCGCATGTGCAGTCCAGATTGATCGACATGCTGCATATTCTATCCTTTTTCTTCATCCAAGGGGTCGGTTCCTTTCCCTGTATAGCAAGGTTTTACGGGGTTTGTCCAGGATATACATCGATTGCACATCGATTGCACACGTAATCTGGATAGGGCGGGAAAAGGTAAACATTCAGTGTAAATATTCAGTGAAAGCGATCCAGAGACAAACCGTCGTGGGAAGAGGAGACAGATTGGAATGCCGTGATACGCACCTTGGATGTGAAATCCCCTCCCAGATGCCGAATGTGCATTCGGCATCTCTGTCTCCTCTCCGCCAAGGGCTGCGTTTGGATCGCTTTCACTGAATATGTACCATTCAGTGAACTCGATCTGATCGAGGGCTTGAACTCAGCAGGGCGAGGAATGCATGAATCGTCTTGGCTCATGCTTGGTTCAACGGATAGACTGACAAGATTTTTCTCATTGGCACACTTTGTGCGAGTCCAAATCGAACCGACAACAAGTAACCTCTCCAACACAGTTCAGGAGGATCTATGAACAACACCGTTCTCGTCGGGATGGGATCCCTCTCTTCATCCTTCCTCACCTTCCTTTCACAGACAAACTGGGTCCCCCGCTTGTTCCTCCGCCCAACCTCGGTCGATGCCCTGAAGCACGACCGGGATTCATCCCATCCCGTCGAGAGCGTTTCTTCATCATCCGGACAAACCGTTCTGGAATTTCTTTTGATAGGAACCCTGGTGACCGCTTTGCTTATCGCGACAGTTCAACTGGGAGTTCTTCTATTGAAGAGCGAACAGGTTTCCTTTTCCGCTTTCGGAGCGGCAAGAGCGAGTTGCGTCAGGGGAAATGGTTTGAAACAGGCCAGGAAAGCCTTTGGTTCCGAACCCATGGCTCATTGCATTGAAATCCAGGCGGCCCATGGAACCGGCCAGGTGCTGTATGCCGTGAAACCCGGACTATTTCCTTTGGCAAAGACCTATTTGACCCAAAGAACAGAGGGTTCCCTGTTTCTTCGAGAAACATGTGTTCTATTCCCCGAACCTCCAGGAGATGATGGAGACAACTGAAATACCTGTTCTTCTCCGATTCCAAAATGAATGCGGCCAGGCCGCGGTCTTTTCCATGATCGGACTGGTTCTGCTCTTTCTTGGCGTCGTGTTACTGGCTCAGGTAGGACTGCTCACCCATCACGCTCGGCACAGCCAGGCCGTCGCAGACTCGTCCGCGTTGAGTGGAGCGGTAACCCAAGCGGCCACGCTGAATCGTATGACGCGTTTGAATGATCAAATAGTCGAAGCATTCCAAGAACTTGAGACGGTTTGCGCTGTCACCATCTTCCCCAACAGAGAATCCGCCAGGCTTGCGATCGATATCTACAAGACCAAAGTGGAATGGATACGAGCCACGATGAAGCAAGCCAATGTTTCCGGGGCCCATCTGGCACAAACTCATGCTGCGCTCATTTGTTCCTTGAACAGCCAGGGTGAGGCCCTTTTCGAGTATCTGGGCACGGAGGATTTGATGAATCACGTGGTCCCTGAAGCTTTTACCCGATGGCAAACCCGACAGATTGTTTATCAGTACCTCGATGTCGTCGCCGGTGTGGTGGTCATCATCGTAGAGACAGACAGTGTTCCTGTCTGGCTTGAAAAACATAGTCCTTGTCTTACAGCATTCGCAGCCGGATCTCGATGGCCGGGCAAACCCGGGTTCAAAGCGGATAAAACTCTGGGCCTCTTGCCTCCTTGGAGAACCGCGGCTCAAGCCAAACCCTACGGGGGACACATATTCCATCCCAATCCCAACTACAGAGCCAAATTGATCGCGTTAAACACCCCATATTCACCTTTTCGACGGCGATGGGGGAACAAGGCCACCCACTATGAACACTGAAAGAGGAACTGCCTCGGTAGAAGGACTTCTGTTGATTCTATTGCTTCTCTTGATCTGCAGCATGGGTGTTGAGATCCGTCTCTTGTTCAGGTCAGTGTCTCGACTGCAAACAGCGACCCGAAACGAAGCTGTGGCGACCGCGAGCCTGGATGGGACCGGTCTTCGTCTCGCGGTTTTCGAGAGAGAAGTCCATTATCAAGCCAGCAATGCCTTGATTTCCAGCGTAACAGCCGTGGGATTGGACACACTGCGTTGTCGTTATTGGATCTTCGTGGGGACGGAAACAGATTCTCCCGGGAGGTAAGGCATGATAAATCGACGTGCTCTCTACTCTGGTTTGGCTCTGTCATCGTTGTCTTTGCTGGTACTGGGCAATTACATACACCAGAGGGAACGCCAGATTCTTGAACTGGGCCGTCCGGTTCCGGTGTGGTGTGCAGTGGAAGAGATTTCCGCCCTTCAGCCCTTCAAGAACAAGGTTGTTCTTCGATCCATTCCGATGAGCTACGTGAGAACTGGAGCCTTGATCTCTTCGGATTATGTGGGACCTTTGCCCGAAAAAACGAGACGATGGCGCGAGGAAGAAGTGCGCCATCTCTTGTCAGGCAGAACGATATACGCCGGAGAACAAGTATCCATTCTGGATCTGATGGACGATTCAAGGCTTCCCCTTTCCGACCGTTTTCAGGAAGGGAGGGCCATGACTCTATCTGTGGATGAGATTACAGGTGTGGCAGGATATCTACAACCTGGCGATCGAGTGGATATCCTGGGTCTCTTCAAAGTAAGCACCTCTGGACGAACCGATACTGTAGCCAGAGTTCTGGCATGGAACAGGAAAGTACTCGCATGCGGTCCGAATCTTGACTCGGGCCGAAACCATGTAGCTCGAACAGAAGAATGGACAGAACGCTTTCTGGAACCCATGAAAGATCCCGTCCGTGGACGCGTCACAAGCGTCACCTTGGAATTGACTTTGGAGGAATCTCAACGTTTGGCATTAGCCCAAGAAGCAGGGATTCTTTCCCTTCTCTTGCGTCCCCCGGACCCCAAGGACCTTCGTTTTCTGGATGACATCCGTCTGAGCGATCTCGGACTGGACATCGAAGTTCCAGCTCGTCCGCGTTACAGGGAGATCAGGGGACAAGAGATCTTTGGACATCAGCCTCTCCCGTCCCTTCCGGTTCTCTCCAGAGAAACAGCAGAACCCATTCATTGAACATCGAGGAGGTGATCGTCTATGCGTGGAAGAACATGCCTGTGGAAAATGATCCTGGTGTTGTTGAGCAGATCCATATGGGCCACAGATCTTCCCGAAAAGGTGCGCTTGGAGGCCGGCGCATTGAAACAATACGAATTGGAATACAGTGTAGGGGATATCGCAATCAACCCCGCATCTATCTGCAATTTCCAGATTCTAGGCAAAGACCGCAACATTGTGCTCTTGATCGCCGGAAAACCTGATAAAGATGAAAACACTTCAACCGCCCATCTTCGGATATGGGACCAGAAAGATATGCTGCGCCATGCTTGCATCATTACGGTTTATCACAACGAAAGGCCCAACCATGTCATGGAATTGGCTCAAGCCTTGTCTTCCGTGGAGGGCTTGACCGAGATTTCCGTGACATCCGTGGGACCCGCATTATGGGCAAAAGCGACGGCTCACACCCTTCAGGCTTTGGAAACAGGGAAATCCCTGTGCATGGTCTCAGAGAAGATACTCTGTCATATCGAACCATCCTCCGTCCTGTTGGAGGAAGCCGTACAACGCGTGAATCAGAGACTCAGGGTTTCCGGGGTACCAGGAGGTGTTCGGGCCAATATGGTTGGAAAGCAAATTGTTTTGGAGGGTATTACCGCCACACAAACAGATTCGGAGAGACTGCTGTCCTACGCCAGAGATATCTTTCCAGACACGTTGTCCAGGATAGGACTCTATGTTCGCCCTGCAACAGACAAACCAACCGTGTACGTGAGAACAAGGATCCTTGAGGTGACGGAAGGCGCGTTGGACGAGCTTGGAATTGCCTGGAATACGCCTGTGGATCTTTCCTTGGGTGGCTCTGTATCCGGCGGCTCAGGAAAAGGAAACATGAAACACCATGTCTTTTCCGCGTCCGGCAGTATGGCCTCGGATCTATTGCAGTTGAGCCGGGCTCGAGGAGATGCCAAATTGCTGGCAGAGCCCGCTATAGCGGTTCAAAGCGGGGCGGAAGCCAAATTCGTGGTGGGGGGTGAATTTCCAGTATTGGTCACCGGAGATGAAGGAGACCGTGTGGAATGGAAGGAATATGGATTGATCCTTTCGGTTCAACCTGATGCAGACCTGGACTCGGGCGAAATCGCGCTTCAAATGGACCTGGAATGGAGCGTGTTGGATTGGGCCAATGCGATTCACAACAGAAGGACACGGGTTCCCGCAATCGTGAAAAAGTCCGTAACAGACCGAATCCTGGTGAATAATAACGATGTAGTGGTTCTAGCCGGTCTTCTGAGCGATATGTCTTCACGTGATATCAAGGGACTTCAAGGCCTATCCTCCATTCCTATTCTTGGGGAACTGTTCAAATCCAGACAATTCAGAAAGGGCCGGTCCAGACTGGTCATGCTGGTGCAACCATCCTTGGAGGAGAGTCTCTCCATGCCCACAGAGGGTTTCCTTGATCATGGAAGGCCTGGTCCTCACGCCAAAGACAAAGTTCCCAACACTCTGTAGGATCCACATTCCACCCAAGGAAATACATTATGAACAGGATCATCTCGGTATTCAGCAACAAAGGCGGAGTGGGACAAACCGCCTTGGCATTCAATCTCTCTATCGCTCTGGTCAAACAACGAGCTTATCCCCTTCTGTTCCTTGATCTACAATCAACGGATCGAAGCCATATTCATTCCCTGGTTGAGGCCCAAGTCCCACAAGCTCTTACCCAGATGGCTCCATCTCCTGGGCCCCATATAGAACGTCTTCTGCAGAAACATGCCGCATGGTACGAAGAAGGAATAGACATCCTCTGTCTTTCCGGCCCGAAAGAAGAACCTCCCTCATCGCCTCGTCTCAAGACATGGCTAAACTGCCTCTCTGCAACCTACGCGTGGGTGGTCATAGATGCGAACCATTCGGATCCTGCGATCTTGAACACGACCTTCTCTTCTTCCTCCCTGATCCTTCTCCCTGTGACCGCTGATCCCTTATCCCTGGACCAAACCCGGGAAGACATTCGGTACATGTTGGATCTTGGCGTATCTGTTCAATCCATCCATCCTGTTCTCAACGGCAGCCTTTCAGAACGGGATCTCGTGGAAGCTGAGCGTTGCCTGCGTCTTCCGCCCTTGGCGGTCATCCCTGAGGATGTACAGGCCTTTCGGCAAAGTGTCTTGAAAAGGAGAAGTATCTTTGCCTCGGATGCAGGACCTGCATCCAACGCACTTCTTCATCTGGCAAGAACGGTCCAGGAAAAAGTCCCTTGTGACTCACATGATCCTGCGTTCTGCAAGAAGATACAGCCACCCTCTCCGGAGAGCCTTTGGGCCATGAAACGGCACCTTAAGGAAAGATTACTCCAAGAGATCGATCTTAAAGGTATTGATCTGCCCTCCTTTGGCAGTCCATCCCGACACGAGTCAGAAAGAGATGTGGAATCCTTTCTCATGAACATACTGAATGAAGAGGATCCGAAGGGACAACTACCTCCGGAAACCAGATTGACTCTACGCCATGAAGTCCTGGACGAATGCTTGGGTTACGGTGCCCTTCAGGCCCTGATTGATGATTCGGCCATCACGGAAATCATGGTAAATGGAACAAGACCAATCTTCGTGGAGCGCCAGGGTATGATCGAAGAGACAAACCGTTGCTTCGAAACAGAAGAAGAATTGTTGGGGATCGTTGAACGAATTCTAGCTCCCTTGGGACGACGTGTGGATGAAAAATCCCCTATGGCGGATGGTCGCCTGCCAGATGGTTCCAGGGTCAACGCCATCATCCGCCCCCTGGCGGTAGATGGCCCCACGTTGACCATACGTAAGTTTTCCAAGACCGTCATGGGTCCGAAGGATTTGGAACGTGAAGGGTCCTTGGATGCTCCCACGCTCAACCTTCTCCGTGTCGCGGTTCAGTCCAAGGTCAGTTTGCTTATCAGCGGAGGTACAGGAAGCGGAAAAACTACTCTTCTGAACGCTCTTTCCAGTTTCATTCCCACCCGCGAAAGAATCATTACCATCGAAGACGCCGCTGAACTTCTCCTTCAACAACCTCACGTGGTTCGCCTTGAGAGCAGGCCCCCTGGAATCGAGGGTAAAAACGCCGTGACAATTCGGCAACTGGTGGTCAATGCCCTTCGCATGAGACCCACGCGTATCATCGTGGGCGAATGCCGTTCCGGAGAAGCTCTGGATATGCTTCAGGCCATGAATACGGGACACGCAGGATCGATGACAACCCTGCATGCCAACAGTCCCATAGATGCTTTGCATCGCCTTGAAACACTCGTTCTCATGTCAGGGGATGACCTTCCTCTGCGAGCTGTCAGAGAGCAAATTGCATCCGCCATAGGACTGATTCTCCATCTTGAACGATTCTCCGATGGAACTAGAAAACTGGTTTCTGTGACGGAATTGAAGGGTCTTCACCAAGACCACTACAAACTGATTGAACTGTTCCGGTTTCGAAACGATTCTCCATCCTCATCAGAAAACGGGATATTTGAATCTTCCGATTCGAAGCCAGACTTTTTGCAAACAAGGGAAGAAGAGAAAGAGAGCACATCATGATCTCAGCATGGAAGTGGACAGGATTCTTCTTGGCCTTGGCAGGTTCCGTGCTTATAGGTTACGGAGAATTACCGGACTTTTGGGAAGGAATGAGAAAGAGGTTTTGTTGCCATTTGGACCTACTCCACGCCCAGACTCAAGACCTCTTCCTGCCCTGGACAAGATTTTCCCTCGCTCTGGCTTGGCTCACCTCCCTGCTGGTTGTTCCTGGGTGCCTTCTTTTGAGCGCTCATAAGCCATGGTTCGCCTTGATCTCTTTCGTCCCGTTCCTTATCTTTCCCACCTGGTTCATGCGATGGTTCAAGAAATATCGTTCCCAACGCTTTCACGACCAGTTGGTAGATATCCTCACAGCCTTAACCAATGGAATGCGATCCGGATTATCGCTTCAGACATCCATGCGCATGATCGTGGAAGAAATGCCTTCCCCCGGAAAAGAAGAATTTGGACTCGTGCTCAAAGCCCATGAAATGGGCGAATCCCTCGAAACGGCGATGCACCGTCTTCTGGATCGAATGCCATCGGAAGAGATCAGCATGTTCGTATCTTCCATTCGTATTCTTCGCAAAGTAGGAGGAGATCTGCCCTCCCAATTCGACATGGTGATCAAAACCATCCAGAAACGACAGCAAGTAGAAGGCAAGATAAGGACCCTTACAGCCCAGGGACGATATCAGACCATAGCGATTGCCCTGATAGGCTTGGGATTTTTCCTGGGATTGTGGTTCGTTTCTCCGGATATGATCCAACCCCTGCTCCATTCCTTGGAGGGCAGGATTTGCCTGAGTCTTTCGGGAACCCTGTTCCTTCTGGGTATTTTGGCTATGAGGAGATTGGCTCAGATCAACGTGTGAGGAGGTGAAATATTATGGGACTTCTTGGCCCCATCGCGAGCCTTATCTTCGGATTTCTGGGCACCTTCCTGCTCGCCTATTCGCTCCTACCCGAGGACGATGTATATCAACGACGTCAACGGCTGGGTTTGGCTGTCGCAAGGACTCGATCTTCACACTCATACATACAAGTATTGCATCCTTTCTTTTCATGGATAGGTCCCACCTTCTGTAGGCTCTTCCCTCTCTCGTGGCAGGAAAAGATCGACCTGCGATTATTGAAAGCGGGTTTGGCTCAGGACATTGATCCCGGCCAATTCATGGCAAGCAAGATCGTATTACCCCTTCTTTTTCTCCTTGCCTGGTCGATATTTCGGGCCGGCTCATCCTCGATCCTGGGTGCAGGTTTATCCCTCTTCTTCTTTTTTCTGCCCGATCTCTGGCTTTGGCGCCATCGCCTGAACCGTTCGCGCAAACTCTTACACCAGCTTCCCTTTGCCATGGACTTGCTTACTCTTTCCGTCGAAGCTGGACTTGATTTCGCCCAGGCCATGGATGAAGTCGCCAAGAGAATTCCACAAGGATGCCTGACCGATGAACTTCAGCTCACCTTGAAACAGATGAGGCTGGGAATGACTCGGGCCGAGGCCTTGAGAATGCTCGCTCGACGTGTAGACCTTCCGGAAATAAGCACCCTGACAAGTGTTCTTGTACAGGCCGATCGCCTGGGAAGCAGTATTGGAGCGGCATTGAGAGCCCAATCGGAAAGTCTACGTACCAAGAGATATCAGCGCGCGGAGGAAATGGGAGCGGCTGCCGCTCAGAAGATCCTGGTTCCCTTGATCCTCCTGATTTTACCCGCGGTCATCATCTTGATCTTTGGCTCAGTAGGCCTATCCTTGATGGGAGGATGAGATGAACATGACAAGTCGGATCTGGACTTCCTCTTATGGGTCAAAGCTTGGATGGTTCTTGCTGGTTTCCTGTGGTACTCTTTCCGGAATCTGGACCACCCTAAGGTGGAAAGAACATGAAATTAGATTGTGCAAGGAAGAGGCTGCCTCCTCCATCGCATCTTCCTTGCTGAACCAACAAGGATGGAACTCAACCGATACGATTTCCCTTTGCCTTTTGGAAGAATTCACCTGCGTTCGCTCTGGTATTCTTTATGTCAAAGATCCTTCTGGCGTTCGTGTCCTGCGATCCTATCCAGAAATTCTGCCCATCTCGCCTCCCGCTATTGTTCCCCCGAGATATTGGAAAACCGGCGGTCATCTTTGGCTAACGAACAGCATTCTTTATTACACGCCGTGGCCTTCCCAGGAAGACACGTTGCTTCTCTGTCTTGACCTTCCTCTGTCTGGAATGGCTCCTCAAGGTTTTTGGCTACGTCTTTGGGCAATATCCATTCTTCCTTTCTTTCTTGCAGGAAGCGTATATTGGACCTGGTCCTCTTGTGGGCTTTCTTCGCCCGCGTCTAAGCCCCTTCCAGAATCGCATGAACAACCGCCTCCCTTTCCCATGAATCCTCCTTCCTCCTTGCTTTCAAAGGAAGGCTCCCCGGTAATCGCTTATCTGGATTCCAGCCTGCGAGTGTGGCCTCTTACCGCAGGATGGACACCAACGAAAGATGTCCAAGACGAATCCCCCCTGCATCTACGGGAATTATTCGAGCATCAAGAAGCAGGTGAACGACTCCACCAACTGGTAGAAGCGGTACAACGCAAAGGAAGACCCTTGTGTTCCGAATTGATTTCAAACGGAATGATCGCGCGCGTCATCCCTCTGTCCTTTGAAGAGAAAATCCCTGTCCAATTCGCAGTCCTGTTCAGCCTATCCGGAAAGGAGGATCCGTATGCGGTATCCAACCATGCTGATAAGTCTGCTTTGCCTGATGGCATACAACCTTCAAGCTGCCCCAGGGGTCCCGGAAAGGAAAGAGGCCTCACCAGCGAAAAACCTCTTCCTGGAAGGGGAACGCTGGGTCGGCCTGGAACAGTACCAGAAAGCCATTCCTTGCTATGAGGAATTCTTGAAATCGGATCCTGATCATGAGGAGGCTCGCTTGCATTTGGGTAACTGCCTGTTGGAATTGGATCATTTGGAAAAGGCACAATATCATTTTGAAGAACTGGTTCTGAGACATCCTCGTAGCGCGATAGCTCACAACAATCTGGGCACCTGTCACGCCAAGGCTGGACGCTTTGATGAAGCGATCCTTTGTTTTTGGAAAGCTCATGAACTGGACCCTGGCTATGAATCGCCGGAGCAAAACCTTCAACAGATGTTCCTGGCCATGATGGTCGGACAGCAAGCGTCTTCCCTCCCCGATACAGGAAAGAACGAGGATTCATTGAAAATACTCGAATCCTTGTTAAACCAGGAAGAGATCCAGGCGGCTTATGCTCATGCAATTCAAGTCAAGGACAGAACCCGACCTATGGGGGAAGCCATGCTTCGCTTAGGGATTCATGCTTTGAGACAAGGTCAGTTGGATCAATCCGAAAGGCTCTCACGGATCATCTATGAATGCGATGAGAGCCTGACTTTGGCTGACTTCCTCCTGGGCGCAACTCGTCGACTTCAGGGACGTCCCGGGGAAGCCATTCTCCTGCTTCAAAAGGCCCATCAAGCGTGCCCCGAGGATATCTCTCCTGCCCTCGAGTTGGGATTGTCCTATGCGGCGCGTCAAAGCACCGAAGATTTGTCCCGTGCCTTGGCTTGTTATGAACATGTACAACAAATCGCTCCTCAGGATCCTCGCGGTTATATTCTGGCCGGTTTTTTGCATATGGATATGGAAGAATGGAGCCTGGCGGAGAAGACATTCCAACAAGCCTTGGACGTGGACCCTCGATGGATCCACGCTTGGAATGGTCTGGGCAAGACATACTTCATGCGTGATCATTTCGAGGAATCTGAACGCTGTTATCGTCATATTCTGGATTTGGATCCAACCTTCGATGAAGCTCGTCTCAACCTTGGTTATGTTCTGTGGCATCTTGGAAAGCATCATGAGGCCTTGGCACTTGTGGAATCTGTAGTACAAAGCGAAGATCCACGGGTTCGTCTTGAGGCAGCAGACGCTTCCCTACGTATGTGTGCTTATCTCATGGAACAAGCCAGATCCTTCTGAACATTCCCTTTTTCATCCTATGCCTTCCTCTATGCCTCCTGAGGGCCGTCAGGAAATTCTTCCGACGGCCCTTCTCTTTTCCGATGCTGCTATTCCTGGCCCATCCTTTGCTTCACTACACATGCCGACTCCAGCCCAACCTCATAAAGGAGGATTCCCATGGAAAGATGGAGTCGGACTGCACTTTCTCTTCTCGTTCTCTGGGCAACCATTTTCCGTGGCCAAGCCACTCCCATCAAGACCTCTTCTACCGCGCAGGGAAATGTCTATTCCAAAGAACAGAAAGGAACCCTGGGAGGAATCAGAAGAGATGCACATTGGAGCGGACCTTTATGCAACCAGGTCCATCTGACCGCCGGAGAGGGTTTCTATGCGTATTCTACCCAAGCAGGAACATGGAGAGAGAAAGGTCAAATACTCCATGGCTCCAAAGGAAACGCCAAAGTCGGAGTTACGTTGCTATCTCTCGAAGGAAACAGTAGAACCATGGCAACAAGAAATCTATCCACCGGTTTGAAATGGCAAGTTCACAGTGATCTAGGAATCTTTGGAGGGTATGAGGTGTCAGCTGGACAAGCCGGATTCACGGCAAAACTGGAAGCTGGAGCATCAGCCAGAGCCAATCTTGGAGCCAAAGTGGAAGTCAACACTCAAATCGATGGCGTGGAGGTGAAAGGAACTCTCGGCTTCGGTGGATCAGCCGGGTGGGCTGCCTCCATAGAAGCCGTCGTACAAGCCAATTGGAGCCCCAGTACGGACAAGATGACTCGTCTATCGCTGAAATATGGAGCCTCCAACTTCCTGGGATTGTATTCAGAACTGAACCTGGAAATCGACACCTCATCCCTGGTGAAATCCGTCCTGGAAGGTCATGGCCTCAAAGCATGGGCAGAGTATCTTCGCGATAAATATGTACCTGCCAGAGGCATTCGATGGACCCTTCATCAACTAAGAACCATCGCCAAGAAAGCGCAGTCCGCCATGAAAGATATGCAAACCGGCCAAGAGGACGCTCAAGCGATGGAATCAGAAACGCGGGATCCAGTCGATCTTTCCAATCATTTCCTCGATGTGCTTTCCGATCGACCCCAGGACGGCAAACCAAGAGAGGATGAAACTCCGAAACGGGATGCATTTCCAGTAAGTTGATTCCCATCGTAAACTCTCAGTGATTCCGGCTGGACGTTTTACGTTCCTCCTCATCCATTGCCTTTTCTACCAACCCGGATTTGGTTCACTGAAAATGTATTTCCAATCAGAAGCTTTTCATAAAAAATGGGGATCGAGGCATTTTCCTCGATCCCCATGAGAACCCTTTCCCTTCCAGGAAAAAAGAGTCACTCCACGCTGACCATGTCCTTGACTCGCTGCCCCATGGTTTCCCATGCCTCTTCCACGGCGTCGCGAAAAAGGACACCGGAAGATACTACGGCCAGGACAACAATAGACAACAGCAACATATATTCCGTGGCTGTCTGTCCCTTGCGATCCTTGTGGAAACGTTGAATAAACTGAAACACGTTTCACCTCCTCTTGGTTGGAGTAGCAGGAAGAGCCTAGCTCTACACTTCAAGGAAGCAAAAAGCGTGCCTTTATCGAAAACTCATATCCTAGAACGCCAATAATCCAGGATATCCCTAAGCGTTTGCTCAAAAGGAATCGTAGGTTCCCATCCTGTACATTCATGAAATTTCAGAGCATCCCCATGCAAAATAGGTACATCAGACGGCCTCATGCGGCGCGGATCTATTTTTAGTTTGATTTTGACAGAAGACATCTGAACCAAGAGTTCCAACAGAGATCGAATAGAAAAAGTACCTTTTTCTCCAGAGCAAAGGTTGTATACCTCGCCGGCTTTGCATTTTAGAACCGCCAATTCATACCCCCGGACTATGTCACGTACATCTGTAAAGTCCCGAATCGTATCGAGGTTGCCATGTTCAATCACAGGTTCCTGCAATTCTTTCTCGATCCTGGCCACCTGCATGGCAAAATTAGAACAAACGAAAACCTCGCCTCTTCTAGGACCCGTATGATTAAAGGCCCGGGTAACAATCGTATTCATACCATAAGAGAGATGATATTGCAGACTCAACATGTCCTGTCCCACTTTGGATACCGCATAAGGACTCATGGGACGCAAGGGATTGGTTTCTTTGATCGGAATCTCATCTGGATAAACCATCCCATATTCCTCGCTGGAACCAGCGACTTGGATCACAGTATCTAATTTTTCCTGTCGAACCGCTTCTAAAAGGTTCACGTTTCCATGGATATTCGTAGTCAAGGTTTCCTGTGGAGCATGAAAACTGGTAGGTACAAACGATTGAGCGGCCAAATGAAATATGGCGTCAGGCTTCACTTCCCAGACAGCTCTATGCATGGAAGAATAATCCCTCAAATCCGTTTCAATAAGATGTAACTTGTGTTGAATGGCCAAGATATTATCCATTCTGCTTCGCCATCGAACGGTTCCATGTACTTCGTATCCTTGTTTCAAGAGCCATTCCGCAAGATGGCTCCCTACAAATCCTGTGATTCCGGTGATCAATATTTTTTTCAAGGATTTACTCCTCTCTTCGACTAGATCTATTGATTATGATGTAAATATTCAGTGAACCCGATCTGATCTTAGATTATAGAGAGCTGGCGAGCCGAGCATGAGCCAAGACGATTCAGGCACTCCTCGCCCTGCTGAGTTCAAGCCTTCGATCAGATCGGGTTCACTGAATATTTACATTATGGTCATGGAAGCAAATTCAAGCTTGTATACACTTCCACATGATAAACCCATTCTTCCACCATAATCTGGCCCCCCTGAACCGTCTCCTGAAACTGACTGACATGGCCTGAAAACCACGCTTCGCTACGCACCAGACGTCCTGTTTCCGCGTCGCAGACCATCCGACCCCGTCCAATCTTGAAGGCCTCTGAAAAGACGTCTCGATCCCGCTTGACCCAATAATCCACATGAATGTTGAGACGCTTGGAGGTCTCCTCGAGGACAAAGTTCTCTATTCTATATTCAGCCTCCAGGATCTTTCCGCGATACATGCTTTCCGGCAAATTGGCGACTTGCTCCACAGTCCACACACTATCTTGTCCAATCGCTTGATTCGGAAAAATGGGTTGTCCCTGCTGAAACACACCCTGCCAGTTCACTTCGCCTTGTTTCACACCGTCTACTTTTTCAGCATTGCCTACCTCGAGAACCCTTCCTTGAGGCGACATATGCAACAAGAAAACATGTCCTCTGAATGGAAGCCTTCTTTTCTGAGAATCACGGCTAACAAATCCTTTAAGCACCTTAGCTTGAGAAATCACCCTTTCTTCAGAACAGCTCTCGATTCGATGCTCGGCCGTAGCCTCCATGGCGACAAGATGCTGTGTTGCATCTTCTGCGTCCATCCTTTGACTTTTTAATTCGATCTTGATCTCATACAAGGATCGGTCCCCCACTCTCGGATGAAAGCCATAAACCCGTTTTTCCGTATCGTCCGCGACGCTTATGGAGATGATCCATAAGCACAAGAAGGTGAGGATCCATCCTGCTTTCCATGTTCCATTTGGCGCCATAGGATGCTCCCCTTCCATTGTTTAGGATTCCTTTGACCCTTTCTTCTTCCTTGTTTTGCTCGTCTTTTCCAGAGCCTTCTCCTCGATCTCCACCGCTCGCACAGACTGACTCCGTTTACGCACAACTGTATGTTCAAAAAATGAAATCAATGTTTGCAGAAACCAATATAGAGTCAATCCCGAAGGCATGCTGTAACAGATGAAAAAGAAAAACACTGGCATCATGAACAACATCATTTTCTGCTGTTGAGCTTGCTCTTCCGTGGCAGCCGGGGGCGTGCTGATTTTCTGTTGTACGATCATCCCGATCACCATAAGAAAAGGCAGGATATTGATCTGGGATCCACCGATGACAGGAATCGTTTCCGGAACATATCCCACTGTATCCGGCTGAGACAAATCCTTGATCCAACTTCCTTTGAAAGGTTGTCCTCTCAACCTGATCGATGTACTCAACGTACCAAAAAGAGTCATGAAAACAGGCATTTGCAAGAACATGGGAAGACAACCGGACAGAGGGTTAACTCCATGTTTCTTGTACAACTTGGACATTTCTTGCTGGAGAAGTTTTGGATTGCTCTTGTGCTGTTGACGCAATTGTTGCATCACCGGCTGCAACTCTTGCGTTTTTCTCATGGACAGATAGGCCTTATGGCTCAAGGGAAACATAAGGAGCTTGAGGAGTACAGTCAGACAAATGATGGCGATCCCATAATCGCCGGTCCATCCCTTAAACCATTCAAGAGCTCGCAGAATAACCAAAGAAAGCTCGTCAAAAATAGACCAATAGGAAAGATCTACCGCTTTCTGAAGAAGAATAGAAGGATCGTGGATAGGCTGGTCCTTAACCGTATAAAAATCCTTGGGCCCTAAATAAAGCTGTATTCTACGAATCACCCGTTCCCCCGGTTGAACCGTGATTCCCTCCATGTGAAGTGCCCCTCCTGTCTGGCTCTCTTCATTGGCCAAATAGGAAATCCCCATCGATGGATCTACAGGCATGAACGCCACCATAAAATACTTGCTCCTCATGGCAAGCCATTGCACATGGCCCGCGACATGGATCGGCAACATTTCGTTCTTTCGAACCTCTTTGTTCACCTTGATGGCTGGCTTTTTCTGCACTTCATAATCGATTCGATATGCGGGTCCACTGTACCGATTGCCATATCGATCCAAACCGGCATCCAGTCCTACATCGCCTCCCCATTCCACTTGAAAACCTCTCGAAAGGGCCCAAGAGACAGCATGTTCGGTGGGGTTTTCCCATGATAAATAAAGTTCCGCTATATGGCCTTCACCCATTTCCAACCGTTTCTGCAAGAGTAATCCATCCTCAAGCAGATAGGTAACTTCCACAAATTGTGGACCATAATCTGTTACCTCGCCTTTTCTGACATAGGAACCTTTGATTTCTCGAATACCCAATGGATAACCCAATTCCGGGTCCAATTTGTTGGGCATAAGTTCTTTGGATTCCAACAATCGTAGTTCCTTTTCCAATTCTACCCGCTCCTGCCCCGTATCCTTTTCTATCTTTTCCAAGATACGTGTCTTGTCGCGTTCCCGAGCCAACAAGAAATTCAGGAGTTCCTCCAATCCTTGCTTGTGAGGGCCTCTGGCTTTAAGCAAAGCTCGACGAATATCTCTTGGATTGACTACACCCTCGTCATATTCCAAAAGCTTCACAGATAGCAATCTCCCATCTCCTGCACTACACCTTAAGATCATATGTTCATTGCCGAACACCATCGACGAATCCGTGTCTTCTTCTTCCCAAGACAATGTTTCCTCCGCGCCATCTATCGGAGAGATCACAGCATCTGTTTCCAGAATGTATCCCTGTTCACCCTGATCCTCTTCAGGAATCCCTGTAGGAGTTTCCACCCTATCCGAATCCGACACAGACCTGGTAACAGTGACAGGAATCTCTCTTTCTCGTTCCATTCGTTGGGTTGGAGGCGGAGAAGGAAACAGCATGGACCATACCAAAAAGATGAGCATGCTGATTCCAAGGGCAAGGAATAAGCGTCTTTCTGAATCTCCCATAATCACATTCGGCTTGGCCGAAAGTCACCTCCTTAAGGAACAGGATCCCAACCTCCATTATGAAAAGGATGGCATCGAGACAGTCTTCGCAAAGCCAGCCACCCCCCCCTAAAAACCCCATAACGATCCACAGCTTCACGAGCATAATCCGAACAAGTTGGTTCAAACCTGCAACATGGAATCACGAACGGGGAGATGGCTCTCTTGTAAAACACTAGCAGAAAACAGACCACTCGCTTGGATGAAGTGGATACCCCCTGATATACGTGTCTTCTTGTATTATTCCACTCGTTGTCTATTGAATTCCTCCTGAAATTTCCGTTTCAAATCCCAATACAAGGAAGCGTCTAACAAAGGATTCTCTGTTTGTTTCATGCGAACGACTATGTCTTTATTCAAGTCAACCAGACAAGAAGACCTACGAAAAGCCTCTCGCACTTGCCGCTTCCATCGATTACGCATGTGAGCTCGTCCACAACGACGTCCAACGAGAATAGCAAGACGAGGAAACATGGATTCATTTGACATCCAATACAGGATATAACTTCGCCCATGGACTCTTTGTCCATTTCTGCAAATCTCACGAATTCGTTCACTGTTTCGAAGACGTTGTTCTTTCCTCAGCCTTTCGCCCAATGTTACGCCGTGGGAGTCAATCGGCTTCGTCCCCTGCTTCTTCGTCTGTTCAGTACAGCGCGACCCGCACGAGTCCTCATTCTCCTGCGAAACCCGTGCTTGTTGGCCAGTTTTCTTCTCGATGGTTGATAGGTCCTTTTCATCGGTCAACTCCCGTTCGCTTTCGTGTCTTCCCAACATGTTCCTAAAATGGACTTTCAGGAGAAATGTCCATATATTCTGTCGTTAAATCCTTAAAGATCATAAATTCTTTCAAAAAACTCACCTTAAAACTGCCCGTAGGACCGTTTCTTTGTTTTCCAATGATCAACTCCGCAATGCCTTCATCTTCCCCCTCATGATAGTGTTCTTTCCTATAGATGAAGATGATCAAATCCCCATCCTGTTCTATAGCTCCGGAATCGCGTAAATCGGATAGCTGTGGACGGGGTTCTCCTGGCCGCTGTTCTACTGCGCGGCTCAACTGGGACACAACCATGAAGGGGATCTGAAGCTCCCGAGCGATTCCTTTCAACCCTCGAGAGATCTCGGAGATCTCCTGTTGTCGGCTTTCGCTGCGTCCTCTCACCTCCAACAACTGAAGGTAATCCACCAGAATAAGAGACAAATCAGGTTGCTGCATCTTCAATCGTCTCGCCTTGGCTCTCAATTCCAGGAGATTCAATGCAGGACTATCATCGATATAGATGGGAACCTGGGACAATAAGCCTGCTACACGCGATAGACGTTCGTAGTCCTGATCCGAAAGTCGACCAGAACGAACCTTTCTCATAGATACTTTGGCTTGAGAACATAGCATTCTTAAAACCACCATATCTTTGGGCATTTCCACACTAAAAATCAAAACAGGAAGTTTGCCGTCAACAGCAACATTCATAGCAATGGTAAGAGCGAGAGAAGACTTTCCCATGCTAGGACGTCCAGCAACAATGACGAGTTGTCCCTCCTGCAAGCCTGTTGTTCTTTCATCCAGATCCGACAATCCGGTGGAGATACCTGTCACCCCTCCCTTATTGGCAGCCGCTCGATCCACCAGTTCATAGGCCTCCAACATCAGATTCTTGAGAGGCGTGACTCCTCGATCTTCCCGGCTTTCCGTGAGCCCAAAAATGATCTGTTGGGCCTTATCCAGAATATCTTCCACTCGAGCATCTGGTTCATAACAGTCGCTCATCATTCTCGTGCTGGCTCCTATGATACCTCGCAAGGAAGCCTTGTCTCGCACGATTTTGGCATAGTAATCCACATTGGAGGGACCAGCGACACTTTCGATCAACGCGTTCAATGTCACGATACCCCCGACTTCCTCAAAATCACCCGTTTTTCGCAATTCCTCTGTCACCGTAACCAGATCCACAGGTTCATTTCGTTCGTATAAGGAAAGAGCCGCCTCATAGATCTTGCTATGTCCCTTACGATAGAAATGATTCGGATTCAGATAAGCTGCAACCTGATTCAAGGCCTCTGGAGCGAGCAGAATGGCGCCCAATACAGCCATTTCAGCTTCCAGATTCTGCGGAGGCACGATGCCCACGTTGGAAGTATCCAAGGCCAAAAAAATCCCTCCTGTAAAGAAAGAATATCCCGCACCCCGTCACCCCCCCTTTCCGACCCAAGAGTGGCTCAGTCCTTTACGATCCAGACCTTGATTTCAGCCGCCAAATCATGGGAGAAACGGATGGTCACGGAAAAAACACCCAATTCTTTCAAAGGCGAATCCAATTCAATACAATTTCTATCTACAGTGAAACCTTGTTCTTGAAGAGCATCAGCTATAGACTGGGCATTCACTGATCCAAAGAGTTTGCCCTCTTCCGCGGCTCGAGCAGTAATGGTCACAGAAACACCTTCGATGGCTGATGCCAACTTCTTTTTCTCTTCAAGTTGCTTCTGTTCCTCTTGTTGCACTTTTGCCGCTTCAAAGTGTGCCTTCTTTATGTTCCCTTTTGTTACAGAATACGCCATATCACGGGGAATCAAATAATTCCGCGCATAACCATCAGAAACTGTGACGACCTTCCCCGCGGACCCAAGTCTAGGAATCGACTGCCTGAGAATAACCTTCATAATCTGGATCCCTTCTAATCCACGTTGTAAGGCACCAGAGCCATGGTTCTAGCCCTTTTGATGGCGCGCGCCAAAATCCTCTGATGTTTGGCGCAATTTCCAGATGTTCTACGAGGAACCATCTTGGCCCTTTCGGTCATGAAACTGGAAATAAGATCCACATCCTTGTAGTCGATCACTTCCACCTTCCGTCCGCAAAGTTTACATCTTTTTTTCTTCTCAGGTCGCCGATCTCTTCCTCGTCTCCTTGGGACTCGCATTCTATTCATCGCCATGAGTTTCTCCTACCTAACCCTAAAATGGCACATCGTCTTCCGGTAGTTCTTCCACATTGGGATCATTGGAAGGGCTACTGGGACGACTACCGCCGGCCGTTCCCAAAAACTGCACTCTTCCGGCCCTGACCTCAATACGGCTTCTCTTTTCACCTGTTTCGGTTTCCCAGGTACCTTGATGAAGCCAGCCTTCCACAAGAACAGGGTTTCCCTTGCTCAAATATTGATGGCAAGTTTCTGCCTGGCGACCAAAAGAAGACACCCGTATGAAAAGCGTATCTTCTTTTTGAGCTCCATCGGAAGAGGTATAGCGTCTGTTGACCGCAAGATCGAAATTACATACAGCCGCACCATTAGGTGTATAACGCAATTCAGGATCTCGTGTTAGATTTCCGCCAACAAAGACACTGTTTACACTGATGGACATGCCTGCCTCTCTTTCCTCCTAGCTCATGGAATCGTCATCATCCCTCATGGAATCATCATCATCATCATCATCATCCATGGAATGAGAGAGTTTTTCTTCCATCTTTATGTCCTCTTTATCCTCGTCAATCTGAATCGAATCTTCCTCTTCCTCCGATTCTCTTCCATGCTCCTCCGAAGAAGTATGATATTTCGGTTCAGGTGGAGGACAAGGACTTTGATCTGGTTCCTCTGCATTACCTTTGACAGGTCGCGTAGGTCTGATAATCATGTACTTCATGACTTCATCCATGATCCTATACTGTCGCCTGATCTCGTCAACGATGGTACTATCACCATCGAACCAGATCAGTTCGTAGTAAGCATGCGTTTGCTTCTCGACTCGATAAGCACATTTTCTCTTGCCCCAACTCTCCGTTTTGAGGACATGGCCGCCCACACGTTCCATCATGGATACAATGCGGTTCAGGAGATCCTTCTCCTCCTGTTCCTCCAACGTCGAGTCCAACAGCAACATATTCTCGTATTGTCTCAACTGCGGACCTCCCAAGTTTCTGTAGACATTCTAAGCTGTTAATTTAACATTTTTGGACCATGAGACTCAAGGAAATAATAAGATCATCCAGAAAAGAGAAATCGAAGGACATCTCCATCCCGAACCAAATATTCCCTTCCACCTCTTCGAAGCCTGCCCTTCTCCCTGGCTTTTTCAAAGGAACCCCAGTGTACCAATTCTGACCATTCCAAAGCTTCCAACGCGTGGAATCCTTTGGCCATATCGCTGTGAACACATGCAGCGGCTTCCTTGGCTGTACTTCCTTGCTTTACTCGCCAAGATCCCAGAATATCGTTTTCTACGGTATAAAAACAAATCCATTCTGAGGCCCTTATACAGGCTGCCAATACTCGGTCAAGACAATGGCTGCCCATTCCATACGCGGTCCTTATCTCTCGAGCCTCCTCCGGGTCCAATTGATTAAGTTCCCACTCCAATCTGCAAGCCACTTCCACAAAAGGAACACCTACATTCTCGGCCAAATTGGCGACCTGGGCGACTTTCGGATTCTCGACGCCGCAAGGTTCATCTACGTTGGCCAACAAAATCATGGGTTTTAGTCCCAACAATTGCATGTCCGATAATTCTTCTCGCCAGGTTACCCTTTCTTTCAGACTCAACCGCGAAAGAGTTTCCCCAAGGTGTTCCAATGCCGCTATTCGCTTTTTTCCCTCCGGATGCTTTCTTGCTTGTATCAGAGCCCTTTCGATGATATTCCTATCGGAAAGGAGAATTTCCCGATGTACAACCGAAAAATCCCTCGCTGGATCTTCTGATAGCCCCTGGCTCTCAGATGTCCTCACTGGGATTACAGGGTTTGTGGCCAATCCTTCGAAACACCTGAGGACATGCAAAAGACAATCCATTTCCCTCAACTTTGCCAGGAATTGGTTACCCAAGCCTTGTCCTTCGCTAGCCCCTTCCACCAATCCCGCAACATCTACAAATGTCACCTTAAGTGGACGTTCTTCCTTCCAGTTCAATTGAACCAAAGCTTGAAAGGCTTCTTCTCTTACAGCTACCACAGCAACATTGGGTTCAAGGGTACAAAAAGGATACGCGCTGGTTTCCACACCTTGACCGCTGACAGCATTGAATAGAGTTGATTTACCCACATTGGGCAATCCAACGATACCAATTCTCATGAATCTACTTCCATGCTCTGAGCGTTCTTACAGTTGAAACGATCCATGGCTCGATGAATTCCATCTCCAATTACACTCAACACCGCGGCCGCAGCCCATGGAATCACAGTACGTATGACGGGCAACTCCATATCTGTAAACCCGGACAAGACATATTCTTTCATCCTGCTTCGATCCATATCAAAGCAAGGTTGAACACCTATTCTTATCCTGGGAAAAGATTTGGTCTTCAAACCCCAACAGATTGATTCCACCCCTCGGTGGCCTGCCGCGCTTCCCCCATTCGATATCCTCAATCGTCCCACGGGTAACGCCATTTCATCATGTACAACGCACCATTGATCGATTTGAAATCCCATGCCGCCCAACTCTTGTACGATCAAGAGACTTTCATTCATGTAACAGCATTGGACCACGTAAAGCGAATCGCCGGAAAAGATACCTTGAAAATTTCTGCCTTTTACAAAATGGTATCCTCCCCCCAATCCAGAGAGCAGAAATTCTATGGTTTCACTCCCCACATTATGGCGAGTTCCACCATATCTATCCTTGGGGTTGCCAAGACCCAAGGCAACCCAATGTAAGTTCATGACGTTTTTTCTGTCCTGGCCTGGCTACTTTCACTCTGACCTTCCTCAACCTCTGTTGTAGCCGTTTCCTCCATCATCACAGTCGGCGGAACAACGGACATGACCAGAAGATGAGGATCCTGATTCAACTGGATCCCCTCAGGCAGAGGAATATCCTGTAACATCACAGAATCCCCGACATTGAGATCGGTCACATCTACTTCGAGAAAATCGGGAAGTTCTGAAGGAACTCCCTTGATCTCGATTTCTCGAAGATTAACATCGAGTACGCCCCCTTCTTTAGTACCTTTACAGACTCCCACGGTGTGTAAGGCTACCCAAACCGTGATGACTTCTCCTGCATGGACTTCCTGGAAATCCACGTGAACAGGACAATCCCTGACCGGATCGTGCTGAACTTCCTTTAAGGTTGCCATGATCTGTTGCCCGTTGGGCATAATCAATTCCACCAGCGGGTTGCCTTTCTTTACCACATGGCTCAATTCCTTCTCAGCCACTTGAATATGAGCTGGATCATTGCCTGAAGCATACACCAATCCAGGAATGCGATTTTCCCTTCGCATTCTTTTCGCGGCGCCTTTACCTTTGCTCTCTCTTACACTTAGAGTGAGTACATCTCTTTTACTTTGTATTGCCATCTTTCTCTCACCTCTCCTTCAGCGAAGTGGCATTGATGGGGTGGGAGGATTCGAACCTCCGATGCGGGAGCCAAAGTCCCGTGCCTTACCTCTTGGCGACACCCCATTCATTCATCAATATGCTATATCCACGTTTCTTCGAATCGCAAAGAATCCCGGAGTAACCTGTTTGCTGACAAGCCTGTTCCAAACATCGGGCAGCCTGCTTCTCCTCGTTCGCAACCACAAAAACAGCGCTTCCTGATCCACTAAGTTGGACCATCCCGGCACCCGCTCCCTTCAACGCTTGAAAGGCTTGATCTATTTCAGGATACATGATTCGAGCCAGAATCTCGAAATCGTTTCCTTCCATGGTAGATGCAGAATCCAATCCGCCCGACTCCGCATGATGCTCCACCTCCCGATACATATGCTCCGTATCGCAACAGACAGGGGGCAATAGAACTCCAAACCAAAGATTCTCACCACCGGGCAGGGATTTCACCAGTTCTCCCCGACCCTGGCAAAGATTTCTGCCACCCACAAACATCCCGGGAACATCGGAACCAAAGCTGGAAGATATTCCCTGCAATACCGTTTCCTTTCCGGAAAGAATCCCAAGACATCTCAATACACCGGCATAATCAGCGCCCGATCCACCCAGCCCAGCGCCTATAGGAATTTGCTTTTCAATCCTCACCCGAACGCCTTGATCTGACCAACCGATTTCATTCATGGCTTTATCCAGTAACAAACCCATTCTTACTGACCAGTCCTTTGGAGCTTGTAAAGACACAAATTCCACCTTGCGATCAAGATCCTCCATGACCTGAACATCTACAATGTCGCCTATTCCGATGCTTTGGAGTTGGGTCACAATCTCGTGAAAACCATCCTCACGATGACCAAGAACTTGTAAACCCATATTGACCTTCGCCCATGATATAAGTTTGATTCGCCTATACGCACGGCTTTTCACATCTTTGGCCCTGTTCAAGCAGATCAAACCGTGGTTTCAATACATCGTATGTCTTACTCAACTCTTGACACAACACACGAGTTTGGCCAAGGACAGTCATGAAACTCGTATCGCCTTTCCAACGGGGAACCAGATGAACGTGCAAATGATGTGCTACACCAGCGCCTGCGATGGCTCCCAGATTCATGCCTGCATTGAAACCTTCAGGATGAAAGGTTTCCGAAAGAACTTGAATTCCCTTAGTCAAACCTTTACGAAGATCCTCCCACTCCGAGGCAGTCAACTCCAATGGATTTGAAACGTGACGCATGGGCATTACAAGAAGATGTCCATTTGAGTATGGATAAAGATTTAGGATCACAAAGCCATGTTCGCCTCTCCAAAGAACAAACCTTTCCTTATCCTGCGTCCGATCAAAACAAAACACGCATTTGTCTGATGGAGTCCCATTCAAAATATACTCTTCCCGCCATGGAGCCCAAAGAATTTCTTGATGAAACTGACGGAGCTGTTCCACTAAGACACAACCTATTCAGACCTCGTGGCAAAGGAAATCCCCTCGGGTACCTGGATCGCTGTATCTCCCTGTATGACAGAGACTTCGCCTTTGGGACGAATAATCCTGGCAATACCATAGGATCCCTCTACACGTTCCACAACAACTGTGGCAAGCCATTCGTGTTCCTTGTTGGAAACGACAAACCGTTGATCTAAGGTGGGTTGTATGTCATCCAAATCGATCACGATCAGCCTTTCCAAAGCGTGTACAGCGGCCACTTGTCCACGGATCAACTCAGGGGTATCGATCTTCCCCAACATCTTTTCGAATTCTACTTTCATCTTTTGAGCCAACTCAGCTTTTTCTTGAGCATCTTCCAAAAGTCGTTGCAGTGTTTGTATGGTGCTCTCGGCTCTTCGAGTTTCTTCGGACGTCATGGCATCCTCACCTGCCACGTCTCCCATCTCTCTCTCCAGTCTTTTAAGGGCGCTACTGGTGTCTTGCAGTTTTCTATCCAAATCAGCCAATTGCCTCTGAAGATTGGCTTCCTGGACTTCTTTCTCCTTCAATCTTTCCGACAAGGACACGTATTGACCCTGGACATTTTGCAGCTCTTGCTGGGTCTGTCCAAGTTGGCTCTTTAATTCATTCCGCTCTTGCGTCAAAGCGTTTCTCTCGTTGACCAAAGCTCCCTTTTCTTCTTCCAGGGAAGCAACTTCTCTCTGGGAAGCGGACAGAGAACCTCGGGTAGACGTGAGATCCTTCTTGGTCTTTCCCAATTCCGTGAACAGATAACCTGCACCCGCGGCCGCAAAGACGAAAAGAACTCCAAGAACGATGATAACCATCGTTCCTTTGCCTCCGCCTTTGCCAACACGTTCTTCTGCAAGTTCGAGATCTTCCACCTCTGGTTCTTCTTGCTGATTTGGATCGACTAGCATATTATCTCCTTGATGGTGAGTTCCAATCCATCCTCAATCTAGGCTCTTACGAGCGAACATTTCGTGTACCAAATCTCCCTATTGTGCCCGGCGAGACTCGAACTCGCGTCAGTGGATCCGGAGTCCACCGTTCTATCCTACTGAACTACGGGCACCTAGCAATCGATTATTTTGCCACAGTCTCTGTCTTTGCTACAAGCCCTAAGGTTGTGGCTCGATCTCCTTCCGAAAGAGCGATCACTCTAACGCCGCCCGTGTTTCGACCGATCTTGGAAACTGTATCCGCCGCCACTCGTATCAATTTACCATGAGCGGTTAGAACCATCACCTCATCCTCTTCCTCCACCGAGCAGATCCCGATGACTTTCCCATTTCTTTCTATCGTTTTGATATCTATGAGACCCCGTCCTCCTCGATACTGGGTTCGATAAGCCAAGAAACTCGTCCGTTTACCATATCCTTTCTCGCATACGGAAAGAAGACTGGCCTCTTCGTTCACGATCACCATGCCCACAACGATATCCTGATCTGCCAAGCCAATTCCTTTGACGCCCCCGGTAACCCTTCCGGTGGTCCGAACCTGTTGTTCCTTGAAACGAATACACATTCCGCCCGCCGTGGCCAACATGAGTTCCTGGTTTCCATCTGTTTCCAAGACACCCACCACCTCATCATGTTCTCTAAGGATCATTCCGTTGATTCCATCCCGTCTCGGATTGGAATAAGCGTCCATGCTTGTTTTCTTCACAATTCCTTTGGCTGTAGCCATCACAAGAAAACGATCCGCGTGAAAATCACGAACTGCAATGCTTTGAACGACGCGTTCTCCAGTTTGAAGATGAATCAGATTCACAATGGCCTTTCCCTTGGATTGCCTCATACCAGAGGGTATTTCATATACCTTCAACCAATGAATCCGACCTCGATCTGTGACAAACAAGACATAATCATGTGTTGAAGCCAGGAACATATGCTCCACAAAATCATCCTCTTTCGTATCCATCGCCAAGATTCCTTTTCCACCTCGGCCTTGAGTCTTGTATAGGTCTACCGGCATCCGTTTGATGTATCCAGCGCTGCTCAAAGTAACCAGCATTTCCTCGTCTGCTATCAGGTCCTCGATATCCAACTCCGCAGAATCCATGACGATTTGGGTTCGTCTTTTGTCCCCATATTTCTTTGAGATTTCCCTAAGATCTGTCTTGATGATTTCTAGCATCTCTTCTTTTGAGGAAAGGATCTTCTGTAACCTCTTGATTTCGACCATGAGTTCATCAAATTCCGTTTGCAGTTTCTCCCTTTCCAGCCCTGTCAATCGCTGAAGCTGCATCTCCAAGATGGCTTTGGATTGTTCCAACGAAAGACCATATCGAGCTTGAAGTGCGTTTCGAGCCTCCTCTGGCGAGTCAGATGAGCGTATCAATTCAATCACTTCATCCAAATGAGCCAGAGCCGTTAGCAAACCTTGAACAATGTGCGCCCTAGCCTGAGCCTTCTTGAGGTCAAAGTTTGTGGACCGCTGGATTACCTCCAGACGATGATCAATGAAAGCATCCAACATCTCTCGAAGACAAAGAATGCGAGGACGCCCATTCACCAAGGCAAGCATGATAATCCCGAAACTGGTTTGTAAATGTGTGTGTTTATACAAGGTATTCAGCGCGATATCCTTGTCATAGCCTCGTTTGATCGGTATGACGATTCGCATGCCTTGTCTATCGGATTCGTCCCGCGGAATATGTATACCCTCAATACGCTTGTTCTGAATAAGATGCGCTATGTCTTGGATCAATCTGGACTTGTTTACCTGGTAAGGTATTTCAGTAACGACAATCATTTCCCGACCGTCTGCATCTTCTTCAAAGACGACTTGGGCACGTACTGTCACTTTTCCTCTTCCTGTCGCATAGGCCTCTTTGATTCCTGAACGTCCCACAATGACCCCTCCTGTGGGAAAATCAGGCCCTTGGACGATTTGAAATAGCTCCAAAGACTCGATTTCAGGTCGATCGATAATCGCGCAAAGACCTTCTACCACTTCGTTCAGGTTCTGCGGCGGAATATTGGTGGCCATACCTACCGCGATCCCTGGTGCCCCGTTCACGATAAGATTCGGTCCACGGGAAGGCAAAACAGTGGGTTCGAGGCGTGTATTATCATAATTGGGCACAAAGTCGACGGTGTCTTTCTCGATATCTCGAAGGAGTTCCTCCGAAAAAGCCGTCATTCTGGCTTCCGTATACCTGGAAGCGGCTGGAGGATCTCCGTCTACAGACCCAAAATTTCCTTGTCCGTCTACTAACGGATATCGCAAGGAAAATTCTTGAGCCATCCTTACCAGACTTTCGTATGTTCCTCCCTCATGTGGATGATAATTACCAAACGTATCACCGGTAACCTTAGAAGACTTTCTATAGCCCTTGTTTGATCTCAAGTTGAGATCGTGCATGGCCATGAGAATTCGTCGTTGCACAGGTTTTAACCCATCCCTAACATCCGGAATAGCTCTACTGACAATGACACTCATCGCATAATCGAGATACGACTCCTTCATCTCATCTTCAATGCGCTTTATGATGATTCGTTCTGTTGATTCTTCCACGTTCCTATCCTCAACTTCTTTTATCTACAGATGGGATTGACTTCGCCTAGATATCCAAATTTCTTACATCCAATGCATGTTCCTCAATAAACTCCCGTCTGTGTTCCACGACATCCCCCATGAGAATGGTAAATATCCGGTCTGCTTCCACCGCGTCTTCCAACGAAATCTTGACCAGAGTTCTCGTCTCTGGATTCATGGTAGTTTCCCAAAGTTGTTCCGGATTCATTTCACCTAATCCTTTGTATCTTTGAAGCGTCATTCCCTTTTTCCCAAATTCCCGGATCCCTTCCAAAATACCCAAAGTCGTCGCTATCTTAACCTGCTCTCTATTTCCATCAAAAAGAAGAAACGGCTTTCGATCTTCCATGTCATCCCAAACAAGTGGAATACCCAGTTCCAAAAGCCGTTTTTCAATCTGGTCCAGGCGCCTGCCCTCTGGCAGTCGCACCGCATGCCAACCCACACCTTCATCCTGTCGAACATGATCTTCGGCTCGCTGAGCCGCGTCTTCCCCGTATAAAAATTTCTTGAATCTAGAATCGCCCATGGAGGTAATTCGGCGCTCAAGAAGCAACGAAGGCAACAGGCCGCTCTCTTCTTCTCGAGCTTCCAAATATTTCTTGAAGAGAATACCTTTCTTCCTGATGCTCGTTTGTAACTTTTCCAATTCCTTCAACAATTCGATCACTTCTCGTATCTGATCCCTATCAAAGCGTGTCTTATCCTCTACTACAAGAAATATCTCGGATAACGCGATATCGATCATCATTTGTTCCATCTCTCGGTCTGTGGCTAAGTATTGTGACATCTTGCCGCGTTTTACCCTATACAGGGGCGGCTGCGCAACATAGATATGTCCTCGTTCCACAAGCTCAGTCATTTGCCGATAGAAAAAAGTAAGCAACAAGGTGCGTATGTGCGCTCCATCATGATCCGCGTCCGCCATGATAATGATCTTTCCATATCGAAGTTTTGATAAATCGAAATCTTCCCAAATTCCCGTTCCCACCGCGAGAATAATCGGCTGAATCTTGTCGTTTGTTAATATCTTATCGAGCCTGGCTTTTTCTACATTGAGCATTTTTCCCCATAGAGGCAATATGGCCTGAAATCTTCGATCTCTGGCTTGCTTTGCCGATCCTCCTGCCGAATCACCTTCTACCAGGTAGATTTCACACATCTCCGGATCTTTCAATGTGCAATCCGCCAGCTTTCCAGGTAAAACTCCACTATCCAAAACACCCTTTCTTCTCGTTAATTCCCTGGCCTTTCTGGCGGCCACTCTCGCTTGATGCGCAGTAGTCGCCTTGGACAGGATAACTTGAGCTTCCTTTGGATTTTCTTCCAGATATTCAGCAAGTCCTTCATATACAATGGATTCCACAATACCTCGAACTTCACTATTCCCTAATTTTGTCTTGGTTTGACCCTCAAATTGCGGACTGTTTAAGCGTAAATTTAGAACAGCCGTCAAACCTTCTCGTATATCTTCTCCTGAAAGATTTTGCTTCATATTCTTCAAGAGATCTCTGTTTTGCCCATAGTCATTTATCGCTCGAGTCAAAGCCGAACGAAATCCAGCCAAATGACTTCCGCCCTCCTTCGTATTGATATTGTTCACATAAGTCAATACGTTCTCTGCGTACCCATCGTTATACGCCAACGCCAGTTCCACCTGGATTTCTTCCTTCATTCTATTCATGTAGAACGGAATCACGTTCAGGGTATTCTTGTTTTCATTCAAGAATTGGACAAAAGAAATAATTCCGCCATCATAAAAAAACTCCTTCTTTTCCCCGGAACGCTCATCTTCCATGGTGATACGAATCTGTCTATTTAAGAAGGCCAATTCCCGTAATCGGTTACAAAGAACATCAAAGCTAAATTCAGTGACCTGGAAAATAAAAGGATCGGGTTTAAAACGAACCGATGTTCCCTGTCCTTCTACCTTCCCCATACAAATGAGATCCGTGACTCGTAACCCTCTCTCAAATCTTTGAACATACCGAGAGCCCCCGCTTTTCACTTCTACTTCAAGCCACTCGGATAAAGCGTTAACAACAGAAATACCTACACCATGCAACCCTCCGGAAGTCTTATAACTCTTGTCGTCAAATTTTGCTCCGGCGTGAAGTTTTGTCATGACCACTTCCACACCTGACATATCAAGATTCTCGTGCCGGCCAACAGGAATTCCCCGACCATTATCTGAAATCAGAACACTCTGATCCCAATACACAACAACAGATATCTCCGTGCAATATCCTCCTATTGCCTCATCGATACTATTATCCACGGCCTCATAAACTAGATGATGTAATCCTTCCGTCCCGGTGCTCCCGATATACATGCTAGGTCGTTTTCTGACGGCCTCAAGGCCTTCCAGGACCTGGATACTCTTCGCATCATAACTATAAGATTCTTCCATTTACCCTCCAAGACGAAACCGAATCGAAGATACTTCCGTATCTTCCAAGTTTTGATTTAGTTTTTTTATGATTTCAGGCGATTTATATCTTAAGACATCTATAATGGTACTGCTGTCCACTTCTACAAGAAGCTCTCCATCACTCATCCAAAGGGGTCTGCTCCACTCCCATAACTCATTATCAATCGATTGACGCCACCCTTCCTCCATTCTATCCCTTGTTTCCTTGATCTCTTTTTCTAGACGAGCTAGGAGTCGAGGAATTAGCTCGGATAGTGGCTCGGGCATCAGGAAATGCCTTCAAGACGCATAGGCATCACCACGCTCCTATAACTTTCATCGGATCGAAAACAAACAGGCCGTCTACTTCCAATCAAATCAACATAGATCTCTTCATCTTTAAGACAACCTAGAGCATCTACCACATATCGGTAGTTTATACCCAACTCCATATCCACACCCTGTCCCTCCACTATGGAAACAACTTCATTTCCTTCTCCAATTTCAGTTGAACTGGCAGAAAGCGTGATGGAATCCCTGCTTACAGTTACTTTGATAAGCGTTCCGTCTGTACCCGAAAATACCCCCACTCTTCTACACCCCAAAAGCAGTGCTTCACGAGATACCTTTAGTTCCATGCTGGGTTTTGTAGGAATGACATCCCTGTAATCAGGAAAATCTCCCTCCAAAAGTCTGGCGACTACAGATCCATGCTTCATTGTAATCCGACCATGCGTCCCCCCAAATCCCATACAAACCGTATCCTCCTCCCCCTCTACCACATCACAACAGGATCGTACCGCAAGCATCGCCTTTCTGGGCACAACCATCTGATGTCCTTTTTCCATAGGGATGTGTATCGCTTGGGTTGCCAATCGTCTTCCATCCGTTGCAACCAATCTAAAACAATTCTCCTCCATAAGAAGAAGAAGTCCATTTAGTACCTCTCTTGTTTCCGATGAACCAACAGCGTACATGGTGCGATCCAACATTCTTTTCATATCAAAGACTTTTACAGAAATGCTGACTTTTTCTTCAAATTCAGGGAAAGAAGGAAACTCATCCGAAGAAATCCCAAAAAATTTGTATTTCCCTCTTTCCGTGATCAATCCTATTCCAGTACTATCTATACTTTCAATGCTAATGTTCTCCGAACTCAATTCTCTCAAAATGCCGTAGAGTCTTTTGACAGGAATGCAAACATCTAGGGTTCCTTCCATCTCCATACATTCCATATCCCAATTTATGAAGACATCCAAATCCGTAGTTTGCAATTGGAGTTTTTTTTCAAGGAAACGCATTCGTACATAAGAGAGGATAGGAAGAGTTGCTTTTTGAGGTAACCCGGTAAGAACCCTTTGTATGCCTTGAGCTAGATCTTCTCTTTTAAGCTGGGCAAGCATTTTCTTCTCCTTGTATTAGATTTAAATTTCTAATAGTCGTCATAGTAGTATTATGGGATAAGTAAGAAAAGGTGGATATGGAGCGATAGTAAGTGAGATATAGAAGGGAAAAAATGAAAAGCAAATCAAGGGAAAAAGGGTATAAAATAGGAAAAGAAAGAAAGAAAAGGAAAAGGGGATAAAAAAAGCTTGAGGGAAGAAGTACTTTTATCGACATTAGAGATGGTTTTCCAGATATAACTAACAGAAAAGGATCAAATTTCTTCTATCTAGCAAAGTATATTCTAAGAAAAATATAAGAGATAAATATAATGGAGAAAAAACTAAATTCCGGTGATTCTTTTCACGGATTTTTCAGCAGAAGGAACTTTTGGATGGGTAGGAAAGGAATCGAGAAAAAAGTAATATTCTTCCACAGCATCAAGATTATGAAATAATTTTTCGTGACATAAAGCTTTTCTATAGGAGGCTTCACCAGTAAAAGGGTTATCAATGCCTATTTTTTCCAAAAAAAGACCATAAACTTCGATCGCTTTTTCATATCTAAGACTCCAAAAAGCAATAGAACCCGATTGGAATAAGAGTCTAGGAGCCCAGGGTTTGGTCTCCAAGTTCTCGAGAGATAAATCAACTAACATATTAATTCCAGAATTACTTACTATAAAAATAATTCCCATGATTAATATGATGATAATGGCTACAGTTATCCTTTTATCCATAAATATACCTCATAATAAAATATGGCATGAAAGAATGCAGAGTATATTTAAAGATATCATACTAAATACAATTTTGTCAAGATATTATATATATTTATATCCTATTTATATTAGTCCTAATTATTATATTATCCATAAAGAGGATATCTCTATTATATTCTTTATAGATTAAATTATTAGATTAGATTTTCATTATTTATATAAGCGGAATGTCTTATACACTATCTAGAGCTCGCGCATAACAAGTTTGAATCCTGAGAAGGGTGATTTGATTGGCCTTGGAGATTTCTGAGAGGAAATAGGGCTTCAGTGAGGGTGGCCTAATATACAATAAATAGAACCAAGATGACCCAAGAAAGAACCGCGACAATCAAAGGGACATCTGTCAGCAAAACCTTTTCAGGCCGTCCGACTTCCGTGGATTTTCTGGATAAAACCAGGTATCTTAAAAGGCCGTAAAGAACTGGGAAAAAGGTGATAAAAAAGAGGTTAGAATGGAATTTTTCAGTGGTTTCCGGAGATAATGCGTAAAGGAGATAACAAACGGCTGTGGCACTGCAACACACTGTTGTGAGTTGATCCAGCATGTCAATATTGTATTCCGAGAGACTCTCTCTGTGATGTATAGCTTCCTTATCCAAAAGGTCCATTTCGGCTCGTCTCTTGCAGAAGGCCAGAAAACAGGATCCCACCACGGTACAGGCCAGCAACCAGCTGGATATTTCCACTTCCACCGAGAAAGCTCCGGCCGCGGCCCTGAGAACAAAGCCAGCCGAGATAACAAGAGCATCCAATATGATCATTCGCTTCAAGGAAAAAGAATAGAAAAACATTAAGAGGAGGTACCCTAGACTGCAAAGGAAAAAGTTTCTTCCCAAGAAAAGGGAAGCAAGGCAGGCAATGCTTCCAAGAAGTATGGCTGCCCAGGTAGCTTCGGTTACGGAAAGGCGTCCCGAGGCGATAGGACGATTGCGTTTTTCCGGGTGAATAGAATCCCTGTGGCGATCCGTAATATCGTTAACCAGGTACACGCACCCGCTGAGAATACAGAATAGTAGAAAAGCGAATAAAGCTCTCAAGGTTGGGAAAAAATGAAACATTTTCCCACCAAAGATCAGACCGGCGAAAACAATAGAGTTCTTGGTCCACTGCAAGGGACGCATGGCCTTGAACACAAGCCTAGGCGTTTCGGAAGTCAGCATGAGCATATCCTCCTATAAAACGTCTGTGATGGTATAGCGAGTTTCCTTTGGAGTGTCTTCCAACAGGATCCCTATTGCTGCCAATTGAGTTCGAATGTCGTCTGCCAGCTTCCAATCCTTCCTTTTTCTCATTTCCTCTCTTAGATTCAGCAGGATTTGAATCAGCTCCGGAGCTTTGCCACCGACGACCAGGTTTTCCACGGGTTGAAGCCCAAGGATATTTCGTCCGATACTCTCAAAGACCTGGAGAGCCTCATAGAAGAAAAGAGAACTCTCATTAGAATCCTGGGTCTTATACACTGCCTTGGTAACCTCGAATAGAGCGGCCAAGGCTCTCGGGGTATTCAGGTCATCATCCAAAGCAGTCAAGGCCTCTTGAAATATTTCGCTAAAAAAAGACTGTGGGGGGATGAGTTCTTTCAAAGAGATACCTAGCTGCATTTCTTCTTCTTTTTGTGCATGTCGTTTAGCCAAATGCCAGGCGCCGGAAAGACGAGCATGTCCTTTTGCCGCTGCTAGAAGGGATTGTTCCGTGAAATCCAGGGGATGTCGATAATGGCTTGACAATATGACAAAACGAACATGCTGGGGATGAAAACGCTGGAAGAGGTCCCTCAAGCGAATAAAATTACCCAAGGATTTCCCCATTTTTGTTCCATGTACGGTGACCATATTGTTATGTAACCAATAACGAGCAAAAGGCTTTCCTGTGACAGATTCACTCTGCGCGATTTCACATTCGTGATGTGGAAAAACGTTTTCAAGTCCTCCGGCGTGAATGTCCAAGGTGTCCCCAAGATATTTCATGGACATGGCTGAACATTCAAGATGCCACCCTGGGTAACCTTGGCCCCAAGGACTGGGCCAACTCATAAGATGATTCGATTCTGCGCGTTTCCAGAGAGCAAAATCTTCAATCGCTCTCTTTTCCGGATTGCTATCGATTCTGCTGGGTTTGTCTTGTTCAGCGTCGATGAACCGTTTACTCAACTTGCCATAAGCATGAAAACTGGCAACAGAAAAATATACGGAACCATTCTTTTCATAAGCATGTCCTTTGTCCAACAAACGTTGAACCATGCCAATTTGTTCCAAAATATGAGCGCTGGCTCTTGGGGAAATATCAGGTCTGAGATTACCTAAAGCGTCCATATCTTGGAAAAAGCTTGCTGTATATTTTTCCACAATTTCCATGGGCTCCAGACGTTCCAAAACCGCACGCTTGGATATCTTGTCTTCCCCCTCATCCGCGTCATCCGTCAGATGTCCCACATCCGTTATGTTTTGGACATATCGAACTCGATATCCCAGGGCTCTCAGATGACGTACCAGCACATCAAAAGAGATATAGCTCTTGGCGTGTCCTAGATGCGCGTGATCGTACACGGTTGGGCCACAAACATATATTCCCACCTTTCCCTTGTTCAAGGGAACAAATGGTTCTTGTTTTCCTGTTAAGGTGTTAAAGAGCTGAAGAGATGACATCAAGAATCACAATCCTAAAGGACGGTTCAATGTTCAGAGTCGGTGGACAGGCGAGAAATAATTTCCGTCACGCTGTTTTGCTCGCCCGTAGATTGAGAAACGACCATCTTCAGTTCTTCCAACGCTTCCAAGTGTTTCCCTGATTTGGAGAGAGCAAATCCAAGATTGAGTCGGGCAGCGATAAAATGTGGATTGATATCCAAGGCTTTTCGGAAATGTTCGACAGCTTCCTGAAAGCGCCCGAGTTCGGAACAAGCAATACCCATTTGATTTCGAACATCAGCGAAGGTTGATGATTGATGCAAGGCCTTTTCAAGCTCCTCAAGAGCTTCTTCCCAACGACTTTGTTTAGATAAAGACAATCCGGCCTCTAAAGAGGAATTCTCTTTGGAACAAGAGAAATCGAAAGCTTTTTCGATATGTTCAGCAGCCTGATCGCCTTTTTTCTCTCGCAAACACTTGAAGGCGAGATCATATTCGCTCTCAAGACAGCGAGTTTGAGCGATCTTCCTGGCCTTTTCCAAGAATCTACGTGTTTGAGCCGTGTGTCCAAGTCTAGCCAAAGCTGCAGCTTGGTATACCATGGCCTCGAGAAAATGAGGATTGAGATCAAGAGCTTCCTGAAACTGCTGTATCGCTTCTTCAAAGCGTGCCAACTTTATCAAGGCTTTTCCCAGTAAAGTGCGCATATCCGCGTAGGATGGGTTTGCGGATACAGTCTCCCTGGCATGTTTTTCAGCTTCTTCGTAGTCTCCTTGCGCCAGGCTTTCCTCTGCCAGAAGCCTGTGAGCGTTAACTTCATAGAAGGTGACGGCCCCCATAAGAATTGGATCTCCAGATACTTCTGCTTTGGCTTTACGAAGCTCTCCCAAAGCCAAACCAATCTGGCCGTCGTTCATGAGATCCAATGCTTGGCGTATTGTTCTTTGTCTGAGGAATTTGAGTACAGAGGGTTGAAAGAGCGGCATATCTACCGTTGCTTTCTACCGATCCATTCCAGATGGATCGACGGAATTATTGGACAAAAGACGGTTGATTGCTTCAAGCAACTCCTCGCTCTTGAAAGGTTTCGTGATATATTCACAGGCTCCAGTAAAGAGAGCTGTCAATTTGTCGGTTGTTTCACTCTTTGCCGTGAGCATGACCACTGGAATGGTTGCTGTCTCCTGATTTTCTTTGAGTTTCAAATTGCATTCAAATCCATCCATGATGGGCATCATAATGTCCAGAACTATCAAATCCGGTTTTTTAAGGGTGACTTGTTCCAGTGCTTGTTTCCCATTTTCCGCGGTCCATATTGTATGGTTCTCCAGCTCCAATCGTCTCTTCAAAAATGCAAGGAGATCCATATTGTCGTCTACAACGAGTATCCGAGCCACGACATAGATCCTTTCTCGGAGAACCGTACAAGCCCACTCAGTCTCACAAAAGGAGAAAAATCATCCTACCCCACTCCTCAAAACGAGTCAAGTTTCGCGTGTTTCAGATGATATGTTTGATGTGTCTTGATAAGAAACAGTATGGGCCCAGACCAGTTGTAGAACCAGGGTCAAAACATTGATGAACCTGGGAACATCTCCCAAGCCTGCGACAATGTGGCCAGAGAAAGCGGCCAACGCCCCCAACCCCAATCCCCAGGCAAGAGGCGATTCCCTTGATGTTCCTGGACCCCAAAGCCAACGTAGGTAGACCCACAGGATACTGGAGAAAAGCACGGCTCCTGGAATCCCTTTGGTGGCTGCGGCGTGAAGAAATATATTGTGAGCGTGGAATTTAACGTGACGCCTGCTATCCATCTCTTTGGGTGATTTGAATTCGCGATATACCTGGAAGTAATTGACCTCTCCCACGCCAATCCAAGGGTGTGCTGCGATCATCTTGAGGGTGCCCTCCCATATCAAGACACGATTTCTCAAGGTGGCATCTTGGACATCGAAAATGGATCGAATGCGTCTGGGGATATCGATTTCATACATATTATTGGATAGATAGTTTCTTGTTCCTAACAAGGCCAGTATGCATACCAGAAAAATAAGAACCAGGACGTGAATCCAACCTCTTCTGAAAAGAAAGAGAAAAATCACCCCACACGCGGCAATCATGCCCAAATACGCCGTTCTATCATAGGAGAAAAGAAGGCCCACTACGGAAAGGAAAGTGCTTGTTCCAAAGCAAACCAGATAGAAAGGTTTTCTCCACATGGCGATCAACAAACCCAAGGAAGTACTGAAAATACAGAGAAAGAAATCTCCAAGCCTGCCCTTGGTTTGCCAGAAGGTGTATCTCGCGAAATACTCTCCGAAACCATATTGGGAATGTTCGTAGGTACAATACAAACCAATAAGCGTAGCCAGAAACACATATATGTACACGTTCCATCGAAGGATACTTTCTTTCAAAAGAATCTGTGAAGCTCCGAATAAGAAAAGGAGCAGGAAAATTTCATTGGTCAGGGTCCATTTCAAGGAGTCGTTTGTGTTTTCTCCTCGAAAAAGATCCGTTAGCAAACACCATCCCGAGTACAAGAGTATGAGGCGAAAAGCGGGAATGGGTCTCCATTTCCCTTGGAATAACGCGAACATAAGGCAAGCCAAGCCACAATAGAAAGCGGGATTGTTTGGATTTTGAATGGAGACGGGACCTAGGTCCAGTCCTTTGCGTCCCATACAGACCAAAATGGTTGTGAGAAAGAGAAAAAACAAAGATAGTGGATAAAAGATACGCTTGCCATTTTTTCGAAAACCCGAAGGTATCTTCCACGATGGCATACAGTTCTCCTGTTCAGAGGTTTTTTCATTCTACTCCGAATCTACAGACAAAACCGGATTCGGCTATAATGAAAGCATGTATATTCAAAGGTTTTTCTTCATTCTTATTGTCTTGTGTGGATTGTGTGGTGTGTCCAGTGAAGCGAATCCGGCCAAGGAACGCAGGGCTGTTCGATTGGCCAGGCGGTTGGCCTTCGAGGAAAAAGTCCACGTGGAATTGAACGCCTTGTACCGGAACATACGATGGAGAAAACCTTCTACATGGAGATGGTCAGTGCTGCACTCGGAAGAGGACATGTTTCTGCTCGAACTAAAGGTTCATGGAAAAGCGGGGCGTAAAACAAACTGTAGACGCCAGTTTTATACATGGCTACTTTTGCGATTTCCAGAATTGCAACTTCATTTACGACCACCCCGACCTTTCGAGTATGATCAAGCAATAGGAAAGTGGCGTGCAATTCGAACCTTTAAAGTATCCTTGACAGAAAAACGAATGATTCCTGCAAGCCAATGGGTCACGGAGCCCATTCCTAGATAAGGATCGCTTATTGTATCCGTCTCTCGTAGAATTCCGGGAGATGTTCTTTCACCAGCGCTGCCAATTCTTCATCTCCAATACTCGTGGTTCTCCCATGAACATCGTATTGGTCTACCACCCATCGAGCGATTTTTACCACCTTTTTCTTGCCTACTTTCTTGTCACCTGTCAGGCCCAGAAAATCGTTAACCCAGTGAAGAATGCCATCTACGCCGGATTTATCGGTGATGGCCACTTTGGCTGAACGTCCCAACAAGGTTGTCGTATCAAAGATATTGTAGACACGTTCGTCTCGATTCAATCCATCGGCGTGAATGCCTGCTCTTGTGACATTGAAATTCTCTCCGACGAAAGGATGGCTCTTCGGAATCTCCTCCTTGATCTCCTTGGAGAAATATTCAGCGATTTCCGTGATGACTCTGGGATCAGCGCCTCCCGTCGTACCGGTCAAGCACATATACTCGATGATGGCAGCCTCAAGAGGCGGGTTTCCGGTTCTTTCTCCATAACCCAACAAAGTGGCATTGGCTACATTGCATCCATATAACCAGCCTGTGACCGCGTTGATATGCACTTTGTGAAAATCATTGTGACCATGCCATTCAAGACAATCGGACGGGACGCCTCCCTCTTGTACTACCTTATAGATGAGTTTTGGGATACTCCGTGGAAGGCTTGCGCCTGGAAAAGTAACCCCAAATCCCATGGTATCACATAGTCTAATCTTTACCTTGAGATGGTCTGGGGATTGCTGCGATAGCTCCATGAGATGTTGAATGTAGGGGATGACAAATCCTTCAATGTCAGCTCGAGTTACATCTTCCAAATGACATCTGGGTCGTATTCCATATTCCAAAGCTTGATTTACAACGGAAAGATAATGATTTAAGATCTTTTTTCGATCTGATTTTAGTTTAAAAAAGATATGATAATCAGAACAAGAGGTTAGAATTCCTGTTTCTTGTAATCCCATACGTTGAACAAGAGATAAATCCCCACTATCCGATCGAATCCAGCCTGTAATCTCGGGATAGCGCAATCCTTCCGCCTGGCATTTTTCGACACAGTCGCGGTCTTTTTCACTATATAAGAAGTATTCTGTCTGCCGAATCAATCCTTGAGGTCCACCCAACCTGGAAAGCATGTGTAACAAGTCGACCATTTGCTTGGAGGTATAGGGTGCCCGGGATTGCTGACCGTCTCGAAAGGTCGTATCACTAATGTGGATATCACGTTTAATAGCTTCATTTGGATCAAATTTAATCAAATTACCATCTATTTCTTCGTATATTGGAGATGAAAATAAAACTCTAGGTGGCATGTCGTGGGAAAACATATCTTCCATTAGATTGGGTTCTTGTACTTCAACGATTTCTTTTCTTTTCAAGGCATACCTCCTGTGGGATTGATTGTGTGTAAGTATTCGGTGAATCCTACTCTGGGCTTAGAGCCTATCCGAAAACATTTTCCCGCTTCGGCCTCATCTCCTTGCCTCCTGGCAGCCTCCTCGTTTTTGGGACGACAATAGGTTTTCGGATCAAGCCCTCGTACTGAATGTTTACGATGGTCTTGTCAAAAGAACGAAACCAAAGTAGAGAATTTTACATCGGTTGGTTACAATGAGTCAAATCCAAAGAGCAAAATTGAAGAAATCAGGGATGCTGTTCTCTCACTATCTCTGTCTCTTCTCCGCCAAGGCCTGCGTTTGGATCGCTTTCACTGAATATTTACAAAGGAACTTTGAGGGAAAAGGAAGCGTTCTTGCTAAAACAGAGAAAGGGTTGAATCGTTCATGGGATCCACAAATAAGAGATCTAAATCTTATCCAGGGTTTCTTGGATCCTTGCAATACGTGCCTTGGAATCTTGTATTCAAGAGATCCTTCATCATTGTGTCTGTTGCAAGTGGCTTGGGGTTATCTAGGAATCTGATCTCAACGGAATCCATTCCCTGGATTTATCAACGCCCGGTCAGGGTTGTCTACGAGAAGAAAGATACAAAAGAGATCACAACTACAACCCACGCTAGGGTGAAACAAGGACAGCGAATCCTTCTGGGCTTGGATCTTGAACAAGTTCTCGAAGAATATCATTTTGGTTCCGTTTTCATCGATTCCAGGGATACGGATGAATTCTTGAATGGACATGTTCAAGGTGCGATCAGTTTGCCTTTGTCCCTGGCTCAGCAAGAATTGCCTCATGAGGTGAATGGATTGGATCGGAATGAAAGGTTGATCTTGTATTGTGACGAATCGCTTTGTGAATCCAGCGAGGAATTGGGTGGAATCCTGATGAACCGCTATGGATTCACGCAAGTTTGTATCTTCAAGGGGGGGTGGGAAGCCTGGAGGGATTCGGGTTATCCCACGGAAAGGCTGGTTGGGTTGGAGGAGGATGGAACATGAAGTCAAGGGACCCTTTTTATCAGGATCCCAGATTCGTAGCTTTCCTTCGAATCCTGGTTGGACTCTTTTTCCTCTATGCTTCCTTTGATAAGCTCTTCTATCCCGTCGATTTTTCCGAATCCATTCGAAATTATAGAATCATGCCTGAATGGAGCTTGAATCTGTTGGCTCTCACATTGCCATGGATTGAATTCACTTGTGGTCTTTTGCTCGTTTGCGGTGTCTGGGTTCGTTCTGCAGCCTTTTTGGTCTCTCTCATGCTTTTGGCGTTCATGGCCGGCTTGCTTTCCGCCATATGGAGAAAACTAGATATCGATTGCGGATGTTATCATGGAGCGTCTCAAGATTTGTTCAGAAGGGTGGTGGAAGATGCACTCCTTTTCTGGATGTCTCTATACGTACTTCAAAAAGGTCCTGGATATAAATTGGTCCCTGACTCCGAAACGTTGCGAAAAACTTCCACGTAGAGGAAGGATACATCGAATGGAAAAGCATTGTCGTATCATTATGGGTAAGGGTATATGGAGTTTCTTTGCGCTGTTCTTTCTGACCCTTTGTTTGACTGGATGTATGGCCAAACGAGCCTACAATCAGGGTGTGAAATGGAGCGAGCAGGGACAATACGGAAAAGCCATTATCAGCTATAGAAAGGCGACTCAAGCCAGATCGAATTTCTATAGCGCCCATTTCAATACTGCCAAATGCTATGAGAAGTTGAGTCTGCAAGAAAAGGCGTTGGCTTCCTATGAACAGGCCGTTCATGCAGCTCCTGAAAAGCTGGAAGGATATTGGAATATGGCTTTGCTGCTGGAGGAATTAGAACGGTGGGAGGAAGCTCTGCCGATCTGGCAACAGGCTTTGGTTCTTTGCCAAACAGACTGGGATCTTCGACAAGCTCGACGGCATATCGATACGATTCAGACCTATCTGGCTGTTTCCAAGGAAAGCCAGGGAAAGAAGGAAACAGAAGTTCCTATTTCGGTGGAACCTTTGACCGAAACCCCGGAGGAATGAAAGTAAATATTCAGTGAAAGTGATCCAGAGACAAACCGTCGTGGGAAGAGGAGACAGAGATGCTGTTCTCTTACTTACTTCCTTCCTTCGGTGCGGTGGAATGCCGTGATACGCACCTTGGATTTCAAACCGTTCGAAAACAACATCTCTGTCTCTTCACCGCCAAGGGCTACGTTTGGATCGGGTTCACTGAATATTTACAGTCTACCTGAGGTATTCCTGAAAATAGCGCTGTACTTTTTCCCGTTCTTCCGCCTCTTTTTCTCGGGCAAGATATTCTCTGAGACTGGTCTTGGCTTCCTTTTCCCGTCCTTCTTGTATATGAATGATCAAGAGATGCTTCCATGGCTCAGACCATTCAGGGTGAACTTGTCGAGTTCGCTCCAGATACGGGAACGCTTCTTCGCTTCGATCGGTACGGATCAGAATCCTTGATAATCCAATGTTAGATTCTGCCAAGTATCCCTCGGTCAACTCCAAGGCTTTTCTATAGGCTTTTTCCGCCCCGATCCAATCCTCTTTCGTTTCCAGAACAGATCCGAGGCTGTTCCAGGCTTTCGGAAATTCATGATTGGCTTCACGTAAGGCCGTTTCATAGGCATCCACTGCCAAATCGAATTGTCCTTGGTCTCGGAAATTGATTGCTTTCTCATACTCCAGTTGAGATCCGGGCGGGATTCGAACGGCCCATACCCTTTGAAACAAGTTACGCACTTCTGGCTGTCCCGGGTTGACCTCACAAGCTCGTTTCATCCATTTCATGGCACCTTCCGAATCTCCTTGAGCGATCAGCAGAAGTGCCTTGAGGCGATGGATACCCCAATAATGAGGATCGATTTTCAAGGCCTCGTTGATGGTTTCCGAAGCGGAAAAGAGAAGGCCTTTCCTGTATTGTAGGCTGGCCAAGGTAATGAGACGTGATTCTGGGTTGGTGCTGGGGGTTTGGGCTGCGAGGAGCGCGTGTTCTATGGCCATGGAAAGAAGATTTTCTCTTCTTTCCGGAAGACAGGTAAAATAAGCTACGTCCATGGCCCGAGCAAAAACGTAATGATAGAAATCCTTCAATGGAGATAAAATCAATGCTTTCTTTCCGTAATGAATGGCCTTGTCGGTATCTTTACCAGGCGCAGCATGTTGCCATGACAGGAACGCGGCATGATCCGCCAAGATCAATCCTAGGGCACCTATCGAAATCATGAGGGTAAGAACGCAAGCAAGAGTCTTAGCCAAAGGATAATTTGAAGAGTATGGTTGTATTTTCTCGTCGATTTTCTCCATGTCTTTCGCTTCCCTTGCTAGCCCCCAACCTGCGCCCGCGAAAAGATGAAAGAGAAAAAAAGTTACAGTTGTATCGCAGTTGAACAGATTGTGGACCAGGTAGGAGACCATGGCTCCCAAGGCGGAAAGAAGCAAAGGGAGGGAAGAACGATCCTGGGAGGCGCATTTTTTGATAGCCAACCACCAACCTCGTATACTGACTCCAATGAGAAACAGATACCCAAACAACCCGAGCAATCCCAGGGTAATCCAAGTATCCAGGATCGCGTTGTGCGCGGTTTCCCAATTGGCGTTTGGAGAGAATTGAGCCAATTGCAAGCTCTTGTAAGGCATAAAGGCCGCTCGAAAACCCTCTACGCCGGTGCCTATCAGCCAGGAGCGCGACAACAAGGGCAGAGAGTCTTTCCAAAGCCAGATGCGACCTGAACCGCTCAGATCGGTTCGTCCCAGAAATGTGGCGGCAAGAATGCCGCCGGCCAGAAGGATCAGGCAGGATAACAACAGCAAAGCCCTGTTTGAGATTCGTTCTTTCTGAAAAAGAAGGATCCATCCCAAAAAGACACATAGTCCAGCCACCCATCCCAACTGGGCGCCTCTGGTTTGGCTGATGATCAGACACCATAGGCCGAGAATCAAGGCTGTCAGGCCAAGAAAACGTGCCTTGCGCGAACGTTGCACCCACAGCCACCCCACGGCGCACATAGAGGGAAAAAGCAGATAGTTGGCGTAATAATTGGGATTTCCCAAGGTGCCATCCAGCCGTTCAGTCACCCAAAAGGAAGCGATTCTTTCCCATCCAGGTAGATGTAGGGACAAGATGGATTGGATCCCTTGTACTGCTCTTTCACAATAAAAAGAGGCAAGGGAAATGATGGCGGAGAGGATGCCTCCGTAGATCAGAAAACGGACCAGTCTTTTGAATTTTTGGACAGACACCACAACTTCGCTGGCCAGCAAGGCTGTTGTGCCGCAAGCCAGAAAGGTGACAGTTCCCATTCTTCTCTCATACGAGCCCCAGAAAGAAACCCTGGGATGAATCGAGATCAATGTTCCCAGCAGAAAGGATAGTCCCTCCAGGGCCAGCGCGATCCATAAGGGAGAAAGGGGCGCGAGCCCATTCTTTCCTCGTGATCTTAGCCGGGCATAGATGGCGTATCCCATCATGGGGGTGACGCTGATCAGAATCCCGAATTTCAAGGGGGCATAAGGATGATATAGAAAAGGCCAAAAGATCACTGGCAAGAAGAGGACCAGTAGACAAAGAAGGGAAAGATAACGATCCATTCAAAGTCCTGTAGGTAGATGAAGAAGATTAACTTTTAGGGAAAAACGATCCTCTAATACCTGTCCGAGCTCCTTGAGTCCCGTGATCTCTGTCAGGTAGTGACCGGCGTAGATCACGTGGATCCCAAGCTCTTCTGCCTCATGATAAGCCGGATGTCTAGGTTCACCTGTCACCAGACATTGTGCTCCTTGTTTGTGCGCCTGTTCCAACAGAAACGTGCCATTACCTGAGACCACAGCCACGGTCAAGATTTGCTTCGGACCAAAACCATGGAGGAGTACAGGCTGCCCTGTAACTTGATGGACGCGGTCGGCTAGGTCCTCCAGGGACAGAACAGAATCCAGATTGCCTATTCTACCGAGGTCTTGTTCGCCGAAGGGATGCGTCTCATGAATCTGCAGACAACGGCAAAGAACGGCGTTGTTGCCCACAATCGCATGAGCGTCCAAAGGCAAATGAGCCGCATACAGGTTCACATCACGAATCAAGAGTTCCTTGAGGGAATCGCGAAATCTTCCCACCACAAGGGGCATACTGGACCAGAACAATCCATGATGAACGATCAGCATTTGAGCCCCCTGCTGGCCAGCAAGCAGGATCGATTTCAAACAGGCGTCCACTGCCAGACAGACATGATCGATTTGTTCTGTTCCTTGAACCTGTAGTCCATTCAAGGAAGCGTCTCGAAATCGACCGATATCGAGATATTCGTCCAGGAAATGAACAAGCTCTTGTTGAGAAGTTGACATCTGTCTTGACCTGTTATCTATCTGAGACCCATGGCAGATCGTACCTCGTGCATGGTATCTTGCGCGATGGGTGCCAATGCCTTGGCGCCTTCGTGAAGCACATCCCAAACCATGTCCACGTCTTTTTCCAGCTTGCTTCTATCGGATTGGATGGGAGCCAAGGTTTCCTGAAGGTTCTTTGCTAGGAGCTTCTTGCAGTCAAAACATCCTATACCTGCCTTCTGGCATTCGATTCGAACCGTTTCGACTTCTTCCTCGGAAGAGAAAAAACGATGGTAACTGAATATGTTACACAGATCGGGCCGACCTGGGTCGGACCGTCGCACCCGTTGCGTGTCCGTCTTGGCCGTGGACAATTTCTCCCAGACAATCTGTGGGGAATCGGTCAGCGCGATGTCATTGCCCATGCTCTTGCTCATCTTATGTTCTCCATCCAGCCCCAACACACGCGCTGCTTCACTGAGAAGCGTTTGAGGTTCCGGAAAGATATTGCCATAGCGATAATTGAATCGAGCAGCGATTTCCCGGGTAAATTCGATGTGTTGTGCCTGGTCTTCTCCCACCGGGACCGCCTGGGCTTTGTAGAGCAAAATATCCGCTGCCTGCAATACAGGGTATGTAAACAGGCCCACGTTGACGTTCTTCTTGTGTTGGCTGGATTTTTCCTTGAATTGAGTCATTCTTTCCAGAAATCCCATGGATGTCACGGAATTGAAAATCCAGGCCAACTCCGTGTGTTCCGGGATCTCGGATTGGATAAAGATGGCGCACCGGGTTGGGTCCAATCCGCTCGCGATGTAATCCATAGCTGCTTCGATGATGCGGGACCGCATTTCCCTAGGATTGTACTCCACGGTAATGGCATGGTAGTCCACGATACAGAAGATGCATTCGTAGGAATCGAGAAGGAGAACCCAATTCTTGAGAGCCCCGAGATAGTTGCCGATATGAAGCCTACCGCTGGGTTGCATGCCACTAAAAATTCTCTTTTTCATCTCGATCTCGCTCCAAGTTTGGAGATTTTTCCCTTCTTCTGGTCGTCGTGATGGTTTGTGAGCCCACCAGGTCGCGAAGAAACTTCTCAGACATCGTATAGAAAATACAGGCTAGCAACCTTCTGAAAAGGGAACAAGGGACCCGTATCCCTATCTTGGCATGTTTCATGGGGTTCGAAGTTGCTGTTCAGCGTCCACCACACCCCGTTTCATGGTTTCCGACGTTCTCCAAAGTCTTGAGTCGAGTTCGTCCCTTTCATCTCGCGCTTTTCTGAGTTGCTTCAGGAACTGAATCGCTCTTCTGAAATGCCGCACCATTTCTCCTTCATCCTCTTTTGTGAGGGATAACAGTTCACAAAACTCGCACCCGTCCATCCAAGCGGACACCACGTTCGATAATCCAAAATGGATCTTAAGGGTTCTGGGAGAAATCTTTCTTTTCTTCTCCTCCTGTCGAATCTTACGAACCACATCGTGGGCCTGGCCTTGCAGAAAAGCCAAAGCTTCTTCACCGAGGGTTTCGTCCCGTTCCTCCCTACGGGGTTCATAAACGATAGCCATGGCCAAAATAGCCAGGGAAGCTTCATCCAGGCTGTCGAAGGTACCTTGAAGAAGCAACTCAGTACAGGTCAATTCATATCCGTAGATTTGGGAGGCGAGACGCCCTTTCATTGTAAGACCTGATTCCGAAATATATTCAAGATCTTTGAGCAATCGAAGTTTCCTTTTGATCATATCTTGAGCTTGATGCCGTTCTTTTTGTGCTGACTGAAACCAATGTAAGGATTTCTCATAAGCGTCAGGTACCCGTTCTCCCAGGTCCCGATAGATGTTGAGCAACGTGGCGTAGGAGGTGTTGAATTGGCTCATGACGGCTTCCGGCCTGCCATAGATCATGCGTTTCACCCGATTCAACGAGATTCGTTGGGTCTCTATCTGGGAATAAACGAACCCTCTTTTGTCCATGCCTCGTCTTCCGGCACGGCCGGCCATCTGGTGATACTCTCTGTTCAATAAATCCACCACGGAATACCCATCGAATTTCCGTAGTTCGTCGAAAATCACGGATTGGGCCGGCATATTGATACCCAGCGCAAAGGTCTCGGTAGTGAAGATGAGTTTCAGTAGTCCTGATGTAAACAGACGTTCCACAATTTCTTTGAGGGTTGGAAGCATGCCCGCGTGATGATACGCGACGCCTTGACCTACCAGAGCGCGTAATCGTCTTGAGCTATTCTCGTCCGTTACCCCATATCGGACGGCCAGTTCATCGAAGAGTTCAAGGATTTCTGTTCGTTCATCCTGGGTCAGAAGACGCAACTTGCTGTGAGCGGAAGCCAGTTCCTGGCAACGGGCGCGTCCGAAAGCGAAATAGAGACAGGGCAGAATCTTCTCGTCGCAAACGATCTTCACCAATTTGGAAGGTCCCCTGGGTCTGGGCGAAAGCCGGTTTCTCCGTCTTTTCCTTGGCTGGTAAGGGAGCTTCAGTCTGGGTCGAAGCTGACCGTCGATGAAGAATCGATATTCCAGGGGAACAGGACGCTGCATTTCTTTTACTATACCGACCGGATGAGGCCGAATCGTTTCGATCCACGCGCCCAATTCATCTACGTTGGGTACTGTGGCGCTCAAGCAAATGAACCGCATGTGGGATGGGGCGAAGATGATGGATTCTTCCCAAACGGTACCGCGTTCCACGTTGTCGAGGAAATGAATCTCGTCAAAGATAACAAAGGTTATATGGTCCAGGCGGGACGATTCCTCGAAGATGGTGTTTCTGAAGATTTCGGTGGTCATGACTTGAAGGGGCGCTTGGGCGTTGAGGGTCACGTCTCCTGTCATGATTCCCACTCGATCGACATATCTCTCGGTGAAATCCCTGTATTTTTGATTGCTCAAGGCCTTAATGGGTGCGGTGTAGATGACTCCTTCCCCTGAAGCCAGGGCGCGTTCCACGGCATATTCGGCAATGAGGGTCTTGCCCGCGCCCGTGGGCGCGGCGACCAGGACAGATTGTTCGGATTCAATGTAATGAATGGCCTTCTCTTGGAATGGATCCAATGTCAGACCCTGGAATCGCACGAAATTTCTGTCCTTTCCATACCCATGTTCAGGATCCCCGGTCTGGGTTGGATCGAGTGGGACGGAACGGGGGAAGTGAATTTATCTTGAAAAACTCACGAGACATCTAGGCTATCATCTGACTTGAACTTCGGCAAGGATTTTCTTGAATAACGGTTGGCGAGGGGGGGCAGGGACATTTTTATCGCACGTGGGCAGGGTTTTCTCGAAACTTGTCATGGTCTATGATGGTCTTATTCCTTTTGAAGACATCGTGGTCTTTCCTCCACTCCTCGTTCTGTTATACAGGCCGGTACGATCTATGGCGATCATTGTAGGTTCTTTGCATATCGAGATGTTCTTGTCGGAAAGCGAATCCTTGAAAGACAGACGGAGGGTGGTCAAGAGCATCATGGATCGTTTGAGAAACAAGTACAAGGTTGCCGTTGCCGATCTGAGCGAACAACCAAGGTGGCGTTACGCTGAGATCGGTGTGTCCTGCGTATCCAACTCCGAAGCACATGTTCGTGATATCTTACAAAATGTCCTGCGTTTTGTGGAAGGGAATCTGTACGGCGAGATCATCCATCAACAATTGGAAGTCTATTGAAGGGCTGCCTCTGAGACATAGGGGATAGTACATATTCAGTGAAAGCGATCCAAACGCAGCCTTGGCGGAGAAGAGACAGAGATAATGCACATTCGGCATCTGGGAGGGGATTTCACATCCAAGGTGCGTATCACGGTATTCCAATCTGTCTCCTCTTCCCACGACGGTTTGTCTCTGGATCGCTTTCACTGAATATACTAGGGACTGCATGGAAGGGATAGAGATTATGAGGCGGATTCGGTCGTTGTGGATGGTATGTGTTGTGGGAGCATGCATCATAGGACCTGGACCAAATGGATGGAGTCAAACCTCAGAAAAGATATGGATGGATTTCGAGGATGGAAAGCGCCCAAAAAGCCTCATCAAAAACCATGTTACAGCCAAAGTGGTCAAAAGAGGCGATGGAAAGGCGCTACGGGTTCATTTCAAGGTAGCCAGTTATCCGAATGTCTTCTTCCGGTCCAAGGAAGGTCCCTGGGATTGGGGCGAATATGCTGGAATCCAGGTAGATATCCACAATCCGTCTTCCCTGGATGTTCAAGTTTACATGCGCGTGGACAATGAAAGGGGAGATGGATTCAAGAACAGCAATACCAGTTCTACCGTGGCCGTGCCTGGAGAAATCAGCACCTTGACCTTGTTCTTCAGGACCCTTCAACGCGACAAGCTTTGGGGGATGCGCGGCATTCCAGGAAGCGGTCCTATGGGTTTGGGAACCACCATCGACCCTTCTCGCGTCACGGCTTTTCAGGTGTTTCTCAATCATCCCAACCAGGAACATATTCTGTTCCTGGACAATATCAGGTTTTTTGGGGCGTCTGGAGAGGCTCCCCTTCCTTTCGTGGATCGGTTTGGACAATATAAGCACTCGGATTGGCCGGGCAAGTTGAGAAGTGAAGAACAACTCATCCAGTGGGGGGCAGAAGAAGAGAAAGAGCTGGAAACCTGGACGGAATGGAAGGGACGTGACGAATATGGAGGCTGGATTCAAGAGCCGGCGTTGGAGGCCACAGGTTGGTTTCGTACCGAACAAGTGAATGGAACCTGGTGGTTGGTAACTCCCAAAGGCAACCTGTTTTTTTCCATCGGTATGGATTGCGTGGGTACCTGGGAACGAACCTTTGTGGAAGGAAGGAGAGACTGGTTCGAGTGGCTTCCGGACAAGGACGGACCCTTTGGTTCGTTGTATGGATATAACAGGGGCGCTCATTCTATGGCCGATCCCATCGGTGGCGAAGGGGAGACGTTCAGTTTCTACTGCGCCAATCTGATCGGGAAATATGGAGAGGAGTGGCCTGTTCGATGGAGAGAAAACGCGTACAGACGTCTGAGAGGGTGGGGTTTCAACACCCTTGGCAACTGGTCTCAAGGGGATGTTCTTGAACACAGTCCCATGCCTTACGTGGTCTCTTGCGCTGTTTCAGGTGATTCGTGTTGGGTGGAAGGGACCCAGGGATATTGGGGAAAGATGAAGGATGTGTTCGATCCCAGATTTCCGGAAGCGGTGCTTTCCTCTTTGTCCCACGTGGCTCATTTCCATGCGAAGAATCCCCTCTGCCTGGGATATTTTGTGGACAACGAGCTCTCCTGGGAATCGGTAAAACGAGGCGTTCTGGCCAGTCCCGCGGATCAACCCGCCAGGAAAGTTCAGGTGCAGACGCTTCGGGAGAAATATGGAGATCTGAACGCACTCAACAAGGCTTGGGGAACCGAGGTCAAGGATTGGGATTCGTTGAGGGTTCCGAATGAGGTCAATGCTTCATGCGACGAGGATTTAAACGCCTATGTTTACAGGTTTGCCCTTCAATATTTTAAAACCGTAGCCCAAGCTCTCAAGGTACACGCTCCATATCAACTCTACCTGGGTTGTCGGTTTGCTGGGGCCCCACAGAACGTGGTAAGAGCTTGCGCGGAGGTTTCGGATGTGGTGAGTTTCAATTTCTATCGAATGACCATCGATTGCGAGAAATACACAGGTAAGGGGGATTTAGGCAAACCCATTCTTATTGGAGAGTTTCATTTTGGCGCTTTGGATCGCGGGATGTTTCACACCGGATTGGTTGCCGCGAATGACCAAAGGGCCAGAGCCGAAGCCTATCGAGGTTATGTGAGAAGCGTGGCGGATTGTCCTTCCTTTGTCGGGTGCCACTGGTTTCAGTATGTGGACGAACCCATTACGGGCAGATGGTTTGATGGGGAGAATTACAACATCGGATTCGTTACAGTGGCTGATTCAAGCTACCCGGAATTGGTCCAAGCTGCCAGGGATGTGCACAAAGAGATCTACCAACGCAGACTGAAAAGATAACGGGATCGCCGCTAGACTGCTCCTGGAATGGCCGCGATGTCATCCAAAGGCGCGGTTACCGGGCCTGTCTCGAATTCCTCGGCTTTGGGCGAAAGGGTTAGATCGTAATAGGGAGATCCCTGGATTTCCATGACTTCCTTGAAACGAACCAGCTTGCCGGTATAGGCTGAAATCCTGGCCATGATGGCTACCATCGTGGATTCGGCCACGTTCCTGGCTTCGTTCAAGGGATTCTCTTCCAGGATGCTTTTCAGAAGGTCCACGTGCTCCTGTACGTAAGGATTGTCGTGTCCTTCCAATGGAGGAATCTCCACCTTGGTTTCCGAGTCTACTTTTCCTCCACCCCAAGCGGTTCCTGTGGTCCCGGTAAAAAACTCTGCTACCCTGTTGTAACAGTCGTTGATCTGACGGCACATGCTATGGATGTGGACTCCATCTCCGTAGTCCAGATCCACACTAAAGAAATCAAACTGGTTTCCTGTCTGACGTCGGGCGCGTCCCCCAAACCCCAAGGCGGAGTCTGGGACGCGACCAAGAAACCAGTTGGCTACATCGATGTTGTGTACGTGTTGTTCTACGATGTGGTCCCCTGACATCTCCGTGAAACTTGTCCAATTGCGGGTCATATAGCTGGCATCAGCTTCACCCTCGTTTTGTTTCTTGAACCAAAGGCGTCCCCCGCACCAATAGATCACGCCTCCGCGAATGGACCCGATGGCTCCATTGGAAATGGCGTGATAGGTTCCAAGATAACTCTTCTGGTGTCTTCTTTGCGTGCCGGCCACAATACCCAATCCTTTTTGCTTGGCCTTTTCGCCAGCGGCGATGACTCGCCGTGCTCCCGGAGGATCTACAGCCACGGGTTTCTCCATGAAGACATGTTTTCCGGCATGGATACAAGCTTCCAGATGCAAAGGTCGAAAATTGGGTGGGGTAGCCATGATTACCAGATCGGCCTTGGATTTCACCACCTTCCTGTAGGCGTCAAATCCATGGAAACAGCTTCTTGCTGGAAGATCGAACTTTTTGCTTGCATCCAGAACACGATCCTCGAACGCGTCTGCCGCGGCCACCAGTTCGACGTCCACTCCAAGGTACTGCGCGGCCTCGATACAGTTTTCCATGGCCCCGTTGCCACGTCCGCCACAACCGATTAGCCCCACTTTGAAGCTTCTCTTCTTTTTGTCTGATTTCTTTCCCAAGATAGAGAAATTGTGGAGCGCTCCGGCCGCGATTCCCGCTGTTTTCAAGAAGTCCCGCCTTGAGTATTGGATCCTATTTTCCATATCCTGTTCTCCCTCTGTTCTTCCTTCAAGCTGAGCATGAGCCAAGACCATTCACATTCTTCCTTGCCCTGCTTCGATCAAGCTCTAGCTCAGATCGGGTTCATGGAAAGTTCATGCATAGAATACAACTTTAAAGCTTGTCGTGCACGGAAAAGTACGTTTCCTCGATTCTCTTCTCGATCTGTTCCCATGTTCCATCCCAGGGGCCAGGTTTCTCCTGTTTGAGGGACGTTATAGCGCCGGCGATCTGGACAGCGCGCGAGACAGATTCGGTCTGTCGCATGGCCACATAGGAGGAGAAACAGGTGTCCCCCCTTCCTGTCCTTCCCACCAGGGATCTGGATGTGAAGGGCGCGGCAACCATCCCGTCCGGTCCTAATACCGTGACCCCGGAAGACTGAGTCATCACGATCTCAGAAGGTCCCATGTCCGCAAGGATGGGCAAAGCCTTGGCCGGCTCTGTTTGCCCGGTGAGAAGATGAGCTTCAGCTTGATCGACCTTGAGATAGGTCACGTACGAAAGACCCTGCTCCATATCGGACCAGGTCTTAAAGACCAGTCGATCTTTCTCTGGCACCCGAACGAATCCTTGGATATCCAAGGCTATCGGGCCTCGCGAGGCCAGTGCGCGAAGCAGAGCGAGATCCACTTCCCCGGCGATGATGGGAACCACCAGAATCGCCTTGGCACGCAGATGTGGAATCTCCTGAAGAGAAAAGGCGCCCGCGAATCCCAAAGGCCGACAGACACGAGATTCCATGTCCTCGGATCGGTAGGTGTTCTCGATTCCGGTACTCTCTGGCGCGGGAATGGCTTTGCACCAAATTCCCGCCTCTTCGAACGCCTTCAAGCGATCGAAATCCTTGGGATGCAACCGGGTGACCACGGCCACGCGTTGACCCAATCGACGCAACGCGAGGCCGGCGTAGAATACAGCGCCTCCCGATGCCTCGGTTCGTACCCCGTCCACCACGATCTGGTCCAGGGCAAAATGCCCTATCATGATTAGATCGAATGATTCTGTGGTTTCCAAGGTTTCTCCTATCGCGAAAGACAGGACCGCAACAAGGGACCCAGAGAGTTTACGAAACTTTGGGAAAGTTTACGAATAGCACAAGGAAGAGCAAGGAGAGCAAGATGACGCGTGGATCGAGAAATCGTGTTTTATTGTGGATTTGGACAGGAGTCGTTCTGGGATTCGGTTTCTCCCAGGAAAGCGGTGGGAGCGTTGTCACTTTGGAGCGGGATTTCAAGAATTTCAACAGGCTGCAATTTAGTCATGATTTCCATTTCGAGGTCCGTCAAGGGGAAGAATACAGCACGGTGCTTCGCGTCAGCGAACATATCCAAAAAAGGTTGATGGTGGTTCAAAACGGGGCTACCCTGTCGATTGGTCTGACACCTGGACCCAGGATTCGGCGCAAGAAACCGGTGTTACAAGCTATCGTGGTTCTTCCAGAACTTGAAGTTTTGGAGATCTACGGTGCCAGTCAAGGTCGGTTGACCGGCTTTGTCTCCGACATCCAGAGAACCATTGAAATGTCAGGTGCCAGCAGTCTGGGAGGAAGCCTGGGGGGCCAAAACGTGTATCTGAATGTCTCTGGATCCAGCGTCCTGGCTTTGGGCTGTAACGCGAAACGTACCCATGTCAAGCTGTCCGGTGCCAGCAAGGCGACGCTCAAAGGAATTGGAGGAGATCTTACGGTTCAGGCATCGGGCGCCAGTCGGGCCGAGCTTTTCCAGCTCCAGGCGGACAACGTGAAAGTCATACTCACAGGGGCCAGCAAGGCATGGGTTCAAGTTCAAGGACGCCTGGACATCAACGCAAGCGGAGCGTCTTTCTTGCAGTATGAGGGACATCCCACATTGGGGATCGTGGAACTCTCGGAGGCGTCCAAGATTCGGGGAGCTCATGGGCAATAGGTGCCAGACTCGAGAAAACAACCCGAGGATCCACATCGAACTGCTCAAGGTCCTATGACTCGGAAACAGGAATCCTTGCCCGATAGAAGACGCCTTCTCCATGTATCCTGTACCCGGGCACCGCGGCAGGAATCAAAAAGGAATCCCCCCTTCTGGCCTCCAAGGATGCATTGGATTCAAGGTCTTTGATCCATAGCGCCTCGCTTTGGGTACACAGCAGGATTTCAGGGCTGTTGCCTCCCACGGATTGGTATGGAAGATGCTTTGACATATGGAGGGAAGACAACGCAAACTCGCGGGCTGGTGTCTTGAAGATTCTCTCGTTGGGATGAATCTCCGTGGCACAACAAACCCTGGGAAATATCTCCCGGAAGTGGAGGATCTGGAGTAACTCTTCCACGTCCACGTGTTTCGAGGTGCAGCCTCCCCGGAGCACGTTGTCAGAATTGCCCATGAGTTCCACGCCAACGCCTTCCAGGTAGGCGTGAAGAACGCCAGCCGGGGTAAAGATGGCCTGGCCCGGGTCAAGATGTACCAGATGCAGAAAGAGGGGAGAGATGGATCCAATGTCGGACGGATAAGTTTCATCGAGACGTCGAATCCATTGGCAGCTATCGTTGTCAAGGTGGCTGGAGGTCAAGGCCTGTAATACCTGATGTACCAGGTCCGATTGTTCCTTCCTGTCCAGTCCCATCAGGTTTTCGAAGAAGCGCCGAAGCCCTAGTTCCTCGGGATGGCGATGAAGAGGATTCAAGAGCTTGTTCAACCTGGAAATGTCCAAGCGGGAACAACGCTCGAGAATAGATGTCGGATCCCTAAAACCGCTCAGGACCCAAAATGGAGTCCACGCGCAAAGAATCTCAGGTTTGGACATGCCGTCCTTGTAATTCCTGTGATCCGCGTCCATGGGAATGTCCCATTCGTTTTCCCTGTTGAATCCCAGTGCAGCCTGTCTTTTGTCCGGATGGGCTTGGAGGGACAGGGGTCTGGCTGCGGCCAGAACCTTGAACAGGAAAGGCAGCTCGGGTCCGAAACGGGCCAGCGCCGTTGGACCCAGAATCTCGGAAGGATATTGTTGGATCAACTTTCTCAGGGAATGCCATTGTCCTTGAAACCATGCCCGGGAAGGAGCCTTGGGATGGGAACCCATCCACAGTTCCGCCTGAGGGCGACAGGAAGGATTGGGATATCCCAACACCTCCGCAAAGGCGGTTGTGGACCCCCAGGCATACTCCTGAATCGAGTTTTTCAAGGGAAGGATATGTTTCATGGCAGAATCGGTCAAGAACATGTATCTTCAAGGGAAAAAGAAATCATAACAGGAAATCCGCCACGAAGCGTACACTGAAAAGGTTCCGTGGATCGTGAACCTTTGGTGGACCTGAACCAATCCAAAGCTGTGTGCCCGGCTCCCTGGAATCCTGGCAATGCGAGGTGGACCAGCCAGGGACGGTCTCAGGAAGCGAGATGAAGTTCGATGGCCCGGTGAAGACCTGGAAAGGATCCTGAACATGCAGAATTCTCGTGAAGTGATCGATGGGCTCTTGCGAAAGACCTACGCGGAAAGAATGGGAGTGACAGACAGTCCCTGGGCCGACACGCTTCGCAAGTGGACAGGTCAGGGATATCCCAAGAATGCGGAAGGAAATCCGGTGGAAGCCCATGAGCATTTCCACTATGACATGGCGGGATGCGGAGGTTGGTTCGATTGGCACCCGCATATAGGTTTTTCCGAGGTTCTGGAGGAAACGGAAGAATGGAAGGTAATGAAGAACGGAAGCGGCGCTGTTTTGAAGTGGTGGAAGGATAAATCAGGCACCCCGGAACATATCGATTTTAGGATGAGCGATCGAAAGATCTGGGAGCGAGACTACAGGCCTCTACTTCTGGAAAGCCCGGAGAAACGGGTGAACCTGGAAGCGGCCAAGGAAAACTTAAACAAGAGAAAGAAGGAGGGATACTGGACCTTTTTTGGACATCTTTTCATCTGGGAGGGCATGAGACAGAGCATGGGAGATTACGTCATGTATACCTCGTTGATCACGGACCCGGATTGGATCCATGATTACAACCGTGTCTATACCGATCTGTACATGCAGTGCTACCGAATTCTCTTTGAGCGAGCAGGGCTTCCGGATGGGATCTGGATGTACGAGGATCTGGGATATAAAGGCAACCTGTTCTGCAGTCCGAAAACCCTGGAAGAATTGATCTTTCCCTACTACAAGGAAGTGGTGGAATTTTTTCATGGCTATGATTTGCCCGTGGTCCTGCATACCTGTGGGTACACAGAACCGGCCTTGGATCTCATCGCGCAGACGGGTTTTGATGGATTGCATCCGATGGAAGCCAAGGCGGGAAATGACATCTTTAGAATCGCGGATCGATACGCGGACATATTTGCCCTGGTGGGCGGATTGGACGTTCGTGTCTTCGAGACGAACGACAAAGAGAGGATCCGAAAGGAAGTTGTTCGTTATATTCAAGGACTCAAGGATCGAAACGTTCGCTGGGTTTTCGGTTCCGACCATTCTTTGAGCACGAATATCGACTATGACGCTTACGTGTACGCTCTTGAGGTCTATCGCGAACATGGGGCCTACTGAAAGAAAACCACGGTGAATTCCAGCGAGCCGAGCATGAGCCAAGACGATCCTTTGTACATATTCAGTGAACCCGACACAGAGAGTCGCCGTGGTGAGGCAGGAGACAGAGATGCTGTACTCTCTCACTTCCTTCCGGCGGTGCTTTGGATAGGCCAAATACGCACCTTTCTTTCCTGTCAGCCGCCGCATGTTTCAGCCCGGGTCGGGTTTCATGAAGATGGGTGTGGACCGACCCAAATCAATCCAGGGACAGATTCTCGAACAAGGCGCGCAAGGGTGCCATTTCTTTCTTGAGGCGATCGGAGGAATCCTGGAATGATAGAGATCGGGGGCTCACGAGACATGCCAAGTGGGTCAAATCGAACCGTTCAAGAAGTCCGAAGCAAAAAAAGGAAGGTTCCTTGTCCACGGACCAGTCTTGTTCGATGACTTCTGCTAGGCTCCCCAAACTCTGATGAAGGATTAATTCCTGGATGGACTCCGTTTCCAGAGCTGTTGCCACCAGACAGGCAAAACTGGCCCGTTGTCCATGTCCAACCAACCGAACGTTCTTATGAGCAGAGGATTTCCTGGCCCATCGGCACACCGCGGCGATCTGACTGGCCTGAAGCCCCACAGGACGGTCTCCCACGCACGATAGAGCCAAAGCGTAGAGGAAATCCCTCTGTGAGATTCGGGATTCGCCGAAGTAAAAGGGATCTACAACGACAACCTGACCAGCGGATTGAAGATGGAAACGCACCTCGTTGACCGCGCTGGCCCGGCCTTGATCCTTGACAAGCACCACCGTGGATTTCGCGTCTTTACGGGAAAACTCGACCACGGGCACGGTCCAGGAGGAATCGAACATTAGCTTCCAATGACATACATCCATTTCCTCGATATGAATCGTTTCGACCGCTTTCGCTTTGACATGCATGTCCTTGTATCGAACCAGGCTTTCAAGCTCTGTTCTTCGCTCTTGCTGCCAGGTTTCCAGATCCTGAAGGGATTGGGGAAAAGGATTGCCTCTGGGAAGGTCCTTGGCCAGCTCGAGTGCCAGGGAATGAAAGTCCGCGTTTCCTTCCGGAAGAGGCACCTTCAGGGTTTCAAAGTCCCTCACCTCCTGTTCGCAAGGGATTTCTTTCCCGTCGAACGGTTCATCCCGGTCGAAAAAGGCGCGTCCCAGCATGTGATAGAAGGCCTGCCGATTGTCCAAGAGATAGTTGTGCGTGCCTGGATTGTGGTTGATATGCATATGGAGACGGTTCTTTTCTCCATAGAGATCATAGATCGCCTGGGCCGCTTCGACCAAAGGTGGCAAGGCGTAACCGGCCTCGAAACAACAATCGTCCTTGGCGTTGTAGGTCAGAAGAAGGGGTCTGGGGGCCATCATGGCGGTCAGGTGGGTATAGTCCGCCAGGGTGGCCAGATCCGTTGGAGTCTGTTCGGAATCGCCCAGATCCTTGGTATGTTGAACCCGAGTGATGAAGCTCGAGTAGCCAGCCACAGGGTTGGCCATGCGAACGCGCGTGTCCAGGGAACTGAGCTGTATGGTTTGACAGCCGCCTCCGGAAAGTCCTGTCACGGCAACACGTTGTGGATCCGTGTGTTCCAGGCTGAGGAGCAGATCCAAACCTCTTTGTGCATTGAGGAAAAAGACTCCTTGTCCACTGGTTCCGCAGAGATCCAACTGATTCATCTTGTAGTGGGAGTATCCGCTGCCTTGGAGTTGTCCCATGCCTACCCATTCCGTGTTCAAGGCAAGCATGCCTCGCTTGGCCTGGTTGATGCAACGAATCTGTTTGTAGTCCGCGGATTTTCCGTTGGGGTCGTGTCCGTTGAGATTGAGAACGGCCGGAACCTTGCCCTCAAGAATCTCCGGTTCATAGAGAAGCGCCGGGATCCAGAGACCAGGAACCGCTTCGTACCGAAGTTTCCTGATCCTGTAACCGCCCCCTCCCTCCAGGGTATCCAACCATTCCACGCGCAGAGGAAGATCTCGCCAAAGACTCGCCTCGCCCGCGAAGATGATCTCGTCCAAGATCCTTTCTCGGGTCTTGACAGCGAAGGTTTCCCATTCCTGCAGCGTGCTCACCTTGGGTAAAGGAAGCACGCGGGATGCGCAGTAGGATTGGATTTCACGCCAGGGGCCATCCAATTCCAGGATGTCGCGGGAAAGCTGCTCCTGAAACAGGGTATCCTCCTTGCCCTGGCTTCCATGGGTTGCCCCAAGGATCATTCCCACAAAGGACAAAAGCCAAGATCCGTTCATCCTGTCAGCCTCCTTGTGATTCCTGACATCTCAATGTCGTTCATATCTGTTGAGTCCTGGCCAGAATAAGCAATATACCTCCGAGGATGATGGTGGCGCCTCCGGCAAATTGAAGGAGCATGATTCTTTCGCCAAGGCCCAACCAGGCTCCGCTCAACGTGACAAAAGGTGTGGCCATGAGCAATCCGGTGGAGATGATGGCGCCAAGACCATGGATCGCGCGGTAATACATCACATGGGCCAGTGCAACGCCCAACAAAGCGGAGAGAACGAGCATGCCCCAAAGGCCTGAATGCATCGCGCTGATACGTGACATGTCCCCAAAAAGAAACATGAGGAACAGAAGCGCTACGGCCGTGTACAGACTGATGACACCAAAGCTTAAGCGTGCTGGATAGTCCTTCATATAAAGGCGAACCGAGACCGTGTACAAGCCGAACAGTCCGGTGGCTCCGACGCAAAGGATCAACCCCAAAACGGGTTGCTTTCCCGCGTGGGCCAGGTCATGAAGGAAGATAGAGACCACACCGGCCAGGGAAAGAAAACACCCCAGAAGGAAAGCGGGTTGTCTGCCCAGGATTCGCTCCTCAGGTATCAGAAGAAAACCGAAAAGAAGGGTGGCGAGGAAATGAAGCTTGTACACGAAACCTATGACAGAAGCTTCCAGGTAATAGGGACTGAGTCCCCAAAGGACCTGGCCTCCTAGATTAACCAGGGCAGGTATTCGAGCATCCTTCCATACATTCCTGGATAGATTTTCTGGGGAAGGTCCTTTCTTGCCTTTGCCCACAAGGAAGATGACGAAAGGCAGCCAGAAAAGCGCTCCCACGGTATAGCGAATTCCGTTGACGGTCCAGACATCCAGGTAGTCGGTGAAGTACCTGAGAAACACAGGTGTGATGCCATAACAAAGGGTTGTTCCCAATGCGGCCAAAACACCTATGACTTCCTCGGTGCGCAAGGATCTCATGCTGTTGTATTCCTGAAGGTGGAATGTGCACCTTCCTCGTCTTTCCGTCAGGAAGTCTTCTCCCAGTTCGGGTTCACGGAAGGTTTACGATGCGTTGCTGGATGATATCATGAACCTTCTATCTCGAACGGAGGTGTTATGCAACGTCGTTGGTTATGGAATCCCTGAACACCTCCAGGACCTTGAGCGATCCTTTGGGGAAAGGCAACGCGTCGAGGTGATCCACGGGAACCCAGCGCGCCTCCGTGGCAGTCCTGGGTTGGGGATGTCCCCTGGTGTGGGTACAGATGAAGGCGTAAAGTGTCACCTTGAAATGCGTATAGGCGTGTCGAACCGGGGTCAGGGGATGTTTTACCTTGACCTCGATTCCCAGTTCCTCTTTCATTTCCCTCGCAATGCATGCCTCCATGGTTTCCCCTGGCTTCTTCTTTCCCCCGGGAAATTCCCAGAGTCCACCCAGAAGCCCTTCCGGGGGACGTTTGGTGATCAACACCCTGTCCTTTCGAAGAATGACGGCCAATCCCACGTCGTAGTGCGGAACAGGCAATCGTTCTTTTTTTTTGGGGATCCGATCCTGTTCCCCGCATTCGAACGCGGCGCAATGCGAACGGATGGAACATACCAAGCATCGGGGATTCCCGGGAATGCAGACCGTGGCGCCCAAATCCATGAGCGCCTGATTGAACAAGCCCGCTCTGCCTTGAGGGATCAGTTCCAAGGCCAGAAATTCAAGACGGTCCCTGGTTCTTGCCAAATTCGTATCTTCCCGCACGGTGTACAAACGGGACAGAACGCGCGTGACATTTCCATCCAGAACAGGCACGTCCAATCCGAAGGCGATGCTGGCAATGGCTCCGGCGCTGTAGGGTCCAATGCCCGGTAGGGATAGCAGTTCTTGCACCGTGGAGGGGATACGGCCTTGGTGGTTTTTCACGATCTTTTGGGCCGCTTCCCTCAATCGTCTCGCCCGCGTGTAGTAGCCCAGCCCCTCCCACGCCTTCATGAGTTCGTCTTCTTCGCATTGTGCGAGGGACTGTACCGTGGGAAACCGCCGAAGGAATCGTTCATAGTAGGGGACCACGGTGTCCACACGGGTTTGTTGGAGCATGACCTCGGAGACCCATATCGCGTAAGGATTCCTTGTTCTTCTCCAGGGAAGCTTGCGCTGATTTCTTCTGTACCAGTCCAGCAAGTCTTCCTGAATCCTTTGGGTGAGGGAAGAAAAAACGTTTGTCCTACCCAACAGGGGAAACCTGAACTTCCCTGCCCCCGGCCAGATGCGAATCGATGACACCTTGGATGATTACGTTGGTCAACAGCATGCCCTCCGGATCGATAGGGGAGGGTTTCCCCTCGCGAACCGCGTCTACGAACGAAGCGTCTTCGGCCTGGAACACGTCGACGCGTCCCGGGGTAGGCACCTGGATATCCGTGGGCTGTCCGAACTCGTCCCTGTACAACCAGACTCCCTCCGAAGGTCCGCTGACTTCACCGATTCCGATTCGTAGTCCTGCTTTCTTGCCCAGGAAAATGGTTCCACCCAGGGAATTTATATTCATACACCAGCAGGTTTTGAAAACCAACCTGGCTCCATTTTCGAAGAGCACCCAACCGCAAGCGAAGTCTTCCACTTCGGTCTTTCGCAAAGCAGGGTTCCAAGTGTTATGAAGACTCAGGTAGTTGGATGTGATCCCGGAGACACAAATTGGCTTGGGATGTCCCATCAGGAAGAGCGCTGTGTCCAAGGCGTAGACACCGATGTCGGCCGCCGCGCCGAACCCGGCCGTGTTCTTCTTGATGAAATTGCCGCCTGGATTGCCTCTTCTTCGGTCCGCCACGGTTTCAGCGTAATAGATGTCGCCCAAGGTCCCGGCGTCGATGATCTCCTTGGCCTTGATGACTTGTGGGGTGTATCGCAGCTTGAGGGCCACCATGAGGATGTGTCCCGTCTTTCTCGCAGCCTGAACCATCTCTGTGGCAGCCTTCCTGGAGGCTTCCATCGGCTTTTCGCACAAGACGTGTTTTCCTGCCTCGAGCGCGGCGATGGAAGGACCGGCATGAACGGCTGTGGGGGTACATACCAGAACACCATCGAGGTCCTCTTGCTTCACCAGCTCGTTGTAATCGAAATAGGTCCTCTCGATTCCCCAACGCTCCGCGGTTCGCTTCATGGGTTCTTCCAGGATGTCGCATGCGGCCACGATTTGAACGCCCTGGACCTCGGACATGGCTCGGCAATGCGCCTGCGCGATTCCACCACAACCGATGATTCCTAGTTTCACGGTCCTCAAGGTCAACTCCTTTCCGATACATTTCAAGGAGAAAAGAAATATTCACGACCTCCAGTATAGCTTGGAATGGCCTCGGGTTCACCTTGAATCAGAGCCTCGAGGGTGAGCAAGGCCAGGGGTTCGATAGCGCCGAACACCGCCCGGGTTGTATGGGGCCCGGAGACAAAAAATCCGTTTCGAAAACGCTTTTCCAGGATGTTGTCTCCAATCCGTTTGGCCAGCTCGAGGTAAGCCGATTCGGGATGGGCACGGAACAATTCCAGGAGGGCGAACAGAGCCACAGGGCTGTGGTTGTCGGTGTTTCTATTCACGTCTATGTTCCTACCCATGGGTAAACCAATGTCACCGAGTCCATGACCTTGTGCTAGCGAACGGGTGGTTTCCCACAACAAGGGATCGAGGGTAAGCCTATAGCCTGTAGCATAGCTTAAGAACATTTCCACCGAGGCCTGCTGGGCGTCCATCACCTTGCCTTCCTGTCCATGATACCCGTAGCGTTGGATCACGTAGTTGGTCAGGTCTGTACCATCGGCGAACATGGGCCTCACGGTATGGGTCTCGGAGTCGTAGGCGTGCTTGGCATAGGCGCGTAACGCTTCATGGGTCCATTGAAGGAAATCCTTGCCATTTTCTTCCAGGATCTCCGCCAGTTTCAATTGCATGTAGGCGTTTGTGGTGTAGATTCCCCGTTCGTTCGGCAGGAAATACCCTTCGAGCGCAATCGCGCCGAATTCGGGACCGAACTGGCGTTGGGTGCGGTCTCCATAGATCGAGTAGGTGTAATTCGGGGCCGAAGGATCCGTGGGCGGTTCTAGTTGTCGCAGTGGTTGGCTATATTGATAGACCCCGAGTCCTGTCTTGGGATGGCGTGCCTTTACGTATTGTTCTGCCAGTCGGATCGACCAGCGCAACGCGGCCTCGTCTCCTCCCAGGGCAAACAACATGCCTGCCGCGTAGGTAAGGTCTCCTCCGGTGTTGATAAAGGTCAGACCGTGACCGTGAAAAAACGGTTTTTCCCCCACGAAGGCGCTTTCCCAGAGTTCTCCCATGGGTTTGCCGTACGAACCATGGCGGTTCATATCCAGCTTGGACCAGTCGAGGATGTGAGCGTTCCAGAAGGCTTGAATATAGCGTTCCGTGGCCTTGGGGTCGACTTCCCACATCAGTTCGTAGAACGGGAAATGATTCTTCAATTCATGAATGTCGCGGGTGACGAATTTCCCGGATTTCAGGTCCAAAGCGCGGTGCCCTCCCCATTGAAGTAATCCACAGGGACGGATCAGGTGTTTGAAGTGATATTCTACCGCCCGAATCGCCGCATCACGGTAGGCGTTGTTTCCTGTCAGGTTGGACAATCCAACCAGAACACGCAACAAGTGCTGTTGACTAGCTTGGTTGGAAAGGACAAAAACATTCCCCTTGTGATGTACTTCGATCGGCTTCATCGTGGCCACATCAAGCCCATCCACGAACAAAGGGGTTGGAGTCTCTCCATATACGTCTCGTCCCTTGTCAAGCACGTTGTTGGCATAGCTTTTCACTGCCTCGAGCCTGGCCGAGTGGGTCGTCGCGCTGGATTCGGGCCTGGCCTGGCCTGCGACGTCGAATGTACACAGGAACAAGCCGGTTGTGAGGCCAACAAGAAATCTGTCCAACCCTTTCATAGAATACCTGCCTTTCTGCGGGTACATATTCAGTGAACCCAATCTGGCCGGGGGCTTGATACCAGCAGGTCAAGGAGTGCGTGAATCGTCTTGGCTCGTGCTCGGTAGTCGGGCTACCCTTGAACCCGGCCAGACGATGTACTCTTTTCCTCGCTGGCCTGTTATACCCCAGGCCCAGATCGGGTTCACTGAATATGTACGTTATACCTGTTGTTGATGAGGATACCAGCCTTGTTGAAGAAGGTCGCTTAATTCCTTCACGAGCCCTTGGTTTTTTCTCTTTTCAGCAATGTTCACGTTTTCTTCGGGATCCTTCAGGTGATCATAGAGCATGCGGCTGTACAGGTTCCCGGTGCTTGTCTTCCATTCTGTATAGAGGTAGCGTTCTGTTCGAACAGAATCTCCAGTTTGCCACCGACTGAAAATGGCCTTTTTCCAAGGCCGATTCGGGTCTCTCATGAGAGGAAGAAGGCTCGTTCCTTCCAGACTGTGTGGAAGATCGAGATTCGCCAGATCGCAAAGGGTGGGATAGATGTCAACGAATTCCGTGAGTCGGGATGTCTTGAGCCCCTTTCCCTTGCCGGGAGTCATGATGATCAAAGGCGCTCTGAGAGAGGTTTGAAAATTGCAGTGCTTGCACCAAAGCCCATGTTCGCCGAGTTGCCATCCATGGTCTCCCCAGAGAACCACGATGGTATTCTCTTTCATTCCGAGAGCCTCCAAGGCCTTGAGAACGCGTCCGATTTGAGCATCTATATAGCTGACACAGGCGTAGTAACCGTGGACAAGCTGTTGGGCCAACTCGTCAGGCATGGGGCCGTTTCTGGGCATGTCCATGTATTTTCTCAGTTCTATCCATGGGTGCATGGCAATATCAGGAGCATCTTGGGGTTGAAATGGATTGTTTGCGAGACGAATATCTCCGGGCTCATAAAGGTCCCAATATTTCTTCGGCGCGTTGAATGGAAGATGGGGTTTGTGAAAGCCCAGGGCCAGGAAGAAGGGACGTTCCATCTCCTGTAACCGGTTCAGATCAGCGATCCCCTTGTCTGCAATCATCCCATCCGCATAGTCTGAGTCGTCCACATCCGCCTTTTCCCAGGCAGGCCCCAGCCCTGTCTCATGCTCTTCCAGTCTGGCCAGATTTTCAGGGACCAGGTATCCACGTCCTTTCCATGATCCCTTGGGACGCCATGGTGCCTCGCTCCACGCGCGGAGGTCATCCTCTCTATGGTGGTATACCTTGCCATTGGAGAGGGTGTAATAGCCGTTTTCCCTGAAATGCCTGGGCAGGCTCAATGCCCCTGGAAGGTCCTTGTCTGCCCAGGTGTCAAAATGCAGAAATCGGGTGGGTGTGGGACGAACCCCTGTAAGAAGGCTGGCCCTGGAAGCACCGCACACAGGCACCTGGCAGAAGGCCATGTCGAAACGGATGCCTTCAGAGGCGAGATGATCGATATTGGGAGAGATCATCTGCTTGTGGCCGTAACATCCAAGTTGAGGTCTCAAGTCATCCACAGCGATGAAAAGCACGTTGGGACGTTGTTCGCCGCGTACCATAGTAGGAAGACACAGTCCTGTTGCGGTCAGAGCCGCGGTTTTGAGGAAATGACGTCGATCTTGTTTCATGGTCCTCTCTTTCCAAGGTTTGTCGGCCACAACAGCGATACGTTTTCGGATTGGCTTTGAAACTATCCTTGCTCTTTGATTACGACAACGTATTATGATGGAATTATTCCCTATCTGCTGGCATCGACCATATCCTTGATTGCCTGGAGTACCGAGGGCTTATCGCGGATGCTTTCCCAGTTGAAGATGCAAACGTAGCGGCAGCGCGGATCGGAGAGGGTGTTGGCCAGGGCGTCGTGCCACGGGGCGGTTTCCATCGGGCCCTGTAACAACCATTCTGTTGCGGCCCAATACGGTGCATTGGAACGGGCCAGATTGCGCTGTACGCCCATGTCTTGTCGTGGATCAGCGGCATGTTGGTAAAAGCTCCATCCTGGACACGCGTAAGGATTGATCGGTATGTCGTACATGAGTTCTCCGTCCTTCCAACCCGCGCCATGAGCGAAGAGACGCTCACGTGGGACGCCGGCCTTGGCAGCTTCGCGGCAGAGCATCTGCAGGTAGCTTTGGGCCACGTCACGAAGTTCGCGCTCCGTGGGCGTGCCCTGATCGCGAATGCCGGAGATTTTTAGCGCCGCGTAACCGAGTTGTGCCATGCCCCGGGCAAGGACGTCCTCAACATCGAGACGTTGCACCGGATCTTCGGAAGCGGGTTTGTCCAGCAGCGTGTTGCCCAAAGGATAGTGATAGGCATTTACCCCGATCGAGGTCTCATGGCCCAGTTTGATGCCGATCCATAGGTGCTTCTTTTCCGGAGGCAACCGCTCGTGCCAGTCCATGACCACGGACACCAGTCGCTGAATCTCTTCGCGGCACGCAGCCGTATAGCGTGGGCTGGCCAGATTTGGCGGCGGCAGCACGCGGATCTGTCGACCCCAGTCGCGCCAGGCGATCTTGACGGCGTGTTCGGGCGACCAGCCGGTCCATTCCACGTTCTCTCGATTGGATGGATCGTAACCAGGGCGAGTCGTATCCCACCAATTCCACAGATCAGGGCGAGCGTCCCACCAGTGTTCCGTATCGATCTGCACCAGCACTGGGGTCTGCGTGTACTCGGCGGTTTTCAAGAAGGTTTTCAGGGCATCGAGCGTGGTTGCCGGAGGCGTGCGAAAACAGGAGAACACATAGCTGACGCCAGTTTGAATGCGCTGTTCCGGACGGTTGGGAAACTCTGTAAGTATCTCTTCGAACTGGCTTTGTCCGAGTGTGCTTGGGTCACCCTGGACCATGCCTTGTCCCGGCGCACGATTGAAAAGGATGTACTGGATGTTCGAACCCTCGGAAGCATCGGCCGAGCCCAAGGAAAACGGCGCCAAGACCTGAAGCATGATGAGAATCGCCAGACGCCTTGAATGGTAGCAAAGATGCGCCAGAACTGTGGCAGCCAACCTGTCTACATAGCAGCGCCCTTCCATTGCATCGACAAATGCATTGAGCTGCTCCTTGGTATGAAAGATCACCATGTCCAAGTCATTGGTTGAACGAGGTTCGCCATGGAAGCTGCTGCACACCGAGCCGGTCACCATGGAATGGATTCCCAGCATGTTCACATGCCGTCTTCCAGGAATGTTCTATTGTTATCGCAAAGTTGGAACATCTTCTAGCCCGGCCCTCCGTGCCGATTTTACGCAGGATACCGTAACTTGCATCGTCTCAAGAGATGTATCCGCGGAAAGCGCACTCATTGGGACTGATCATAGAATGGAGGCAGGGGGGGGGTCAAGCGATGGGTCGAGGCAGAGAGAGGGCATCCTGTTTGCATTCATCGTGTCTCCATCATCGTGTCTTCCACTTGACATGCATGAAGAACGATATTACTCTTTTCCTTTTCGTGTTACGATTGTCCATCCAAAGACCGAGGAGATGATCTCATGAAGGTGTATAAGATGACCCATTGGGCCAGCCTTGCCTTGCGATCCCATTTGCTGTGCTTATCTTCCCTTGTCTTCTGTCAGGCAGAAGATCACCCCAAGGAATACGAGGTGGATCCTTTCAGCTTCAAAAGAGGAGAAGGAGGCCGTTGGTGGTCAAGATGTTGAACCGGCTGAGTCCATGTGTATGCCTCGTACTCTCTTTGATGGCTGTTCTTCTTGAAGCAAAGGGGATGGCTCGGACCATCAAGGATCTCGCGACCCGAGAGGTTACGGTACCCCAGCGGGTGGAAAGAGTGATTGCCGTGGGTCCAGGCGCGCTGAGGTTGGTGGTCTATCTCGGTGCGGCAGACCGAATTGTTGGCATTGAGGATCTCGAGAAGAGCATGGAAAAAGGCTGCTTTGTGAGACCTTACGCGGCGACTCTGGACAACGATTTTTTTAAGTTGCCAGTGGTGGGAACCGGAGGACCCAACAAATGTCCTGACTTTGAACGCGTCATGATGTGCCGGCCAGACATTATCCTTACGGTCAGCATGGACTCTCTTCAGGCGGAGAACATGCAGTTCAAGACAGGTGTTCCCGTGGTTTGTCTCTCCTACGGCGCTCTGGGTATATGGGGAGAAGACGCCATGACATCTCTATCCCTTCTGGGCGAGATCCTTGGATGCGAACAGCGGGCGGATCAGCTGAATTGCGGGATCGCGGCCATGCAAGAGGATCTCAAGGGGCGGACGCAGTCCGTGAGCCAGGATACAAAGCCCTCCAGCTATTTTGGAGGTATCTCTTTTAAGGGATCTCAGGCCATCACAAGCACTCAATCAGGCTATGCTCCAGCGCGCATGGTCAACGCCCTCAATCTTGCCGATGGATTGGGGAAACAAGGACATCTTTTCATAGACAGGGAACAGCTCCTGGCGTGGGATCCCAATGTCATTTTCATTGATGCCGGCAGTAAGTCCCTTGTTGAAAAAGATTTTGAGGATAACAGGGATTTCTATCGCCTTCTTACGGCTGTGCGATGTAACAAGGTTTTTTCCCTTTTGCCGTTCAACTATTACAATACGAACATCGAGCTTGCCATGATGAACGCCTATTTTATCGGAAAATGCCTGTATCCCAAGGGATTTGAAGATGTGAATATCGAGGAAAAATCCGGCCAGATATTAAACTTCTTCTTGAAATTGCGGCCTCACGAGAAACTTCCCGCTCTTCGTGCCATCGATTTTCCTGAACACGGTCCGATACAGTGGGAATGACTCGATCGATCTTCATCATGAACCAGGATATTCAAGAGCAGTATAGAAGATATCTTCGACGCAAAATGACCGTTGGGTTCTTCCTGCTTGCGATTCTCGCCGTCTCTGCCACTTGTTCCCTGTGGGTCGGGCCCTATGATCTGGGATGTGCGGCTCTTCTTCGCTCTATCCTTGGCAAGGGAGAAGAAATCCTCCAGCATGTGGTATGGAGAATCCGTTTGCCTCGCCTTGCTGCAGGTTTTTTGGCAGGCACATGTCTGGGGCTCGCCGGTGCTGCCATGCAGACCTGTCTGAGAAACCCTTTGGCTTCTCCGTTTACCTTGGGTATCTCACAGGGCGCTGCTTTTGGCGCTGCCTTTGCCATCATCATCCTTGGCGCAGGGAATGCTACGATTCATGGTCATGGGATGTTTCCCCTTGCTTCTCCGTATCTCATCGTTGTTTGCGCCTTCGCGGGATCTCTCATTACGGTTGTCGCGATTCTGATCCTCTCGGCGAAGCGTGAACTTTCTCCTGCGGCATTGATTCTCGCCGGGGTGGCACTGAGCTCTTTCTTTGGCGCGGCAACCATGCTCTTGCAGTATTTCGCGTCCGATATTCAGGTGGCGGCTTCGGTCTTCTGGACCTTTGGCGACCTAGGCAAGGCGCGATGGAGAGAAATTGCCATGATGGCCTTGGCTGTCGTGCCGGTTTGGGTCTACTTTATGTGCAAGAGTTGGGATTTCAACGCGATGTTATGGGGAGACGATACAGCCAAGAGCCTTGGTGTGAACGTGAACGCGATGAGGTTGACTAGCCTTGTGCTGGCCGCGTTAATTTCATCAGTGACCACGGCCTTTCTTGGAGTCATAGGATTTGTGGGCCTGATTGCGCCACACATTCTAAGAATGATCATTGGAGATGATCATCGATTTCTGTTCCCCTACGCGGCCCTTGGAGGCGCTTTATTGCTTATTATTTCCGATGTCCTCGCTAGATCAATCATGGCGCCTATCGTCCTTCCCGTGGGTATCCTGACCTCTTTTGCGGGCGTCCCACTCTTTCTTTATCTTTTGCTGAAACATAAAGGTGTCCAATCATGGGATTGAAGGTAGATGGGCTGTGTTTTTCCTACAGCAAAGAGCGGATCCTTCGAGATCTCAGCTTTGAGATCCCTGCCAGTTGCTTTACGGCGATCATGGGGGAAAACGGTTCAGGCAAAACCACGTTGCTCAAAACCATCAATCGAGTCTTGAAGCCGAGAGTGGGAACGGTATGGATTGATGGAATGTCTGTCAAAAAAATGACTGGAAGGAAGATCGCGCGGCATATTGGATATGTTTCCCAGAGACAGCAGACCGCACGTTGCACGGTGTTCGAGGCAGTGCTTCTTGGGAGAAAAGTCTGTGGTGACGGAAAATCGACCCAGACGGATTTGGATAGAACAGAGGAGATTCTGCGATGGCTTCACATCGACCATCTTGCATGGTATCCTTTGTCATCTTTCAGTGAACCGAACAGAGCTATTCTTCCCAGGTCCGCTGTACTGTACAGCTTGTTAACAGACATTACATAGGTCGAATTCCTCCTTGCCAGTTTCCCTGGAATGGTGAAAATATATATTCGAAAGCCTGTCATGTTTTTGAGAAGAAACCAACGCGAATATGTAGAAACCCTTTGGAGAGAAGAAAAATGCCTATTTACGAATTCTATTGTCCCGAGTGTCATACCTTCTTCAATTTTCTGTCCAGATCCGTTAATACCACCAAGACGCCAATCTGTCCACGGTGCGGCAAGGATATCCTGCAAAGGCAGGTGTCCCTTTTTGCCATGAGTCATGGCAGGGAATGCAACGAAGAGGGACCAAGCGAGCTTCCTATCGATGAATCCAGGATGGAGCAGGCCATGTATGCCATGGCTCAGGATGTGGAGAAAATCGATGAGGAAGATCCCCGGCAGGCCGCTGATCTCATGCGTAAATTCTCCAGGATGTCCGGGCTTCAGTATGGTCCGCATATGGAAGAGGCACTTCATCGGCTGGAGACAGGGGAGGATCCAGAAGCGATCGAAGAGGACATGGGAGATCTGTTGGAGGGAGAGGATCCGTTCCTGGCCCAAGAGCAGGTTGGTTCCCCGGTCAAAGGTGGTTTAAGAAGGGCTCATCCGGCCCAACGTGATGGGACGCTCTATGAAATGTGATGATCTTCTGCAATCCTTTCGCGAAACCTATCCTGAAAAATTCTGCTCCCTGAAGGAAGCGTTCTCCAGGATTCATCGGGGAGACTGCATTTTCATCGCCACAGCCTGCGGAGAGCCTCGCCATCTGGTTCATGGCCTGGTGGAATATGTGGCATCCAATCCCACGGCCTTGTTTGACGCGGAAGTCATGCATGTGTGGACCTTGGGAGTGGCTCCCTATACTGACACCAAGTTCCAGCATAACTTCAGGCACAACTCCTTTTTCATCGCGGACAATACCCGCAGGGCCGTAAACGAAGGTATGGCCGACTATACCCCGGTGTTTCTATCCCATGTTCCCGATTTGTTTCGCAGTGGCGAGGTCCCAGTGGATGTGGCTTTGATTCAAACCAGTTTGCCGGATCGAAGCGGACACATGAGCCTGGGTGTCAGCGTGGACATCACCAAGGCGGCGATTCAATGCGCAAAACTAGTGATCGCCCAGGTCAATCGTCATATGCCCAGGGTCTTGGGGGATTCCTTCGTTCATATCCAGGATGTGGATTGCTTGTTTCCCCATGACGAACCCATCCCGGAGTTCAAGGATGAGGTTTCGTCGCATATCGCTCAGCGGGTGGGCAAACACGTGGCCAGAATCGTGGAGGATGGGGATACCATCCAGGTGGGATACGGCAGCTTGCCCAATGCCATTTTGGATAAACTCTCGGAGAAAAAGGACCTGGGAATCCATACGGAACTTCTTTCCGATGGAATCGTGGCCCTCATGAGAAAAGGAGTTGTTACCAACAAGAGGAAGGTTCTGGATCCAGGCAAAACGGTGGCTACGTTTTGCATGGGCAGCAAGGAGACCTATGATTTCATCGACGACAATCCCCAGGTGGAATTCCGTCCCATCGATTATACCAACGATCCGTTGATCATCGCGCAACAGGAACGCATGTGTGCCATCAATAGTTCGCTTCAAGTGGATTTGACCGGACAGGCCTCGGCCGAGTCCTTGGGAAAGCTGTTTTACAGCGGGATCGGTGGACAGGCTGATTTCATGAGAGGGGCGGTTCTGGCCAGGGAAGGCAAGACCATCCTGGCCTTGGCTTCCACGGCGGATGACGAAGAGGTTTCCCGAATCGTGCCTTTCCTGAGCGAGGGGGCCGGGGCTACCCTCACTCGAGGGGATATTCAATATGTCGTGACCGAGTATGGAATCGCCTATATCCACGGCAAGAACATTCGGGAAAGAGCCATGACTTTGATCGCCATCGCTCATCCCAAATTTCGCTCCTGGCTGATCGAGGAGGCCAAACGATTGCATTTGATCTATGAGGATCAGGCTTTCATTGCCGGAAAAGAGGGGGAGTATCCGGAAGAGCTGGAGACATACAAGACCACGGACAAGGGAATGGAGATCTTTATCCGTCCTGTGAAGATGGACGACGAACCTCTCATGAAGGATTTCTTCTATTCTCTTTCGGACAGTACCCTTTACAAGCGCTTTATCTCTGTCAGGAAGGACATGCCTCATGATCGTTTGCAGGATTTCGTGGTGATCGATTACACGGATCGCATGGTCGTTTTGGCCACCCTGCAAGGGGAGGCGGAAAAGGACGAGATGATCTTGGGCATAGGCGAGTACGGGGTGGACAAGAATGTCTTGACCGCGGAAGTCGCTTTCATAGTGCGGGACGAATATCAAGGACGGGGCGTGGGAGCGGAGCTTCTTCGGTACATGACCTATATTGCCAAACGTCGGGGACTACACGGCTTTACAGCGGATGTTCTCATGGAAAATCAGGCCATGGTACACCTCTTCGAAAAGGTAGGATTTGAGGTGGAAAAACGATGGGAAAGCGGGCTCTACCACCTGAAAATGCATTTCTAGCCGTGATGTTTTAGCCTGTCCATGAAGCCAGGAGAAGTCCAACCAGGAACCAGGCGCCTGCTTGTCTGACCCACCAGATAGACCAGACAACGTACCAGAGAGGCCACAAGGGATAGGAGGAGGGTTCGAGGGAGGGGTTGAACGCATCCCTCAAATCCTTGGGGATGCAATCACTCGATTGTTCGAAGGCTTCCGATGGCGTTCGTGGCATGTCCTGGCGCAAGGTCTGAAGGAAACGGGTCGCCTGCGGCAGGCTGAAGAAAACGAGCAGGGAGGATTTTGGAAGAAGAGCGGCTCCAGCCAGAAAAGCGAGGGTCAGATAGAACCCCCACACCAACATTTCGGTCGCCGCGAGGGCCCTGTGTTTTCCCAAAAGCACGGGCAAGGTTCGGATCCCTTTGCGGCTATCCATGTCTGCTTTGTCCAGGTGCTTGCCCAGGATCACGGTGGTGACCGCCAGTCCATAGGGAATGGAAGCGAGCCAAACACCCATGGGCGCTTGTCGGGCCAGCACATAGTAGGTGCCCACGGTCATGAGAGGACCCCATATGAGGAAGATGGCCGCTTCTCCCCATCCTCGGGCTTTCAATCGAAAGGGAGGCGCCACGTAGGCCACGCTCAGGAACAAACCTGCCACGGCGAAGCCCATGACAGGCCATCCGGAGGAAAGGGACAGCTTGACCGCGATGATCAAATCCGCCACATTGCAAAGAAGGATGGCGGCGAGAAGACCTTCCTTGGAGACCAGGTGGTGGAGCAAAGGATGGGGAGCGTAAGCTGCTCGGGGATACTCCTCCGTATCCACGCCGGTTCTCTGGTCGAAGAAATCGTTCACCATGTTGTTGGCCGCATGAGCCAGAAGGAGGCCTGTGACCACTAGGAAAGCATCCATCCACCGGACGTCACTATCCCGCATGGCCAACAGGATTCCGATTCCCGCGGAAAGCAAGGTCATGGTAAAAACACAAGCCCTCGTGATGATGAGCCACTTGCTCACCCAATCCATATCCTGTCCCAGAGGCAGGTTGCCGGTTCGCAAGATGTGGATCCATTTTTTTGCCTTGTTCATAACCTTCCATTCTCGTTTCGCTCGCGTTTACTGTCAAGGAGGACTCCTCGCTCAGAGGACTCCTTGCTCCAGTTTCGGGAAAGAAACATTTCAGTAAAAGGCTATGCGACCCTTGGCCTGAACCCAACAGATGTGAGATAAAAACACCAGGGCTGCGTTTCTTATTCTCCTCGCCAGCCCTCTATAATCTAAGATCAGATCGGATTCACTGAATATTTACAAAAATTCTATGCAAAACGTGGAGAACTTATAACGGAGGGAGGCTAGTTGTCGTGAAAATACTACGATGTCCTCTTGACAGGAACACAGGATTCAATATGATAGACAGTGTTTCCTATCAAGTCGAAAGGAACACGATGACTCGCGGAGTACAGGGAGGGTAGGGAGGAAAAGAGCCCTGGTATTTACTGGAAAAGGGACCATTCTGTTGGTCGAAGACGATCCTTCGCTCAGGGACTTGATCGTCCGAATCTTGCAAAAGATCGACTTTGACATCCTGCAGACGGATACCGGAAAGGAGGCTCTGAGGATAGGTGAGGAACGGAACTGGGCAATCGATCTTTTGATCACCGATGTACTCATGCCGGGAATGAATGGAATGGAGCTGACGCGGGCGGTTCGTGCTAGGGCACCGAAGGTCCGTGTCTTGTTTCTTTCCGGCTGTCTGGATGGTATGTTTCCTTTGGGCGATTCCCTGGCGGACATGGGAGATTTTCTGGAAAAACCTGTCACAGCCGAGCAGCTTTTGGATAAGGTTCGGGAGATCCTGACAGAAAGCCATGGAGAAACTCCTTGAGAATTTGTAGGTTTACAACAGGTCTGAGTGTGATCACTGGCCTGATTCTTCTGATTCTTCTGTTTCTTCTTTTGGGGATTCTTCACAGGAAAGCCCAGGAACGCCTGGCGGAAGCGGTGTGTGTACGGGAGCGATTGGAGGTAGTCGGGCACTGGGGATGTTTCCCTGAAATGGACTCTCATCTCTTGAAAAGCCTGAAACATAGTGAGATGAACCTTCTTTTCTTTCCTGTCAGGCGGGCAGATGCCTCCAGGATGTATTTTTCCAGAAGCATGTTGACGGATGTTCGAGCCACAGGGAAGATCTTGGTGGCAAGCGTACGTTTTGCGGATTTGGAACCGGAGGGCATTCCCAGTCTTCTGAAAAGGATCCTGGATCAGGGATTTGACGGAATGGTGGTGGGAGACCTAAATCTGGGGATGGGAAGGGAACGGATCATGGAGCAGATGGCCCTGTGGGCCAGGTGGGCGCGCCAACAAGATTCGGATTTTCTGATCTTTCAGCGGGGTAGCTTGCGAATCGTCTTGTCTCCTGAGGCTGAAGAAGCGGATGATTGGGGAAGGAAACATCTCGATACCCTGGATGGAATCTTGGTCGAGGGGGCGGTTTTTGACGGGCTTCATCCAAGACCTGTGGAAGAGCTGGAAAGGACAGAGAAAATCCTAAGGATTTATTTTGAAAATCCAGAAAAAAAATGCAAGGTTTTCCTGTCAGAGGCCATTTGGGACAGTTTGGATCCTGAGGCGCAAAGCAATCGAGAGCGAACAAAGTGGTTCTTGGACTGGGCAGAGGAACGGGGCTTTTACCCTTGTGTCGTGCCGATTCGAACTTCTTCGTTTCAGGGATGACTTTCATCTTCTTGGCAGCATGTCAGGGGTAAATATTCAGTGAACCCGATCTGATCGGGTTCACTGAATATTTACTGTCAGGGACATGATGGGCCAGCCGCACGATCAGCTTGAATCCCAGGGACCGATATGGGACGCTTTTGTCCCTGTACTTCAAAGCGTCCTTGCTTTAGAATGAAAAAGGGTACCTAGAGCGTTTCAAAAACGCTTTCTCGTCCCCTTGGAAAATTGCGGGGGAAGGATGGCGGCCTTCGGGTCGCGCTAGGAAAACATGTTCAATCACTTGTTTGCCATTTCGACGAATACCTTTCGGGAGGTGATTCGCCAGCCTGTGTATGGAATCATTCTCTTGACCGCTGGGGCTGCCATCGTATTCAGTCCCAGCATAGCCATGTTTTCCATGATGGAGGATGTCAAAATCGTTCAGGACATGGGACTTGCTACCATCTTGTTGGCTGGACTGTTTATGGCGGTCTTTTCCGCTTCTACTGCCCTGAGAAAGGAAGTGGAACACCATACTGCGGCTACGGTGTTGTCTAAGCCGGTGGGACGAGGCACCTTTCTGATCGCCAAATACCTGGGTATTCTCTGTTGTCTGACCGTAGCCTGTGGGATTTGGATCTTGCTCTTGAGCTTTGCCGTGCGAATGAAAGGAACGGACGAAATGGCGCATTCCATGGATGTGCCCATCCTGTTGGCTGAGTCGCTGCCTTTCCTGGTCGCGGTATTTGTCGCCCTTTTCCTGAATTATTTTCAGAACAAACCCTTCGTGTCCGTCGCGGTCCTGGTGGGAACCTTTCTGTATCTATTCGCATTCTTAGTTACAGGTTTTATCGGGAGACATGGAGAGTTCATTCCTTTTGGACAAAACATGAGTACAGGTATTCTTATGGCAGGATGTTTGGTGTTCTTCGCTGTTACTGTGCTGGCCGCCTTGGCGTTGGCGCTTTCGACACGACTACAAGTGGTGTCCACGATCCTGGTCTGCCTTGGCTTTCTTTTCGCTGGATTGGTGAGCGATTATGTTTTTGGCAGATTCGTGGGTGAACATGGCTGGGCCAGGATAGCCTATGCCTTAACCCCGAATCTGCAGGCCTTTTGGATGGCGGATATCCTGGCAGGTGGAAAGGCTGTTCCAGTCCCTTATTTGGGTTGGGCTCTGGGATATGCGGCCTTATATCAAATGGGAATCCTGGGCCTGGCGACCTTGCTGTTCGAACAAAGGGAGGTCACATAGATGCCAGCGGACGATAAAAGAGCCGGATCGGTCGCCGTCGTCGGGGTGGTTCTGAGTCTGGCTTGTCTTTCCTTTGCCATCTTTTTGTCCCGTCTCAGCGGTGCGGCTTGCAGTTGGTTGAGTGTACCTGTGGCCTTGACGGCTTTCCTTGTATGGTCTTTTCTCTGGATCCATGTGCGTATGCGTCAGGCCGCCTTGCAAGAGCAAATGGATCTGCAGTCCCTGCAAGAGCGCAGACAAGATATCTCTTTGTTTCAGGACGAGTCCACCCTGAAACCGGATCTCTTGTCCGCCGGGTCCCGTCTCAACCAGTTTGACAAATATGCTGTGCCCTGTTTTAGCGTGCTCATCAGCATTGTTCTGATGGGTTCCTGCTATTGGGGATGGGTCGTTCTGTTGCTCGGCACAAGCGATGTATCCTCGTCCCATTCCTTGACTGGAGTGGGTTTCTTCTCTGGGATGGCTCTGGCTTGTTTCCTGGTGGGCCGCTACGCTTCCGGGCTTGCCTCGATCCCGGCCTGTAGATTGATTCGTCCCGGCGCTTCTTTTACCTTGGGTTTCGCGGCTTCGTCCGGCATGGTGGTTGTCGGCCTGGCGAGTCATCATTTTGGCGCGCCTGTTCTGGAACGGTTCTTGGCCCATATCATGGCCTGCTTCCTGGGATTGCTGGGATTGGAAATCGCCTTGAATCAGGTGTTGGATTTCTATCGGCCCAAGGTGGAGGGACAAGAGTGGAGACCTTCGTTTGACAGTCGCAGTTTGGCGATCCTGGGGAGTCGCACCAGTCTGTTCAAGACCGTCGCGGACACGTTGAACTATCAGTTTGGATTCGAGGTGTCGGAGACCTGGTTCTATCGTTTCTTCCAAAAGGCCATAGCGCCCTTGCTGTTGTTTCAGCTTCTGGCGCTTTATCTGCTCACCTGTCTGGTGGTAATAGGTCCGGAAGAACAGGCTGTTCTCGAGACTTTTGGTCGCAAATCCCTGTCTGAGACTCAAGTTCGAATCCTTGGACCCGGGTTGCACTTGAAATGGCCTTGGCCCGTGCAAAACGTGTACAGGGAAAAGACGAGACGTGTTCGAGAGATCCTTCTGGGACGACCCGAAGGACAAACCCTCAAGACCAGCCCGGATCGATTGCCTGCCATCCTATGGACCAGTACCCATTTCGACTGGGAATATCCCTTCCTGATGGCAAGCGAGCGCGCTGGACATGAGATACGGATGAGCGACGATTCCAGTTTGACCGTTCCGGTCAACATCGTTTCCGGGCAGATTACAGTGCATTATAGGATCAAGAATTTGGTGAATTATCTATACGGTCATATGGATCCAGATCGGCTTGTGGAAAATATTGCCTACAGGGAACTGGTTCATTACCTGGCCGGAGAGGACGCGTTGAAGCTGTTGGGACAGGGAAGAACCTTTGCCGGGAAGTGGTTGCAACAGGTCGTTCAGTCCGCCTGCGATCAGCAACAGCTCGGCGTGGAGGTGGTGTTTGTAGGATTGCAGGATGTTCATCCACCTATCGTGCTTCCCCCCGGCGCGGTTCAGACCGGAACCGCCATGCCTTCAGTGGGAAGCGTGGGAGAGGCGTTTGAAGGTGTGGTCGCGGCGGAGGCACAAAGACACGCTTTGATTCTGGAAGCAGAGGCATATCAAGCCAAGACCTTGGCTCTTGCAAAAGGAGAGGCCTACATAGAGACCGAGAGAGCTGAAGCCTATGGATATAGAAGGATCGCCGTGGCCAAAGCCGAGGCAGACGCCTTTCTGGATCGGCTTCAGGCCTTCGACGTGTCCCCGGAAGTGTATCGATCTCGCAAACATCTGGATGCCGTGGAAGAGGCTCTGTCCTCTGCCAGGAAATTCATCCTGCCCACCGATGGGGGCGATCATGAAGTCACCATGCTGGATTGGGAAGAAAAGCTCAGGACCGATCTTCTCGATCTGAATTTTCGGGAGGAGGTAACAAGGTGAGAAAAGGGAATATATCGACCTTTCTCGTGGCCTTATGTGTAGCTATGGTTCTACTTGTTCGGCTTGTATCCTATCAGGTCAGAGAAACCCAGGTGGCGGTGACAACGACCTTTGGAAGATTACCGGAAGATACCAGGTCCGTGGAATCCGGATTGCATTGGAAATGGCCTTGGCCTATCCAGGAAGTCCATCGGTACGATCGAAGGTTGCGGGTATATGAAGACATTCTGGATGAGATGCAAACGCAGGATGGGAAGCCGATACTCGTTCATTGTTATGTGGGATGGCGTATCATCGATGCTGCCACCTTTCTCAAGAACGTGGGAAACGAGGCCCTGGCCGAAGAGAAGATCGGTAAGATTTTGCGTGATCAGAAAGGGGCTGTGATCGGAGAGCATCCTTTCTCGGATTTGGTGTCCTTGAGAGATTTGGAAAGAGGAATCGAGCCGAAGTTCAGCGAGATCGAGAACAAGATTCGGGACAACGTTAGCACCAAGCTCAGCGATCTTTATGGGATTGATGTACCGATCGTGGGGATCAAACGGCTCGAGTTGCCTCAGAAGATCACTGTGGATGTATTCAAGCGCATGGAGAACGAACGCAAGCGTTTGGCTGAAAAGTATCGGGCCGAAGGCGAACGCCTAGCTATGGAGATTCGAGCTGAGGCCAACAGAAAGCGGGAAGAGATTCTGGCTGAGGCCATGGCCAAAGCCAAATTGACCATGGGTCAGGCTGACGCCCAGGCAGCGGAATATTACGAAGTGTTTGCCGAGAACCCGGAACTGGCTACGTTTCTGAGAAAGTTGGAAGCCCTGGAGGGAACTCTGGAGAGGAGAGCCACTGTGGTTATGGATGGACGTAGCGCTCCTTTCGATGTACTGGAGGATCCCAGGTCTAGTTTAGATCGTATTGAGAAGCAGCGGGAGAAATGATGGAGGGCAAGGAATCCCAAGGCGCCGAGCGCCCGGAAGTCATCCAGGATCCAGGACTTCAATCCCTTCAGGAGGCATCTCAAACAGCTTTTGTCCTCCTGAAGGTGGCGTTGCTGGTCCTGATCGCGGGATATCTCTTTTCAGGCTTTTTTAAGGTAAGGGAACACGAGCGAGCCATCATCCTTCGATTTGGGAGGTTTGCCGAAGATTCCAAAGGAAATCGGGTTCGGGGTTCCGGACTTCAATCCGCTTTTCCTTATCCTATCGACGAGAAGATTCGATGCTCCACGGAATGGGAAAGAGCCTTGTTTCTGAATGGGTTTTGGTACGCCATGTTTGCCAATGGACAACCCGTCTCCCTGGCCAGGGAGCCAGGGGCGCCTCCAGTGGGGCTGGATCCCACGATCGATGGACATGCCTTGAGCGGGGATTTGAACATATTACACTATCGGTGGGTGGTCAGGTACGCGGTGAGCGATTTTGCTGAATTCTTCGCGAATTTCAGGGACGCGGACCCCAGAACGGATTTCAGGGACGCGGATGAGCTGGTGGGAAACATCGTCTACAACGCGATTGTGCGTGCTACAGCAGCGACAAGCGTGGACGACGCCTTGTACAAGGGACGTCAAGACCTGGGTTTTCTGGTGCAGAAGGAAGCCCATTCCCTTTTGGAGAATCTTTCTTTCGGAAGTTGTATTGTCTTAAGAGGAATCGAACTGATCGAAGCCTCACCGCCTCGAGCCGTGGCAGCGGCCTTTCAGTCCGTGGTACAGGCCGAGAACGAGAAGGATTCCAGGATTCGGGAGGCTGAAGGCTACGCGAACCGTGTTCTCAACGAAGCCATGGGAGAGGCTCGGAGCTTGGAGTCCAACGCCGCGGCCAAGGCTGCCAAAATACTCTACGCGGCCCAGGCTGATAGTCGTTACATGTCGGATCTCCTGGGAAAATACGACGATCCGGTGGCGCTTAGGGTGTTCCTGGAACAGCTTCATCTCGAGAGAATTGAAAAAGTTCTCCAAGGTGTACAGGAGAAATTCATCCTCAGGAATCCTGAGGGATTGGGCACCAGAGAACTTCGAATCCGTATGACCAGGGATCCCAATGCGGTTCGGGACGCGGAGATGCAGGAGAAAAGGAATAGAGAACTCAGGGAGATGAGATACAGTGAATGAGATGGTGGAACACCACGCATTGAAGGCGCATCCCATCACGTGTTCTTGTTGCGGACATGGACACCATGAGGATACGAATCAACGGCAAAGCCGCGTTTATGCCCGCCTTGTCCTGACTTTTCTGGGAGGATCGCTCATCCTGAACGCTGTCATTGCCGAAAGGATTTTCCCTGATGGATATGCCTTGGGTGGATTGAGCGCTCTGTTGGGCGCGCTTTTCTTGAGCAGCGCCATTTTACTTCGATCCGTCAAGGATCTCATGCAAGGAATCGTCCATGCCAATGAGCTGGTTTCCGTGGCTTTGATCGGTTGTTTCGCTTTGGGAGATTACAAGACGGCCGGGTTGATCGCTTTCTTCATGATTATCGCGGACCTGATTCAAAGTCAGACCGCGTTAGGAGCCGTGGCTTCGATCGAGGAATTGATACGCTTGACGCCTCAAAGAGCGCGGCGCATTCTGGAAAACGATCAAGAGGAAGAGGTGGCGGCTCACGATCTTCAACCCGGGCAACGGGTTCGTGTCAGGCCTGGGGAAAACATCCCGGCCGATGGTGTGATTGTGCGCGGCTCAGCCAGCATCAACGAGGCGACCATTACCGGGGAATCCTTGCCGGTGGACAAGGCCGAGGGCCAGCCCGTATTCGCCGGGACGACCAATTTGACTGGAGTCTTGGACGTGAAAGTGAGACGGGCCGGTGAGGACACAACCTTGGGCAAGGTGAAACATCTCATTCTGGATGCGGAACGATCCAAGACGCCTGTGATTAGAATCATCGACCGTCACGCTCAATGGTTTACGCCGGCGGTCCTGATGCTGGCCGCCATCGTTTGGTTCTTCACACAAGACGCCTATCGGGCCATTGCGGTCCTGGTGGTGACATGTCCTTGCGCGCTCATCCTTGCCACGCCGACCGCCATGGTGGCTTCGCTTTCAGCCGCTGCCAGAGTGGGCATTCTCATCAAGAATGTCCAAGACCTGGAAACGGCGTCTCAGGTTACCGCCATGTTTCTGGATAAGACAGGCACGCTGACCACCGGTCAGATGGCTATCATTCGGTTGGTCCCTGCCGAAGGGATAGATGCTTCGGAGTTGTTGCGGGTCGCCGCCTCGGTCGCCACCCACTCCAATCATCCGGCATCCAAGGCTGTCATGGCGGTCACTCGAAAAGCGAATTTGAAGATAGAACAGGCGAAAGATTTTCAGGAGATCACGGGCAAAGGGGTTTTGGGAAGGATTTCAGGGACAGAGAGGGTATGGTTGGGACGCAGCGAATGGCTGCGGTCCGAAGGAATCGATGTTCCGGAAGAAGAAAGCGTGGAGGGAACGACCACCCTTTCCGTGGCGTTGGAGGGGCGTCATCTAGGATGGATTTACCTGAGGGACGAAGCTCGACCTGAAGCCAAAAAGGCCACGCAGTCCCTGAAAGACCTCGGGATTCAGCGATTGTTCATGCTTACTGGAGACCGATGGAGCGTGGCCAGACGCGTAGCAGAGGAACTTCAATGTACCGATGTGGAAGCGGAGTGTTTGCCGGAAGTGAAACTGGAACTGGTGGAACGTCTCAAATCGGAGGGATATTTCGTCGCGGTGGTGGGAGATGGCGTGAACGACGCGCCGGCTCTGGCGGCTGGTCATATCGGGATTGCCATGGGTGCCGCGGGGAACGATGTGGCGATAGATAGCGCCAGTATTGCCTTGATGAGTGATGATCTGTCCCGGCTCCCTATGTTGATTGGATTGTCCAGGAAGACCAGACAGGTGGTTTACCAAAATCTGATCTTTGGAATCGTTTTTGTCGTGGGCGGAGTCGCCCTTGCCAGCTTGGGCATCTTGTCCGCTATCCTGGCGGCTATTTTGCATAATCTGGGCTCTTTTCTCGTTGTTTTCAACAGCGCTCGCCTGGTGAAATACGGTGACGAGCGTTTCCAAACCACTGGGCCCCGAAGCGGCCAGCTTACCTGAAGGGACAGCGGAACCATGGCTGATTCCAGGGCCAATGAAGCGGTCATTCAATTGATCGAACTTAGCAAGATCTTCAAAGATTTCTGGAACCGTCCCAAGGTGGTAGCTCTTGATCACCTGGATCTCACGGTAAGGAAAGGGGAAATCTTCGGCTTGTTGGGACCCAACGGTTCCGGGAAAACGACCACCATTCGACTCATTCTGGGACTGCTTTTCCCAACGAAGGGAATGATTCGAGTTCTGGGGGTTCCTCCGCATTATGTGGCAGCCAAGGAGCGGATCGGTTACCTGCCGGAGGAATCCCATCTGTACCAGTATTTGACAGGTGAGGAAGCCCTTCACTTCTATGGAAGACTCTTCAATCTCTCGTCCAAAGAACGTCAACGCAGGATCGACAGTTTGATGGACCTAGTGGCTTTGGTGGGAGCCAGGAACCGTCCCATCCGCGAATACTCCAAGGGAATGGCCCGGCGTCTGGGCTTGGCCCAGGCCCTGATCAACGATCCCGAGCTCTTGATCCTGGATGAACCCACTTCCGGCTTGGATCCAGTGGGGAACAGGGAGTTCAAGGATTTGATCTTGTCCTTGAGAGATCGCGGAAAAACCATTTTCCTTTCCAGCCATCTTCTGGCTGACGTGGAGGATGCTTGCGACCGAATCGCGATTTTGTACGGAGGAAGACTCTGTGCGGAAGGCAAGGTATCCGATCTTCTCGCGAAGCGAGATGAGACACGTTTTCAAACAGGGAAGCTCTCTGAGGCCACGATTCAACAGGTTCGGGACAAGATCAGGCAGCTCGAAGGGGATATCCCCATTCAGGTGGATACTCCCAGAGAGGATCTGGAAAGCCTGTTCCTTCGAGTGGTCACTGAAGCCAGGGCAACGCGGATGTCTAGCTTCGGGGCGGGACAGGGCCGGCGAGGGGGATTCTTGGTGGACGAGGAGACAACGGAGGATTTTTCGGGGCAGCAAGCGGAAGGTGCGCAGGGTCATCAAGAAGAGGATCGTTCCGTGATCGAGGATCTGACACAAGGGGACAAAACGTGTTGACCCGAATCTACTCTATGGCAAGGAAGACGTGGAGCGAGGCCTTCCATAACCGGGCAGCCGTAATGATCCTGGTTCTCTTTGTCTGTCTTCTTCCAGCGCTTCCCTTTCTTGTGAAGGGAGACGGTACGCAAAAGGGATTGGTCCAATTGATTCTCACCTATACCTTTCTCCTGGCGAAATGGCTCATTTGTCTTCTCACTTGTGTTTTGGTAACCAGTTCGATTTGCGGTGAAATAGAACGAAAAGAGATCCTTATTACCGACACCAAACCTTTACGGCGGTGGGAATTCCTGGTTGGAAAATGGTTGGGCGTTGTCTTGCTGGATGCTTTTTTGCTCTTGTGGATTGGCAGCGTTACGTACGCGGTGACTCTGTATGCGGCAAGGACGCGTGTTGGTCTGGAAGAACAGCGAGAACAAACCTTCCGTGAGGTTCTGGTCAGTCGGCGGGCCATTTCGGCGCGTGCCATTCTGGCTGAAGACAAGATCAAGGAATCCGCGCGCCAGGAACTGCGTTCCATGATCGAAAGATTTGAGCTGGGTCCACAGGACGACGAAAAAGAGGTGCTGATTTCCTTGGAAAAGAAATACGAAAGATGGGCCAGGAGCATTCCGCCGGGAGCGGCAGCTCGTTGGGTAGCGGAGGGACTTCGCTTACCCAACGATCCTTCGGAGTCTATTCACGTTCGATATACCTACCAATCCTCGGAAGGACAACCTTTTGGTGAGCGGGATACGATTCAGGGACTGTGGCGAATCGGTTCCCAGGAAGGGGCGATATATCAGATGTTGGTGGATGCCACACCCGGTACTGCACATGAGTTTGAAGTACCGGCTGACGCCATTGCGGAAGATGGCACTCTGACCCTTCAATTCATGCATCAAACCCCGATTCTCACCCTATTTCAAGAGCAGGATGTTCAGGTATTGCAGGGCGCCGGGCCATTCTATCTCAATGCGATCAAGGCTCTTTCACTCCTTTTGTTCCAGGCGGCGTTTCTGGCGGCATTCGCCGTGGCGGTCAGCACGTATCTCACCTTTCCGGTGGCTGCGTTGGTCATGTTCGCGGTGTTCATGGTATGTCTTGGGGGACAGGGAATAGCGGATCTCATGACCACTTCTTCCATGGTACAGCCCTTCCATCTTCCGGGCAGAAGTTCTTTTGTCGTGGATCAAGGATTACGTGCTTTCCTGAGGATTGTGACCACAGCATTTCCCAAGTTTGGGGAGTATGATCCTGTGGATCGTCTGATCACCGGCAGGGAGATTCCCATGACACTCGTGGCTGAAGCGGCTGGATTTCTGGTCTTTCTCCGAGGCGTTTCGGTGGGATTGCTAGGGTGTTGGATCTATCGTTGCAGGGAATTGGCTAGGGTCATAGCCTAGGAGCGAGAATGGGACTGAAGCGGTTTTTTCTGGCCTTTCTGGCCCTTCTGTTTCTTCTCTCTTCTTCCTTGTTCTTGCGTCCGATGGACCGGACGCGCTTTGAACTCTTGCCGAGAGTGGAAGCGTATGAGGCGCTTCCTCCGGAGTTGGCTATCACCACAGCCATGCTTGGAGGATTTCGAGGGATCCTCATTGATGTGCTTTGGTTGCGAGCCATCACCATGAAACAGCAGGGGCAGTATTTTGAAATGGTGCAGCTCTACGATTGGATCGGCAAACTGGAGCCTCGATTCGATTCAGTATGGTCCTTCGGAGGATGGGACATGGCCTACAACGTGTCCGTGGAGCTTCCTCCAGGAGAGGAGAGGTGGAGATGGGTCCAACATGGAATTTCTTTCCTGAGGGATCAAGGGCTCAAGTACAATCCAAGATCCGAAAATCTGTGTAAAGAACTGGCCTGGATCTATCTTCATAAGATCGGGATGGACCAGGATCTATCCCATTATCTCTACAAAACGCGTCTTTTCCTCGATATGGGAGCTGTGGTTGGAGATTCTTCACGCGCCAACATACAATCCTTGAAGGATGCGCCCACCTCTGCCAAGGCGGCGTTGGAGGATTCGAAGGTACGCCAGATCGTTGAGGATCTTGCCAGGATGGGGATCGATGCGTTTGCCTCTTTCGATCGACTCGTCTACGATCCCAGGGGGTTGTCCGAAGAGGCGCGCGACTATGTACAGGAACAGGCCCGGCAACGGAATCCTGGATTGGGAAAGTTGGTTCTTTTCCTTATGGCTGATCGATTGCGTACGGTGTATCGAATGGAGCCCGAACGCATGCTGGCCTTGATGGATGAATATGGGCCTTTGGACTGGCGTACTCCTTATGCCTTGGCCATCTATTGGGGATCCCTGAGCGTGGAGTACGGGGAAAAGCACGATGTGGATTTTACCATGAATTTCGATCGGATGGTCTATCAGGCTGTTCAGGAACTGGTTCGTCGAGGCCATTTCAGCCTGTCCGACGAGGGTTTCTTGGTCATGGCTCCGAACTACGATTTCGCCGAGAAAATGGATGAGTTGTTTGTGAAACTTATCGACAAGTATCAGAAAGACGACACGAATATCGGAATCGATAGCGCTCACGAGAATTTTCTGACGGGGTTGGTATTTGATTTGTTCCTTATGGGACGTACCGCAGAATCTCAACGTTGGTTTGAACGGTTGAGAAAGTTGTACAAACCGCAGGAACGGTCCTCCTATGACGAATTTGTCCGTCATAGCCTGGTTCATTGGCTTATGTATGATCTGAACCCATCCCGGGCCACCCGCGCGCTTCTTGGAATCGTGCATAGGCATTATTGGCTTAAGGTCACCGACGATGACGCGGCCTCGGCGCTCATGGTCGATCTGGCCAAATTGGTGTATGAAACCTGCAGGACAAGCTACGCCGAGAGAGATCTTCCTTTCACGGTTCCTTCCATGGAAGAGATTGAACGCCGAGTGTTAACCGATGTGTTTGCCGGCAAGTATGGTTGGCCGGACTTTACGATGGAAAGGTTGAGAAGGATTCTTGGAGACAAGGCCGTCCTGTATGAACGGCCGGAAGAAAATGATTCGTGAACCTTGCTTCCTGATCGTTTACCAATAGATGTATCCCATGAACCGTCGGCGATCCTTGAGCGGCAGGGCGGATACGTTGGGAATGACATAACGGTTGTCCAAAGCGTCCAGTAGAACCTTACCGCCATCCCCATAGTCTTCCGCTCGGTCCCCTCTCCAAGGCATCACGAATTTTTCTCTACCGCGTTGGGTGTGTACCTCGAAGAAGAGAAGTCCGTGCTCACATTGGATCTCGTAGATCCTTTGAATCTCCTGTTCATAGTACTGGTAATGAAGACTTTCACGCACGAGAAATTGCTGGTCTTCAGGGAAGTCCTCCAGGTTTTGGATCATTCCCAGCTCTACTTCTTTCTGTTTTTCGTTGGTGTGATGAAGAGAGATGTATTGATTGGGGTGATGAACAGGAAACATCCTGACAGCGAAAATACCGTGGTAAACCGGTTCTTCTTCGATCTTGCAGTAGAGCAATCCAAAATGTCCTCGATACAAGTGGGTTTTGGCCGGATCCAATCGTTGGATCTTCGTATCTTCGAACGCCATATCATGTCTCCAACTTCGTCAATCGGGTTTGAATCAACACCAGTTCCCTGTAGATGCCGTCCTGGATCTCCATGAGTTCCTCATGGGTGCCTGACTCCACGATTTTTCCGTCATCTACCACGAAAATTCTATCCGCGTTTTTTAACGTGGAGAGGCGATGGGCAATGGCTATGGTGGTTCTTCCCTTGCTCAATTCGAGCAAGGCTTTCTGAATCTCCTGTTCAGATTCCGTGTCCACGGAGCTGGTGGCTTCGTCCAGAATCAGGACTCGTGGATTGCACAGAAGGGCTCTTGCGATGCTGACTCTTTGTCTCTCTCCTCCGGACAGCCCGGCACCATGTTCGCCGAGGCGTGTGTCATAGGCGTTGGCGCGGCGACTGATGAATCCGTGGGCGTTGGCCGCTCTGGCCGCGTCCATCACCTCCATGGCCGAAGCGTTAGGTCTTCCATAGGCCACATTTTCGCGGATTGTGCCCCTGAACAAGAAAGGTTCCTGAAGGACCAGTCCCACCTGTCGATTCAAGTCCTCCGGATCCAAGACCTTGACATCGACCCCATCGATGAGGACTTGTCCCTCTTGGGGATCGTAGAATCGACAGATCAGATTGACGATGGTTGTCTTGCCGGACCCGCTCTTTCCCACGATTCCAATGGACTGTCCGGCTTCAATCTGGAAACTCACGTCCTTGAGAATGGGACTATAAGGATCGTACCCAAAGGTCACGTTGTTGAACTCGATCCGGCCTTGCATTTCCGGCAATTTCTCTGGATTTTCCGGGGGCGAAACTCCCGGCAAGGCGTCTAGAATCTCGAAGGTTCTCTGTCCCGCGGAAACGAAACCGCTGGACCATTGGGAAAACATGCTGAGTTGCTGGATTGGTGCGTAGAACATGCCCAAATAGCTGAAGAAAGCCATGAGCGTTCCCAGACTGATCGTTTCGTCCAGGACCAAGTGTCCGCCGGCATACCAGATGATGAGTCCTCCCAATCCAAAGATGAACTGCATGACAGGGTAAAAGGTGGCGGACCCTGTCTCCAAACGCCTTCGCGACATCTGTAGATATTGGGTTCCGCGACTGAATCTCTGATGTTCTCTTTGTTGTTGTCCGAAGACCTTGACCAGTCGGATTCCTGAAAGCAGACTGGACAACATCTGGGCCAGCTTGGATTGGCTGTCCCATAAACCGTAATAACGTGGATAGACCACTTTCCAGTAAAACAAGGTGCCTGTCACCACGAAGGGAATGGGGATCATCACCAAAAGCGCCAGTCTCCAGTTCATGGTGAAAAGAACCGTGCCAATGCCCAGTACCAGCATGACGTTGAGCAGAAAACCTTGGGCCAATTGATGCACGAAACCATGAAAGTATTCCACGTCATAGAGAACACGGCTCATGAGGGATCCCACGGAATGCCTATTGTAATAATCCACACTCAATCCCACGAGTTTTCGCTCCAATCGCTCACGCAAATCCCGCGTGACGCGGGTGCCAACGATGGCGCTGGTTCTGCCGATGAAGATATTGATGAAATTTCTTATTGCGGAGAGACTGACTAGGCCAACCAGGATGAGTGGCAGCCAACCCAAATGATCCTCCGGAAGCATGGATAATCGCTCCAGGATGTCGAGCAAGAACACTGGGATGTAGTCTTTCTCGGTCTTACCCACCTCCGGTTTGAGAATTCCATCCACCAAGATTCGTTGCAATTGAGCCGGAAGCAAGTCCAGTGCCACCCCGGCCAGCATCATGAAGACGAGAAGCAGCACATACGGCCAATAGCCCAAGACAAGTCCAATGGAACGAATGAAGATTCCTCGTTGATGGGAACAACGGGGACAATCCGCGGCTCGGCCCGGCAAGGGCAATCCGCATGTTTCGCAAAGAAGCTCGCTGGGACGAGACAGGCTTTCTGGTATGAAGCTGTTCCCAGTGGCCAGCCGCTCCAATTGTACTCTGGCCCGATTGAAGGCTTCCCTGCGCGCGTTGCTGTATCGAACCAGG